>Ga0153959_1000298_pt1 | contig 26702 bp, 27 predicted proteins | sample TSFL043MetaG_FD_104685 | JGI IMG/M metagenome (GOLD analysis project Ga0153959, IMG submission 104685) | Attine ant fungus gardens microbial communities from Florida, USA - TSFL043 MetaG | ecosystem: Host-associated > Fungi > Mycelium > Unclassified | place: USA: Florida, Wekiwa Springs...
CCAGCACGATCCGGGTCTTCTCCTCAGCCGGCATCACCGGCGGTCTAGCCATGACGATCAGGTTCCTCCGTGGTCGGACCCGCAACGAACGGGCCCTGCCAAGAAGTCTGACGCGCGACAACATCACCAATCCGACCAGCATTCATCACGTGGCGATGTTTCTGGGGAACGGGCAGATGGTCGAGGCGCAGCAAAGTGGCGTGCCGGTGAAAACGTCCAGCGTTCGACAGCGGGGCCTGATGCCGATGGCCGTGCGCCCGGCGGCTGCTTCGCCCTCATAACTGGCCTGGCTAGGAGGAACCACATGCTGAGAGCACCACGAGTCGTACCGGCCGCCATGGTGAGCGCGGCGCTGTCGATGGTCCTGGTGGCGTGCGGTGACGACACCCCCGCACAGCAGTCCGCCCCGTCGGCGGTGACGTCGGCCCCGCCGCGGATCCCGGACAGCAGCGTGGCCCCGGTGCCACCGAGCACGTCGCTGACCGCCCCGCCTCTGAAAGCGGAGCCGCCGGAGAACACCGCTCCCGCCTCGCCGGAGGAGGTCGCGCGGGCATTGCAGGTGGCGGGCAACTGGGTGGCGCACTGGGCCCGGCCCGCCCCCGGCACACCGGCCGATCGCTGGGCCGCGGAGCTGGCCCCGCTGACCCTGCCGGAGTCGCGGGCGCTGCTCGGCGACATCGACCCACAGAACGTACCGGCGACCCGCGTGACCGGGCCTGCCGCGCAGACCTCGACGGGGATCGGCGTCGTGGAGGCCGACGTCCCCACCGACGCCGGCAGCGTCCACGTCACCGTCCTGCGCGACCCGACCGGGCAATGGCTGGTCACCGCGTGGACGCCAACCGAGGGATCACGCTGATGGCATTCGGACAGCACAAGGGCAACGACAGCAACCCGTTCGTGCCGACTCCCGCACCGGCGACACCGCTGCGTCCCGCACACGAGGACAGCGGAACAGCCGATACAGCCGACCCGGTCGGTATCGCGGGCCCACCGGCGCCGACCGGCGCTCCGCCACCCCAGCGGCCACCACTACGTCTTCCCGCGTGGGCGCTGGACCCGCGCTACCCCGCGCCCCGGCTCACCGCGCTGCCCGCGGTGCAGGTGGCAGGGCTGCACGGCGGGGCCGGCGCGACCAGCGTGGCCAGCCTGCTCGGCCCGACCGCGGCCGACTGCGGTCACGGGCTCGCGGGACTGCTGACGTTGCGGGTTCCCGTCGTGCTGGTGGCCCGCACCCACGGCAGCGGGCTGGACCTGATCCGCCGTGCGGGTCAGCAATGGGCCAGCGGCGGACTCAACGTGGTGCGACTGCTGGGCCTGATCCTCATCGACGACGCCGCCCAGCTGGGCGACCTCAAACGCGATGTCCAATCGGCGAGCCACGTGTTCCCCATGACCTGGCGCATCGGCTGGCATGAGCAGTGGCGCCTGGCTGCTGGGCCGCCGCATCACCAGCGACTCCCGTCCCGTGTGTGGCGGGTCCAGAAGGAGGTACTCGGCGCAGCCGCCGACGCCGCGGCCGCCGGGTTTGCCAACACCAGCACCAACATGTGGAGGAAAACATCATGACGATCGCTACGACCATCGTGCTCGCGCAAGTCGGTCAACTACCCCCGGGCACCGAGCAGATCAGCACGATCCTCGCCTGGGTGTTCGGCCTGGTGGGCCTGTTGCTGCTCGGCGGGTTCGCGGCCGCGATGGGAAAAACCGGGCTCGCCGCCCTGCGGCACGGCCAGTTCGAGGGCGGCATGGGCGCGGTGGCCTGCCTGGTCTGCGCGGTGATGCTCGGCGCCGCCTCCGCCATCTTCGCGACGCTGGGGATCGCCAGCTAACCCCGTTGTCTCCTCCCGCTGAGGCGGGATCCTGAAAGGACGCCGACAGTGGCTCAAAACAACAAAGACGCCGGCACCACTCCGGCCGACCGGTTCTTCACTGCCGGCGGGAAATGGTGGGTCATCTCGTGCGCGTTCGTGGTGCTTCTCGGCCTCGCCCTGGTGTTCGTGCTGCTGCCCTGGGGCGGCGGCGACGAGAAACCGGCGTTGTCGGTGTCCGCGCCCGCTCCCGGCCCGGCCGTTGACACCAGCGGCGCATGGTCCGATGCCGGATGCGCCGGCACCAGCCCCGACGCCACGATTCCCACGTCGGGCCCCGCGGTGCGGTGGGTTCCCCTGGGACACATGTCCACGCCGGTCAGTGACGAACTCGGCCCCCGGCGCATCACGGGGCCACTACGGGAATGCTTCCAGCATTCACCCAGTGGGGCGCTGATGGCGGCGAACGTGATCCTGCAAGCCGGCGCGGCCGGGCCGGAGGCAGCCCGCACCGTCTACACCACGCAGATCACCGCGGGCCCGGCACAGCAATACCTGCTCGGCCAGTCAACCAGCGGTTCCGCCTCGCCCGCCGGGTTCAAGTTCGGCGCGTGCGCGCCCGAGCGCTGCCAGATCACGATCTTGGTCACCGCGGGCGGCTACTACGCGCAGACGCCGTTGAGCCTGGTCTGGATCGGCGGGGACTGGAAGATCGACGGTTCGGGACACAGCTTCGAGCCGTCGGTCGCCCAGACCCCACCCGCCGGATACATCCCGTGGGGCCCCAATGTGTAGCCCATTCGACCCCATTTCGTGTGTCAAAGACCTGGCCAACGCCGCGTTCGAGGGCATGGTTCACAAACTCGGCGAAGGCACCATCGAGCTGGTCAAGTTCATGACCGGGTTCTGGATGCGGCTGCCGTCGCCGGAGGTGGCGGCCGGTGGCGGTTCCTCGTGGGCGGCCTCGCCCACACTCGAATTCCTGCACCGCTCGATCACCCCGTATGTCTTCCTGCTCGCCATGATTTCCTTCGCCCTGGGGATCGGGCGAATCGGCTGGTCGGCGTGGAAATCGGGCGACGCCGGCGAATGGCAGGGCCTGCTGCGCCAGACACTGGCGGTCGGCGCCGGCTCGGTCGCGATCCTCGCCGTGACGCAGCTGCTCATCCAGGCCGGCGACGCGTTCTCGCCGTGGATCATCGGCCAAGCCAGCCCGGACGGTGACCCCGGCAAGGGCATGCAGCAGCTGTTGGTCGGGGCGTTCGCCTCGGGCAACCCCCCGGCGATCCTCGGCCTGTGGCTGATCATCTTTCTGCTGTGCCTGCTCGGCGGTGTCGCGCAATGCCTGTTCATGCTGCTGCGCGGCGTCGTGCTCGTCGTCGGCCTCGGCCTGGCCCCGGCGTTCGCCGCCACCACCGCGAGCGAGGAAGGCTGGCAGCGATTCAAGCGCCTCGGCCTGGTCATCATCGGTTTCGCCCTCTACAAGCCGGTGGCGGCGATCATCTACGCCGCCGGGCTCAAACTCATGTCCGCCGGGGGCGGCGACACCGTCCAGGACGCGCTGTACGGGCTGACGATCATCGTGGTCAGTGCCTTGGCCTTGCCCGCGTTCATCAAGTTCATCGCCCCGGCCGCCAGCGTCGGAAGTTCGAACATGTTCTCCGGTGCGGCGGCCGCGGGCGTCGTCGCCGCCGGAGCCGCCGTGGTCGCCACGGCGGGTGGGGGAGGGGCCGCCGCGAGCGGAGGAGCCGCCGCGAGCAGCCGTGCCGGGGGCACCGCGGACGGTGCCGGCAGCAACACCAGCGGGGGAACCGTCGGCGGTGGGAGCGGCGGCGGCAGCCCGGACGGTGGCGGGCCAGGAGGGATGAAACCGCCGGGCGGGAACGGGTCAGCCGGGGGCGGAGCTTCTGCCACGAACACCGGCGAGGGCGCGTCGGCGAACTCAGACGACCAGGCCGGTGGCGGTGGCGGTGGCGGTGGCGGAACGTCCGCCGCCGGATCCCGGGTGACCAACGGGAGCGGGCGGACCGCTGCCCACGCCGCGGCACGCATGGCCGAGCGGATTCAGCACGAGGAGCCGGAAGGCACGGCCGACGGCGCGGGACGGACGGAGGAACGATGAACACCCCTAGAGAAGAGATCTCCTACGGCAACCTGACCAAGCCGACACTTCCGGGTTTCGGTCGCCTCGGCGCCGCTGCCTCGGGATTCCTGGTCGTCGCCGCGATGGTGCTGATGGCCCTGGTCGCGCTCCAGTTGCTCACCGCCGCAGTGGTCTGGACCGTGATCGCGGTCGCCGTGGTCGCGCCGGCGGCGTTCCCTCGCAAAGATGGTTACGGCCGCTACCAGGCGTTCTTTCGCCGGCGGAAGCATCGTGCGTCCGAGCGATCCGGGCACGCCGGGCTTCAGCAAGGCCTCGCCGGGCACGTACCAGACGGCGATTGCCGTCTGCCGGGTTTGGCGGCCTCGACGCGGCTTCGCTCCGCCCACGACATCCACGGCCGCGAGTTCGGTCTGATCTGCTGGCCCGACGCTGCTCTGTACTCGGTGGTCATCGAGTGCTTCCCACCTGGATTCGACGGCACGGACAAGCACACCGTCGACGGCTACCTGGCCCACTGGGCAGGGTGGCTCGGCCGCCTCAACACCGTGGAGGACGTCGTCGGTGCCGCCGTCGTCGTGGAGACGGTCCCGGACTCGGGCCGGCGCCTGGTGCGCGCGATGCAGCGCGGCCGCGTGCCGGACGCACCCGAGCTCGCGCGCGGAGTGTCCGATCAGATCGTGGCCTCCTACCGGATCGGGTCACCGCAAACCACGGTTCGGCTGACGCTCACGCTCTGCGGTGTTCCGGTGGACGGCGAATCCGACGCCCGCTCAGTCGACGAGATGGCCACGATGATCGGCGATCTGCTGCCCACCTGGACCGGGCAACTCGACCTCACCGGCGCCGGGACCGGCGCCCGTCCCTGCACCGCACAAGAGATCACCGACGCCACCCGCGTGGCGTTCGATCCATCAGTCGCCGAGATGGTGGAGGAGGCGCAGCTGGCCAGCAGCGAGGGCGGCACCGGCACCGGGATCACCTGGTCGCAGGCCGGGCCGATCTCGGCCTGGAATCACGCCGACGAGTATGTACACGAGCACGCGATCTCCCGGACGTGGCAGATGAAAGAGCCTCCGCGTGGCTTCTTCTTCGCCAAGACGCTCTCCGCGCTGCTCGCTCCGCACCGGGATATCGCCCGTAAACGCGTGGCCGTGCTGTACCGGCCGGAGAACCCGGAGTCCTCGGCCACCTCGTCGGAAGCCGATGTGAAGAAGGCTCGGTTCCGGCTCACGCAGGGCCGGCACGCCCGCGCCGAGCACGAAGACAGCCTCGCCGCGGCGAAACGGAACACCCAGCAGGTCGCGCTCGGCTCCCCGCTGATCCGGGTGGGCATGCTGGTCACGATCACCGTCTCCGATCCCGGCGAACTCCAACGCGCCTCGCGCGCGGTCCGCACGGGCATGGCCGGGCAGGCACGGATCGCGTTGCGTCTGCCCCGCGGAGCGCAGGACATGGCGTTCCTGGCCTCGATGCCGCTGGGCCTGGTGCCGCAGGTCGCGTTGCGGACGCCGGGCAAGCAGGACTGGACAGAGCAATGAGCCAGACGTGGGCCGCGAAACGACAGCAGGCACGGCGCCAGCAGCAGCTGCGCGCCCTGTTCCCGGATCCGCGCCCGGCCAGGACGGGATGGACCCGACCCGGCGGCGGCGACATGCGGATCGTCGATGCGCCCCCGGAATACCGAGGCCCGGCCGTGCAAGTCACCGGCCTCTACCCGTTCTCGGTCGGCTCGACGCTGCCGATGATCGGATCGGCGCTCGGCCCCCACGAGGAGGGGCGAGGCATCGTGTGCGGTGACCCCGTGTCGTGGTTCACCGCCGGCCTCATCAACTCGCCGTCAGGATTCGTACTCGGGCGCCCGGGGATCGGCAAGTCCACGCTGGTCCGGCACATGCTGGTACAGATGCCGGACAAGGGCACCATCCCGATGGTGCTCTCCGACTTCAAGGGCGAGTACGTCGATCTCATCCGCGAACTGGACGGGCAGGTGGTCGCGGCCGGCCGCGGCGCCTCGTATGTCAATCCTCTCGACCTCGGTCCACTGTGGACCCGATTGGCCGACCTGCCCGAACGGATGGAACTGGCCGACGGTCAGGTCGTGCGGCCCCGTCAGCAAGCGCGCGCGGACATGGAAGGGCGTCGCGCGAACGTGATGATCGGTCTGTGTGAGCTGGCGATCGACAGGCGGCTGGCCGCTCACGAACAGAACATCTTGATCAACGCTATCCGGTTCTGGCAGGACCAGCACCCCGATGACATCCCCGTCGTGGCCGACGTCCGCAACGTCGTGCTGGACAAGCCGCGGGCGCTGCGGCTGCTCGCGCAGGACGGCGGTGACGACGATCGCTATGCCGAACGCACCCTGGAACTGGTCGACGCGCTCAACGCTCTCGCCGACGACGAGGGCGTCTTCGGTGGCATCTTCGCCCACCACACGACCGAGCCGATCCAGATGGAGCGGCCGTTCGTCTTCGACCTGCAGGCGGTCGACGCCGCCGATCGGGCAGTGCAGGCCGGTCTGCAACTCGTGTGCTGGAGCTACGGAGCCTCAGCCATCACCGCGTCGAAGTATCTCGCGGACGCCGGTCTGCAACCCCGCCGGGTGTACTGCATGGTCATCGACGAACTCTGGCGGGCCCTGCGCGCCGCGGAGTTCATGGTCGACCGGGTCGATGACGTGACACGGCTGAACCGCACGCTCGGCCTCGCCCAGCTCCTCATCACCCACACCATGTCCGATCTGACCCTGGCCACCCCCGCCGCGACCGAGAAAGCATGGGGTTTCGTCGAACGCTCGGAGATGGTGTTCCTCGGCGGTCTCGCACCGAAGGAAATGGGGAACTTGGCCACGGTGTTCGGCATGTCCGATGCCGAACAGCAACGGCTCATCACCTGGTCAGCGCGAGGCCGCCCCAACCCCAAAACCGGCAAGACCGACCCGCCGCCGGGGCGGGCGAAATTTATGCTCAAGACCGGTCAGGACGTCGGAATCCCGTTCCAGGTACAGCTGGTGGATGCCGAGATCGCACTCAACGACACCAACCGCACGTGGCGCGATGCGATCGCCAGCATGAACCGGCGCCACGACGACGTCGCCGGTGAGCTGGAGGTGCTGACGTGAGCACGCGCGGCCGGCCGAACAAGCGCCGTCCGGCGGCGGGCATGACCAACGGGGAAGTGCTGGTCGTGCTCGTCTCGCTGGTCGGACTGTGCTGGCTGGCGCTCGCAGCCTGGCTGTCCGCCGAGCTGGCCGGCACCGGGCACGGGAACCCGATCTCCTGGCTCGCCGACAGCGACGGCACGGGCCGGTGGAACACCGCGGCGACCGGCTGGGCGCTGCTGTTCGGTGCGGGCACGATCGTCGGCGTCACCCCGGTGGCGTGGCTGGCGGCCCGGTCGTTGCGTAGGAGGCAGTGGACCGACTCCCTCGCGCCGTCGATGTCCTCGGGCCGCGACCTGCAGGAAATGACCGAGAACGCCGTCGCAGCCGACACCGCCCGTCTCGGTTCCTCGCGAGCGGGCATCGGTCTACGGCTGGGCAGAGCGGTCCTGAATGGCGTGCGCCTGTTCGGGACCTTCGAATGGTCCCAACTGTGGATCTTGGGTACGCGGGCGGGCAAAACCCGCTGCGTGGCCATCCCGCAGCTCGTCGAGCATCACGGCCCGGCGGTGACGACCAGCAACAAACGCGACGTCCACGACCTCACCCGCGGACCTCGCTCCGAGCTGGGACGGTGCTGGGTCAACGATCCGCAGCAGATCGCCCAGCAGCCCGCGGACTGGTGGTGGAATCCGCTGACGTTCATCACCACCACCGAGCGGTCGGCGAAACTGGTCGACATCTGGGCGGCCGCCCGTTCCTCAGCGGACATGGCCGGCGCCGACCCGTACTTCGAGCCGGAGGGACGTCGCCTGCTCCAGCGGCTCATGATGGCCGCCGCGCTCGCGGGCGAGTACGTGACCCGGCTACCGGACTGGCTCACCGGCTACCGTCCCGGCCCCGGTGTTCCGGACCCGGTGGCGATCCTGCGCGAACACGGCTACCACGCGCAGGCCACGGGCATCGAATCAACCCTGGAACTGGCCCCCGACCAGAAAGACGGCCTCTACGGCACCGCTCGCAGCTTCGTCGGCTTTCTCGACGCGCCGGAATTCGTGGTGTGGATGGCCCCCACCGGGCCCGACGACACCCGCCCCGAGTTCTCACCGACGGCGCTCGTGCGCAGCACCGGTGACACCCTCTACCTGCTCAGCAAAGACGGCCCCGGCTCCGCGCGCGCCCTGACCGCCGCCCTCACCGCCGCCGTGTACGAGGAAGGCGAGGAACACGCCGAGAAGTGCGGCGGCCGGGTGCCGATACCGATCTTGTTCATGCTGGACGAGGCCGCGAACATCTGCCGCTGGCCGGAACTGCCCAACCTGTACTCACACGCCGGTTCCAAGGGCCTGATCTTGGTGACGATCCTGCAATCCGAGCCGCAAGGCGAACAGGCCTGGGGCAAGGCCGACTTCCGCAAGATGTGGTCCGCAGCCAACGTCCTGGCCGTCGGCCGCGGAATCAACGACGAATCCACGCTGACGGCCCTGGCGAAACTCGTCGGTGACCGCCAGATCGCCGACCATTCCCGCAGCGTCGGCGGCCGGGGACACCGCTCGACCAGCCACAGCAACCGAGACGAACGGATTTTCACCGAAGCCGATCTCCGGGCGCTACCCCGTGGACGAACCATCCTCATGACCTCCGGCGCCCGCGCGATCCTGCTGGAGACCATCGACTACAGCCAACACCCCTGGGCATACAAGGCCGAGGCATCGAAAACGCACTTCGGCCCACAGACAGGGCAGGAGGTGACCGCCGATGCGTAGGTCAGCAGGACGCAACCTGCGTGTAGCGGCCGACGGCGAACCACCACCACCGCGGACACGGCCGCAGAACACCCCCACCAGCACCCCAGGCCGAGACCGCCCTCCGGCCCAGGCCGGCAGGGCCGCCGAGGAACTGGAAGCGGCGCGGGCCGCGGTCGCCGACGCGAACAGCGCCCTGCGGATCGTGGAGGCCAAATACGCCGAGGCGCTCGACGCCGCGCCCGACGTCAGCCCCGCCGTGGCGCGGGCGGAGAAAGAACTCGTGCGCGCCCGTGACGACGCGCAGAAGGCGGCGGTCGCGGTCGCCGAGGCCGAGCGGGCCCGCGACGATGCCGCAGGCACCGTCCGGGCCACCCAGGCCGCGGTGGACGATCTCGATCCCAACACGGCCCGGCATACGGTTGTCGCGGCCGAGGAACGGGCAGCGAAAGCCGTGCGCGCGGCGCGGGCGGCCGAGGACGTGCTGATCCGCGCGCAGGAGCGGCACGAGGAGGCCAACACCCGTCTGGCCGGGGCGGAAGAGTCCCTCCAACACCGGCGCGCGCAGCCCGCACGGGAGCCAGCGGCGGTGATCGCCGCGCAAGAAGCGATCTACCGAGCCGAGCGGGCACGCGACGCGACCGAGCACCGGTTGGCCGCCCTCGAAGCGGCGATCGCGGCGGCCGGGGACGCCGACGAGGCGGCGACTCCCGTGTTCGCCAGCGTCGCGGTGTTCGTCGAGCAATACGTCCTGCCCAACTGGCGCCACCTGGCCAGCCGGACCAACCGTTGGTGCCGCGGGTGGTGGCTGCATGAGGAAGCGGTCACCCGCCTTGAGGCGTTGTGGGAAGCGTTCGAAGCCCTTCGGCGTGAACCGGCCCCCGCTCTGTCGACCTGGATCCGCGACCATCTCGACCACCACATGGCGATGCTGACGCGCGAAGACGGCCCCTTCGCGCAGTGCAACGCCGGAGGCGAACACCAGGCCCAGCCGCTCCTCCCAGTCACCGAACCCCCACCGGGCCTGTTCGAGTCGGACCCGGCATCACCAGTGCAACCACGACGCCGTACTGATGACGGAGGTGTGGCATGAGCGACGAACTCGAAATCGGCCACGAACTGGACCAGCTGCTCCGAGCAACGATCACCGGCGTGGCGCAGCTCGTCGAGCGAGCCTCCCGCCGCCGGCAAAACGCTGATCGCGAAGCGGCACAACACGAGCGCTGGCACGCCAGCCAGGCCGCGCAGAACGCACGCTGGCACGCCAGCCAGGTCCTCCAGCGGCAGCCACCGTCTGCGGTCCTCAGCACCCCTCGGATGCGATTGCTGCACAGCCTTCGCGACCAGGCCGAGTTCGACAGCGCCACGTTCGGCGACGCCGTCCGTGCGTGGGAAACCGCCACAGCGCTGGAAGTCCGGCAGCCAGGGCCGGTGGCTGCCCGTGCCCTCCGAGAGCTCGGCCGGAAGATCAAGGCCCGCTGGGGGATCGACCTGTCAGCCATGCTGACCGCCGAGCACGGAGCTCGGGCAGCCCAGCGAGCCGGCGCCGCTCAGGACGCGACCGACGTCGCCCGCGGGCGACGGGAGCACGCCGCGACCGAATCCGAGATCCGATCGCTTCCTCCGGGCCTGCCGTTCCTGACTGACGCTGGCGTCAGTGACCAGGCCGCCTACGCGGCCCGGATCGATGACCTTTCCGATCTCGACCGCCAGCGCGCTCACGCCGCACTCGACGCCTTTCACGACACCCCCACCGGCACGCAGGCACACCACGACGGTGACGTAGTAGCGATGCACTACGCCCTAGAATCGGACAACGTTGACGAGGCGTTGAGGATCTTCCCAGGCGCGAATACCGCGGACGAAGAGAATCCGGCGCTCGATGAGGTCGACCAGATCAAAATGGGCCTTCTGCGGGACACGTTGCGCGAGCAGGACCGCGGGGTATCGCTCGTCGCGGAGGAACGCGGCTACGCACCATCCAAGGCACCCAACCAACGCGAACGCAAACACCGCGCGGAAGCCTGGAAGGCCGCCGAACACGAGTTCCGCGCCACCCTGCCCGCCGACACACCCGCCCACGAAGCGGCCGAACGCTGGAAACAACTCGACTGGCGGGACAAATCCGTCCTCTACTGGCGCGCCTACGACTCACCGGACCTACGCCAGTCCGTCGGGCTACCACCGACGCCACCCGCCACTCGTCCCCCGCGTCCCCCGGGTCCCCAGTCGGCCCGTCCACAGTCGACCCCAGCGACCTCCCCCGCCGCAGTCCCCACCCCGCGGCCGAAACCCCAGCCGGACTGGGGGATAAGTCGCGCTCGGACCGTGGAGCTCAACACCATGGCCGCTGACTACTACGCGGGCAAGCTCACGGGCAGCCGAGCACAGGAGTACCTGCACGCCAGGCTCGGTGGCGACATCGTCGGCGATAGCCGGTGGACACTCGGCTACGCCCCTGCCGGGTGGACCACCCTGACCGACCACCTTCGACAAGCGGGCGCGAGCGACACGGAGATTGTCGAGTCCGGTCTGGGCAAGCGCTCCTCACGAGGCACCGTCATCGACGTGTTCCGTGATCGAGCGATGCTCGGGATCAAGGACCGGCACGGCGAGCTCGTCGGGTTCATCGGCCGGGATCTTTCCGAGGGGGCCAAGGGCGCCCCGAAATATCTGAACACCGGGTCCACTCCGGCCTTCACCAAGGGCGAGCACCTGTATGGGCTCTGGGAAGCCCCCGCCAAGGCCCGCCTGGTCCGGACCGAAGGGCCGTTCGATGCCATTCCGATCAGTGCCGCGAGCAACGGCGAGTACGCCGGCGTCGCGCCCCTGGGGACGGCACTCACCCCCACCCAGGCTGATCTGCTCGCCGAGCGGGGCCAGACGGTCTGGGAAGCCCTCGACGGCGACCGTGGGGGACAGCGCGCGGTCGTGGCCGACTACTGGGCGCTGTCCGAGCGCGGGATTGACCTCCGCCACCTCGCCCAGCCCGAGGGAAGCGATCCCGCCGCGGTGTGGGAGCGCGACCCTGAAGCGCTGCGCCAGCAGCTCGCCGCGGCGCACGGCGCGCCCAGCGCAGCGCTGGTCGTGATGGACAACGCTATCGAGCAGCGCCTGGACGAGATCGTCGCGGGGGAGGAGTACGCGCTCGAAGCACTCGGTCTCACCCACATAGAGGTAGACGCCGGCCTCTCGGCTGAGGACAGCGAACGCCTGCACACGCACGTCCGTGCCCGTGTCGCCGAACTCCAATCCGAGGCCGAGGCCAACCGGAACCGGGCACTGCACCTGGGCGAGGTCGAAGACCAGGCCCTCGTGCGCAGTGAGCAGACAGCCGACACCGAGGAATCCGACGAACTCGAACGCCGCGCTGACCACGCCCACTCCCAGCAAGACCAGCTCCACGACCGCGCGGTCCACACCCACATCACCGCCGACGCGACGGACTCGGCCTCCGAGCAGCCACGTCCGCGGTACAACCGCGCTGCGGACATACCCCAGGGGGTCAGCCGCGACGCGCGCGAGGCACGCCAGGTCTCCGCCTATGGGTACAGCCGCTCAACACGGGACATGCTCGCTGACAACGAACAGCGAGCCCGCTCAGCCAAACCACGGCCCACCAAACCCGGCGGGCCCATGGGCCGCGTACGGACCCACCGCCGCTGACCCCCGACCCGGGCGGCTAGTCGGGCTCACACCGTGAGGTTGACGGCTACGCAACACTCCGTGTTCGGCGCGCAGCTCGACAACGAGGTGATGATCAGCCCGCAGGCCGTGCTCACCGAAGGCCGCACGCCCCGGGCGACCCGCCCCGACGGTTTCAACCCGCTCGGGCACGACGCCTCCTGATCCGTCAACTGACGACCAGGGTTCACCTCGCTCCCGCACGCGAGGCATCCCGTCGGATGCCAGTTCGTCGGCACGCTGGAGGAGCGCGAACATGACGTCCAGGTGGATGCGCAGGCCGGAATCGTGCTGCAAGGTCGCTGCTGAACGTCACCGCGGCGACCTGACGCTCGCTCTGAAAAGCTACGCCCGCGACCCCCACAGCTACGCGGCCGAACTCGGCGTCGACAGTGCGCACGGGCGCGCGGCGCTGGCCCGACGGAGATGGGCACACCTGACGCGTTCAGGCCGAACATGGCCGGAATGCGACCGGTGCACAGCCGAGTCGACGGGGCCTCCGATACGGTGACGAGCATGGCAAGCGAGGACCGCGTGACTCGGTATCAGACGATCGTGAAGGAACTGACCGAGCTGATCGGCCTCGCCGACAGCGCGGACTTCGCGCAGCGGGAGCAGGAAGCACTCCCGCGCGTGCACGAGCAGTATTTCGCCGCGGTGTCGGACCTGCGACGACCGCAGGACTGACATGGCCGCTCGTAACTAGTAGACGGAGCACCGGGGTCAGAGGACAGGTATTCGCGGATCATCCGCGTTACGGCGGCGGTCGGCGGGCGTGAGCCCGAGTGTGCGTAGGTGCCGCACGATCCTGAAGTCACGAGTGAAGATCGTGCGTATTACCGCGCGTCCTCATCGCGGCCGTCGGCCGCGCTCATTCCTCCGCTCCGTGTCACGCGTTCTGCGCGTCGCCGGATCAGCCTGGTGTGACTCACGACTTCCGTCGGTAGAGCGCGGGGTTGCTACGGCTCTATGTCGAGTCACCTTCGCTACCGCCCGTGCCTCGGCGAGTTCGCGTTCGCTCAACGTCTGCGGTGCCTGGTTCTGGACAGCAGTGGTCACGTTCGCTAGCACCGTCGTGGCGTTCATACGCAGAGTCCGTGCGGCCGCCAGTTCCCCCCGTGCGAGCTTCGCGGCTTCGATGGCGGCCATTGTCCGACTGATCTGTTGCAGCACCGCCACCCATCCGGAGTGGGTGTTCGGCCCGCCTGCTCGCAGCGCGGTAATCACGTTGCGCGCCGCGACCTGACTGGGTCTCGGGCCCGACGGGATCGCGCGTGGGGCGGCTACCTCTGACAGACGCAATACGTCGCGCGTTAGCTCGTCGGCCACGACCGCGAACACTTCGCCATGTTCACCAGGTGTCCGTGACAGAGCGGACAGGAACCCAGCGGAGTCATGGCTGGCCGCGTGCCAGGCGGCCCTGTCGTGCGGATCAAGTGCGTCGAGCTCGTCGTTCCACTCCGCCAGTAACGCGGATGCCGTAGCTAGGTACTCGTCCGGGAGATCCACTGGCGTGGCCTCATCCGGTTCGGCTTCGCCGCGCCAGAGCCTCGCGGCTGCCGCACGTGACTCGTCGGTCTCGTTCGGCGCCCACTGCTCGCGCAGCTTGCCCAGTGTCAGACTGCGATCGAACTGTGTGGGGGAGAACCACAGGCCCTCGCCAAGGCGGATCTTGTAGCCGGTCACTTCCGTGCCCCCCGGCGACCAGCGCGCAACGTCTAACTCGACGTCACGTGCGCCGTCGAGCACGGCGTGAATCCACGCTTGTTCGGTCGCTGACGAGTGCGCGGCAGCACGCACGATCTGCCGGATGAGGATCCGGTCCGGTACCTCCTGTCCGCTCTGTTGCGCGCGCTCACGTGACTGCTGGTGCTCGGCCTGTTGGTAGGCCGGCAGCGATCGGCCTGGCTGAACACCTGGGTCGTGCAACGGCAGCACGAAATCATGCTTTTGCTCGATGTCTCGCCGTACTTGCTGCACGCGTTTGAAGTCGTCATGGATGTCCGCCCAGCGTCCGTCCTGTCGTACGCGATTGACAACGATGTGCATGTGGTCATTCCCGCCTGCTGACAGTCCATGTCGCATCGCGAACCATCGGCAGCCCTTTTCGTCGTCGGGTCCGTCGGTGAAGCCCATGCCCTTCACGAGTTCGTCTGCGACGACCTTCCACTGCTCGTCATCCCACCGGTTCTCAGGGGGCAAGGACACGATCATGTGGTAGACGTGCTGGCCACCTGTGCCGCCCTTTGCCGATCGGGAAACATCTCCGTTCCCGACTCTCGCCAGTGCGCGCTTCTCGACCGTCTGAGTACGCCAGGACGCCTCCACGTAGTGGCCGAGTTCACCTGCCTCCTGCTGTTCCAGCGCGCCCGCCCACGCCGCGGTGAGGTCACCTGATCCAGCCACCATATGCTGGTCCCGATGCTCGTCGGCCCGCCCTGGTCCGTACAGATACTTGGCCAAACCCGGGAGGTCGCGGCCACGCTTGGCGATGTGCACGACCATGCTCGATGCGTCGCTCATCACTGTGGCTCGCTGCGATACAGATCTCCACCGGGAACCTGTCGCATCAGCTCCCGAAGCCGGTCGACCTGACGCCGTATCAAGTCGCTGGCAGCGATTATCTGCTGCTCGGTAGGAAGCTCGCCGGTTGTGTTCGCCACCCGGGCCATCTGATTCAGGTTGGCACCGGCGCGCGCGACCAGTCGGCGCAGCATGACCAGCTCGCCGAAAAGCTCCGACATCTGCGCGGCGACGACCACGTCGCCGGCACGCAGAGCCCGCTCATACAGCCGCGGAACACTGATCCCCTGTACGGCGGCCATCGCCTGTACGTCCACCCACTCCTCATCGGTGTGTCTGATGACCGTCCGCCGCGTCCGCCGTCGCCCCTGTCGACGGCGGTAAACCCCCTCCCTGCCCTTCTCCGTCATGCCCCTCCCTCCTCCGATGAGTTCCCTTTGAGGCCGCGCACCGTGTGGCTCATAGTGCCCTTGCTGCCTGTTTTGCCTTTCTGCCCTTATCTTCTTCTAGGCACCGCGCGCGCCAGCGCGGTGCAGGGGTGCCTCTTTGGTCAGCGGCGCATGCCGCTGACCAAAGAGGCACCCTATTCTATAGCTTGCTCCCGCCAGCTCTCGCTCCCGCCAGCTCTCGCTCCCGCCAGCTCTCCCGTTATGTCCGCTGCTACCGTGGAGTGCATGACTTCGAACTCTCCTGTCGCCGCTACGGCCAAGCGCGCTGCCCAGCAGCTGCTGCAGAGCAAGGTGGACCTCGTTAAAGCGCTCGCCGGCGCGGTCGACGCCGAACAGCCAGTAAAGGATGTCCTTACCGCACTCCGCCGCGCGGACGCGGTCGCGGTTCCCGGTTACGGGCAGGAAGAGCTGGCTGCTGCGCGCGACAACGTCGAGAAGGCACTGGCCGCTGCACGGAGCCGCATTCAGGACGCGAAGCGTTCCGCCCTCGCCGGGGGCTGGACTCAGACGGACCTCGTCGAGGTCGGCCTCGTCAAGCCTCGGGCCCCGCGAAAGCCGCGTCAGCCTGCCGCGGATACGGCGGCAGGCGAGAACTCCGAGAAGGCCGAGCACTCGTCGTCGCATGACGAGGAAGTCCCCGCGTCCGGCGCGTAGAAGAACGACAACAGAAGCGGGCCCCGTGCCAGTGGCACGGGGCCCGCTTCCGTCCGCTCCTGGCGCGTGTTAGCGAGGTTCGCTCGCCTGGTCAGTCGTGGACCTCCGCCGATCCATGTGCAGCAGCGCCACCCAAGCCACGGAGAACATCGACAAGGCGGTGCACACTCCGAGTCCCAAGTGCGCCAGCTTTGCGTCAAGGATCAGCGTCGCTGCACCGACCGAGGTGACGCAGACTAGCAACAACCACGCCAGCGGCCGCTGCCCGTGGGTCAACCTGTGATGGGCCATGCCGAGCACGATGACGAACCCCAGGGTGATCCACGTGGCCGGGCTGATCACGATGCTGGCAACGCTGATCTCGGGCCATGGCGATTCACCGGCGACGACCGCGATGACCAAGCCACCGACCGCGGCCGCGCCGCTGACCGTCCGCAGCGACCACAGAAGGCGCTCAAGCACGGTTCGCATCTCCTCCCCTTCAACTCTCTCGTTCAACCCGGCGCACGCCCTCTTGGGCTCGCCCACTCATTGTCGCTCTTCGCGGCATCTAGCGGGATAGATCACCGTCGATACTTACCGGCGGGACGTGACCTCGGTGAACGGGCCTTCGGCTTCGAGGAGGAAGGGCCAGACCTGCACGCCCTCGTAGTCGTGGGTGCTGTCCGCGTTGCGGCGGCGGTCCTTCGAGCTCATGCGGTAGCAGCCGTTCCCGGCCTTCTGGTGCATCCACACGTCCCCGTCGAGATCGGCCATCTTCGCCGGCGGCGGTGTCGGCAGCTCGTCGCCGGGTGCCCAGGTCTGTCGGTGCGGTTCCCGCAGGCGTCGCAGGATCGCGATCAACTGCCGCGCCACGATCATCCGGTCCTTAGACGACAACCCGGCACCCAGCGCGAAGGAGGTCGCGCCCCACAGTTTCGCGTCGTTGTCCGGTGGCGTGTTCGTCCGGCCGGCCCGCACCCGCTCGACGAAGTCGGCGGCCTGCTGTTCGGCATCGGTAGCGCCCGCTGCCGTCAGGTGCGCGAGCACCTGTTTGTGCAGCCGCACGTCGTTGACCTCAGGCTGGCCGGTCTTCGGCACGTTCATCGTGCACGTCCCTTCGAGGTAGTTTCCTGGGCGGTGTTTCGGCAGCAGCGGGGCGACGGTTCCACGCGAGCGGATTCCGCCCGCGCTGAGCGCTATCGCCGGACTTGACGGACGTCACCTGCGGCGATTTCTCCGCGGCACCACTGGCCGGTGTTCGAGTTCTTGTGCCAGTGAGTCCAGTAGACAGTGCCGTCGCCGCGAGCAGGGACGTGTACGCCGAGATCGGTGCGCGAGCAGTCTGGGCAGTCGCCCACGTCGCGCATGGTGCGGTAGGTGATGTGCATGTGGTCCTGCTCGCGGTTAGTCGACGGGGTGTCCCTGTGCACGTAGCCAGGTGCGGAGGGTTTCGACGGCGGCGATGGCTTCGGCGTGTTCGGGCGTCGACAGGTGTGCCGGGCCGGGCCTGAGCCGGATCTCGGCGCACCGCACTGCGACGAGCGCGCGGGAGGCATCGTCGGGTGTCAGCCTGCCGGTGGCGTGCCATGCCTGGGCGGCGGCGTCGACGCGGCCGAGCGCGGCCGCGGTGCTGACGGTGAGGTCAGGGTCCCTGCTGCGGCGAGCATCGGCGACGTCGCCGCGTCGGCGGCCCAGCTCGTCGGCGAAGTAACGACCGATCACCTCGGTGGCCATCTGGTCGGCGCCGGTCACTGCGGTGGTTGGTGCGGTGGTGAGGTTGTGCGTGGGCATCGGGGATCGTGCCTCCTCGCGTGTAGCGACCTCGGCTATTGCCTGGTCGACTTGGTGCTGCGGCGCCGGCCGGTTGGCCTCGCTTCGTCGGGTTGCTCGCCTTCCTGCTCGTTGTCGGATCGCTCGGCGGTGAGCTGGTCGCGGTAGGACTCGGCGGCCTGCTGTGCGGCGGTGAGTGCGGCGGTCAGTGCGTCGATGCGTTCACTGTTCGCCTGACGGACTTCGGTGAGCTGCTGGACTTGATCGGCTCGCAGCTGGTCGCGGTCGGCGCGTGCTTCGGCACGGACCCGTTCGAGTTCCTCGCGGTGCTGGCGGCGCTCGTCGTCCAGCTCGGCCCGCAACCGCTCGGCGGTGGCCCGGTCCGCGTCCGCCGCGCGCTGGGCGGCCTGCTGCTCGGTCTCGGCGACCGTGCGCGCGCTCGTCGCCTCCGCGGTGGCTTGTTGGGCCGCTTTCACCTGCGCGGCGGCGTCGGCGCGCACGGCGTCGAGTTGCTTGGCGAGTTCGGCACGCAACTGGTCGGCTTCGTCTTCGGCCTGCTGCTGGTAGTCCTCGATGATTCGGCGTTGTTCGTCCTGCGCTGCCTGGACGCGCTGGGCCGCTGTGGCGTCGGCGGCCGCGACCTTGGCATCGCGGTCGTCCTCGGCGGCCTTCACCTGAGCCTCGGCCTCGGTGTGGATGCGCTGGATCTCGGCCCTCGTGTCCTGCCGCACCTGGTCGGTCTCGGCGCGAGCGGCGGCCGCTGCGTCTGCGGCGGCTTGAGCGTCCTGGCGGGCCTGCTCGGCGTCGGCGTGTGCGGCACGCACCTTCTCGTCGGCGTCCGCGCGTACCCGCTCGATTTCCGCGGCGGTGTCCTGCCGGACCTGTTCGGTCTCGGCGAGGGCTTCCTCAGCCGCGGCGTCGGCGTCGCCGCGTTCGGCTTCGGCCGTGGCGGCGCGGTCTTCGGCGCGTCGGCGTTGCCGCTCGGCGGCCGCGCGGGCGAGATCAGCCTCGGCGACCTTGGCCAGCGCTTCCTTGTGGGCTTCGTCGACCTCGGCGGCGGCGGCCTCGACGTCGCCGACGGTGGCCACGGTCGTGATGACGGTGTCGAGCCAGCGGCGCAGCTCGGTCAACCGGTCGGGAAGCTCGGTGAGCTGCTGTTCCAGGGTGGCCTTGGCCATCGAGACCGGCGCGGTGCTGTCGTCGACGGCCTGCTCGGTCACGACAGCACCCGCGGCTCCGGCGGCCGCCCGCTTGCGCCGATTACGCGCCTTCCAGGCGTTGCCCCTGTTGTGCACCGGCCCCCCGTCCGGGTCGGCCTGCTCGCAGTACAGCCCGGGACGGCCGGTTTTGGGGTCGGGACGACTGAGTCGAGAACAGCCGTCCGGATAGCGGCAAGGCCCGTCCTCCTTCGCCGAGTCGCTCGGCGCGCCGTCCGGTGGAGTCGCGTCACCCGTCATGAGTTCAGTCTACCAGTTTCGTATCTTACGTGTCCAGTTAAGTTTCTTTCGTTTCGTATCTTTAGTTTCGTAGCGGATGCGTAACTAAAGATACGAAACTCGATTAGTTGCCGATAACCTCACATATCGGCGCGTTCAGCGGCCGTTTTCTGGGGGTGTGGGCGGGCGCGGTAGTAGTGTCACGGAAGGTGTCACGAAAGAAGGGGTTCGCGGTGGTGGAGGTGACCGGGCTGGCCGGGCTGGCCGACGCCGTGCCCGCCGGGGAGCCGGTCCTGGACCGGGCCCGTGCCCGGGGGCGGCGGGCGGCCGCGATCGCGGTCGCCGCCGTCGAAGTCGACCCGACCCTGCTCGCGGACACCTGGGACCGGAGGCGGGGCCTCGAACTGCTCGCCGAAATGCTCCGCCAGCTGCGCCCGCTCGCCCGGCAGGCCGAGCACACCCTGGAACACGCCCGGCTCACCGACGCCGGCGCCCCGGCCGAGCAGATCGCGCGGATCGGCAGGATCAACCCGCACGCACCGGACGAACTCGACGCCCTGTCCGCCCGCGCCGTCGAGATCGCCGACCAGCTCGCGGCCGACGCCCTACCGGACTGGAACACCCCCCGCCGGATCCGGGAACGCTCCGCACGCCTACTCCCCCACCCGGGGTTCCTCACGCAGCTGGCCACGGAACTCGCGGCCGCGGTGCGGCCGGCGGCCGAGCTGGACTACCCGGCGCCCGCCGCCATCCGGCTGGCCGCGCTGGCCGACCAGCTTCACGCCGAAGCCCACCAGCGACCGCGGCACTGCGCGGCGCCCGGCTGCCAGACCGCGCTCGACACCGCAGACACCGGCCGGCCCCGCCTGTACTGCGGCGCGACCTGCCGCCAGCGCGCCCGCCGCGCAACGCTGCGAGTCGGGGCGCACCACACCCCCGGCGGCCGGGAGGTGATCGGCGAGTGAGTACCACGGATCCGACCACGACCGGCGGCGGCGAGCTGCTCCCCGACCGACCGGCCCCCGCCGGGCTGCGCCCCGAACACGAGCAGGCGACGCTACTCGACACGCTCGACCTCGCGGCCGAGCAGTACCTCGGCGAGCGGGCCCGGCCCAACACCCGGCGGGCCTACGCCGACGACTGGCGCGTGTGGTCGCTGTTCTGCGCCTACCTCGGCGTCGACGTCGACACCGCGCGGCTTGGGCTCATGGTCGCGTTCGTCGAATACCTGATCCGCCAACAGAGCGCGCCGAGCACGATCGACCGCCGGCTCTCCGGCGTCGCGGTCACCCTCGCCGAGCACGGCGTCGACGTCCCCCGCCGGATCACCCGCGCGGCGCGCAAAGCACTGTCGGCCTACCGGCACGAACTCGCCGAGACCGGCGTCCACCGCGGCCGCAGCCAGGCCGTGCCGGTGCGGATCCCGCACCTGCGCACCATCTGTACCTACCTCGACGTGGTGATCGCCGACCCGGCGACGAGCACCCGCGACCGGCTGATCGCGTTGCGGGACAAGGCATTGCTGCTGATCGGGTTCGGTATCGCGGCGCGACGCTCGGAACTCGCGGGCCTGCACGCGGTCGACGTGCAGCCCAGCGACCGCGGTCTGGAGATCACCCTCCGCGCGAGCAAAAGCTCGGACACGGCGGCCGCGGTGCCCGTGCTCGCCGGCACCGTGCCCTCAACCTGCCCGCTGCGGGCGTGGCTGGCCTGGGACCGCGCCGTCCGCGACCACCTGCCCGGCCGCGGCCGGGCCTTCGTCGACCTCGACGGCCGGGCCGCCGGGCTGCGCTGGCTGCCGGAACTGTCCGGCCACGACGTGAACACCATCATCGCCGGCCTCGACACGGCCGCCGAGCTGAACCTCGGCCTGACCGGTCACAGCCTCCGTGCAGGCCTCGCCACCGCCGCGCGACAAGCTGGCCACGACTTCAAAACCATTGCGGCACAAGGACGATGGTCACCCCGCTCCACCGAGCCCTACCGGTACATGCGCATCGTCGACCAGTGGGCCGACAACGCCACCGCCGGCATCGGCCTGTAACCAGTCAGGCATCCGGGTGGAGCCGGTCCTTCCCGCCAGCGGTTCCACATTCGGTGCACGTTCGATCCACACGGCTGGCCGACCCTGCCGCGGTGATTACGGTGACGTCCTTCCCCACTCCAGCCCTGGCCGTGCGCACCAGCGACGGCGCCGAGCTCGACCGCGTGCGCGGCTTCGCCCGAGACCAGGCGGCCGCCGCCGACACGGTGCGCGAGCAGCTGCTGCTCGACTGGTCCCGCTGCCGAAGCCTCCATGCGCGCCTGGCCGCGCTCCGGCGAGCGCACGCCGACGTGATGCGCTGGCGATACGAGCAGGCGCGGCGGGCACCCCGGCGACTCGGGGAAGGCCTCCGCCACGATCCCGAGCGATTCCGCATGCCCTTGGCACAGGGCGGGCCGAATACCGACAGGCTCGGCCCCAGCGGCCGGTTGCGCGCCGTCGCGACCTGGGATCCAGAACTCCAGGTCTATCGGGGAGGCACACCGACACCGGCCAGCGAGATCTTGGAAGCCTACGGCAAGCTCGCGCTGGCCCGGTTCGGTGAGCAGTGGCTGCCTGACGACGACGTGCTGCTCAACGTCGTGTCCGTTCCGGGCAGCCGCCGCCTGCTCGCCGGCAACCGGCTGGTGCGCGGCCGTGCCGCTCAGCGGATCGCAGCGGAGCTGGTGGCCCGGGTTGCCGCCCGCGGCCGCGACACCAACACGATGGAAGTCGGGGGTAACCCGGTCTACATCGTCACCGCCGACCCCGTCGCCGACGATGCGCTGTTCGGCATCGGGCTGCTTCTGCTCGCCCACGCGGCCGACCCCGCCGAACCCGCCGAACCCCGGACCGCGCGGGTCCGGGCCTGGCAGCACGCCCGGTACCTGCTGTACCAAGCCCCTCGGACGAAGAAGGGCAGCGACGCCACGACCAGGACGTTCCTGGTCGCCGTCGGTGCTGCCCTCACCGGAACGGCCCCGGTACTTGAGCAGGACGTCGACCTGCGGTGCATGGTCCTGGGCCAGTGCGCGGCCACCGTGATGCCCGCCGACGAGAGCCTGTTTCGGTAGCCGCGAACGGTCAGCGGTGGCGGGGTGCCCGTCCAGGTTCGGGCACCCCGCCCTCCTTGTTCAGCGTGTCGGCGCGTCGGCCTCGTCCTCGGTGCCGGGACGGCGGTCGACCCTCACCGGCCGGGCGATAGCCCACCGAAGCGACGGTGCGATCGCGTCGGCCTCGATGGCGACCCGGCGGCGCCGCTCGCCGTCCTTGACCTGCACGATGCTCCCTGTGGGCTGCAGTCGCGCGTAGCGGTCTATACACCCCACCCTCGAACGTTACGTCACGGTGACGAAAATGGCTGGCAGTCGCCTCCGCGTCGGTCATCGCAGTCTGGCGGCAACGCCGACCTTCCGGTGTGTGGCAGCTGGCTCCGGGATGCGTGCAGCCGAGAAACGCCGAGCGGGCGGGAGATGGTCAGTCCGGCCGGTTGGTGCCGAGGTAGCGGTGCAGCCCGACACGTCGTTCCTCGGCGGTCTCGGCCACCGTGTCGGCGGCGAACACGACGTTGCGACGACCGACCAGGCGGCCGGGCAGCTCGCCGCGCCGGTACAACTCGCTGGCCCAGTTCCGCTGGGCCAGGCCGAGCCGGTCGGCGGCCTCGGTGGTGGACAGCAGCTCGGGCAACGCCACGTCGACGACCGCGCCCGCACCCGCAGGCAACTGCCAGCCGTCCAGGCCGTCGCGGCGCGCGGCCGCGAGCGCGCGCACCGCGCCGGCGGCGAACACGAGGGTGCGCCCGACGCGGCGGGCGGTCAGCTGGCCGCGCTGGTGCAGCTTGGTGATCCAGTTCTTCGAGCAGTCGAGCAGCGCAGCGGCCTCGGTGAGACTGACCAGCTCGGGTATCCGCGGATCGGTGCGTGCTGCCATGCTGGGGCCTTCCGGTGCTCGGGTGTGCGTTGCTGACACCTCGTACATGTCGGCGCCGGCAGCCCCGCCCCGAACTGCGGTTCGGGGCGGGGCGTCTTTGCTGTTCGGCGCTGGGTTCGTCAGTGGATCGTGACTGTGCCGGTGACCTCTCGGCGGTGGGTGACCTGCAAGCACGTAGCGGCCTTGGCGACGCGGTAGCCCGCAGCTTCGAGCCGCTAACACGTTGGCTCCCAACGAGGGTCTGACTGCCAAATGTTGATGGTGGTCACGACGAGGCTGTCCGTAGCGCGGTGCGTCGAGACTTGCAGAGTCGTGTCGTTGATGAGTCGCTTGATCTCGGCGGTGGCCTGCCTGGCCGTGAGGGTGCTTGTGCTCATCGATGCATCCCTTTCGCTCGGGTGCTGGCGCGTTGCTGACATCACCGACACTGCGAACTGACTTAACTTTTGTCAACCATTCTGGGCAGTTCAAACCGGGGCTCGTGACAATTCCTCCTGATCACAGAAACGGCCCCGGTCCCTCTAACGGGGACCGGGGCCGCGAGGATTCCGGGTCAGGCGTCGGCCAAGCATCGCTGACGGTCGGCCGGCGGTCTAGGTCGATGGCTGGATGAGCTGGGCGAGCTCGGCGCGCTCGTCCTGCGACAAGCGCTCTGTTAGGGCTGCCGCGAGGGTGGTGAGGTTGTCGGCTTCGACGCGCAGCGGCCACACGGGGGCGGGCGTGGTCGTAGCTTCGGGGAGCTCTGGCGTGGGAGTGGCCGCAGGGGTTATCGGGGTTGATGTGGGTCGAGTGTCTGGTGCGTCGCTGTAATCCGGGTTTACAGCGACGGGCGGTGCTGAGTCATCGACGGGCTCGGCAGTGGCAGCGGGATCCCCTTCGAGAGCTGGTTCATGCGCTGGTATTGAGGGGGAGCTGTAATCCGGGATTACAGGTTTGATCCGGAATGGAGTGTCCTCTCCTGCTGCCGCACGCTGCGTTCCGGCTTCCCAGATTTCCTGCTGTTGGGCGTGGTCGAGCTTCGCGATCGTTCCGGCGAGTTTCAGTTTCAGCGTGCGGTCAGTGTTGGGCAGGGGCCACTCGCGTCGCATGAGGTCCTGGAACTCGGGAATGAGTTTGAGTAGGTTCAGCCGGGAGTCCACGTAGGTGTGACTCTTCTGAAGCTTCTCGGCGAGCTCGCGCAGGGACAGTCCCTCGCGGTCCTGCTTGTTCTTGAGCGCGGTCGCTTCGAGCAAGGGTGGGAGCGGTTCCCGGTGGATGTTCTCGTGCAGAACTCGGTCCTCGATCTCGGCGGCTGTGGCGATCGAGGGCGCCAGAATCGCCTCCAGGGTCTTCCATTTTTTCAGTCGCGCGCCAGCGTAGCGACGGTTGCCGATCGCGATGACGTACTTGGCTTTCGCAGGCACTCCGTTGGGACCGCCGTCGAGATCGGGGTACGCCTCGATGAACGCATCGCGAGTTACCAGGATGATGGGTTGGAGTTGTCCCACCTCTTGCAGTGAGCCGGCTGTCTCGATGACTTTCGGGTCATCGGGATAGCGGGGGTTTTTCGGGTTGGGCGCAACCTCGCCCAGCGATACCTCGAAGAGATTCTTGCGGCTGTCGTCATAGCGGCGGCGGAAGGCGGCCCGCGGATCCTGCTCGCGGGCGTGTCGATCCGTGGCCGCGAAGTCTTTAGGCATTGCGGGCTTTCTCTTCCTTCTTCACGGCCGGCAGCGGTGCGAGACTGGGTAGCGGCTCAAGGGCGTCCCACTCGGTCTCCGGAGACAGACCTGCAGCGATGTCGAGCCGGATAGCGATGCGATGTAGCTGCGCCGAGTGCGGACTGTTGGGGACTTTGTCGGGCACCGTCCGACCCTCGATCCAGGCTTCTTTCACGATGCTCGCTGCGGGCAGGTGAGCGAGGATGGGCAAGGCGTCCATCTGATCGGAGGGTGCGCCGAAGGCCTCCAGCTGGCCACCGATGTACCGGTCGTACTGGGACAGCGGACGGCGAAACAGGCCCGGAACCAATCCGATCAGCTCGCGGCGATCGAGCCGCAGTTCGTCTTCCATGACGGCAATCTGATCGAGCAGGAGCCGAAGCGCGCGCAGCGACGTGCGGGCGAGTTCGACAGGGATAACGACGCCATGGGCAGCAGCGAGACCGTTGTCGGTCAGCACGTCCAGCGCAGGTGGGAGGTCGAAACCGATGTGATCGTAACGACCCTCCGGAAGCTGATCGAGCAGTTCGCTGAGCCGCAGCTCTGGCATCCGCATCCGGGTTCGGTACATGCTTTTGACGACCGTCATCATGTCGAGGGTGGTCCGGATGATGTCGATCCGTCCACCGCTGGGGTGTTCGGAATGTGTCGAGATTAGGGCGTCGACTGGACCGGTGTAGTCGCCGCTGAGCGCCTTAGCGAGGTCGGCCTTGCCCTCGTCGACCTCCAGAAGGCCCAGAGCCTCCGTGGTGAGGTGTCCCTGCGGGTCGAGATCGACCAGGAGGACCCGTCGGCCGCGGGCAGCGAGCGCACCGGCTACACCAGCCGTCAGTGCGGTCTTCCCGACGCCACCCTTCTGGTTGAGCGACGCGAAGCGGTACCCCTTCGGGTGCAACGCGCCATCGGGCACCCAGAGGTTTGGTTCAGTCATAGGTACAACTCCTTGATGGTCGGGGGTGTCGAGGGTGAAAACGCCCTGTTCGATCAGCCACCGGCGCCAGTACGCGACCCGGCCCGGAGACGGGCGGAAGCCGACAGGCCAGCCCTGACGCGCGATCGTGCGGAGGACTACCGGCACGCGGCTGCGGCCCACGTTCGCGCGCGAACCAAGTCGCGCCATGTCCGGATCCACGATGGCGTGCATAGCGTGCGCCGCCTCGCCGAGCGTGAAGTCGACCGGCTTGGTGACCCGGAACCGCTCGACGCCATCGGCATCAAGCTGGGCAACTAGCGCGGATGCCCGCATCTGAACAATCCCCCTTGCATGGTCAGGTACTCGGTACTGTACCAAATAAGTGACCGCTACGTAGTTAAGCGGGCGCGTGTTGTGGGGTGCTCGTGCGGTCGTCGACCGGGGGAGAGACGGCTCTGTAATCCCGGATTACAGAGCATGCCTGGTGAGCACCCCGCTGTCTTTGGTGAGGCTCTAATCGGATGAAACTTCCGGGGGTTGCTCTACCACCCGCCGCTGTCGAGGTCGTGGTTGCATCGCACGGCGTCGACATCCTCGTGAGGCAGCCATCCGTACTCGTCACACAGCTTGCACGCGTCGATCGCGGCACGTTTGGCACGACCGTTGGCGAGCCGCCGATCAGACTCACGAAGCCTGCGCAGCATCGCTCGATGCTGTACTTCGTCGGCGCGGGCATCAGCGAGCACCTGGCCCTCACGTTCGGCGTCGTCTGCGGCCCACTTCACCGAGGGCCGCACCGCTGCGACCGCTATCTGGAGGGACGCACGAATCCAGCCGTGCGGGTTGTGGATCGAGGTGGGGAGGTACTTCCACTGGCCG
>Ga0153959_1000299_pt1 | contig 26636 bp, 29 predicted proteins | sample TSFL043MetaG_FD_104685 | JGI IMG/M metagenome (GOLD analysis project Ga0153959, IMG submission 104685) | Attine ant fungus gardens microbial communities from Florida, USA - TSFL043 MetaG | ecosystem: Host-associated > Fungi > Mycelium > Unclassified | place: USA: Florida, Wekiwa Springs...
AGAGGCTGCTGAAGAACTCACTACTACTAAAGAGAGGCTGCTTCGAGTTGAGGGTGAGCTGTTAGCTTCCAAGGGCGAGGTGCAGAGACTTCGGCAACGTCTTCTGACGGCAGGAATCGAATCCGACGACACTGACAATGCCACTCAAGCTCCCGATCCGTCCTCGTAAATTCGCTACGCAGCTATGGATACAATGTACTTATTACAGAAAAATGAAAGTGTTGTGTGGAGTATACAAAATGCAATGCACTGGTTTAGAGCAGAGTCCAGAGTTTTGAGGTTCATGCTCTATGTCAGCTTGTCAACGATAACCCATTCCGATCTGCGTGGAAGGGGAATGGGCAGATCATGATTGTCTGTTGTTGAAGGGAAGAGGCTCATGCTTGCGTTTCGAGACAAAGCAGGTTGGACGGATTTCTCAACGAACTTGGACCCAGATGAACTTAAACTACCCTTGGAAAGGATTGTGGGCGGAAGGGGAGGTAATCTGGAAGATAACGAGGCATTTTCGGTGGCTATGGTTGTTCGCCTACTCGAGGAAATGGGAGGAAGAGAGGGTTCACTACCGTCGGACACAGACTCTCTCGTGCAATGACACGGAACATTGAGACTGGAAGCCGTTGATCGACCACTACGAGAATTTGCCCAAGAGGGAGCGGCGTAAGGATTATCTTTACCTCGACGGACGCTGATGTTCTCCGCCCAAGGAGCTTTCTCTGTGTCCAAATTCCGTTCAGCCGCAGGTCCAACACCCTGGAGGTATTCCGACCACGAGACTAATCTCGGTTGCGATGTTGCCTCGCGTAAGAAGGCTTTCATCCTCGGGTCAATAAACCAGTCCACGGTATAGATGGTTCGTGCCCAGATATCAGGATACATGGGCAAATGGGACACGGTACTGACAAACAGCACAAAAAAATAGGTAAAGACTATTTGAGGTGTTCAAGTTAGCGATTCATCTCATACCGAAAATTTGACATCAACTGGCTCACGGATGAGAGTATTGATCCATGAAACAGGGGCAAGGACCGAGGCGGACGCACAGATACTCCAATCATCTGTACAAAAATCGTACTTAATAAAGGCTAGTAACCATCGAAAGGGAGATTTCTATGCCTCACTACCTATCCGACAGCTGAGAGCAATTGAGTTTGTAGTACTACTGATAGCACTTCCTACAATCATCATTTTCAGCCATCAAACTGAGGAAGTTTTGTGACACATACCTAATTGAAGTAGAGCACTAATGGCAACCCATCCGCACTCTAACAATACACTCGCTGTCCGGATGCGTGGTTTAAAATATTCTATCGATGCACTAGGAAAAAAATTATAAGTCGGAGTTGCCACAGAACCAATTGTAACCCACTAGCAAATTAGGATGACCGACAAGCAGTTTGTCAAGAGTATGAATATAGACGATCCCGGTGCTTAGGCCCATGAGATAATGTATAGATGTAGTAAGAAGAAACAGCTTACCATGTCTCCCGATAGCTGCTGCCGCGCTCAGATTCCAAATTGTAAAGGCAATCGATAAGATCCCGAACATGAGAAGAAGAGCTGGATGTTATTGTTGGGGATAAGTTGCTGTCATTGATTACGCACATACCAGGGAAACTAGAACTCACCTAAGAATGTAGCGCGTAGTACAAGGAACGGCTTAAACATGAAGATTATGAACTCTTATGTTTGCTTGGGGTTAGAGGATGAGAATTCCGAGGCCCGCACCGGAAGTGTCAATAGGCAGAAGAAAGAGAATAGAATGAAAAGGAAAATAGAATTGTGAGGGATCGTTAGAAAAGAGTTCGTCAATCCTATAGAAAGGAAAAGGCTCAAATCTCGAAGCTCTACCAAAGAGTGCGATGGAGGAATAGTTGTCTGTGCTTAATAAGATCAAGTTCACATGCAATTCTCTCCCATTTTGACAGCTGAAAGCTTCTTTGGACAAAGAGATTCATATAAAAAGAGAACAAGAAAGACGTTGGGAGGACAATGGACAATAGACATCATGCATCGTCTATTTTTAGAGTGATCCATCACACATTGAATGTTAACTCACGAAAGGCGGCCACTTATTTGGTCACTTGTTTCTATTATGCACTCTTTTTTAACAGAAAACAGACAAGAATTTGCAAGTCCCAGTCACTTGGGATGAGAGAACATAGCTAACAATCGAAGAAATAGGGAGCATCTGAATCTCAGAAAAACCTGTTTTGTTCCAAAAATACATTATCAGAATCATTCTACCCATGGAGCCATACAAGACGTTTAAGAATGCTACATCGATCCGCAATCACGCATACTCAAGACTCACATCCTCAAGTTCTGAGCGTTCATTTGACAGGTCAGAGACCCCAGATTTTCTAGATTGTGTATGGTGGGACAACACGCGCGTAGGCTGTTGGTATACCTCATGCGAATGTTGTCCGGTACCCAGAACATACGAGCTTGTACCCACAACATTCCCCTGGTCAGAATCATCATGGGGTGTGATGGGCGGCGGTGCCTTCCGCTTCTTTTTTGTCACAGGTTGCGAAAGAATATCGGCACGTGGCCAATTACCAAGTGGTGAAGGTGAAGGTGGAAAAGTGGCATTAGCATACGCTCGTACGACATTAGAGCTAGCCTGAGATAGTGCTGGTTCCGGTCGTCTTGGTTCAGATGTATTCGTGCGGAGGATAGTTTGTTGCACGTGCATAGGATAAAGCAAAGATGCAAAATTATTGCTTGCCATAATTTCTGCTTCTTCCATCGTTGATAAAGCGGGCGATATCATAGGGGGCACTGCACCCGGAGGTAACTCGGCAGTGCGCAATGCTGCAGGCCTTGAGCTATCGTGAGCTAGAGTCTGAAGTCTAGTAGGTGGTGGCCTGTAGTGTTCAATTTGATACTCAGAACTGAGTCCAGGTATTGACGGGCGCTTGGACACATTCGGCCGAGCATATTTGGGTTTTGGTGCGTGAATGATCGGAACCGACGATTTGCGTACAAATGCAGGAAATGCAGGTGTAACAGAAGGCGTGCGTGTGGCTCGGGGACCGGCAAGGATGGCACATGTTTCAGCCCAAGGAAACCTGCGCATCATGGAATGCCAGATCGTCGAGTGTTTCCTTTTATTGACAAATAGAGCAAACATGAAGACCGAGAAGTACACGATTACTACAGGAAAAAAATCAACTCGAGGGGCCCGAGACATTGGATGAAATTCACGAACGGGTCATTGCACATAACCAAGTGAATGCCAGCAGTACCTGGAGAGAGGCACAGTTGAGCGCTAATGATACATTGTAAAGTAGATAATTGCGATGATAAGTACAAGTACTCACTCTGGCTAGCAGCGCTGCAATCTTCTTGACATGCAATCATAGTCACGGCAATAGCGGCAGCTATCCAAAACCAAAAGAAGATTAGAATTTGATCAATGTAAAATTATCGACCCAAGAGGTGACGACGACCACATACCAATGTACATTAAACCCCATAGCGAGATCCATACATATTCAAACCACACAGTGCCAATGAACCATGAAATAGAAGCAACTTCTACAAAAGTACTGTAGGATATCTACTTAGACTATAATTCCGCGAAAATCGAAGGGGACGACATACATGGTAAACAAGATAACCAGCCCTGAACTACCAAGGAAGGCCAAGTAGGCATCAATACGCTGAATCAATGCTAGAATCGCATTAATTGATGATAGAAGTCAACATGAACTACTGACCCCTGGATCCTTCAATTCCCTGAACGATACCCAGATTCCAGGCAGAAAAACTTGCAGTCAGAGTATTACAGATAAGAAAAACAACTATCAGAGATATTGAAGATTCCCTGCCTTGGAGCAGTCACTGTTTTGCTCACCAAGAGCGCAATAGCGAAAAGCCCGAAGATTTAATTTTGCGAGATACTTCATGCTCATGTCTTCATAAGAGTCCAAGGAAGTGGGAGAGGGAGAGGGAAAGAAAGGTGAAGCATATGATCTCAAGAATCCAAATCAAGGTGAGAAACCACGGCACTTGGCTCTTACCTCTTACATCAAGATCATTACAAAACTTCCACCTTGTTTCCACCATTTCTCAGCCTCGAAAATGGTATACCACATATATATATTAAAAATATTAATCAAATATGATGGTACTGGAGAGTTCAGAGGTGCATGTTGAGAAGACAAAGGGGATTATGAGAGAAAGAATGAAAGGTATTGATATCATATTAGCGAATGACTAGATAGCACCTAGTAAACGTCGCAGGTAAATAGCAAAAGCAAGACGTGATCAATATACTTTCCACATCTGAGAATATTTCATAGCCCAAAACTTCAAGTGGCCTCTAGAGGCCGGATGCCTCAAAACTGCCCATTGTATCGAACTCAGACTAAACGGATCTTCGATGTAATTTCGGACTCATTCAGTATCCAGGAACATCAGTGCTCATATTCATCGATTGACAATTGATCATCGAATTGTGACAGTGGGGGTTTTGAAAAATGTCTTGATCTAGTTGGTTGGCTAAAAACGGCGGGCGCTGGTTTGCCATGGGCTGGGATGCCACCAAGCAGGGCAGCAGATTCTGGAATATACATTTTGACTGAGGGAGAACTGTCCTGAGATAACCGCCGAAGGATGTCCACTAAAAGGGCAGGAATGGGTTCTGTTAATTCCCGTTTAAATTTGCCTAGATACAAGTTCGTATCAACCTCATTGTGGACGCTTTGATTAGCTATGAGAACGCACCGTAAACACTGTTGACAAATCGGGCGACAGATATCTTCACATCAATGACAGAGTCCTGTGAAAGTTCAAGCATGGTGCGGAGCATGTTGTCAGTAAGTGCCATAGATGGTTTCTGGCCTGCGTCAACGGAAGCCAAAAAGATTGATCTTTGACAGGATGCAAACCTGCGAATCAAACCTACTGGTGAACACATACATATTCAAAGCTAGCTGGACTGGAACATCGTACGTTGAGCGCCGACGGAATGTAGACGAGAGCAGCTGAGAGACTGCAGTGTTGAGACCATCCAAAAGGTTTGGATGGGGCGATAACAAGCCTTGAACTCTAGGAAGCTATCCAAATAAACACTGATGTCAAGGGAGAGTTTCGACATTCTGTATACAAAAGCACGTACGAATGATATCGCGATATCACGAACGCCCTGTTCAAGGTCAACTAATGCCAATGCTTGGATGGCACCAACGATGGGCAAAATTTCATGGCCCAACAAGTCTGGCATTTTCATCATTTCCTCAAGAATAATCTTCCTCTCCCTCCATACCTTAAATATTTTGGCCTCCCAATTTTTAGAGACACCCTCCCAAAACGATAATCCAGTCTCTTTCCCAGCAGTAGTGATGAGAGCCTCCATATTTTCAATTGCGTGGATGCGGGTTTCAGAGTCCTTGGGAAAATTGATAAATTTCCACCAAACTTCGATGAGATCTTGGCGAGTATTTTCAGGTCCAATTATCTTGGCGATATCACCCATGCCAGCAGCCAATGCACGGTTGACGTCATTCATACGATTGGCAGCAAGGTCAAGGTACGCCTCCCGCAATTCACTCCAACGCTCCTGACCCAATGTCAACGTGACAGCAGGAAAACCGAACGCCAAGGTCAAGGGTCTCTTAGTGTCGAGGTAAAATGCCTCCAAGGGAGGAGGAATCTCAAACGTAATGAGCCGGGTCCCGTTGCGGACAATTTTGTCTTCTTTGCGGCCGAGATACATGCGTAACAAGAATTCTGGAGGTCCCTGTGGATCGTTGGCAAAGGCATAAATCGTCTCAGACAGTGTATCCAATGCACTTTGTCGAACATCAATCTCCGGATCTTCACAGAGTGTCGTTAATGTCTCATGAGTCACCTTCCTGCGATGCTCAGGAGACAGGCGTTGAATAAGAGGAGGGAGAGAAAAAAGAACATTTTGGCGAACATCGGAGTGTGGGTCGTTTACGAGTCGCTCAAACATAGGAACCTAAATACGGCAATCAAGAATTTTTGCCACAAAATCCGGAATACTTACCAGGTCTTTGCAGACAAAATCTTCCGGAACGACTCTGGCAAGTGCTCCAATTGCGAAAGCAGCTTCACGCCTGACCCAAAAAACGGGATCTTGCACTGATCGATAAACGTCTTTGATGAAGTAGATCTCTGTTTCCAAATCGGCAGTCCCTGTGATCCATTGAGAAACAGAAAACGATACAAGATGGTGCAATAGTTTACCGTTTGAAGCTACAGCGGCAATGAGTCGCATAGTGGACCAACGTCCACTTGTAACTTGTTCATCATAAAAACTATTCTCGCCATGCTCTGTGGGTCCAGGACTTAGGGAATAGGTCAGCGGGCTCTCACGTGGACGTGATTTCTCGCGCTGCAAAAACGAAGGGATCTGATCATATTCAAGGGGAGAAGCCTGCGGAGACATTGTCGATGAGTCAGAAGTTGGGGTACATTGCTGATGGTCAATCGTTGAGGGGACTTGCAGACAAACTGTGTCATCAGAGGCACAAGGCGAAGATTGATGTAAAATAGAATTCTCTGGAGCAGCCAATGGGGACGAAGGTGAAACCGCAACGGGTGGAGCAGTAGGTGATGATCCAGATGATGAGTTACTCGATGAAGAAGTTGATGACGTCGAAGAGGGTGTGGAATACAAACTAGGGACAATTGGGAAATATGAGTTAATTGTGGCCTCTTTGATAGTAATGTTAGATGATGAAGCCTCAAGGTCAGTCAATGTCGTCACACCATTCTCAACGTTCTTCGATCCATCGGGTAAGACCACCTGGACTCCGTCTCCGGACTGGGATTGTAGCCACAACCGCCGTTCTTCAACACGAGGTCCACCAATCGCTGGCATGTCTTCCGGGCCACCATCCTGGGACAGATGATCAAGGCGGCCTAGAGCAATTACGATGGCAGCCAGGATTTCATGCTTGATACAGGCTCTTTCATCCGGACCAAAATAACCAAGTTCAGGTTCCTCTTCTTCAATCTCTGGATCATCTATTGCATAATCTGAGGTAGGAGCTTGCCATAAATTGTCTGGAGGGAGGGTGCCACGAACGTGGTCTCCTCGAGCCAAAGAATCCTTATCATCAGCTTTTTTAATGCGCTCTAGGATGAGAAGGACTGAATTCCGCGCAACCTCGCTAACGAGGACGTTGTTGCTGAGAAGGAGAGAACCAAAGAGGGGGGTAAAAGTTTGGTAGTGAATCTGAACAGGAGAGCAGACTTCTCGATCATCGTCGAGCGCGGTCCTGTCGGTGACAATTTCGACAACGCGGCAAGACTGAGGCGCTTAACAAGATGAGTCATGACACTAGGGAATGACTCACAGTTATGAACCACCACATAACATCCCCCAATGAACGGCCAAACTCTTCCTGTACGGAGTCATCTGTACATGCATAGGTATATAACCAGAAAAAGAAATTCAACATGTTCACCTTTGTCCAATACCAGTTCGCGGAAAAGCGGCAAAATGTATTCCACAGCCTCACTAGGGACCACTTGCTTGAGAAGGCGGGGCATGTTGCTAACGATATAGACGCGATGAACGACCTGTTGACTCCGACAGAAAAGAAAGATCTTTTCGAGGGCAGTGAGACTGCCATCGTCGAGTATGAAGTCATTTGTGACGTCCGTTGGGATGCCAGGATAGACGTCGTCAGTACCGTAGGGGCTGGGAGACACATAGCTGCTTGCGGGATGTGCAGCAGCAAGAGAGGTCTGAGGCCACTGGGGGGGAGGCTGAGGATCGACGGAGGTGGGGGAATCTTTAGAAGGCGAAGTGGGAGGGGTGAAGTAGTCAGTGAGGGCAGGGGAAGAGAGAGGAGAGTCGGCGGAGGGTGTGGAGGGTGCAGTGTAGAAGGGGAGAAAAGGGGAGAGGACGCCGTTGGGATCGTCGTTAAGAGAGGGAGAAGAGGGTGGAGGAGGAAAAAAAGGGCGGGGAGGAAGGGCAATATGGGTGGGGCGGGACTGGCCAGAAGCGTCCATGGGGGCTGGCAAAAGAGGCAGACCCAGATTTCAACTCGGGACAGGCGCTACGTCATCCATCAACGCCGGACCCGGTGTGACGTCATTGACGGTTGCTCGGTTCCTGACCATCACGTGTGTGTATCAATGACGTATCGACGTATACTAACACTATTAACAGCTGCGCACAACTTTATCGAGACTCACGGCAAAGTACCTGATGTTGGCAGAGTTGAGTCCAGCCATCGATATCCGCCCATTGTTTGTCAAGTAAACATGCATCTGCTCCACCAGTGCCCGGCTCTGCTCCGAGCTGATCCCCGTGAAACTGCCGGACGCGATCAGAGGCCGAGTATTCCCACGCACTTGCTCCACGCACCTGAACATGCCAATTTGTTTGATGATGTGGTCCCAGTTACCGGGTGTCTTGAGTTCTTCCGTCAACAGCCTGTGCAGCTCCTTCCGCATCGCAATGATTCGGCTTGCCATGGTCGATATGTCTCTTTTCCACTCTCCATACAGTTCATCATTTGTTAGAATTAGGGACATCTAATTCTCCTTCGTGAGCGCAGAAACACTCAGCTCACTCGACTACACACCAGTCGTGCTCCGTGTGAGGGCGGATTACTAATTTCACTCCGCTGAAGAACCGACAACTGGCTCCGGACTCGATCTGCCGTTCCCGCATCCCGGGCGATGACATGCAAAGCCCCAACACGTTCACCATACAGTCCTGCATTCTTCGCAAAACTCTGTAAAACTCACGATTCAACGTTCCCCCACACCACGTGGAGAGGAGTCCAACACACCTGGCACACAAGCATTGGCACTCCACGAGAGGCAAAATAACGCACTGCAAATGCATCGTTGTCAAGATCTCCACTGGCAAATCCTTGATATGCACAATCGAAAAAGGCATAATGATTACGCTCCAAAATGGCATCTGCAATAACTTTCCACTCTTCCCGCGTTGGATCAACACCCGTGGGATTATGCGCACAGGCATGAAGTAAAAAGACGGAGCGTTCCGGCGCTGTTCTAATGGCATTCATGAATCCATTTATGTCGAGTCCAATAGTTTTGGGGTCGTAATAGGAATAGTCAGTAGGCTCAATTCCAACATTTCGGAAAATCGCTTGGTGATTAGCTATGTGAATGACATTGAGTTTCTATACCGTCAGCCCGGCACGTCAAGTACACTTACCCCACGTGGGCTTGCTCAAGTAAATCTGTCTGGCCCCATTGAATCCATAGAATTTGGATAAGAACAGGCCGCCTAAATGATTGGCACCAGTTCCCGAGATTGTTTGCACGCTGACAACACGTTTCTCTTGGATAGCAGGCGAATCAGACCCCAAGATCAACTTCGCCGCTGCAACGGTATATTCTGGAAGCCCCAAGATCGGCAAATATTCATGGTCCAGAGTATCGTCGCTCAACAAAATTTGTGTAGCCTAAATGATAAGTTCATGAACGAGCCGGCGAGCCACCGCCACCACTAACCTTCTTGACAACGGGTAATACCCACGGCTTACCATTATCATCGCGATAAGCGCCAACACCCAAATTGATTTTCTTTTCGTAGGTATCAGCCTTGTATGCGGCCGTGAGTTTGAAAATGCTGTTCGCACTCAGTCCATGCTCAGAATGTAGAAGTATGAACACAACCTATCAGGTGGAGCCAACACAAGATTGAGCCAAGTTTCTATCCAACTTCAAGCATCCTGTACCTATCGACAAAAAAAAGAGCTACTCACCACCCGACATTTCTCTTGATTGGCTGGTATTAAGATGTTCTAGGAGAGATTTTACCCGAAAAACTGCCATGCCATGAACAAGAAGAATATAAGGGGCTGATCAGATGGTACAAAAAGGAGAACCAAAATGTCTCAAGTTGTAAACACTCGTTCAATTCACACACTACCGGGAAATACTCATACCGAAAAAAAAACGATATCAAGTGTAATCGTCGCAGAAATGAGTGAATCATGTGGAGGCCAGCGTTCAAGAGGAAGTCAGTGGAGGCTTACCTGCTAGAGCGCGGAGAAAGAGAGATTACGATAAGGTGTTGCTGAGGCCTAGCAACGTCCTTTCTTTTTATGTAGATAGCTCTGTTGATGTTTGTATAGATCACCAGGGTTGCACAAGCAATGAACGAGCTCATACTCTGGAGTGATTAACCCAAGCATCTTGCGCCAGTTCCTGACTAACTCATCAGGCCTCTCATCAGCCTCTCATCAGAATCAAGATGTGAATTATGATACGACTATATGTAAACTACCATTGCAGCGATAAAATGTAATGACAATATCCATGCCCGCAACAAGACGAAACCCGAAAAGACGAACACTACGCAGCAGTCATCTTGGATGCCACAGTCCGCTCACTCTCTAACTTGCTCTTATTTCGTTCGAATGCCTGTTGTCGGCAGTCTTCCATGTGAGTGCAGTTGTGGTGCTCGGGAAGTCGATGCTGAGGAGAACATGATGAATTAGCTGAGACAAGGGAAAGATAGACACTTACCACACTACAAAAGGCTGCACGGCAGTGTGGGCAGTCGCCAGCGACACGGAGAGCAGAGGAAGTACACCGAGCATCCGTGTTCATCTGGAACTGGCAGCGTTTCTTGGGCATTGTCAGGGGCTGAACAGGCAAGGTGAGAAAGAGACAAGGAAAAGAGGCAGGGTTACTAACAGTGAACGCAGGGTAGGAGTCAAGTAGAAATGGTGGTAGGAGCTAGGAGCAAGGCGTTGTTATAAAGCGACCAGCGGCGACGCGTAAGCCATGTCTCCCCCACGTGCCTGTCTCCGATCTCCCGCACAGCATCTACCATCTGCCCGGCCCTTCCAAAGCCCCTTTGTTTAGCCAATCTTTTTCATATATAACACCGGATAAATTTTAGGGTATCAAAGACAAAAAAATCCGTATGTAAGAAAGATTACCTAGTCCGATACAATAATGAGACGAGCTCCTGATTTTTCGCCCATGGCAAAACACATGGACAACTCAGATCATGAGCATCATTAGGTGAAAATAGAAGGATGGAAAAGATACCCCAGGATCAGTTCCTATTGCCTAATGCATTCCCAGTGTTTTTGATATTGTTGGTAATGACGACAGCCAACACGATGGCCACGATAATGAGCACAATGACGATTATGAAAAAGCAGATCCATCTCTTCTTGCGCGCCGAACGTGCAGAATTAACAGCCTTATTAGTGTAGTCCAATCTGAAAGAAAAAACCTCAGCGTCCAAAGAATCTCTGCATAATGGAATCCTCACCCAGTCTCAACATCTTTCTCGACGTTTGCAGCAGTAGCCTCAATAGCATCAATGGCTTCACCCTGCTGTTCTACCAATACACTCATCTAGAATCTTTTTTGAGATCCAGCACATGACCATCAGTATGCAACCTACATCATTGAACAGCTGCGCAAGCTCTGCCAGAGTCTGTTCGATACGCTTGATCTCCTCATGGCGTTCTTGTACTTCGCGATATGCCCGCTGTGATTGGTCATATCGCGACCCTACGAGCTACAAGATACGTTACCCAACGAACTAGTTTTTGTCTGTTGTAAATTGTTAGCTCACCGCTTGGCTGAAAATCTGGTCGTTATTAGGATCATTGACCACGGCACGGACTTCCTCGGGAGTAGCATCAGGTTTGACAATTTTATATTGTCGTTCCATCCTTTGCTTGTACCTCGTCCTATACTGCTGTTCGACCTGCTGATAATTCTGAATTGCTTCTACGAATTTCGATTTCACCAAGGCTGTCTGCGGCTGCTCGTGAGGACCAGACAGTGGTCATCTCTCAGCATTCTACGCACCTGCTGCCTGCGTATTTGTGCATCGCGCCCAGAAGCAGGTTGGGCTTCGAGGGCCTTGATTCTTCTTTTGAGTTGATTACTAAGAGCGCTGGTCTCCTCGATGAGTTCATCAAGTTGTGAAGCGTTTCGCTGCGCAGTCACATCATCCATGTTGTTTAGTGATCGTGAATGTAGGTCCCCAACGCGAATAACATTCTCGTTAAAGCTCTTGAGCATGTCTTGTATCGATGCAATCTATATATGTAAATTGATATCCTGTTACATGCTGGTCAAAAAAGAGTTGGAGAACTATATTCACCTCTTCATAGAAATTGGACATGTCTCCGGGTGTTGTCGCAGCGGCATATGCTGAGCTGTCCTTCAAGTCTGTCATTTCATAGTATGGACCATGTTGGGCATTGGGCCGTCGGTTTTGGTGAGTCCCGCCGGGCGCCTGCAGCGGATACGAGCTGCTGCAGAACACGAAATCATTCTGCTTGACGACCACTAGAAGTCCAGGGCACACTCACTACTCTGCATTCATTCCCTGCTGCTGCGCCTAGCCTACCGTCAGAAACTGTACCTGGTGCTAAATATCTCGCAACGCACTCTCATAGCTGCTAGCCTATCCCTTGCCATGGTAATTGACTGTACTGTCGGTAGAATGAAGATTATAAGGTGAAAATGGCGGTAGTTTCAAGAAGGAGCATAGTCAGATTGATGGTTGTTCATGCTTGGCAACAAACTGTTACAAATAGCCAGAAGACCGCTGTAAGCGTATCTCTAGCAATTTCTGACAGAACGACTGCGACAGTCTCTGAATGATTTGTGCTGAACCGCAGCTAATGTACTTACGATTGTAGACCAAGTTAGCAATTTCGGAATAAATCTCACTCACCCGTGCTGATGATGTCATTTCCAAAAAGTTACAACTACAATTTCCTCAGTTAGACAGTACATTCCGCAATACATGAATCTGACGTTCTACTGTTTTATTGCTGGTTCCCCCAATGGACTCACGTCTCTCCACGCTTGCCTCAAAGTCAAACACCTCATGTACATCTTCCGAGAACTTGTCGCTCAGGGACTTATAATCCTCCAAACTTAGGTCATTCAGCTGGCATTTACGAGCCTCCGCCAGAGCGACTGCTCGACCAGAGATATGGTGGGTTTCACGGAATGGAATCTGTGTGTTGGTGATGTCAGAATAATCCAGACTCAGTTCGGAGCATACTGACTCCTTTGCGAACAAGATAGTCAGCTAGATCGGTTGCGAGGACGTCCATGGTGAGTGCTTTAAGCATTTTTTCCGGGTGTACCTGAAATGGATCAGAAATCGAAGCGAGTGCGACACAGTGTTTAATTACATTCAGTGTTGCTATGACACCTTCAGCGATTCTGAGGGATGCAGATATATTGTCAATAGCATCGAATAGGGGCTCCTTATCTTCCTGCAGATCCTTGTTGTAAGTGGAAGGCAAGCCTTTGTAGGTCATAAGAAATCCGGCCATCTGCATACTGTAAGTTGCATGGTCTAGAAAGAACTTTCGTTTAGCTCACATTGCCGAAAATACGACCAGATTTTCCTCGTAAGAGTTCTAGAGAATCTGGATTTTTCTTTTGTGGCATGATACTCGACCCAGTACTAAAACATCAAATGATTACGTCTATGTTTCTAGCTCGTATATGGACCTTGCTCACCTGTAAGCATCACTGAGCGTAACGAATCCAAATTCAGCGGTAGAATAAACTATTAGGTCTTCAGCCATTCGACTGATGTGGATCATTGTCAAACTTGACCATTGGAGGAACTCGATGATGAAGTCACGATCACCGACGCCCCAGAGACTGTTCTCCGCAATGCTTTCGAATCCAAGTTCTTGGGCCAGGAACTCACGATCAATCGCAAAGGGATTTCCAGCGAGTGCACCACATCCAAGAGGTAAGACGGAAATTCGGGGTTTGAGTTGCTGTAGTCGCTCCAAATCATACCGGAAGGACAAGGCATGGGAAAGCACAAAATGGGACCAACGGATAGGTTGACCACGCTGAAGGCAAAGTAAGTTTGGTGACCAGGGTCATGATACCAGTCACACCTGGAGATGCGTATAACCTGGGAGCAGGTAATCCTTCTCTTGATCAGCCCGCTCGACCATCACGCATATCAGAGCGCGTAATCCTTGTTCAATATCATCTACTTGGTCCAGAAGCCACAATCGTATGTCAGTTGCAACTTGATCATTTCGAGACCGGCCGGTATGCAATTTGCCGCCCAATGGGCCGATTAATTCAGTCAGTCGACGTTCATTGGCAGTGTGGATATCCTCATCATCGTCCTTTACTTGGAACTAGGAATTTATTGAGCCCAATGGAATGAGATTCGGTTTATACTCACAATTCCATCCTCCCACTCTTTGCCGACGGCTGTTAGGCCATCAATAAGCGTCTTTTCTTCTCCTTCGGTCAAGATGCCTACCCGAGACAAGGCTTTTGCGTAGGCAACTGACCCCTTGATGTCTGCACTATGTATGCGCCTGTCATACTTCAGGGATTGGTTGAATGTATGCATCCTGCAAATTCAAAATCAGCCCCAAATCGTCCAGAGTCATAAAACATATACAGGGGATCGGTCTTGCCAGTAAAACGACCACCCCATAACTTGACTTGAGTGGTCTGGTCAGACATTTTGAAATGTTTTGGGGAGCTGGACAAGCAGTATTTAACCAGGCCCAGCCTAGCTGGTTTTTCAGCTGGTTCACGATGACATAAGCTTGATTTACCGCGGAGTCAACTGTCTCCTGTTGGTATTGTATACAAAAATGTCCTCAATTCGTCCTTTATCCATTTTGATCTGGAGAGTGCTTGCTTGTTGTTCAATTGCTATCAACGCGTATGTCTCTTTGGGCAACTTCTTCACTATCTCTGATGAAAACTGGCCTCCTTAGTTTATGTTCCGGAGGAATCTTCACTTTCCCCTTGATGTCACCATTTCTGGTAGAGAAATGTCATTTAACTCAACCTCAGCTGACTACAGTAGTTCTTGCGTGAGTCTCCCAACTGCTTATCCCGTTCTGTAAAATCATCCCTTCTTGTATGTTGCAGTGCCATGATGGGCCAATATCCTTTGGCGGCTCTCGCTGGAAGAGCGATCGATCAATACGGACCCTCTCTCTGCTCGGCTCTTGCAGCTATACTTTATTCCTCGGCTTTCGGTGCATTCTCGTATCAGGTTTACGTCGCTGGGTCCAACTCCGCCAGTTCATCGGTTGCTACCTATCTGGCCATTTCATTCGCTCTGGCAGGAATGGCTACTGTATTCTCGTATGTATAGTGAAGACCTGACCGGGATTTTTTGCTTATCTTGGCCTAGTTATTTTTCTTTTCTCTTTTCTGCAACGCGTTTATTTCCACGGCAACCTGGCATTGCCTCGGGCATCAGCATGGCGCTTTTCGGCTTATCACCCCTTTTCCTCACTTATGTCGCTGTTAATTGGTTTATGGATCATACAACGGGCATTCTTGAAGTTGTTCCATTTACTGCTAGTCTTACCATAGCTGTAGGTGCTGTACACATCGTTGGCGCCTTAATGTTTAGGCAAGCTGGACTTAATTCGAAAGACAAGCCTACTGTACCTTGTGATCTACCTCCAAGTGAAAGGTTGCAGCTTCTTCCTCAGACCTCACAGGACGAATATATCCCAGAACTTCATCTCCAGACTGACTCTGCTCCAAGTTTCTTGAGACAAGGTCAAGTATGGCTTCTCATTCTTTTTTGCGTTTGTATTTTTGGAGCAGTGAGTCCAGTTTCTCTTACATGAAACTCTTTCTATATTTATGTTGACCCGCTTCTACAGTCGGAGATGGTGATTTCTAATATTGGTACCATTGTTGCAGCTCTCCCTGCTACGGTGCCAGACCAGGCAATTTTCATCAGCTCAATTGACGACACACCACATCAAGTCAAGCTAATTTCGATTGCCAATACATTGACTAGGATTCTTGTTGGCCCTTTGGCAGACTATGTTTCGCCTATCGCTTCTTATCTTCCAAATGGGACGATTGTCCATGTTAGAAAGCATCGAATCAGCCGCGTCAGCTTCCTCCTATTCTCAGCGTTACTTCTGGTGTTCACATTCTTCTGGTCATCATTCGGAGTTACCACCCAAGATGGTATCTGGATTCTGAGGTTCGTCGAGCAACTTCCACTAGAAGAAATGAAGAATAATCTTACCCCTCAGTATCGGGATTGGGATAGGATATAGTGCCACCTTCACCGTTATGTGAGTGAACTGTGATTGTTGACTTGAGTTATACACTGACTTTCTGTTAGCCCGAGCATTGTATCATCTATTTGGGGATTGAAGAACTTGGGTCGCAACTTCGGAATACTGATGTATGCCCCTTTCGTGGGCACCCCGATGTTTTCCTATATCTACGCTTTTGTCTCGCAGTCACATACCACAGCGAAGGGCATTTGTAGAGGTACTGTCTGTTGGCAATCTACTTTTTACCTCACCAGTGCTACGTCTTTAATCGCCGTCATAATATCCATGATCCTATGGTGGCAATGGAGAGGGAGACTCTGATTGTAACACTGTTAGACTTGTATTTTCCTACTCATATCGTTGTCGTTCCACTGTACTATATCTGCGTAATTGTACCATATAGATGATATCAATTTTGGAATGGTACCGTGAGCAATATTCAGCACTTCGAGCGGTCCCTGCTTTGTGAATCTCCTCCATTCATGGACAGTGTGCTTATAGCAAGGAATATTGATTTAATTATCGATTTGATTTTATATCATCATTGATTTTCTCATCAATATCTACACTTTCAGGGACTGAGGTAGTTTACTTTGAATCTTCTATTTACTGACTTTTAGTTGTCGTCTGACAGGTATTTTAAATGTATATTAAATATAATACACCTGAGTGTACAAGTCAGATCGCTCAAGGATCCCCCGGATCAAAAAGCTTCATGAGTTTTGTCTTGACCGATATTTCAAACGACATCACTAGGTTGCTGATGCAAGATCTCCACTAGCAACATCCCTCAAACATAAACTAAGATTTGGAGGGAGTTGCCAATATCGATCATAATGACTCTTTGGAGAATCATGTTGCATGTAGGAGCTGCTGGTGTCGTACTCTATAGGTATAAAAGCTTGAAGCATTTGGAATCTCAGTCGGACGCATATTTGGGGGCGGTTACACAAAATGGAAGACCCTGGCAATCCTTGACGACACAAGAGTATGCCTGTCATTGTCGTCAGCTTTGCTTTTTGTTGATCTGGATCGCGGAGACTTGTCGGTTTGATGCTGGATTTATTCCCATCAGTGAGGAGTGAGTCGAAGATCCTTGCAATCCCCCGTGGTTGACATTGTATAGTTCTCTCAAAACGGTCAAATGCTCTCTTCTCATGGTCATTATATCTGTGAGCGGGTACCAAGCTTTGGTATCGGAGTATCGGCTTCTGATAGATGGTCTTCTGTATTTACTTGAGTGTTGTCATTTTCTTGGTTTACTGGATGCTTCTCAAACCCTGTTCGAAGCGAAGGCCTTGCCGAATGGTTCTTCTCCCTCAGGTGTACTGTAAGCTAGCTCATTTGTTCTCTTTACTTCAATTTCCCGTTAACCGGTGATATTTAGCCTGGACAATCAGGTGACTTGACATCCCAATTCAGCGGCGACTCGACATGAGAGTTAGAACTCATGTAAGGTGAGGGCCTTCCCAAGAACCACTTATGAAGCTAAGGTGCCAGTCCTAGAATTGATGCACCTGACACATCCAATACCTGGTTACCCACAATTCTCAGTCTTAACTCATCCAGGGTATCGGGAATATCGTGTTGAACATTTTTTTGTTGCCCAGGATGGTTCAGGTAGAGTCGTGAGGAGGGCAACCGGATTCTCCCCTTATTGGGGGCTTTTACCCGCCCTGTTGATAATGGGACAGGTAATTTTGCCTTCTCTGTATAATGGACGTAGTTCCCAGTCAAGCCTAAATTCCTTAGATTTACGGTCGACAATGGTCAAGTCTATGTGTTATCATCACACTTGTTTTACTCTATCGAAAGCTCAGACAGGTTCTGGTCGGTCAGTATAAACATCATATGCAGATCATGCTCTTGACTAATTGGTCTTAGAGATCGTCCTTGTGATCCCTCAGCATGGGATTCAACTCGAAACCCACAGAGGATTACCTGGTTGGCCGCTCTTCATTTCAAGGCGCTTCATCCCATTGCCAACTTTACAAGATGTTATCATTAATGAAGGGCTGAGAGGATGGGATGTTCGGTTCTATCTGGCCGTTGTGAGAAAACACCCGATATTTGGTTATAACCTTGATGTGGTTTTCGAGGTGGGTATCCTATCGTGTTGTCTCGTGCCGCATACTCGGAGTTACTATGATGACAGAACATACTCCCTCGTCTGCCTGTCCTCTTGGAGGTCTATCATGGGGTACAAGAGCTACTGTTGAAGCATAGATGACTGGTGACCTGGAAAACGCGGAGAGTGGGTAGGGAGTGGGTGGCACCTCTTGAACTTATCCTTCCGGTAACTGTAGCATGACATTAGACAACAAGGACTGTTCAATGCTTTCCTTTTTTTAACAATTCATTATGCGGTGTACGAACACAGTCCGCGGTTTCAATATTTGATGAACAGTCAAGTGCTAATTTGATCCGGAGTCAAAGTGTTGCAGTGCTTAGCTTCCTGATTACCACTTCACGCAGCATCATATCATGGAATCCCTACAATCTCTCCAAAGAGGCTCCCAGACACCTCAAAACAATGAGGAAGAGAACAAGCGTGCTCAGGAGGAGCAAATGCGCCGAGACGCCATGGCGACAGTCCTTGAGACAGCTGCTCGTGAACGTTGTATGTTCCTCTTTCTATGTTCTTAATGAAGTCTAGATATATGACCTCTACAGTATCGAGGATCGCACTTGTCAGTCCAGAAAGAGCCAAACAGATAGAAGAAATTCTTCTGAGGATGGCACAATCTGGTCAACTTAAAGGACGTGTTTCAGAGGAGCAACTCATCGGGTTTCTAGATCAAGTATGTTACTCTCAATTCATATGCGGTCAACGGCAAACCGCAATGTAGATGGAAGATTCTAGCTCAAAAATAAGTGCAAAAAAATCCACAATTGTAGTCAGTGATCAATAGTTGAGGTTCGATAGATCTGAACATCTCTTCTAGTTTCAGCGGAGGAAAGGTCTTGACGATGACTTTGACATTTAATTCTTTGCTCAACTTCAGGGACCGTGATTATTGAGGTGTAATATTACATGTTCTTTTTACACACAAAGCTGAAGAAATAGATTGCATTGTGGACTAAATGACTATCTTCGCCAGCTACGGTCCCGCTGCAGGGGAAATTCGGCCATTGAGTGCACATTACTGTAGACATGTGCGAGATGCGGGTTGAAGACGGGAGTTGACTGGCTGAAATACTGTGCTGGTTGCAGTGGTAAGGGTGATGATGCATGTTCAGGAGCTATAGAGTTGGCTTGTTGGCTTGGGAGAGTAGGTGGTTTGAAATTCTTTCATAGGAACTCATGTGAGTGCTGGTCGATGAGAAAAGGTTATTGGGCACGTACAAATTGACGCCCTTCTTTATAAAGTTCCTCCAGTTTTTGATCAAAGATCCCCTGCTCTTCAAATGCTTGGAAGGCATTATAAAGTCTCAAGGCCGATCGTGCATCCTCGATTGAATCATGCGTTTCCTGCTGTATATGTTCTCCTAAGACGAACCACGAGAGAAAGCGCAAAGATAAGCGGCGCTGACGAGTTTTCAAGAAGTATAAGTCAACCGTGTCGATGACTTGTTCTGGAGGAACGTAGATGTCTGCAAAAGTGAGCTCTAGACTTGATGTAAGCCAATGAAACCTCACTAATTATGCGAAAGTCCTTTGAAAGGCCATGTCCTACGAATATACAACCCCGGTCAACCAGAAGCCGCAATTTCTTATAAGCAATTTTCAATGGTGTGAGTGACATTCGTGTTACAGCAGGATCCAAATCTCCCGCTGTGCAAATAGGTCATCATAAGTTATGTATCAAGCCCGCCACATACGATTGATGCCCGAGAATTCTGTCAAATAGTCCACAATTATCTCACTCGTGTGTATATAATCGTCAATGAAAGGAATCCCTTGATGCAGCGCATCCCCTCGCAGAGCAGATACTCGCGCCAGGCTAAGTCTTGCAGGTCGGATGACTCTGGTGGTCCCATCAGAACGGAACTCCGATTCTTCCTGAGATGGGTGTAAGTGAAGGGTGGGCATAGCACTTAAGAGGTGCATGCCTGTTGCATCTTCACAAATTCTGCATCAATAGCAACTACAGTTCCAGGCGTCGGCAATTCTTCTGGTCGAAGAGGTTCATGCTTTATAAGTGTTTCGTCTCTGTGTCTGCTGCATTTTGAGGAAAGTAAAGAGTGATTAGAGGAGAAACAAACAAGGCAATTGAAGTATCTTGGTAAAGGATTGAAGGGTCGAGATTGGCAGGAACTTGGCTAAAGTCAACAGTAGACTGCAAATTAGATCTTTCAAGATAAACGATAGCGGGGACCTTACGAAGAAACGTTTACAAGAGTCAGCTTTTTGTTCCAATAAACAAGCCGCCACCCACCTTCCAACGGTCCGGAAAGCTCAGAGCTTCGTCTTCGGAGATATTATTTACGACAAAATCATTGAAGAGAAACCACGGGCTTGTCGAGTCTGCCCCTCTTTCAGCCTCGGGAACTAGAACCAGCATGAGTAATCTAGAACTAGGCTTGATAACTTGAAATACCCTTCACAATGGCTACCAGATGCGAGGGTTTGCTCTTGGCTTTTACTTGGATAACAATTGCCTGGACCACAAATTTGGTCAAAAGAAAGAGATCTTCCTGGATGAAAGCACATACCCGGAGAATGTAAGATGCTACTTCAGGATCGTCTGCACCTTCAACATGACCATGAAGGTCGACTTGTGGCTGAAGAAATGTTTTACTCCTGTTGTCTTGCCAGAACTCCCATGTTTCGTCATTGTAGACATTAGCATTGACAACTAATATAGGTGGCAGATCTCGTGAAGATATATAACGTTTGGAGGTGAAGGTGGTGAGGAGTTTACATGCGGGACAAGTAGCCTTATGCGAAATGTTCCGAAGAATGGAATTTCTGAGTACTGCAGTAAATTCAGGAACAGTTCGTTGTTCGTTGTTCATCTTTCAAGCTTGTAAGTCTAACGAATGATAATGTGTGGCTGGCAAAGTACCTTGCGAGGATACATCAAGTCGATGATGTGAGTGATACCTTCTTTCTCCCGTGTGTGTTTGCAACTCATGCAGGTGACGACACTCTTTCCGTCCAAACCCATCAGTTGAGTGATAGGAGGAGATACGAAAGTATCTTCAGAGGCACACAGCAGGAACCGCTTAACAATGATGGGATTTGATGACGATGAATTACCCTCAGTGCTCAGGTGATCGATGAGGAAACGATTGAAGACTTGTATCTTGTGAGCATAGTCTACGTCGATGGATTCCCTACCATAGTCGACGAGTTCAATAGCATTGACCGCTTGGAGAACCTCAGCTGAGAGTTGCGCAAAAGTAGAGAGACGCACTCTGAGCGAGAACCCCAACAACTTTGCAGAAATTGCTCGTCTGACAATTCGTTCCGCGTGCATCTTCTAACATCCGCACGACGAATCCGAGCTCACAAAAGAGACAGTTCTCTCTCAGACAATTGGTGGTGATGTGTGATTTGGCAAGACGTCGGATAGGTAATAGGTAGTGCATTCCTTGTACAACCGAATTTGTATAGGAATTGAGGATGTGTGTTTCCAGACCGCTATATGGTGTCTTGTTGTAAAAGCTGGATATTCGTAAACCTCTTCTCCTTCATCAAATAATTGAGTACATACCCAAAGTCGAAATCTTCAACTCCAAATTTCGAGTATTCAATCTCAACTTTACGGTACATCACGGGTACATCTTCAACGACGTTGTGGAAAGGATTATCCAGATTCTAGTAATCTTTCTGTGAGGCTCCTCATGGTAGAAAACACTCAACTCACATCATTCTGTCGGGTTTGTCCGCTTCTAAAACGTCCGTTTGACTTTCGAGCTACAGTCATCGCGGTATTCCGGCGACCTTTTAATTCCTTCGGCATTGCAGCATAGGCCACATTGTCGTTGGTCTTCATGGTGTCAAGGATTTGAGATGGAATAATCGGTGGAGGTGGATAGCTAGGGCTCAATGAAGTAAAGAGGGGGGTCCGAGCCGAAAACAACTGAGAATCAAAGTATGGGCACCCGATGGAGTTCAGAGGACTGATATTGCATGAGCACTGTCAAGGAAATGAAACAATGAACTCACGTTGAATCAGTCCACTCAATTTCTGGGGGTGCCAATGGACCGTCAATCCATGTTATAGATTGACCGTCAAAGCCATTAAAAGGCATATCTTCTTCTGCTTGCGACAGGAGATGGATCGCGCCATCTGCATCCCCCAGGGCCATATACGTTCCAGTTGGCGATATCGACATCGATGTGACATAGGAGGTAACATTCAACTATGAGGAATCAGGGAATCAAATAATTGTGGGCGCTCGGAGTGGCATACTTGATGGAACTCATTGGGAGCGCTGAGGTGAGATGTGTCCATGATATGAATGAGACCTTGATTTGACACCACTGCTATACTGGAGGACCGTTTCGGAAGAACGTGGATAAAAGCAGGGTTGAAGGAAAATGGTATTGGGGGTAGAGTACGCATAGTACGAACATCGTAAACCTTGACTAAAGGATCAGGAAAAGGTCGGGATTGCCTGCAAAAAAATCAAAGACTGAAAAAAATATTACAGAATAAAATGTTTACCTTTCCGAGTGTCCGATAGTAAATATCAGGTTTCCTGACGTCTGAAGGCCTTGGATTGAACATTGATGGGCTTTCACTGCGTCGTGCTCTGTGCCCACACGAGCCATACCAGTCCTTGGATCGTAAAGATAAAGAAATCCGTCCACGGTCCCGGATATGAGAACTGAGGACGAAAACTGAAGGTGAGTTATGGCGGATGACGCTGGCACTTTGCGCACGACATTTCCCGTCATGGAGTTCAGAAAAAGCAATTCTGAATCTGAAGTCGATAGCACAAGTGAGTGAGAAGAATTAAGGGTGTCCGAGAAGGTGGTAACCGCTGTTGGGGACCTAACACACTGAACGTGTACTCCTTACAAGAAAGGTCTGTACATACCGATAGAACCATTTATTCATACCTCCTTTCGCCCACGATCCCAGCCCATCGCTGGCTAAACCGAGAGCTCGTACATAGTTGTCTCCGGCAGAAATTTTATTCACTGCAAGATTGCCACCCACAGGAAAAAAGACCCCACGATAGCCGCGAGAACTATAAATCGCTGTTACAACTCCGTTGTTGGCGCCTGCCCATAGAATATCCGAGACTGGATCAAAAGAGAGGGCTGTGATAGATGTGGGGATTGTATGTCCAGTTGAGACCAAATTTATGGGATGATATGAAGTAGGCATATTTCCTGGTAATTGCTGCCTTTAAGAAATATGAATTACATTTTTAACTACTTTGATGTTGATGGTTGATTTGGCACATGCTCCAACCTTTACCAATTCCGAATAGTGTTCACCTAAATCACATCTACTCTCCTGGCCTGTTGTGGATGCGCCTCAGATACTGTCTCCTTCATATTTGTTTTTTTAAATATTATCTTTTTACTGGCTTAGTAAGCAGATGACTTTACACTGCTAGAGTAGTTCTGCCCTCAGTTCTGTTCTTGTCAGGCTGAGTTGGATTGCTTTACAGGTGTCAATCAACGATCTATATTCCATAACTACAAAAGGTTATGGGTCCCATTGCCTAAACCTTAAACAAACTCAGATCACATATCACAATCTAATCACTCTATTTCATGAAGCCTATATCTTTTACCCAGCATTTCTCTTCTTTAAAAAAGTCATACATTGTGTCAGATCCAAGCCAAAACTAATCTTGGGAAGTCTACGAAGAATTAGAATCAAGATGAATATAGATAAGAAAAATTATAGAAAAGGATGTTTTGCCAAGCTTTCTTCCGGTGACAGACACTCTCTTATTTAACAAATCATAACTAGAAGGTTAGGGTTACACAACCCAAAGTCTAAATCCTTACACACTTCCTATTCATTCCCACAAATTCTTTAGCATGCAATTGAGGACTGTCATAGTTCTTTATTTTCTCTGTCTCAGCTAAATATTTTCTTTTTTCCTCTTTCAGTGTATTGTAGGATACTAGGTACTTACCACAGACTGCAATTGAGTACTGCATTATAAATTTATGAATTAAAAAAAAGCATATATATAACAGCTATTACTTATACTGTAGTTACTCTTCTAATGACTAAGTGCATTTCTTTTACACAAACCATCATCAATACAAAATTCACATACAAGGATATAGTTGTGTTCAGTGCTGGAGATACATCTAGTGAAAAAAACCCACATAATATACCTCTAGGAAACAGAACCCCAATTTCAATACTAAGTCCACTAACATGACATCCTGCTTTCTCTGTGTACAGTAGCAACCCCCATGAGAACCCAGACAACCCTCTACTATCCATCCTACTAAGAAACTCAAAATATCTCAGACATGACTACCTTTTTAAGAATTGGGCTAATAAAATGGATAAGAATGAATATTTTGAACAATCTAACAATAACAGTACCCCTACATCTAGTCTTCTAGCTAACAGACATACTCACATCACTGAGAACTCTTCTTCTCAGGAGCTTATTAGAAGCCAGGGTAAGTGTTCAAAATATACTAACTCTAACTCAATCCCCTGCCATCACAGAGACCCTCATTATAGATAAGGTATATGCCCTACTAAACACTATTACAGTATCACAAATGGTTACTTACTTGATTTGTGATTGAAGAGTGATAATTCTCAAAGGCTTGGAAGCAAGATAGAATAAGTAACAAAAAATGTTGTTAAGTCTGAGGTCTAATCCTCAGACTGGAGATGTAAGGGCAACTATAGGGGGAGGTTCTAGGAAAATCCTCAGATTACAACTCACCTCTAGAAGAATCCTTAGATTACTACAGTATTAGGGTAGATTATAACTCACCTCCAGGAGAATCCTCAAAGATTAGGATGAGGTTCTTGAAGAGCATACTACCATATATATATACTTTTGTTAAATTGCATCTCCAATCCTGTGATCACATTGCACAGGGTCTGAGGTCCTAGGACTGAGTTAGAAGGTAATTACTTAAGTAATATCTAATCAGATATAAGGTGTCATGAACTGCCATTTTCTCTAAGTCAATATTTATTTTCTTTTTATTTTTATTTTCTTTTAATTATGCAATACATATGCATTAGTAAATAAGGACACATAATAGAACATGTATAAGTAGCATACAGAATCTAGCAAGGACTCTAATGAGTTCTCTTTGTCTACTCTAACATAGAATGGGATTTAGGTTAGGGTTATTGCAACCACAACTTGAAGCCTTATACTAGAACTCGTTTCCACTACCAGACACTGATTGCCTCAATCCTTGTCAAACTATATTCTCATCACTCCCTCAGTGTGTGATCAACTCCAATTATGTCATAAATTGCCTGCCCAAACCAAAAATAGTATGGCTAAAGAGATGGGAAAAATGAGAGTTATTCTCAGATGGACTAGATAAAGGATTCTAAATATAGAAATGAAGATAAGATAAGATAAGATAGGATCATATGACTTGGTCACATGATCAGTCACCTGATAGAACCTTCTGGAAAGTTTGGTAGTCACTTAAGTATATACATAGACAAATAGAAATTGTGTATAAGTAGGTAGTACAATCCACCAAGAGACTCCATCAAGTTCTCTTTGTTTATCTCTAACATTGAGTATGATAAGATGGTCGCTATAACTTGCTTGTCATTACAGATCACTCCTAACCTCCTCATAGCTAGGCCACAGGCTTAAGTGAACTAACTGGTGTCATGCTGGACAATTAATTTTGGCAATATAAATAACATTTAGAACCTAATAATCATAATAAATAGCTCTTGAAAGAGAGTCGGCTCCCCAGACATAGTCATTAGAAGTTCAGTCATGTACTTGAGAACACTATCCAAGTAGTGGAATAGTGGCTGCGATTACCACTATCAGTACCTCATAACACTTTCTAGATGGTCTCATATCACATCTATAAAACAGACTCTCCCCTAGAAGTGCTCTCGAGAGCAAACTCAACCTTAGAAGCATTTTTCTTGATAATGACATTACCCAATAGCTAACCCCTGGTTTATAATAGAAATACCATCAGAGGCTATGCATTAGTCCTGATTAGCAGTCCAAATATAGAAAAACAAGATAAGAATATGCCGAATGTCATTGAGAAGGGATAAGAAGAAGAAGGACCTAAGAGATATGCACAGGAAGCAGAGGAAAGAGTAGAGAAAGGTTTAGAAGAGAAATCAGGAGAGTTGGAAGTAGAGAGGAGTAGTATCGACGATAAAGACATACTCGAGAGTAGTTGGACCAATGTCCAAAAAACCTCTTGAGTACTCTAGAACACTTAGAATAGGCTCAAGATCAGCCAACGAGATAAAGAAAGTTAGTAGAAAATGGACAGGGAGTACGGAGAGCAGCTGTTGTGTGATTGGATGTGGACTCGACTCATTCTACTTGTCTTTTTGAGTAATCTGGAGGATTTCTTTCTTATCTTGTTTGTTGCATTCTGTGCTTTGTAATACTAATATAATACTCTAGTAGCACAGAGAGGCGCAAAAAGAAGAACCCTTATCTTTGCCCTTTGTTGCTCTAGAGCTG
>Ga0153959_1000314_pt1 | contig 25803 bp, 41 predicted proteins | sample TSFL043MetaG_FD_104685 | JGI IMG/M metagenome (GOLD analysis project Ga0153959, IMG submission 104685) | Attine ant fungus gardens microbial communities from Florida, USA - TSFL043 MetaG | ecosystem: Host-associated > Fungi > Mycelium > Unclassified | place: USA: Florida, Wekiwa Springs...
AAAAACATACCACAGGCAGCAATCGACCCAATCAGATATTTCGACCAATGGTCTTTCATGATCACACCCATACGCTTGAATAAGTAGAACAGACTGTAACTGACTTTGGCCTCGCTAGCCTCAGCAATAATGCGTTTTTGTTCAATCAGCTCGCTAGCCAATGACCTGCCCGTGTTCTTCCGACCCAGAGGAACCTCTTCATGAATCACCTTCTGCAAATCTTCTGCACTCTCACCATCTCCAGCTTCATCCCCGGCCATTTCTTTAGCCTCTCGGAGTTCCTGCGCCTGCACGAGAGCTGCATAGGATCCGTTGGCACTCAAGAGTTCACGGTGAGATCCACTCTCAAGCACAAGTCCGTCACCCATTACATAGATCACATCTGCATCCTTGATAGTCGACAGACGATGAGCAATAGTGATGGTCGTGCGTCCTAGAAGACGAGCCGTCAGCAACCACCCCATCTCAGATACAAGTAGAACCAACCTGCAGCAGCCTTGTCAAGAGCATCTTGAACGATGCCCTCCGACTGTGTATCCAGGGCGCTGGTGGCCTCATCTAGAAGAAGGACCTTAGGGTCCGAGACAATCGCACGCGCAATGGCCACACGTTGCTTCTGCCCGCCCGACAACAGGAAGCCACGTTCTCCAACCATCGTTTGATAACCATCGGGTAATCTGCTGATGAAACTATCCGCATTGGCCTTGATACAGGCCTCTTTGATGAGTGCAAACTTGTGCTCCTCAGATGCATGCTCATGCTCAGTACCAATGAGGCCGTGGGCAACATTCCCAGCAATCGTGGTGGCAAACAGAGTGGGTTCTTGAGATACCAGTCCTATTTGAGATCGCAGCCACTTGAGATTAAGCTTCCTGATGTCAACACCATCCAATTTCACAATTCCCTCGGTAGGATCGTAGAACCGTTCGACAAGAGAAATAATGGTGGATTTTCCAGAACCAGAGGCACCCACAAGCGCAGCAGTCTTTCCAGCCTTGAAGGTGAGACTGAGGCCTTTGACAATGGGGACATTTGGGCGAGAGGGATAGTGGAACTTGATATCCTCGAGTGATATTTCACCAGACACATTTTCAAGTTTCAGACCACCAGGATCTGCGGAGTCGATGTCAGGGACACGATCGATAGTCGCATATAGTTTAGCTGCTGCACCACGAGCATGGCTGATGGCTACCAACAAGAATCAACTGTGAATGTTTCATGAGTCAGACTTCACATACCTTGCATCTCAGGTGCCAAAAGAGCCAAGGAGAAGGAACCAATGAGGATCGACATGAAAGTATTGATGACTTCTCCGGCATTGCCTAGAGAAGTATCTCAAGACTGAAATCGCATTCAGCAGTCAATTATGACTTACTCCAACCATGGTTGATAAGTGTCGTCCCAAAAGAGAAAGCTAAGAACAATTGAGAATCATACAACAGAATGGAGACTTCCTGTTCTCACCGAGTGCATAAGACGAATAGATAACGAAAAAGAAAACACCCAAGCCAGATCCATGCCAGACGGCAGCCTTCATGTCGACTTTCGAGGAGTCAGTGATGAACGTATCATAGAGACCGGCGAGGATGGCTTGGGTGCCGAACGCCTGAGCAGTTCGGATAGTAGAGATCACCTCTTCGGCTATGCTACCACCCTCAGCAACGTACTTCAGGGAGAGCCTAACATGACTTAACAAAACAAGAGATGAATGTAGATGAAAATACACACTGCATGTATTTCGAAATAAACTTGTTCATGGCAGCCCCGGTGATGGCCATACAAGGCAACATGGAGGACATGGCCAAAGCCAAACGCCAGGATTTTGTGTAGGCAAGAATTATGCCCGTTATGAACGCAGACACAAAGTTGACAGCAAGAGCAACCTTCTCGGACGTGCCTTGCTGAATGAGATCTAAAAAAACCAACCATGAGCGACTAGAATGCAAATTACAAATATAGAATACGCGCGAGTGTCGGTCTGAATACGAGTTGCGACTTCTCCTGCTCCAACCTTGTCGAAGTACGCGATGTCTTGCCGCAACACTGCTTGAAGATAGTGCTCGCGAACCCTCTTTGCATTGACTTCACCGGTATACACCCAACCACACATATAAATATAGGTGCAGACAAGCATACCCACTCCTGATATTATAAAGAAAGTTGAGTAGGCAAGATCGGACCAGGAGCCAAGCCAGAGATGTACCGATATAGGTTAGATAACTCGCATTCAGGGCAGCATCGCGACGAAAGGCATCTGCAGCGGCAGAGATAGCACCTGGCTTGGGATCAAGCAGAGCTGTCTGGAAAACCACGAAATCTTGCACAAGATTACCAAAGAGAAGTGTCATTAATGGCTAAGAATACTATGCGTCAGGATTGTAGAGATTTTGTCGGGTTTGATCACAGACCTGGGCAGCTCCAGTAGCAGCAGCAGCGATGATGCCAATAATATTGATTGCGATCTCATGCTTTTTGGAAAAGCTGAGGCAATTAGGTAAAGTCGAGGGTAATCAATGAGACTCACCGAAATAGTTCGAAAAAGCCAACAGGAGGAATATCCTCGACTTGTACCTCTTCAGAAGTGGACTCTTCGTCCTTCTCAGGATCTTTGTAGTCCTGATCTGATTTCTTGCGGAAGGAGAAGCGGTGCGAGTGCCGGGCCTCGACAATGGTAACCTTGTCGTCTGCGGTACTGGGACGAGAGCCAGGCATTTGACCGGGGACCGGTTGCATCTTCGGTATATTATATAGACACAGAACAACGTAAGCCCCCTTACGAACGCATGTTTGACAATGTCCCGATGGCCCTATCAAGATAATTTTGATTTTCACCGCCCGCAGTCATTGGCTTGTAGTGACTCGTATGGCCATCCATATTAAGCGACAGAAGGTCAGTTTGGCTTGGCTCGGCCCCGATGTGTGTACACCTACGAGTCATCCCAGGTGAAAAAACACACGGACACGCAGCCGCATCACGACGTTACAGCCCGGCAGATGTTACTGTCCACATGGTCCCTATTAACCAAGATTGCTGCCGTAGAATCCTGATCAAGATAAAAATAACAGGAGGCATTCACGTGCAGAATTGATTGAAGTAACCTTGGTCAACATTTCATATTTTTCTCACCTATACCTCTCTTTATATACCCTATTCAACTGTTATGGACTGGCTTCGTGGCAAGAAATCTTCCGTCACCAACCTCAAAGCTGAGGCAGCGTCGCTGAATCGGTCAACCACTCCCACTCCTCGCAACCCAGATGGCAAACCCAATTTTCGGTCGGGTTTGCTCACCATCCGTGTCCTTTGGGCAGAGGGCCTGAGTCTGCCTGATGGTGTTTCTGTTCCTGCAGCTATCCAGGCAGCACTTGCATCTCAGCAGGCCAAGGTAGCTGCATCTGTTTCCCCGTCGAGTGTGACCCAACAAAGGCTCGCTCATAAATCTCGTGGAAATCGGTTCGTATTCGCTATCCCCCAATCCTCTACATCCAAGACTCACCTGGGGCGACAGAGATAGTGTTCAGCGCAAGCAATGCTGGTGGCTACCCTACATCGTCATGGAATATGAGGTCAATCAAATCCTCATTACCCCGTTGGGCGGTGACCTCAGCAAGCCACTCTACATGTATCAAGCCTCATTGTACGCTTTTTCCTTGTCATCGCAAAAGGGGTGTTGATGCCGCACTTAGTGATGTGTCCCGAAACTCCGAGATATCACTACAACTTTACCTCCGTGCCGACGAGCCAAAGCGAGGTGCAGATGGTATGGCGGATGATCTTGGGAACGATGTTTTCCTGGGCGGCACCAAGTTCGTTCCCAACTTTGATGAGATGGGGAATCAAGACCAATGGTATGATATTTTCGGAGGGACAGGGAAGATACAGATTGGAGTGGCGTATAAACCCAGCTTTGGTCACTCATTGACCATTGATGACTTCGAGCTCATCACTGTCATTGGCAAAGGAAGCTTTGGCAAGGTGAGCTTCATTTGAGCTTGCTTGACAGTTAATCTGATTTGTTAGGTGATGCAAGTTAAGAAACGTGACACATCACGTATTTACGCCCTCAAGACCATCCGTAAACAACATATCGTCAATCGTAATGAAATTACTCACACTCTCGCCGAACGCCTTGTCCTCGCACAAGTGAACAGCCCCTTTATTGTCCCCCTTAAGTTTAGCTTTCAGTCCGAGCAGAAACTCTACCTGGTCTTGGCGTATGTTCTCGAGTTGACTCAGCTTGATATCAATCATGACTTAGTTTTATTTTAGGTTCGTGAATGGCGGAGAGTTGTTCCATCACCTTCAACGAGAGCAGCGTTTCAACGAAGAGCGTGCCCGGTAAGGACGTAAGATCCACATTCCTGGATTTGATTGATTATCTTTTTCATCTAGATTCTATAGTGCTGAACTTTTACTTGCCTTAGAACACTTACATGAGCTTGACGTCGTGTATCGGTCAGCTTTTTCGTTATCTTACTTGCTCCTCATCTTTATACATACCCTCAGTGATCTAAAGCCTGAGAATATTCTCCTTGATTATACCGGTCACATCGCCTTGTGTGACTTCGGTCTTTGCAAGCTCAATATGAAAGGAAATGAGAAGACAAATACGTTCTGTGGAACTCCAGAGTATCTCGCACCTGAGATTTTAAATGGACAAGGTTACGGTGCGTCGATGTCATCTCTTATCACCTGTGGCTTGACTTGTACTCTGAAAGATAAAACAATTGACTGGTGGACTCTGGGCGTTCTCTTGTACGAAATGCTTGCAGGACTACCCCCGTTTTATGATGGTATGCTACAACATCCTTTCCCTAGGGCCAGTGGACTCATCTGGTCATCTAATCGATTTCAGAGAACACTGATATCATGTATCACAAAATCATCCATGATCCCCTTCAGTTCGGAGCTGAGTTTACCGATGAAGCTCGAGATATACTCACTGGACTATTGACCCGTGATCCCACGTGCCGTCTTGGCCTCAACGGGGCCGAGGAAATCAGACATCACCCTTTTTTCAATAATCATATCGATTTCAAGAAATTATCTGAGAAGAAGATTCAGCCCCCATTCAAGCCGACCGTGTCAAGTCCTGTGGTGCGTCTTCGTTTGCCATTACTGCTTACATTATTCTGATCTCATTTTTAGGATGTGTCCAACTTTGATACAGTTTTTACAGAAGAAGCACCTGTAGACAGCTACGTTGAAGATTCTCAATTGTCATCCACTGTTCAAGCTCAGTTCTCAGGTTCCTATCCCTTTGCCAATGGGAGGACATTACTTACTTTACAAATTTACAGGATTTTCTTACAATGGAACCAACCTGCCTATCAGCTTCACTTAGAGCTCCCATATATGACCTTCAAGTAGCTACTCGCTTGGTTTAATTCAAATTACCTAACTACCTAGCGCCTTTCGTTTCGTCTTCTAATCATTCTTTTGATCTCTTATCTGTGCTCAATGCTAAACATTTGTCTCCAGGTATGTCCCCCTCTACTGATACCATCTCCTTGTTTCTGGCCTGAAATCACCTCTTTTTCTAGTGTGAACAAGCATCAGCCTCGAACTCATCCCTTTTGTGTGGGTTTCAGGACCCCTTGTTTCGCGACATCCCAGCTGAATGAGTAGTGTTGAATCAGAATTAGCTACAGTGTGTATTTAGTACTGAGCAGATGGGCACACAGCAGGATGCGGAACTTGATTGTCTCAACCGACTCCCTGTCATTGAATCAGTTCTTATGGATCTGCATAGGGATTCTCGGTCTGTCTCTTGCGCTCAATGTGTTTGGCATGCAAATGCCTACGACTCGCAAGCCATCTGATACCCACGGCATGAGTACGACTATGGCGTATCACCTTTACTAAATCACAGCTGTGGAGTCTAACAATAGCTCTTATTGTGGATTGTAACCTACGTAGCAAAAAACTATTCGAAAGGTATTGTTATGGAAAGCGACAGTCTGTCTATGTAGCTGTCTATGTAGATCATGATTTCGGAGTCAATGGTACACCCGATAAGCTGATAGTTAACTCTTGCTATGCTATTTATTCAGCTTAATCAATTATGGCTCAGCTAGTGGGACTCGACGAGGTTTCGATATGAGAAGTCTCATGCCGTCATATTAAGCTTCAGTGATCGTCCGTCACATGTCATATGTTGAGTTTTTGTATGCATGCCCTATGGCTCTAACAAGAATGAAACGCTCAGGATCGGAGGCCAGCTCTGTAGTGTCCGCCCTTGAAAGGGCCGAGCCTCTCGGGAACGAAAACTTTTGGGCCGGATTTCAGGACGACATTCTCCCCGAAAAAGAAAATGACAAGAAAATCAGATTTCTGCGACATCAGGTCTTTACTTTGTATCGCAAACTTTTTAGCGTTGTTATCTGCCTCAATCTCACGATCTTAATCTGGCTGTTACTTCGCGGAACCAATGCATTGGAAGTAGCTGGCGTAACGATTGCAAATCTTTTTGTCTCTATCCTTCACCGCCAAGATTACGTGACGAATGCGTACTTTTGGCTGTTTACTCGAGTACCACTTTCGTCCGTTCCGATCTGGCTCTATATGAGATCTGATTAACACACCTAATTAGTTTTCCTTTCTGGATTCGTGCGTCTGCTGCTCGTGTCTATCACATTGGAGGTCTCCATTCTGGTTGTGGAGTTTCGGGCACAATATGGTTTATTTTGTACACTAGCGAAGCCACCAAAGAGCTTTCCCACCACCGAGGAGTGAGCCCATTACGGTGCACGATTGAATGTGATAACATTAATGTCCGCAGACTATCACGGTCCCTACGCTCGTGATTACTTATTGCATCCTGGTGCTTCTTGTCTGCATCATTTCGTTTACCCATCCAAATTTTCGATTCGAGTATCACAATAACTTTGAGATGACACATCGTTTCATGGGGTGGGCTGTTGTTATCCTCGTATGGATCTTAGTATGTTCGTTGAGTCTTGTCCCTTCTCTCTGTTGATCAGGTTTCAGATTGTTCTCCTCGTCAACGACTACAGAACTCCAAGTGTTCCCCTTGGTTGGGCAGTGATTCATAATATTTATTTCTGGCTTATCACTATCTTCACAAGTGAGCTCGTTCCTCTGTGTTTTCCGTTGAGCTCGAGGTGCTCACAGGTAGAAGTATCCATTGCTCTTCCCTGGATGCGCCTTCGCAAGCACAAGGTCTGTAGTGAAGTTCTTTCTAATCACTGCGTCCGCCTCCATTTTGATTATGGTAAGTTGGGGTAGCAACTTTCGATGCTTAACAGAGCTATTGACCGCAATGCAGCAACTCCCCCTCCGGGAACTTTTGTTCGTATTTCCTCTGCCCCTTTGTCGGAATGGCACAGTTTTGCGACTATTTCTTTTCCAGGAAAGAAAGGCTACTCGATGATCATAAGTCGTGCTGGCGATTGGACGAGTGAAACCATTGAGAATCCCCCTTCAGAAGTCTGGGTTCGTGGTATCCCTACTTGGAGCATGATGAGTGTCGCCAGCCTCTTCCGTAAGGTTCTCTTTGTAGCCACTGGATCGGGTATTGCCCCAGTAGCTCCCTGGATTTTCTCGATAAAGGTTCCTTTCCAACTACTTTGGATTTCTCCAAATATTCGTCAAACTTTTGGAGACACTCTGGTTAATGCCATTTTCGAAGCTTCTCCCGATTCTGTCATTTATGGTTTGTCTCCCCGTAGCTAATCATATCATCTTTAACTCGCTGGCCCTCGCCCTTTTTAGATACCCGGATTCACGGAAAACCAGACATGATAAAGCTTGTTTATCACATTGCGAACAACTTTCAACCCGAGGCAATCTGCGTCATCTCAAACAAGAAATTGACCGAGAAGATTATATACGGGATGGTTAGCCGCGGGATCCCTGCTTTTGGGCCTATCTGGGATTCGTGATTAATGACAAAATGAACCGAATGGCCCATGATTTTATGATAAATTTTCTTCATCATTTTTCTTTTTCAAATTGTTTCCATATCTCTGTAATTGGGATTTTCAACAAATGTAATAGACAGTGATGTCACTCATGTGAATGTAACTTAAAAGTACTACAAACACTAAGATCGAGTTAGAGCCAGCTTAGTCAACTCCCTCTGCTTGATAGGAGCACTTCAAGTTCTCCGAATGGCTACCACCAGCTTCACCATCTATTCTCGTTATAATCCAGTAAAGGATAAGGAGAGATTGCAGCTTGAAACAGATGTTGACGATGGGGAAAATAAGTCTAGTGATGAATGGCTATGGAAGGAGGCTGCCTCTTCCCAGTTTCTACGAGCTCAGCGACTCCCACCAAAGTTCGTGCCTGCAACTCTATGTAATGAAATTGGCGGTAGTGAACTAGGTCCCTCAAAGCCATACACATCTTCTCCACGAGAAAGATTACTGGGTTCCTCGCTCTCGTCATGGTATCGCTCATTGACCGTCGCTAGCTCCACTGAAACCAAGTCACATCATCCTTGTCCTGACTCCACCCCAGTACCGGTCCTATCTTCTAATTCTGTGCAGTATGCGAGGGGATCATCTCAAAGTCAGATTCAAAAGTGGGACAAAAATAACTGGTTCATCCAAAAAGCCCTTCGATGTCGACCTCTTCCAATTACCCCCTCAACTTCACCGCCTACGCTTCCTGAAATCCTGGCACGTGATCCCCCACCTTCACCTTCTGAGCCTAGGTATAATCCCCCTGTATGGACAGAAATTGGACCTTCCAATAGAGGCTTTGTCATGCTTCAGAAGGGTGGGTGGAATGAGGGAGAAGCGCTCGGGGTTGATACTAGACGAGATTTTCCAGCTGGTTTATCAAATTTTGGTCAGAGAATACGAAAGGTTGAAGGAACAATTGGCCGTGTTTCACGGACACCAAGATGGGAGTTATGTGATACTTCGGGTGACATGAAGAAAGATGGAAATGAGATTATTGATCTCACGCTTTCAGATTCTGACGAAAGAGATCAAGAGGAGGAGGAGGAGGAGGAGGATGGAGACGTTAATGTAGAGAATCTTTCTGAACATTCAAAAGAATCTGAACAGCTATTGAGATCCGGGGAAGATGATTCTGAAGATATCAATATCTGTGCACATGGGCGCAAGGCACTTCTGACACCGATAGCCACTGTGTTAAAGTTGGACCGTTTGGGCATTGGGCTTAAGGTCAAGACCGAGGGTCCATACAAGGTATCTGTCAAGCGTGTCACTCATAATGCTGCATCACTTGCTGCCCATGTGCGGATGGCGGACAAGGCTCGGCGAAGAAGAAAAGTCTTTGGGCGAGGCATCAGAGGATACGAGAGGCAGAAGCGAAAAGAAGAAGAGAAACGAAGGAATTTGTTGGCTTACATGAATTCTTGAAGGAGTTTTAACACAACGTGCTCGGATAAGTCATGGCCATATGGATTATCGTGTATATTCATTCATGACACGATTGGCAGCTATGATATAGTAGTATTTTCTTTCTCCTTCCATCATAAGATTATGGGAGTAAATAGTGAGACGCAACTTTGAAAGCAACGAATAAATATCAGTGTCCGTGTTGTTAGAAAAAATTTGGAACCTCATAATGTCCGTAGCTGCTGGGAAAGAGAAGATGGAAACCAGGGGTTTTTTTCAGGATAAGATGTTCTCACCCCATACTCCCTTGGTAGTATCGCTTCGAACTTCGGCTACATACATCTTCAACCATTGGATCATTTCCCAGCTGATCTGAGTGCAACGGGTAACATCGATAGAGCGCAATCTTTGAGGAGGCAAAACACCGGAGTGACTTGTAAAATGAGCTTTGGCGCGAGCTTGGGCTGCGGCAGCAGCTGAAGCTGAAGTGGTTATTGTGACAGCAGAGGTGTGATATCGTGTAAAACCATTCGGATTGGGAGGTAGACGAGCTTCAACAAATGTCCGTAGAGCATCCCACTCAAGACAGATACAACCATCAACGTTCAAGTCCTCGAGTCGTGGACATATCCATGGTTGACAAGTTGATAGGTTCTAATGTTAGATCAGTATGCAAGCCATTGGCCACAGAATGAAAACACACCTTGAGGAAATAGGAAGAAAGATCTTCCACGTCGACCACTTCCAATGTCATCAACGAGGACAACCGTTTGAGTAGATGGATAAAGGTCATCTCAGTGAATAGACATGATTCAATGCGGAGATATTTAAGTGAAAGTTTGGTCAGGGCTTGCAAATGGAGACGATTGAGGATGGGGTTGATGTTTTGCAAGTAGCAAAGCTCCAAGTGCTCCAACTTGGGAAAAGCAATTTGCGACATAATTTGAAGCGCTAATGTGTTACCAATGCAGTAAAATGATGCCTTAGTGAGGCGTGCTAACTGGATGATGCCACTTGATGAGGAAATCTCTGACCCAGGAGAAGATCCGCAGGGATATGAATCTACATCGGAGATGTTGCGAAGGGCAAGTTCCTCTAAATCGGGACATTGGCGCAGAACAGCGACCAGGGTTGAGGGGGAAGGTGTTGAGCCGTTGAAGTAGCCGCCAAGTTTCAGAACGCGGAGTCGTGTTAATAGTCGTAAATCCCAGCCAAAATTGAAGGATGTAAAGGAACATGAGCGCAGACGGGGGGTGTTTCCTATGAAGAAGGGAGCAGTGGGAGTTGCGGCGTGGTCTTCTTGTATGGAGTGGTATATGTGGACGGATAAAGATTCGAGGAGCGGTGCATCATCCCTCCACTGAAGGAGAGCAGCGTGTACTTGTGAACGGTTGGGGACACTCAAGGAGAAATTTCTCGTGCGCCACAGTGCTGGACGAAATAAGTCCATAGCCAGCATCACTTGCTCACTGACACTAAAGGAATAATCTACTCGTGGCGCAAAGTTGACTGTGATATCGAGAGGACATGATTTAGATCGCTGCAGCCGTCGTCGTGCCTTCTCGAGTGGCTCATGGGGACTAACGGTAATCTTTGCCCACAGTACGGGAGTGTTCAGTGCCACCTCTGCCCAATACCGGCTTTTTGTGGCCAGTCAGGATTCAATGTAACTGTCACGTCAGAGTGTCAACACACCATACAAGCATCAGTGTTGGAACGATAACAGGATCTCCATCCCCCATGCCCAGCACACCCATCACAAAGATGGACGACAATAGTTCGCTCGGAAGACGGACCACCGGGGACTGCAAACGAACATGTTGCTCTAGCTGAGCCTTGAGGGCCTGGCGCTGGGACATGAGATCAGCCATCTGGATGTCCAGACTGTTAATGGCCTCCCGGAGAGAGGATATTCTCTCCTGCGGCATCGGTCGGGGTACATATGCATCGGAGTCTGTTTTTGTGTTGAGGAAGTGTCTGTGGAAATTTGGAACAGAATTATAAGATTTTGTTGACAGCCTGTCGGCAGACGTGGAGAAATCGCCTCGGGACATGGGGACAGGACGATCAGCACAATTAACAAAGCCGGAATAACCGACATTGGGTCCTGATAAGGGAAATTCACCGCTGTGTTCCGTAGCAGCACGAGGCAGAAAGCATGCAGATGTTTTGACTGCAAGTGATCCAGGATTGGGCTGTTGTAATGACACGAGGAGCGCAACGAGGCATTTCCTGCCACGGTTTCCCTTCTTTCGGGTTCCAGAATTCTGATATTCGTTCTAGGATACACATTGCTATATCTACTCTATTTCCCGGAAACCGAATCTTCTGTCTTGCGCGCGGTAATATGCAAATTGGCATAGTACCTGAGGTCGGTCAAGTTTTCTGTCTGCCATATTTGGGCCACTTACAAGCATATCTATTAACACAGTCAGTCCACTCCCTAATCATGCCATTAGTATAGGTCAGCTCTTCCACACTCGTGTCCACACCTGCTAGCCAGCTCGCGTTCGTGACGAGATAGGGCCAGTCCATACTTTCAGCGAGAATCGATGTCGCATACGTGACATTACCGCATATCGCGAAGAAGAACAGGGTAGGCGATAGCCCCTCACACCTGGTCTTGAAGTTTTTCACTAGTCTATTGGTCATGGATTCCCAACATAGGAGAAACCAGAGCTCACTGATCTGCGGAATACGGGCGCTGATCTAGGACAAAAGACACGAGATCAGCAACGAAATCAGCGTCACCACATTGTGAAAACTACACACAAAAAGGAAAGCGCTGATCCAGCCAAGAATTTGGCTCTTCCACCAGGTTTGTTTTGACATAGGTCCTGGCGCCTGTTCATGGTTATTCCCGGCAACATACCATGCCGCCACCCCGACTGTGGAAATGAAAGCGAGTACAGCTGTATAGCGGATTATTAGATTTCTTGTGCTGAGATGCCTTGCGCCTCCTTCTGTCCTAGGCAATAGCGGCGCCCCTTCGCTGTCGTCACTAGACAGTGATTTTAACAGTGGCTGACGGTGTTTCCAGCGGTAATAGAAGATCTGGCAAAAGAGCATGCCTTCACACAAGCTATGCTTCAAGCCCGTAGATAAATACTAGAGATTCACTGAATTCGAGAGCGATGAACTTACGAAGCAAGCCAGAATGATAACAGTGGGAATTAAGCCGGCGAGGATTGCACCGAGGAGGTTGCACAGGTCACCACCGAGCAAGATTAGGATGAACACCACACTCAGGCCTTCGCCCGACTGATGGGCATAGTTTTCATATATTTGAGGTGAGTATACCACAATCCTGAAGCTGGTTGAGTGGCACTGATCAACAAGTTCGAGATACTCCTGAGGCATACCAACACGCAATCGATATCCAGCCAGACTTGGGATCAGAGGTCAGCGGGGTCTGCCAAACGACAAAATAGTCTCTACTTACTATGTTGCTCAATGTTCCAGATGCAGTCATGGTATTTTGTAACTGGGGCGGTAGATTGAGAAAAATGACTGTGACTTGGGAAAATCGCGGCCCATAGTATATGAACAACACTAGTCCATGAAAGCTTTCGGGTCCGTATATATTAAATCAGAGAAGCAGAAAGACTAGACTGCCTGTATGTACGACGGGTATTCTGGTGTTAAGTCACCTGTCAAGTCTGAGTCACATAGTAACGCACTATCAGGTGACTTGACGTTTGTAGGCTAAATTGTTGTTCACATACCTGTGACCTTGCCGTGTGACGTTGGTACTATTTGTCGATGGACGGTCAAGAGGCTTTCAGAAGATTGGCAAATCAAATACGTAAAGTAGGAGGAGCAAGTCCGTCTGGTGGACCTCCGAAGGGTGTCTTTGCAGGAGGCGGTCTTCTCATTGCTCTCGTTGCCGGTGGTTTTGCATTAAACGCAAGTTTGTTCAACGGTGCGCATCCGTTTGGACTGTGGCGCTCCAGTGCTGATTCTTTGGTAGTTGACGGTGGTTACCGTGCAATTAAATACAGTCGGTGAGTCTCCTCACTCCTCTTTCTTCTCTCCTCTAAACCATTACCCAGTATCTATGGAGTGAAGAAGGAGATTTACAACGAAGGCACACACCTTGTGGTATGAGAATTATTCAGTCAGCTGTTCATATCTAGATCCTTTCCCCCTAGCTACCTTGGCTCGAAAAACCTATTCTTTTCGATATCCGCGCCAAACCACGAAGCATTGCCAGTCTTACTGGCACAAAGGGTACAACTCAGGATCTGGTTTCCCTGTTGTGTACTGACCCATGGCCACAGACCTGCAGATGGTAAACATCACTTGTCGTGTCCTCTCTCGACCCTCAATAAATGACCTTCCCTTGATCTACCGTGAACTCGGACAAGATTATGATGAAAGAGTCCTTCCCTCAATCGTCAACGAAGTCCTCAAGAGCGTCGTTGCTCAGTTCAACGCTAGCCAGCTGATAACTCAGCGTGAACATGTGCGTTGGACTTCCCTTGTCATTCCCTTCCGCTGACATCGGTCCTAGGTATCCCGTCTGGTCCGTGATAATTTAACAAATCGAGCCCTTCGCTTCAATCTCGTGCTGGATGATGTTTCAATTACCCACGTCGCCTTTTCACCTGAATTCACACACGCCGTTGAGGCTAAGCAGGTTGGCATTGCGTTTTGTCCAATAACCCTACCTTACATCGCATCAATTCCTAGGTTGCTCAACAAACTGCACTTCGTGCCGCTTTCTTGGTTGACCAAGCTATTCAAGAAAAGCAGGTGTGTTCGTCAATACAAAACTCTGTTTGTGATGCATGCCCTCATAGATCTATTTAGTCTATCATTGTTCGCGCCCAAGGTGAGGCTCAGTCTGCAGAACTTGTCGGAGAATCTCTGCGCAAGAACAAGGGTTTTCTTGAACTTCGGCGACTCGAGGCAGCGAGGGATATTGCAGCCCAATTAGCAGCATCAGGAAACAAGGTTATGCTCGACTCGCAGAGTCTACTACTCAATGGCAAGCTTCTATCTGCTATTGTCTGCCCAATAATTAACTCATCTGTCCAGTTGCTGGCAATGATGCGAAAGAAATCCTTAAAAGTAATAAATAGAACTCCATCCGTTTACTGTCTTGCTGTTGCATGGTACAATAATTGATTTCTCATTCCATGACTAAAGATTCTGCCTGTTAGGTCACGTGATTCGAGTCGCGTCCAAAGCTTGTCCATAAAGGTCTATTTTCATCTACTACATGCCGCCCAAGAGACGCCTCAGCAAGACCAGTATAGAGAGGAATGCTGCGGGGTGTAGTTCGGAAGACGAATCCCCTGATACGAAGAAGATCAGATGGAATTCAATTACGACTGCCGAGGAGGTCGACTCCGAGAGCGAGGAACCTGGGTCAGATAGAAACAAGGTTATCTCACGGTGTATAATGCACCTGTGTTACTTACCAACCAGCCAAGACACCAATAGCCATGTTTTGTGCCCAGTATGTTTTCTTAAACACCTAAATTCCGTTGATTCACGATGATTAGCGGACAAATGGGTGCCGCATACTTTCGTCCGGTGGACGGTATCTTGTATCTGCTCGAAGACACGCAGGCGTCACATCATCATGATCTCAGCATCATGCGTTTGTCTTCATTCCGTGTGTGTCCATATATGCACTGATTTTACTCCAGTTCTTGAACAGGTTTCACCTGATATTGTACTAACAAGTTCAAAGTCGGACGACAATTTCATCGACACTATCCGCGACCACTGTGTGTATTGAACACCACTTATATGTAAAGACTCTCCACTTACGTCGGAGTGCTAGTGGATACAACCGGTGCCACATTCCAAATCAGGCCGTACAAAGAATTCAATTCTCTGAAAGGAAGAGATCGTTTGCTATACCTCAGTTGTCTTGCGGATCTCCCTCTGGATGATCACACATCGCTGCATGAGACATCTACAGCAGTTGCAGGTGATGATGGTTTATCACGTAATGCATATGACTTCATGCGGCGGAGACGAGACGAAATAGGCGATCCTACTATGAAGCGTTGGAATGCGTCTATCCGATTGTCTAATTTCTCTAGCATTGAGAACTCTCCACTTTGTGTGCGTCAATGGAACCCTGAAATTGTAAACCTCACCGAAACAGTACCTTCGTAGGTGGCCTCTGCAGGAGCTCTGATCGATTATCTTGTCCGAGAACAAGCAATGAGTGATTTTGATGGTGAAGGACCTCAAGGACTAGAAGTCAGAAATATCGAAATTCTTACTTTGTTAGTCTCAATATGTTACAACTTGGATCAAATGCTTAACGATTTACAGAAACGAGGTTATGCATATCAACACTGATGCCTTAATGTAAGATGTTTCCTGATCTGGTGGTGGTTATACCTGATTGTATCAAGCTCTCTACAGGTTTTTGAAAATGAAAACCACGCTTCAGTCCATTCAGAGAGGTTCAAAGAAGGACTGTCTCTTTATGGTTAGTGATATTTCTGCTTGCAAATTCTTTCAAATAATAGGCCCTTCAAGGAACACTTAATTATACCAAGACTGCATTGGGGCGTTCTCTTCTGTATTCTTGGCTTCTTCGACCTTCACTTTCCATGCATGTCATCAAATCTCGCCATGAAGCTGTAGCATGCTTTTCAAAATTTGAGAATCTGATTTCGGCGAATACTATGCATAATCACCTCAAAGGGATCAAGAATGTTTCTAGAATCCTAGCAAACATGAATGCTGGAAAAGCAAAGTTGTCAGACTGGCAGGCTCTCGCAAAAGTAGGCGATTCGTTTAACCTACGTTCATTGAGTTATATCTTCAGTTTTCTTTCCATACCGTCATGCTTTGTGATGCGATGACGGAGCTTCACAGCGGACAGGTAGTTGACGTTGTGAAACGGGTAGGTCCTTATGTTTCGCAAAGATCCCTCAAGGATTGATCGGCATCCGTTCCAGCTCCTTGCGGAGGTTGACATCTTAGCTATAAAAGAATTGGGAACACGGGTCAACGACATTGTCGGATGAAATAGATTGTTTTTTTTGCGTCGTTTTGCTCACTAATTTGATAGATTGACTGGGAGGAATCTCGGCTTGCTGAGCGTGTCTGTGTCAGGCTTGGGATTGACGAGGAGTTAGATAACAGAAAACATACTTATCACGGGATAGATTCAATCTTGGTATGCGCATTTTGTGTTCACGGTCATTTCAGCCCCTTACGAAGAACTTTCTAGTCCAATGTCGCCTATCAAATCTCTCAAACTGTTCCACCAAGCTTTACGGCGACGCTTAACGTGGTCTATTTTCCTCAGCTAGGTGAAAGGCCATCTGTTTTGTAGACTTGTATCCGATCTCATGTGCAAATATCAAGGTTATCTGGTCTGCATTCCCATCCAAGGGGATTCGGAAGCAGGTCTGCCTCCCATACCAGATAATTGGACAGTGCAGGTAAGGGTGATCATTTCAAGTGCTCTACGTCTTCTGATTTTTGTTCAAGTTCTCCTCTGAGTGAGCTGCAAGCAGTTGTAGACCAATTCATTCCTCATAAATTGTAGTGCCCATGTCTATTTCAAGTCCCCTGAGATGCAAGGTGCCTGAGTATTTGTACCATGTTGCTCACGACTGTTGAAAATGGTTGATTACAGATATGGACACCCATATTGGCGACCTCCACTCTACAATTGTTGACAGAGAAATTGAAATTTTACAAGACCTTCTTCAGGACGTCCTTGTTTACGACAAAATGATTGGAAACGTATGCGATATATGCGCTGAATTGGACTGTCTGCTGTCTTTTGCAGAAGCATCGAATAATCACAATTACCGGCAGCCAGATATGACCGATGATAATGTCATTGAAATTGTAGCCGGAAGGTTTATTTTTCTAACAATTAGAATGCGATGACGATCTCTTATGCGGTTCATCATAGACATCCTTTACAAGAGCAGGTGGTCGACGTATTTGTATCTAATGATATGTGTATAGCTGGTGGCGCAGGCATCCAATCTCCATACCAAGACCGAGATGGTAAAATGCTTAATAGTGTTTTGCTTTGCACAGGAGCAAATGCATGCGGAAAGGTATTTAATGCACATGTGGAAGCGGAAAAGATGGCCCTGAAACGTTTTAGAGTGTATACTTGAAACAGGCATGCATAAACTTGCCTCTTAATATTTGTCCTTACTGTTATTCTAGGTTGCCCTTATCCAGATCATGGCTCAAGTAAGCATTCATTTTCTTCTGAGGTAGAGGTGCTATCTGATTCCTGTCCAGATAGGATGGTAAATGCGAGATTATTCTCTTATATATTAATCTCATTTGGTCAGTTTTGTTCCTGCAGAATATGCTAGGTTGGGACTGGTTGATAAAAGCACAGTTTCATGCGTCTTTGCCTTGTGATTGCCTGACTGATGACCCACTCACTTAGTCTTTACTCGAGTTTCGACTCGCGAGTCCGTTTCCAAGGTCTTAATGACAAACAAAAGATCGAGATCTCTTACTCATCCTCGTTACTCCAGGTCCAGTCTGCGTTCATGATAGATCTGAATCAAGTCTCCTTGTCTCTTCGTAATTGCACAAAGCGGTCATTGATCCTTCTTGATGAGTTCGGGAAAGGGACCTTGTCAACAGGTGAGAGAAGAGGGTAGAAACAAGATAATGCTTATCACATTTTGGTTTACAGATGGAGCTGGCTTATTCTGTGGTGTTCTGAAACATCTACTTGACAGAGGACCCCAATGTCCTAAGGTTCTTGCCGCAACACATTTCCACGAGGTGTTCACGGAACAACTACTAAATCCGCAAAACATTCCCGTTACATTTTGCCACATGCAGGTTATATTCTGCACAAGCGAGGGCAGTAATTCTGAGAGCGACGGATCCATGATATTGTCCCAGAAAAATGACATCAAGACGGGTTCTGGGGAGAAGATTACTTATCTGTATAAAGTGGCAGAAGGATTATCACTCGATTCTCATGCAGGGAAATGTGCCATATTGTGCGGGCTTCCCAGTCGGATTGTTGAAAGAGCAAGATATGTCAGGTGAGCGAATAAGCGTTATGGATGTAACATTGATGTGATACGTATCGTCCCCTGACACCTAGCGAACTGATTTCTCAACATGAAGTCAATCGTTTACTTGATGAAGGGATGAATGAGAAAGAACGGGAGGAACTCAGAGCAGCCGAAGAGATATGTCGAAGATTTCTGGCATGGCAATTGGATGAAAAGGATGGAAAACGTGTTCAGGACAAGATAGCCGAGATCCTAGGTAGAGAAGCATAATGCGATTTAAGTACCATTCATATCGCGTTCATGTTCAAATACTTCGCGGTTGTTTCGCGATCGACAGCTTGCCTTACTCTAAAAGCTTCAAGAAGTAACACTGTTCCGGGTGTGCGCTCATGATTATATGAAGGCGTCACAATGTGAGGATGAGTCTCAACTCTTAGCTGAACTCGCCACATCGCTCCCACCCTAATTGTGAGCCCCAGCACCTCCACATTCTGTGAACAACCTCTAATTTTGCATCTCGCCCTAAATCAGGATTCTCTAGGTCACTCAAGTCTTCAAGAAACCCATGGCGCAGTCGTGTATTGAGTGGAAGGTTGTTGACAGCAAAAGTACGCAGTCGAGCGAGAGAAAGTAGCAAAAGACCAGAGGTTAGGGCTGTGACTTGTTGATGATCAGCAGGTTGTAAAATGAGCAAGCGCTCAATACGTCTTGTGTGGGACAGAGTCAGCACGCATTGCAAAACTGGAGCAGGTTGTTGTTTTGGGAAAAAACATTTACCTCATGCTGTCCCAGACACCCCTCCGTTTCTGTAAGTGCCCATACCGAAATCTTCCTCTTCCTCCCGTCCAAATACCACTTATGGCACCCCCGGCAAGGTATACAATAGCCAATGCTGGAGCTACACCGACAAAAGCAAAAGTGAGTTCCTGTGATTTGAGCAATCGATCGATTCCCGTGAGTGCTTGATCGATGTCAACCTACTAAAACGTTGAGACGAAATCAGTCAAAGGTCATTTATCAAAAACGTCACCTTTGTTTTCTGCACTTGGATAAAAACATTCCGAAGAAGCGTCCCCGCGACGGCACTCCTTAAAGGTGTACGAATATCTTCCTCATAAACCTGCATCACCGGTGTCATATCTCCCAGACGAATTTGTCGCGAGAGGGCAGCAAGTTGTTCATGATCAAAGCCAAGTTCGTCTTTCGCAAGTGAAAGTGTCATGCGTTCCAAGCTCTGAAGAAACAAGTCTTTATTTTACCTCCACACCACAAAATCGATTCGTTCAATTTGGAAAAGCTTACCTCTAAATCAGCAAGGACACCTTCCTTGTGGACCAACATGCCAGTTTCATCATCAGATCCACTGCGTATGGTCATCAAAACATCCCGTAAAGGTTCCAATAACCATCCTCTGACAAAACCTCTCAAGGTTTCGAGTGCGTCTCGAGCGACATCTTCCAGATTGGCACGGGATGCATACAAAGACCTGCACAAATAAAAAACCAGCGGCGGAAAGAGCACAATCTTGGGCCAAATAAGGATCCACCTTTTTGGCCGCAACAACCTTCCGGCCTTGAGCATCTGCCGGTGAGACTTATTCAACTTTGGAAGGGTGTCATTGGATACGTGGACCAAAGCTTCTAAAAAAGATGGATACACCGAAACAACATCGACAGCTGTCCTTTGATCCAAAATCTCGACAAAATGCTGGACTTCAGGCAAGAATTGAGTCATGCCTGACAATCTGCATTCGGGGTGAGTAAGGATCAAAGATAAATTATTTCGCATCTGCGAAAGCTGCCCAAGGATTTCTGCACGTTGATTGCGAATTTTTTCGAGATGGCGTCGACTGGAACGGCATTCGTGGAGAGTCAGAGAGAGAGGGTAGGTGATGTGGTTGGCGATCAAATTCAAGTAGTAAGAGAACGTGTACATGACTTTTTGTGATAACTGAGTCCCGGATCCAGAGGCCACCTGTGGAGGATAGAGCGAGGCTGTAACAGACAAAGGGGACTTGGATAGGTGGGGGAAGCATGCAATGGTCAGGGCATTAGGCTGGAAGGGTGATTTTAGGAAAAGTCTTGCTAGTGAAGAGGGCGTAAAACTAGATAGAGTTAGGCGTTGATTTCGAGAACCAAAAGCAGTGACTACAGCGTCAACTGCTCGGTAAAGACGAATTGGTGTTGCTAAAATATATGCTGGTATAAGCTTACGTTCTGTAGGAGAAAAAAAAAAGATGACACACTCTGTAGCAGATACCAAGCAACATTCAGCTTGGAATGTTCTATGTCTCCCCACCATTCGGCTTCTGCCTCAGCCTCGGTTGCTTGGTCCAGGTAAATTTTCAGTGCCTTGGTATATAATCCGACCATGACCTTGGCTACCACAGCATGTTTCAACGCCTCCTCTTCCGGGTCAGAAACCAGTGAGAAATATTGCGACCCTAGCCTCGAAAGGACAGAGATTGCGTTGTGTACCTGTTGCGTGTTGAGTGGCCGAGATGAAGGGAACGACACAAGAAGAGCATGAAGAGCGTGTTTTGTTGCTGAAGCTTGTGTACGTGGTCCCTCAGAGCCAGAATCCAACCTAGCAGAGGATAGAGACGGAGACGAGGCATTCAAAGCTTGGGTGAAACTGTCAATAAATTCAGAAGACATTTGCTCTTCAAATACCCTTCATCATAATCAAAATAGGGTCACAAGGCGTGACTTGTCTGATTGATACAAGTACATTGTTATATCTCATACCCGACAATTGTCAAGATTAAAAGCAAGGATATCCTCCGCTCCCGCTCTCTCCAATTGATCCATGACAGTAGCGACTTTTGTCTTATCCACCATGACACTCACGCCGAACCAATCCTTCTCTTCCAACCTGCTTATGGTAGGTGCACGTCTGCCAGGAGATATCTTTTCTGCAGCGGCAAGATTGTCCCTGTGGACATTGTACTGGCATACAACGTACCGCTCTGCTGCAATGACACCCGCGATACGCTTCGTAATGACCTTGATGAGGGCGTCGTGCTCGGACGAAAGTGGCTTATTTGTCCTGATCAAGACAGCTTCCGTTTCAATGACCGTGGCTATCGCATGCAAACCAGCAGCACGCATCGTCTCCCCAGATTCTGGAAGAAATTTCCAATATCCGAACTGATAACCAAATACTAGTGTTGTACTCACCTACAAGATCAACTATAGAAACCCATTGCACCCAATCAGATTAATGACATTAAGCTTCTTTCAAACTCACCAATACCATCGGCCAAACCAAGAGAGCACGCAGCTTCCACGCTTCCCCCGACATATTCAATCTTGGTTTTTTGCCCGCCAACTAGTCCCAGCAAGTCATCGACTTCGTTGAAATACTGTTCCGCGATCACATCGAAGCTAGTAACAACACGTTTACCAGCGAGATCTTTTACCGTCTTGATTGGACTGTTCTCAGGAACTTGGACCTGTAGTGAACAGTTGCCAAATCCGAGCCTTATCTCTTCAGTCACTAATTCCTCCATCTGAGATTCAAGGATAACGTCATATCCGGTTATTCCGAGGTGAACATTCCCCTTGCCAACGAAAGAGGGTATATCGGCAGCAGGGAGAAAGATACTATCCAGTGTTTAGAATAGAGGTCACACATCGAAATCCTGCGCTTACAGAGCAATATTCATATTTTGAGCTACACAAACATCGAGACGATTGGGTCTCCGAAACTTTATGTCAGCACCTAGATGGGGCCATCGAGCTAAAAACATTTTAATGTTGCCGCCAGTAAGGACTTACCAGTAAGCAGAGTAGCACACTTCTCGTGCAGTCTGCCTAGTATTCGATTGGGTTAAACTCGTGAACTGACTAAATGAAAGGCAAAAGAACGTACCCTTTTTTGGGATAGCAAATAGTAAACGGCCGTCCAGTGAATCTTGGTCTTTACCAAGGCGCTTCAATCAAATTGCACCATTACACATTATCCTACTCACGCATCTGGTATGAAGAAGATGGTCGATGACTTACTCAATGAGTCATTATGAAAGTTGCGCGATCCAGATAGAGATAAGATACACGCTGGTGGCTGTGTTCGTGCGAAATTTTTCTTTATTTTTCTAAGAAGTCTTCATCTGTCCGCTATACAACCACTTTATCCCACCAAGCTCTTCGATTGACATTCCAGTACCGTGGGTTAATGTTGCCAGAATGGGTGCCCCTCGATGCGAATAACGGCATCTTGTTACTGCGGATGAATCCTCGTGTTGATGCAAACGACAGATATACAATCGCGAGAAGCTCCACTCTACGCCCTTCTAGCAATTGCCAGAAGATGCCATGGGCACAGTACCCTTGTTGCCACGTATAAAATACATCCAAATCTTTCGACTCTACCCAACCATCTATGTCCAGCTCTGGATATTCATCCCACTGGCAAAGACAATCCCTACCTCCAAACCGAAGTCGAAACGTCCCTGTTTTTCCTCTGAGCAGTAGACGTCTTGTACACGCTGTACCCGAGTATTCTGCTCCGGACCGTCGAATCCATGATGGTCTTGCTGAGGAGTGCCTCAAGACACTCCAGGTCCCATTCTCCAACGAACTTATGGACGAAGATCCTAAGATCACGGACTGCCAGCTCATCGGCTCTTATAATTGGACAAAGAGACCTCATGCCACGATCATTGTCCCAGGTAAGAAGAGCTCAATTTTTCATTATTGGCCGATGCGAATATTGCGATATGTTCAGGCTCTCCCCCTGAATGGGCTAATAGAGCCCTTCCCTACAACGTCCAACCTGACATGGGTTTCCATTATGTCGACCAGAATAGTCATAGAATGCCTTCAGCTAATCTGTTGCCCTTGATTGTGGCTGTTAACCAAAAGCAGAAGGATGAAGGGACATCACCTTTTCCTTGGAGCTCCGTTGACTTTGTGACTGACCGCAATGGTCTCCGAAAGCTACTGCGATGGATCATCGGCGGTGAGGTCAGAGAATTCAGGATTGACGTAGAGCTTGTTGGAACGAAGACTATTTTATTTAGCAGATGGGAGAAGCGTACACAGGAGCGATTTAATGGACGGACCTACGGGTTTAAATTCGAAAAGGCGTCAACCAATCATGCCTTGGGCTGCGAGGAAGGTTCCGGGCATCATCGAATCAATTCCTATGTAAGGTTGTCTTATCAGTTAAATATCCCAAAACTGATCTATTTAGGATTTCAATGGCCTCAAGGTGGTGGTCAGATATGAGGTCGATGCCTGCATGCCACAGTCTCGCAGACGCTTTTCCACGAGAAATGAGGCGTCAACTCTGGATAGTCTTGCAGACGCAATGTCAAACATCAATCTCACAAGCACGGCCGCACCCTTCAGTTCCAGCACTATGCCTACTTTGAACATCATCAATGCCGGCACATATGTGCCGCAGGCGTCTATTATTGAATTGACCACAGTGGCAGAATACCGTAGGGATACATATAGTTGGCAAGATGCTTACCCACAGTTGTTCTTGTCCCAGACTGCCCATCATTTTTTGGCTATTCACGCTCGCGGACGATTTACTTCTGTGGAGAAACGGAAGCTGTCATCTCAAACTGATTTTCAGACTGTTCGAGAACAGATGAAACCAGCTCTAAAGAAGCTACGGAAGGCTCTTGAAGTTATTCAGCGTCTCGTCATTGAGCATGGCAGCAAAAAGAAGCTTACCTTGGTCTGCTCCGAAGGGCAACTGGCTGTTTACGAACGTAGGAGTCGGATGAGTTGCCTCCCTGATGAAGCCATATCTTGCTTTGATCAGCCAAAAAGTCACATATAATTTTAGAATTTCGGACGCACTATGATTTTGAAGTCTGTATCAATCTGATCGTTATAGTTCTGGACTTTATCATATAGACCCTTTTGTCCTCGAATTCGAACTCGGTCGGTCATTTGATATTCCGTCGTGCCTGAAGTATATTTAAACCAATTCGGAGAGGATGTATCCTCCCATTAAATCGAGAAGAATCTCCTTGCCTCAGCCAACCCCCTGATGTTTTCTCCAAAACATTTACCACGCCATCTCTAACCCAACAATCACCACGTCTTGACTGGTGTATCCATAAAAATAGAGAATTTCATACGCTCACTCGCAAACGTCGCATGGAATATCATGATTCTTACAATTAAACTGACTTGGTCAATCATCGATTTCTTTGTCCGGGCCGGCTTGCCCATACTCATCCATGAATTGAGACAGTGTCCCTGGCACGGCGGATATTTAGATTGCAGAGTGGTAATATATAGGAGGGAGAGGGACGTCGCGGATAGAGTGCGGAGAACTAAGATGGTCTATCATTTTGGAATACTCTCACATAAATAGTTTACGGTGGCTCGTGGATTCAAAAGTCACTCGGCATTTCTCGGTTTGTCTCAATCATCTGTAGATCGAGCTGAGCTATTGGTAAGGATAGATTGTTCAATACTCTGTGTGAATCGATGGCGTAGTTGGAAAGCGCGTCTATCTAACTGGGTTAATTCCTGGGCAGGCAGAAGGTCCTCAGTTTGAACCTGAGTCGATGCACAAAGCGGATATCCGCCTGAATTGGGATTGTTGACTAGATCTGCCACTATTTCGTGATGCTCTCCCGATTTTTATTTGTAACGGGGTGTACGCAGTCTGCGGTAGTCTACTGTCCACGGAGGCTCGCTGTCTCTGAAAAATATACAAATCGTGTCATACGAAAGAGACAAATACAGAATGAAAAAGAAGTAGAGAAAAATATAGGTGAAATGGGCTGAGTGAGTAGCAGGGCATAGCTAAGTGAGCATGGATCAAGTTCCATACGTCAGGGTTTGTGCCCAAGGAGAGGGGACAGGGTGGGAGAGTGCGTTCCCAGAATCTTTGGCTGGTTCGGGGGGCTATGGCGGCTCTCTGGGTGGTGTGAAGTAGATGTAATGGGGTCGCCTACGAAGAAAACAAATTATAATAAGCCAATACAATGAGCAACAGTCCTACAGTGGAAAAAGGTTGTTGTCATGTGCGCGCAAATGTTGATGCTGCTATAGAGAAAAACAATCATGTTACCATCGTCGCATTCTTGCTAGAATTAGGCATCTGTACCGGGGTAGATAATTGTGGTGCATTTACAGACAATGCTTTCGGTAAGAGCGGAGTTGATGTGAGGGGGGATGGAAGGGGGACCTTTAGGCTCTCCTTTGATGCTCCGTTTGGGCGGCGGATCCAAAAGCGTACGCTTGTCCTTGCGTTTTCTAGGCTGGCTCGGTCCATCTTTTGTTCTGCACCCTGAGCTGCATCATCAGTCCCAGAAAATTTGCCCCTGTCCCCGCCACAACGCTCCATCTTCAGAAAAACACGCCCAGAACACATATTATGCCGCACAGAACTCTATGAAAATCACTCAGTGACACATTTAGAAAAGGTTAGTAATTCACAGACCATCCATGCACTATCCACGTATTTATAATAGTTATAGGTTGTCATAATCCAATTACAGATC
>Ga0153959_1000321_pt1 | contig 25468 bp, 25 predicted proteins | sample TSFL043MetaG_FD_104685 | JGI IMG/M metagenome (GOLD analysis project Ga0153959, IMG submission 104685) | Attine ant fungus gardens microbial communities from Florida, USA - TSFL043 MetaG | ecosystem: Host-associated > Fungi > Mycelium > Unclassified | place: USA: Florida, Wekiwa Springs...
CTGTATATAAGGCTTCATAGTCTGAGGATTAGACCTCAGACTTAACAACATCTTTTGTTGCTTATCTACTTCGCATTTTTGAGCCTTTTGAAGAACACCTTCAACAATCACAAATTAGTAAGTGACCATTTGTGATACAGAGAGTACAGAGAGTGGCTGTTGTATGATCAGATGTGGACTCGACTTATTCTACTTGCCTTTTCGAGTAATCTGGAGGATTTCTTTCTTATCTTGTTTGTTGCATTCTGGGCTTTGGAATACTAATATAATACTCTAGTAGCACAGAGAGGCGCAAAAGAAGAAGAACCCCCATCTTTGCCCTTTGTTGCTTTAGAACTGAAACTTGACTTGAGTGACTAAGAGCTCTTTTTCTTCCTTTCTTTTTATAAAACTCTATGAAACTTCCCTCAAGGGATACCCACTCTAAAGGAGGACTTGGATATTCACTTGGACTAGGAGCTGAACCACTCACTATGTGTTTTTGGAGTAAGTTGCCAACTGTATGGTCAGTTGAGAGCAAGCTTGCATGAGGGCAATATGAGATCTAGGTAGGACTGCTGTATCAATGGTGAGCCAGCCTACTAGACTAGTACCTTGGATGGTAGTGCTACAGTGTGAGAGGAATGCATACCTTTGAGATCCAACTGGTGAGAGTGCTCTTGAGAGGAAACTAAAAACATTTCTTTCATTCTAGTGTCTAATAATAAGCTTTTACTATCTCATGAGCTCCTTCCTTTTATATTTGATTACCTCCCCAGTGCCTACTCAATTGCACACAATTGTGGAACAACTTAGAGATTTTGATTCTCTAACTTGGTAGTACCCACTTTTGTAAGAACAGTAAAGCACATTTATATTTTTATCCAAAATCCTATTCCCTCCCCTACAAATCAAATCTAAACACACAATCCAATATTCTCTTTACTTATCCCCATCAACATACTACATTTCACCCTCTCTGCTCTTCCTTCCTTGGCTTCTCTATCTCTCCAATTCCATACCTCTTTACATCCTCCATACCACATATTGCATTGCTGCTCCTTTCCTAGGAAACCCTGTCCTTTGTTCTCCTAAGTCTTCATACCTTTGTACTTATATCTCCTACACTCCACAAATGTCACCACATCTCTGGGTGTCATCCATCCTTCCATACACATTGCTGCTCCCCTTGAAGGTAGTTCCCTCGCTTCACAATGCTCCTTCACCTTCTCCCATATCTCACACAGTAGTACTGCTTCCTCTCTTATTCTCTTCTCTTTCCTTTCCAGACACTCCCACTTCTTGTGTCCCTCCCTTCCATACTGAAAGCATTTCACTCTTCACTCCACTACTTTCTGTTTACTTACCTCCCTTATGCCACACTGCATCACTCAACCCCTTAATATCTCAAACCTATTTCCTTCCTCTGTTTTCTTTTTCTGTCCTCCTTTGCTTCTATAGTTCTGGACGAGGTATCCGAACTTACCACATCACCTACATAGCTTCCCTTCTCTCCCTTCCAACTCTGCCCTTAATTTGGCAAGGACATGCCTTTGGTTGAGCATGTCGCTCATGAGTTTGTTGTATGCTTCTAAGGACATAGTGTGCTGTTCTTAGAAGAGCAGATTGTTGTGTATATAAAAAAGGATTTTATTTTTTTTGAGGTTCTTGTTGTATTTTTCTTCTGTCTCACTTCTACGTCTGCTGAGGTGCAAGATCTTCATCCAGCCAGATGCCTACTGCCATACTAACTACTGCCCTAATATTAGGGTAGACTATTACTTTGCAGAGAAGATCCCTACTCTAAGTAGCCTCTTAAAGAGCGACTACTATTCTTCTACATAGACTGATCACAATGGACCAGTAGTACAAAGTTGATATGATGAAAAGGTACAAGTATACTATAAAGCCCACTCAATTGTAAGGTCTGATCTGGGCTAGTACCTGAGTTTGGTCCTAACTGTCTACCTCTGGGGTCTAAACTTCCTAGTCAGTCCACTTAAGCCTGTGGCCTGGCTATGAGAAAGTTGGGAGTGATTTAAGTTGATTATACACTGAGGGAGTAATAAGAGTAAAGTTGAACAGAGATCAAGGTGATCAGTATTCTAGAAGTGTAAAACAAGTTCTAGTATAAGGAATGGTCACCCAAGTAACTCAGGTAGGCAGCTCTCAACTCTAAGTCAGAGTAAACAAAGAGAACTTGTTAAAGCTCTCACTAATTGATTTAGCACTAGACTTATATACAAATGTGTGTTTACAAGTATTTGCCTAACTATTTTTATCCTGTGCATCCCTTTTGAGTCTCAATGCACATTCAATATTACATAAGAAAAGAAAAAGAAAAAGAAATAAAATAATCTGCCACCATGGATCATCTAGCTTGCCTGCCATTTTATAACAGAGTTCTTGTTAATATTTTACACTACTCATACACATTTCACTATTTGTATACATTTATAGTTACCATGCATCCCTTTTGAGTCACTACATCCTACATGTCCAACTTCATGTCCAACTTTAGCAACCTTTTCCTGCACACCTGAAAATAAAATAAAATAAAAGAAATAATAAATATTGACTTAGTCTGGTGGTGATTTATAACAGTTTCTAGCTATTGTGAGTATATATTATTAAATCATAGCTTTGGTTCTTCATTTCTAGTTATGTGTTCACAGTTTCTCTTTATAATGCTAATTACTGTGTAGTCAGTTACTTGTTATCTTGACAGTCATTCTTTCATTATCTCTGCCTTACTTTCTCAAACACAGAAAACCCTCACCTTCCCTCTCCAGCTGATCTAGCAGTTTATGATAAATGTAGCTGATATTCATGAAAGTCTCAGTGGAAATATGTTGCAATGATAGTAAGTAGAATGCAGTGTCGTTAGGGGTGTTATGTTGAGACTAGTGGAGGTCGCCGAGCCAGTCAGCCGTGGTGGGAGAGGTATCGTCTGCAGTCCCTGAACTTGCGGAACCTGGTATAGATATCTGCTTGGATCTAGAATCAGATTACGACGACGGGAGTGGGTTTCCATGGCTGTGGCTGTGGCTCGTCTTTCCTACCGGCTAGTGTTGGAGCATAACGCTCATGTGCGATATGGTGGTGCATATGGATCGTGATTAATTCTGAGTCCAGTTAGAGAGTCGCAGCATGAAATAAGCAGACGAGAGCGACGGTCTGACCACAAGAAAAGCGTGGGGGATGGGCCAGTCTGATTTAGAACGATGTGCCTCATCCTGCGAGCACCAGAAACGAGTTTTATAGCCATTTTTGATCGGTGGATGGTCTTTTACTCTGCAATCCATTCAGCTTGATGCGTTTCAAAACAAAGGGGAATTCAGCAGACACGCACGTGAAGCGATACCCAATCGCTTTCCAGACATCTCCTGTCAGGCTTTGAACCCGTGCCTTGTGTGCGACATCAATCATCACTGGCTCCTCGAATGAACCGTAGAAGTCCACGTCGCTGCTCAGGCAGAATGCGCGGCCCAGTGTCGGGAACAGGCATTCACTTGTGGAAAACCGGTACGGTACTGGTGACATGAAGAGAGATGTGATCACTTGTGACTTTGTATTCAAGCTCGAACGTCAGCACATGTTATTAAAAAGCAGCGCGGGACTTGCATGCCGAGGTAATTCGAGGGGGAGTCAAACAGGTCTCAGATGGTTGTCAGAAAAACATTTTCAATACTGGCATCAAAAGGAGTGTAATCTTCTCCTTTCTACCCTTATCCAATCGAACAGGAGTGGTTCCTTTCTCGCCCTTCCTTTGTACATTCACTCAATGCGTCGCCCCTCTTTCCGTCATCTACGTCATCCCTCCCTCTTATTCACCAATCTCAAAAACGACCTCTTTGCCGCTCTTCTTGAATTTGTTGGCACAACTTTCTTCCTCCTCTTCGCATTTGGTGCTACCCAGGCCACCTCTGCCCAAGTCGCTTCATCTCCCTCTTCCGCAAATAACAAGGTTATTCAAGTCTTTTCCATATCTGCTTCTTTTGGCCTCAGCTTGTTGATATCCGCCTGGATCTGGTTCCGCGTCACAGGCGGCTTGTTTAACCCCGATGTTGCTATGTGTTTGTTCTTTGCTGGTGCTATTGGCTTCGTCAGGTTTGTCCTCTACGTCGTTGCCGAGTTGGTTGGTGCCATTGTTGCAGCCGCGATAATACAAGCCTTGACAAAAGGCCCATTGTTTATCAAGTGAGTTCATTGCTTTATGTATACTTGGGACTCATTTGTTGCTTTTCTAGTACAACCTTGGCTCCCGATATAAATAGAACCCAGGGCTTATTTATGGAAATGTTTGCGACCGCAGGACTCTGTCTCGTTGTCCTCATGTTAGCAGCAGAAAAACACAGAGCCACGCCATTTGCACCGGTCGGAATCGGATTAACACTCTTTGCCGGCCAACTGTACGTCCTTCTTCATCTACAAAATCTTCTATCTTACTTGCACAGATGGCTCACATACTACACCGGATGTGCCATGAACGTCGCCAGAGCTTTTGGTCCTGCTGTTTTATCACAATTTCCAAACTACCATTGGATAGCAAGTCGTTTCCTATTTTGTATCAATTAGCCCACTAATCCTACCATGAGCAGTATTGGCTGGGTCCAGGTTTAGGTTCCCTCCTAGCTTCAGCCATATACGCCCTTCTGAAACAGTACGTCTTAACTACATGTTCCTACATTTCTAACGATCCGTTAGTTATCATTACCTACGTCTCAACCCTGGCCAAGCAGCTGAAAATCCCAAACTGTCACCCGATGATCCTCTGAGAGTGCTGGTCGGTGAACATGTACATGCTCATCATGATGAGATAAATACTGCCCATGATAGGGTTTCACAAGAATTCCAAGAGACAAATCTGAATGTGAATGGCGTGGTTGATGCGGCTGCTAGTCAATGTGGAGATGGAGGGAGAACAACGCCTCAAGCAGATAATACCAATACAACTGACATAGTTTGATAGACTAGCCCGCTTGAGAGCATGTCAGAGTAAAGTCAGACCACGAGCTGTAAATAATCTGCGGTTTATAACGGCATGGACCACTGGGGTAGGTATGGTCAGCTCTTCCAAATGTCGTTTTAATTGCCCTGTACGGCATGAGGAGGAAAGGACATGTCTGGTCTCAGTTCTTTATATCTTGGACTCCTGCTGAGCATATCATCTGTCCTATCTTCATATAAAAAATCTATCATTTATCATGATCACGGTCAGCCACCGTTGCACACGGTACCGTGCATATCTCAATTTGAGTTAGGAGCTTTTCTTCGACTTCGTTTTTGCTTCTTGGATAACGTGCCCAATGAAGGCTTCGGATGCCCGTTTATTGATTGAACCAATTAATATCAATGAAATTAGAAGTTTCCCCTAAACCCTGATGTTAAATATGGCCCTTCACGATCTGTGGATGATTCTGAGAAATGAAGAAAATGAAAATGGACTAACACAAAATATCCCATCCTTGAAACTTGTTGCTTGAGTTATCATTTTTTTTTCTATCAGAAAACTGGTGGACCCACGGAGGTAGTAGTAATCAAGTTACCATCTTTCTCCTCACTTCTGTGATGTTTTTGACGCGGAAGTGGATCATTAGCAACTCCCGTGAATCCTACTTCAGTGGCGTCATAAGATGGAATGGATGTACTTACATCACATTTTACATTAGGAGAAGAAGGAAAGCCTGCAAGGATGAATTCTTTCTTAAAGACTATAGCCTTAAGGGGACAGGAGGGATGTTGAAGCCTTTCAGACTAGTATAGGACTAGTATCTCCCTAGATGGAAGGTGGATTCAAAGGTGAGGCTTTATGGCAAAGGATTTAAATAAGAACATGGGCAGCTGCGCCAGTCAGGTGTCACCTCTCTCCCACTCTCTAAGTTCTTAATATTACAATCTCAAAATCCGTGTCTTCCATGCATCAACCAATTTTCCAGACTTGTGTCCAACTATCTTTAGTGTTTTTCTTAATCACTCATCTTGCAAGAGGTTCTGCTATCGATAACAAAGAGAAACATAGATATACTATTACCCCAGACACCGAAAATAACATTGGCGACTCCATCATAGCCACCGATTCCGACAGGGCTCTATCCCTCTTCAGAAAAAAAGAGTCCAACTGTTTCCCTGCCATTGGGTTCAAAATGCCTCGAGAACCACCTTCATCATTGAACGGATGGTGGTGTGACATGAGTAATGAGTACGCATTTGTCGGATTCAGTTATGAAGTCTCGGAATGTGAGTTCAAGCTTTCGAAAAGATCGCAAGGCGTGACTTTCTTTAGGTCAAAGTTTTAGTGGCTTGAAGAGAGATTTTATGGATATCAGACAACGATTTCGAGGTCGTTACGTCCGAATATATGGAGCTTGCGATAAGCGGGGTTTCTAGTACGTCCCGACCATAAATACTTGGCAGGATCAAGAAGCCTTACTTCTTTTCCTCCCTTCTTCTCTAATAGCGATGATGTGATCAATGCGGCTTGGGAAGCAGGGATTGGCGTACATGCACTAATCTGGGTAAGTGCTTGATCAAAAGGCGGAAACAGATCTCGGAGTAGTCTAATTAGTTTTTTAATGGGTGTGGGGAGGGGCTTCTAGTTCGGATTTGACGGAAGCAATAAATGGGAGGCGCGCCGTGATGAGTTGATTTCCACTCTTCACACGAACAAACATGCCAAGTTCGTTGTCCGAGTTCTACAGTTTGGCTCGGAGCCGCTTTTTGACGGTGTTTTGGGGGTCGACGAATTGGCATATCAAGTTCGTGAGGCAAGAACACGGCTTTCTAGTTTGCATATCCCGGTTACGGTCAGCGATTTGGCATACTCTTATCAGAAAGTAAGTGATGCGAAAGAAGTAACACCTCTTGTGTTTATATTGGTCTGTCTTTTTTTTTTCAGAATGGCGGAGCACATTCTGTGATCTCTGCAGTTGACATGTTCGATGTGCATATTTTACCTTTCTTCGCACGGGATGCTTCAACAGGTCCGTCTCTTAAATATACTTCAAGGGCTGTCAATCTGAAATCCAGTTGCTGGGTATTTTTTTCTCATAGCAAGAAACGCTTGGTCACTTGTCCAAAAGGATGTCAATTGGTTTACAGAGAATGGTCAAGGAAAGAAAATCTACCTTAGTCAGGTGAGGGTGATAATGGCACATCTAGACCAATATAACTCAACCGAAGATCAAAGAGCGGTTGGCCGTCCAAGACTTATCCAGGAGTAGAACCAAACAGTGGCAGAGCTGTTGCCAATATCCAGAATGAACATGTAGGTATTTTTCAAGCCTTGTTGAGATCAGATGTTAGAACACCACCAGGATTATTACAATCTGCTAGATGCACACTGCCAATTTTTCAAGGAGGTTCCTGGAGGTGGAATCGGCTGGTTTGCACATCTTTACTCTGATAGTCAGGAACCGGGCTACGGCATCTATGATACCAGAGGCAACTTGAAATTCCCGTTCAGCCCTCGTATTGTTTGTTAGATTGCTGAATTTGGCCGCCAATTTTTTCGCTTACCAGCTGCAAAAATTGAGCGCGTTATATCCCACAGCTGTTCGCATAGGATATATTCAAGAAACCTAGATAATATCATTTTTAACCAATCAAATCCGTTTTTTTCGTCCAAGAAAACAAATGAGAAAGGAATCAGGCCTGAAACATTAATGTGTCCGGAAGAAAGAAGTCGTTCTTTTAGAGGGTGCCGAAAACAACTCCGTCTGAAACTCCGATCATCTTTGAAATGATATCATAATTGTACTTGTTACGCTTCTCAATACTCATACTATGTCGACAAGAGCCTTGAATGTAATCCTTCCTCAAGTCGAAAAATCTCCCTATGAAGCTCATCAAAAGGCTCGAACTTTCGCTTCGCGATATGTCAAGTCGAGTCAGCATGACATTGCAATCGATGTTCTTTTCCAAAGTGCTCGCGAACTCCTGAAAACAGGACAAGTTGGCAGTGGCGTTGATCTCGCAGGATTTTTATTGGAAGTATACGATAATAAAAAGGAAATTGTGACAGAAGAGAGCAGAGGTCTGCGTACTGTGTATAAATCTCTCCCTCGTCATTGAGCATGGAGTTGGGTTTAGGCAGACTAACACAATTACTCGCTCTTACTGGGTCCGATGGAACTTGGAGGAAAACAATAGCAGATAAGGCAATAGCGTGAGTGCGTATAGCTCCTGATTCTTCCTTTGGCTTATCAGCGTCGCAGATGGTCGTCAAAGTTCGGTGCTTGCCCTTCTGGTGATCCCGACCTGCAACGTTACATAGGCGAACTCTTTTTCAAAGGTATGTTATACTTGCGTCAGTGGAGCAATCTAATTAAGCGAATTCTCTAGATGGAGATTTTATCTCTGCGGAACCCCATTTATTGGCGTCCGGTCAGAGAGACAGTGCACGTATACTTGCAGAGATGCTTTTGCAGTGGTCAGGGGGAGATAAATTGGGACTGTTTGCGCTACGAGGAAGTCTTCCGTATGTCATCCTGATATGTTGTTTCCTCATGCTCACTCGTGATCCAGTTATCTCTTGAATGGCAACATCCTTGCAGCACGAACATTCATCAAGCATTTCATATCTGGACTACCCAAGGCTACTGTAGCTACCCCTGCCTTAATAATTCAAATTGGAGATGATGAAATTACAATGACCACCGATCCTCTGATCAACTTCTCTCAGCTAGCTGTCCTCACGTGTCAACGAGCTAATGGCGATCAAAATAAGGTTGCTCGTGAGAGTTGGGTGCGACTTTGTGGTACATACTCAAGTCAAGGCGGCCCACTTGCTGCTGCGGAAGTCCGAAAAGTATGTATCCATGGTATGAGTTTCACGCAATCAGATGATTTCTATTCCCCAGGTCCTGAATGAGATTGCGACATTATACTTCGCAATACCTGCGCCTCGAACACAAGCAAACAATCCGTTTGGCGATATGCTGTCCACCCTCTTCGGGGGTGGAGCTCCAGGACAGTCAGCCCGACGTATGCTTCAGCCTACAGGTGTTATATCAACTTCAGACCTTGATTGAAATTATGTTGCTAAATTTGAATACATAAAAAAACAGCAGTTTTCTCGAATGCCCGGATTACTTGCAGATTTGACAGAGACGATGCTCACAATGTCTCATAGGGTGAACTCTAATAACCTCCATCTGGGTGTATCTCAACGGGTTGTGGTAGGGACTGGGCCTTACCAGATCATGAGCATCTGTAGATTTGGAGCAGCACTCCACATGCTTTGGTATCGAGAATTAGTCTCGTCTTGTTCGCCATATATTTCCTGTGAGTCTGTGTCGTGCATCTAGAACTGGGCAGAGTATGGCGTACTCTTTAATTCAACAACCAAGGATTTCTGCCTTGGCTTATTCAAGCATTCATCAGTTGTAGACCTGGACAGAGGTCCAGATGACACGCATCCTTGGAGAAACATGCTGTCTCGAAACATCAGGGAACTGGGAGATCAAGCATTCATTGTTTGTTGTTTGACATATTATTCTACACATATCCGGAAGGAAAATAGTCGGTGAAATTTCTGTATTCATCCATTTTCCCCGCATTTGCATCAAGGTCAAACCTGCACTCAAGTTTTGATCCCTTATGCAGTGTATTTGATCTGAAGTCCCCCAATGCAAGCACTTAGATATTGAGTGAGCATTCTAATCATTTGTCCACACTGCATGGCTGGATGTGGCCTCCTTTATGACATAAATTATACAGAGATTTATTTGAAGTCGCTTGGTAGGTTGGTGGTTTGATCATTGGCTTTACTTTGCAACAACGGGTTGAATGGCCTGCGATGTGTCAATATGAAGAGATGACATCAGAAATGATTCACACTTTTAAGAATGGAGCTAACATGCAGAAGCATGGCAGATACACCCCAGTTTCCCTCTGATGAAAACATTTTACGAAGTCACTGTGATAATGTTTTCTGCTCAAGCGACATTTAGCCGTGGTCCAACCGCCTCTTCTATCAAAAGTCCAAGTTTTGTCTTTTGATGCCATTTTTATCGTATGGGGTTGGATACAGGGTGCCCTATCTGACTCGTAATGCATTGCATTGTAATCACGGTACATTCGAAATAAGCAAGCCTTTTTTCCTTGATTCCGTGTTTCACTAATGAACGATGCATCATTTGTGCTACGTTACAGGCGCTAGAGGTCTTTTTTCGCTTGACGCATTATACCAAGTGATGTCCATGACCCTGCTTGCGCCCCATCAGTACCATAAATCAAATTACGTATATACGAATTCTCACCTCGTGTGCTAAACTTCAAGAAACAGCTTATGCTCCACTGGGAATATCGCGGTTTTTTTTCGGACTCTCATATTTCCAATTTACAGCAGCCTAGGTTCGACCTATCTCGAGGTCTGGTGTGGTGACACTGTCGTTGGATCACAAGGATAGATATTCCGTGCTTCAATCACGATTATCACTGTATTTTTGCTTTGCCTCCTCTCTGTAAGCTCAAGTCAAATGGTACTCTTAACTTATTTTTATCTATCTCAACAGTCGTTATGGTCGGTCGTCTACGGTACCGGGATTTCTAGGTCACACACAACTCCCCCGGAAGTTTATCGCTTGGCAGTCGCATAATTAGCATGGAATGAAGAATGGAGCAGTTATTAAAGGGCAGTGATCATCCAGAATGTTCAACTTATCTCCACCAGATTTCAGGACAAGATGTTAGTAAGAGCATTCTTATCGCTTCTGTTGTTCGTAATACCTGGTGAGTTGTGCATTCATATCAAGCTCTGTACTTTTTATTTTTGAATCAAACAGTATTGTCGCAAGCTGGAGGTCAGTATGTTGATCCCGATAACGGCATCCCATTCTGGGGTTATACGGAACCTGTCCATGGGATGACTTTTGGTTACATTTTCCCTCCTCTTGATTCCACCGGGAGTCTCGCAAATGAATTCATTGGTGAAATTGTGGCCCCTCTGGATGCAAAATGGGCCGGAGTATCTCCCGGTGGTCAAATGTTGCAGAATCTGCTTCTTACAGCTTGGCCAAATGGTAATTCCATTGTTCGGTCAGCGCGTTATGCAACGTGAGTGATATCTTGATTGAGAGGATACGAGACTTACATAAAGACAGTGACTATGTACAGCCATTGTAAGAATGGATTTTTCTCTGTTGAGTAGTAATCTGATGTCCAACCATAGACTTATGTCAGGGCCTATTCTCACCGACCTTCCATTTACAAAAGTCAATTCTACCCATTGGAAATGGGTATATAGATGCGAGAACTGCATTAGTAAGCAGCCGATCTAATTTTTTATGCCTTCCTTTTAACTGTTGACGACACCTCAGCGTGGTCCACCAGTACAGGGACTAATTCCATTCCCGTTAGTTCTTTCGGTGTCCCCGCTTGGGTCTTCTCTTCTATTGGTGTGGACGATCCTACGGACCCTCAGAGCACCTTTCAAGAGCACACGGACTGTTTGTGGCCTACCTGCCTATATAAGCTTCTGTGGCCCTGATACCCTTCCAGTTGGTTTTTTTGGACTTGACTACTCTCAGGCCCATGCATCCGCTACAGACTATAATCAATGGGCCACGGGCGGTCTTGGAAATGGAACTCCTACCATCTCCCCAACTATTACGACCGCCACAACCACTACGACCGCCACCCATACTGTCTCTGTAATCTACCCTTTTCACTTCATCATCGTCACACAGTTGACGCAATGTTCACTAGGCGACATCATATGATTATATTGTTGTCGGTGCAGGTCCAGGAGGACTGGTGGCGGCCGATCGTCTCTCCGAAACTGGAAAGAAGGTACTTCTCCTTGAGCGCGGCGGCCCCAGCACAGCTGAAACAGGCGGTACTTATGGACCGACATGGGCGCAAGGGTATAATGTAAGATCAAGACAGATATCTCATGCAATTTACCTCACTAATCTTATATTCTTGGTAGCTCACTAAATTCGACATTCCAGGATTATTCGGTGAGATTTCTGGGACAGTATGCAATTATCTGAAAATAATGCCACTTTGAGAATCGATGTTTACGGATTCAAATCCATTTTGGTGGTGCAAAGACGTCAATAGTTTCGCTGGTTGTCTGGTCGGTGGAGGTACAGCTATCAATGGAGCGTGAGTCCTACAGCACTCGGCAGATCTGGATTCACTCACAGAAATGATTAGCCTCTACTGGTTACCTGCTGCATCCGACTTTTCTTCTGACGTCGGCTTCCCTGCATCATGGGCATATCATACACCCTACACGAATAAACTCAGAGCGCGGCTCCCCCCAACGGACCACCCCTCAACTGATGGGAAACGCTACCTTGAACAAGTCTCTAGTGTTGTTTCCCAGCTTCTGGACTCTCAGGGCTACTCACAAATTACTATCAATGATAACCCTGATTGGAAGGACCATGCTTACGGGTATAGCGCGTACGATGTGAGTCTCATGATGTCTTCACATGGTAGATCATGTCATTGATAGTGTTTCGTGTAAAGTTTATGGATGGAAAGCGTGCTGGACCTGTCGCAACTTACTTCAGAACCGCTAAGACACGGGATAACTTTACATACAAGCAATACGTTTACGTTCTGAATGTTGTGCGAAATGGTGCCCAAATTATCGGCGTTAAGACCAATGATACCTCTCTCGGACCTGACGGCGTCATTCCACTTACTTCCAACGGTCGAGTCGTTTTATCAGCAGGTTCATTTGGCACGCCCCGTATCCTCTTTCGTAGTGGAATTGGACCGAGCGACATGATCAGCATCGCCCAAAACAGTGCTGACGCAGGCCCAAATGTCCCACCGCAGGACCAGTGGATCAATCTGCCAGTTGGAATGAACGTGAGTATTTGTAAGTCCCTGTCCACGATACATACCCATTGTCTATTCCAGACACAAGATAATCCTTCAATCAATGTAAAACCTTTTTAACTATATTTTCATACAATATTCATTAAGACCTTTTAAGCTCGTTTTCACTCATCCCTCTGTTGATGCTTATGATAATTGGGCAGAAGTCTGGACAGATCCTCGGCCTGCTGATGCATCCCAGTACCTTCAAGATCAATCTGGGGTTTTCGCTCAAGCATCTCCTCGGTAAATTATTTTCCGTAGTTGTGTAAATACTTCTCTGATGGCAACATTCCATAGCATGAACTTTTGGCGCGCATATGGAGCACAAGACGGAAGAACACGCTGGGTGAGAACCTATGTAGATCCAAATATCAGATACTTGTCTGATGCATACTAGATGCAAGGAACTGCTCGCCCTGGTGCTGCGTCCGTGACAACAAATTACTCTTACAATGCAAGCCAGATTATGACAATTACTGTTTATTTGTGAGCTCATATCATGGGTTTCAACGTTATTTGAACGGATATCGCTTAGGTCTACCGGAGTTTCCTCTCGTGGCCGCATCGGCGTTGACGCTGCCATGACGTCTCGTGCACTAGTGAACCCCTGGTTTACTGATCCTATTGACAAACAAATCCTCATTCAGGGCATCAATGACTTGCTATCCACCATGAATCAAGGTGAGCCTTTTATCATAGGGTAGTAGGGATTTTCTGAATCATTGAAGTGCCCGGATTGACCCTGATTACTCCCGACAACACCACTACTATTACAGACTATGGTAAGTCAATGAGCGTAAGCGTCTCAGTCCACACTAAATCAATCAACAGTTAACAACTATGATCCTGTACGTTAAATGATATCCTGTCAATTCATCGTGTCTATCTCATCTCACTTTATAGGGCTCTCTCAACTCCAACCATTGGATTGGGACATGTTCTATTGGAAATTCATCCTCCAATGCAGTGGTTGATGAGAATGCCAAAGTTTTTAACACAAACAACCTCTTTATCATCGACGTGCGCTGATCTTATTACTCTTCTTGTGTCCTAACTCCCCTATCGTGTAGGCATCCATTGTAAGGCCTGAGTTTACCATACCTTGATGTATGATTTCATCGTTGTTTCTTAGATTCCTGGTTTACCCATGGGTAATCCGCATGGCATGATCATGTCCATGGCTGAGCAGGCCGTTCAGAAGGTTCTTAATTTGACTGGTGGCCCTTAGTACTTGTATGTTATTTACACGCTACTTGCATACCCTCTGAAACTTTTGGCATTAAATATTGTTCCCCTCACTTCCTTCATTCATGTGTCATGCTTTTTCGTATTCCAGTTCGAGCCAATCGCCTTACTCTCGCATAGTCAACCACTTGACAAATATATCACCAACCAAATGAAATTAACTCCCATGACCTTTGCGTAACTTTTCTAACAGCGGTAGATGTCACATGTAGAGTCTGATAGCCTGGTCAGTGTCAAACTCGAAACTTTAAGATTATATTCCATTGAGGCCATACCAACGTTCTGATTGCCCTTCAATAAATTACTTATTGATCCACAACAAGTTTTGCAATCATTGGGTTATCCTAGAGGTAACTCTGGTTCATTGGAGCTTGGATAGGAGATCGGATCAAAATTTTGAAGATGGACATGTTGGCGTAAAGGACTATGCAAAAAGCTCACAGTGCATATGGACCCGAAACCAGGTAGTTTTTAGAAAGACTGCCATGTGGTGAGTAAGACACAAAAGTTATCGGCCAACTTCCAGAAAATTTGGTCGACCATTGTTACAGAGAAAATTGAAACTCCGACAAGATTCGACAATGTCACATCAAATTATACAAAGTATCAGGTACAACAGATTCAAGAATAGCGCATATACTCCCAACTACCTGCGTCGGGAACAGCACGATAGATAGTGGTGATCGTTTCTACAGTTGTGTGGAATGAAATCTCTAATCCTGGATTTCATATGATGTTACAGGCAACCATGCCTGCATGCCCTTGCTTCAGCTTCAGGCTCCTGTAGCGCCAGTCAGCTTGGAAAGCAAAAAAAAAATGCCTGAACTCACAGGTTCCCGAGCGGCAACATCCATTATGGATTCGCTATGTGGCACAGGTGATGCTGATGAAAGGATGACGACTAAATAAACATGATGAATGAGTTATTATCTCTGAGCTGATCTGTATGTTGTAAACTTACTGAAAGAGACAATGAAGGTTGAGATCAATGAGTAGCGCATTCTGATTTCAAATGCAATAAGAAATGTTCAGAGAGTAGGTGTAGAGCAAGGGAAAAGATTTTAGGACTGGGTCTGACTATTCCTGCTCAGAGTCAAGCTGTTATATAGTGTCTAAGCCTTCCAGCTCCACTTCGATGGATACCGAAATAGAAATGCCTTTTCTTAATGGAGTAAGTAGTAAAGACTGACCATATGTGGACGAAATTCCCTTTTAAAGAACAAACAGACAATTTCGTTATCTCCATTAGGGACATGTCTTGTGCTTACATTGTCTTCATGAAAGCCACGTTCACACAAACAGTCGATCAGACTTCGAATCGCTTCCTATGAGCATGAGGCATTGAAAGATATCTCCAAAAAAGGGTTTCCTCTCTCAGGGACATGGCAGTACTCTATCAACAGTCAACAGTCAACAGCGCTCAACACGTAACCATCTGTGGGCGATCGAAAAGATTCTCAAACGTGGTTTCATATCAACTGCATTGTTATCGAGGATAGCATTACTGATAAAGCTACGATTGCAGCCATAGCAGTAAGTCTCGTCCTCAACGTCCTCAACGTCATTCGGATCGGATGACAGATCCAGTATCTTAGTCAACTCAATGTACTCGTGATTTTGCCAAATGCTACCATTTTAATCAGGAATCGCAGCCTACAGGCATAAAGGAATGAGACCACACCTGTTGAAATGCAGTGGATGTCCCAAAAGAGCGCTTACAAGGGGCGCAATATATGTGGATGGCCTTGTTATGCTATGCGATTCAATGGAATTGGGAACTATTACCGGGTGCAAGTACTTACTTGCGTCAAGGCATGTTGATCGACAAAGATCCTATTACATAACCCACACCTCGGAATACCATGACCTTTGGCTCTTGAGTGTGACTGTATTGCGCCTGCTGAGGCAAAAGTACGGTCACAACCGAGGCATTGGTAGCTCATGATGTTCTGAGTTGGGGTAAGAGTACAAGAAGATCCATGTGGCGACTGTCGGCTTTTGGAAATGACACGTGATGAGTCAGATGATACCTGACAATGGTGATAGAAAGATTCAACTTGTATGGCAAAATCGGTCATCCAGAACTCAGAGTGAGTTTGGAACAACTTGACCAAAATAATATACAATACCCAATATAAAACGAGCCTCTATATCCGCGGTTGTTTTTCGTTCATAATCCCTCGGTATAATCATACACTAATTGCTTAGTTCATGTCAAACGCGAAAGGATCGACAGGAGGCGGCATCATCGTGCGACCTCCACCTCCCACAGACAAATTGTCGACATCCTGGTCTGGAATCAAAAATTGAGATGACCCCAAGTGGGTGGAAGCCAACCTCTTTACGGTAGGCCTGAGAGGGTCGGCGATTTGTTTGGTGTCGTCTTCAGGGATGGAATCATGGGGACTAGGATGGCCGTCGTAGCCATTGTCAGCCTGATCTGTAGCTATTGAACTGGCTCTGGAGGATGATCTAGCGGTAGTGCCGGTGATCCCTGGTGGAGGTGGAAAGACCTCGCGAGCGATGGAGCCTTTCTACGTGGGTTAGATAATAAGCATTCTTCCATAGTAGATAAATTCCGGCAATTAGTATGTTGTCAGTCATTTTCGGTCGCTCAGATAAGCAATTCGTATGTGACTGAGGCCAGTGATACAAGGCCCTTTCATTATTCACATGACATGTATGGGCAACATCTTCGTGCTCTGTCCTGATGATATAGGTTCTATTCAACCCAGTACAGAGGTCATCACGGTCATCATATTAATGCTTTGGCAACAAGAACTAGAGTAGAACGTGGAACGGCACTCCGGAAGAGTTCTGGATGAACAACGACAAAAATGATCGGATATGTTTGTTTCTGAAGGACAGCTGTGAACTCAAAAGCAATCTTCCAGTGAACCAAGTTTTCATGATTGGATAAACTTTATCACAAGGTCTTTGAACTCGTGAGGTTTTTCTGCATGGACTAGATTTCAGAACTGTGAGTGACACTGAACGTCGAATTGAAAGAGCATGCGTACTCCAGTGGCCAGTATCAAGAGTTTGAACTCTAGCATTGGGAAAGAAGTTCATGAGTACTTTTTGACTATCATCGTTGATGTAACTGCCAAACAAATGAACTCTCGCCCACAGTGAGACTTGCATCGCTCACGTGCTCTTAAGACCTCGGAGAATAAGAGTTTTTCCATTCCATTGCGGCCGCTGATGGTCATGTGGATCATAAGGAAAAGAACCCAGCTCAGGTATTGCTTGTTTGAGAATGTCGAGTGGGAGTACAAAATAAGGTTTCTGTTGAATATGCTGGGCACTAGAAAAAACCAAGTTCGTCATGAGAAATTGACGGATGCTGACGTCCTAGGACATAGTGGTGATGAACATCATATATAATGGTGATTAGACACTCACGGGCTCGTATTTTTGCAGCAAATGGTCAATATCCGAACGAGTTCGTGCACTTCCTAGTGGTAAGTCATTTACCTCATTCATTGCGTCGATATATTTGACGAAGACAGGCGAGAGCTGAGCGCGTGTAGGTGCAATATCTGACACGAGCAGATGTGATAAGAGGTCTTCTCGCCCCTTGGCAGCAAGTGACAGGGCGAGAGCCATGGCGACTTTGCCTCCCCTACAATGCTTTACTTAAACCAAGACAATGGAACGTTGAAGGAAAGAACGAACATTGAATGGCCAAGAAGAGAGATATTGGTCAATTTATGAAGTTCAATGTAATGTAGAACATCTTCTGCCATGGCATCGTATGTCATTGGGATGGCACGTGGGGATGCTCCGTGGTTCCGCAGATCAAGGGCGTGAATTGAATGCTGTGGTAAGGAATGGCAAAAAGCCTTATGAAGAGATATCCAATTCCTTTTCGAGCCACTACGAGAGGATTTTTGTACTTAGTGTTCAGGTAGACGTAGAATTGACGCACAAGAGGCCATGAAGGATGATGAGTGAAGAATTTGTGGATACATCTCCCGTGGGCTGATTATTCAAACTTGCAAGTTTGACAGGATGATGTATGCGATGTGTAGATGAGAAAATCTTACGTCGGGTATGTTGCGCCTGGCGCATAGTGAAAAGAAGCTGAAGAGGACGGTGTTGATCACGGGATCAACTGTTTTTTTTTTGATTCAGCATTTATATTCCGCAACAAGCAAACTAGTGCTAAGACGCGGAGGGCCTAAAATAGGATCCAATGTCCAGGATATGTCTACAGGAGGCATGGAGGAAGGTGTGGGCGGAGTTTGGTAGTAGATAGGTAGGGTAGCGGTATGTTTGAAGGAGCATGAGTGGCAGTGATGACTGGTAAAAAGCAAAGAAAATAAAAGGAAAGCGGCACAAAGGTATCAGTATCCAGGTCTCCCATCCAATCAGACAGGTCCTTCCCCCACCCCGGCGAGCCACGGAAACTCGGTACAGGCGCGATAGCGCTGTATTTCTACAGTTACTTCTCCCTCATGAGATATCTCTTCCCAGTCCTATGGGTTCCCCAAGCTCGATTATCGGTACATTGGGTGGGTTTTGCTGTCGGTGCATCGCGGTTCTATGGTCGGTGGAGGTTGGGGTTGATAGTTAGAAGTTGGTACTGAAGGCAGTTGTGCCATAGGTAGAAAGCAACTGGATGTTGCTGGTGGCGGAACAACAGGGTTTGAGGCTGAGGTGGGCAGCAGATGGGGTGTTAGCAGGCAAGTTGACAGTTTTTGTGACATAGAACTAGGTGTTAAGCTAGTCTGGTCGGTCGGCAGTTGCGACGAGGCGAGGTCGACTTGATGAAGGGAAGCGAATGTGAGAGCTCGGGGCTCTCTGTGCGGTACTTACCCTCGATTTCTCCCCCCACAGAGCTGTGGGAAAAGCTAGACCACATAGTGGTTCGAGTGCCTGACGGGATCAACTGATTATTCTCGGGCACTCGACGTATGTTGGTCCTACTGTCGCTGGGGGTATGATTATCTCTTTCGCTAGTTGATCTGCCTGCTCCTCTCTAGGAATGTCTGCATGGCATCTGGCTTTGAGCTATTGCATCATGTCACGGTAGAATGAGTGTGTAGGCAGTTGGCCCTGTTTAAGGTCTGATGCTTCACACTTAAGGTATCATATTTGTTTGTCTATGTCACTGAGTACTCTTTTGCACTTCAGTATCCTGCCACTCGCTACACCACAGTAAATGATCGATGCCATCGCATGTGTCGGAATCACGGACACTTGGTGAATAGAACCGAAGATCGCTAAGTCACAACTTTTCTGTCACTTCTCTGCATGGGATCTAGAGAAACGGAACGTCAATTTTGTTGGCTACCTGTTTAATATTGGGATGTCGTATCAAGAGTCCGACCACGCGTATGTGAATGTATGTGAATCCTGCCCAAGCGGCTTCTTCTAGTGATGTCCCGATCTGCAGTGAACACCCACATAGTTTCGGAAAATATGGACTATGGCTGGGTTGGACTCTTTAAGATCATAGATTCTTCATGTCAGCAAGGGCACAAGCATAGGGTATGGTCTGGGTGATTTTGGTATGCATTATATGATAGACTGACTAGGACATCCTACCCTTAGATGTCGGAAGCGGTCAAAACTGATAAATCAGTTGCTTCCTTTGCCCTAATTGGAATTTAGAGAAGGCCCCGATGTAGTTATATTGCGCACTGCGTTAGTAAGCCCTTCAAGGCGTGTGAAGGAGTGATTTATCTAATCTTTGCAGTGCTCATACGGCTTCGCTCTATTGTACGGAAGATAGATGACGGGACCTTAGAGAGCTACCATGATAGTATGTCGGAAAGTGACACTTGTAGACATTTTCCCTAACTCATATTTTCAGATAACTCTGCCTTTATTCTTGTCCTTTGCAAGTGAACTCATCAAAACCCCGATAGAAGTTCTGTGACTTGCTTCCTCTTGAGTCTTGAGTCACAAATAGAAGGTCCGAAATAAATAGTAAGCCAGTCGTCTGTCCCACATACTTAAGCAATCATGATGCTTTGTCTTGATAGGCCTTGATAAGTTCGCAGCATAAGCCGAGGCACTCGTCCCTTTTTCCTCTGACTATGTCCTCTTCATCACCTCACCCTTCCGAGGCGTCTTTACCCACTTTCAACAAGCTTGGGGTTTCCTCTCTCCCAGATAACATTGACGCCCTCAAGATAGCAAGCGATTGGTTTGCTTTGTTTGCTAAGAAGATTGACTCTCGTGATATCGATGGCGTCACAAATTTGATGATTCAATCGACCTTTGATTCGGCTCTCCCAGAAACTCATGATCAACCCTCCGTTTACTGGCGTGATGTGCTCGCTCTCACATGGGATTTCAGGTCTTTCGAGGGTACCACTCGAATCCATAAATTCTTGTCTGACCTTCTTCCGGCCGTCAAGATCAGCAACTTAAGGTTGAAGACAACAAATGATGAAGAGGGACTGGCACCTTCCATTGTCCAACCTTATCCTGACCTTGCATGGATAATGGGCTTTTTCACTTTCGAGACAGACGCAGGACTGGCATCCGGAATTTTCAGGCTTGTTCCTACTCTCGACAAACAACAACACCTTCAGTGGAGGGCACATTCTGTCTTCACAAATTTGGAAGATTTGAAGGGCTTCCCTGAAAAGATTGGCCATCTACGGAACCAGCAGTCAGATCATGGGAAATGGGAGCACCTTAGAGAGGAAGAGCGGAGATTTGAGAATTCTGACCCCACCGTTTTGATCGTAGGTGGCGGTCATAGCGGGTTGGAGGTCGCTGCTAGGTTGAAGCTATCTGATATCTCTACTCTGGTTGTTGAAAGGAACGAGAGGATCGGAGATAACTGGAGAAACCGTTATGAAGCTTTGTGTCTCCATGACCCGGTCTGTGAGTGTGAACACTATTTTGACTACGACAGTCAATAATTTGGTCTTTCTAATAGGGTATGACCATATGCCTTATATCCCGTGAGCTATGTTTTCATTCCAACATTTAGAAGCCTCATCACGATTTCTTGAGTTTCCCACCAAACTGGCCAACCTTCTCTCCCGCTAAAAAGGTAGTTAACGCGAATTTCATCCAAAAAATCCGGTCCAACCTTTGTCTAGGTCGCTAATTGGCTCGAATTCTACGCGGAGGCGATGGAAGTCAATGTATGGACTTCTGCAAGTGTTGAGCACATCCAAAGAGATAACTCAACTGGCTTATATAAAGTCTTGGTGCGACATAAGGGAGGACAACGTACATTCACAGTCAAACATGTCATTTTGGCGACAGGTTTTGCCAGCGGAGGAGCAATACATGTGCCGACATACCCTGGAATGGTAGGCTCTAGAGTTCACACCTAATCGAACTGATCGGACAAAAATTATTTTAGGATAAATTCAAAGGCCAAGTTCTTCATTCCTCGCAACACAAATCAGCAACAGACCATCTCGGAAAGAAAGTGGTTCTCATCGGCTCGTGCACTTCCGGTACAACTAGGTCGTACATTGCCACCTACGGTTCTGACAACTATCATTTAGCTCACGACCTCGGTGTGGATTACTATGACCATGGAGTCGGTAAATTGCCATCTCTTCCCAGCGTTTGCGACATCCTTTCAATCGGCTACTAGACGTCACTATGTATCAACGTAGCTCCACGTGTGTGGTATCGGTGCAGAAAGCACTCAGAAATGCATTCAAAGGAAAGAAGTAATCTGGACTGAAATCATAAAAGAGATCCTCATGTTGTTGTTAGGCTTGTTTGACGAAACGGGGCCACCAATTACCGTGGCTGACAGGATCTCTGCTTCCCTCTCTGGCCTTCTGAACATCGGAATGTGGCATCGTGCCACATGCCTTTTCGAAGAGGTAGACAGGTATGAGTACTTTCATCACACCTTGTAAATCTTGAATTAACTCCCATACAGAGAAACTCTGGATGGGCTCCGTCGGGTCGGCTTCAGACTGAACCGAGGACCCAAGGATGCCGGTGTTTTTCTCGGTGCGTATACAGCAGGCGGAGGATACTACCTAGGTAAAGCTACGAGTCAATGATCCTTGTTCACTACTCAATGATAGCAGACGTTGGAGGCAGCCAATACGTGATTGACGGCAAAATCAAGTTGAAAAGTAACGCAACCCTGGAAGGTTTTACTGAGACGGGCCTGAAATTTGCTGATGGAAGTGAACTTCCAGCTGATGTTGTTGTATTTTGTACTGGGTAATCTATTCAGTCCACACATTATGATGATTCATTCATTTGATGATGCCTCAGCCTTGGGAAGGCCCGTGATGTCGTTCAGGGCCTTGTAGATCCCGAGACCTTCAAAGGGGTTGGTGAAATATGGGGCCTTAATAGTGAAGGAGAGTTCAATGGTGTATGGGGAGACATTGGGGTCCCCAATTTGTGGTTCATGATGGGTAAGCCTCGACTTCATGAAGACATTTCAAAACAATGTCAGCTGACCATCTACTAGGTAGCTTCGCCCTGAGTCGCTTTTATTCAAAGCGAATCTCGCTTCGTAAGTCTTGCCCCTATATATTAGCTGACGCGTGCTCATCTATCGGGCAGAAGTTAAAGCCATTGAAGAAGGGATTTTTGGCCCGCGATATCAGATGAGGTTGTAGTAAATGACCAGCAGACGTTATAAGCACGACTGGAATTTGATCTAAATTGAATGGGATAAGATTTTGTCGTTTTGTGTGTATTTCAGAGTCCGGCTCTGGTATTTTCAGGTAACCGACTCCATTCTGCTTTCATTCCTAACAAAAATTTTCTATCAGTCATTGTATCCACCTCACAACATATAAAATTCTGTACTCACCTTTTAACGAAGAATATTCTAAGGATCTTTTTTCATTTCGTTATCATTCCTCTAATGCTCCCTGCTCCGCTTATTTTCTTGACTTACATGCTCACCTGTTACTCATTTGCTCATTTGCTCATTTGCTTAGCGAAGCATACCACTACCCTGAGTTTGTCCTTATTACTCAGTAAAATACAGTACTTAAAGAACTTGTATGTAAAGCAATCAAATAAGTCGTTTCTATCTCTCTCTTCTTAACATCTGAAGACTTACCTGCGCATCCACACTGATACCTTTGCTGAAGTCTGACCCATTTTGTTCAGACTTCAAGTTCATATTTACAACATTTAGTTGATATATTGACTCACTTTGTTCAGACTTTAGGCACTTGCCTGACTGACTATTAAGTTTTACCCAGAACACTCTTTTCTATTGCTCTTCCTCTTTGAGAGGTTATGGAACCCACCCTTGAAACTCATATATCAACATGTCCAATTTCCAAAACTCACTGATTCCAACTGTTAAGAAATATTCAAAAAAGTATGGCTACTATGGCAGTGGCTGTAAGAATGACCAGAGTAGAGATAACCCCAGGAGAATCCTCAGTAAATTACACTCCATAGCTACATTCAATCCTCAGAGAATAGGATGAGACTTCTGGAGGGATGTTTTACTCTATATACTCTACCACTTGTTCTTACCCATGATTGGATGCAGGGCCACTCCAGCTAAACTAGTGTGTAATAAAACGGCAGGTGAGCTGGAGCATCCGCCACGGCGGATTATTTTATTTCTTTTTCATTTCTCTTTATTATGTAATAATTTGAAGTGCGTGGGATACTATGACTCAAAAGGAGTCTGTGGGATAATTCAAGTAGACAAATACTAGTAAATACTGATTTGCGTATAAGTAGCTAGACCAATTAGCGAGGACTCTAACGAGTTCTCTTTGTCAACTCTGATAAAGAGTGTGCACTTAAGTTAACCCTAACTTGAGTTCACTACACTAGAACTCATTTTCACCACTAGCTCCTGACCTCCTCGGTCCTGAGCAAATCTTACTCTCATACAATCGACCCTCGACCGGTGATCAACTCTGATCACTAGTCACCTCCTCATAGCCAGGCCACAGGCTTAAGTGGACTGACCGGAAAGTTTAGACTCCGGAGGTGGATGACTGGGACCATACCTGGGCCCCAGTGTAGACCAGACCTTACAACCAGGTGGTGCTCAGTAATTACTTGTACCTCTTTTACTTTATCAGCTTTGTGCTACTAGTCCATTGTGATTAGTACATGCAGAAGAACATCGTTGCACCCCTAAGGAGACGATTAGTGTAGGGATCTTCTCTGTAAAGTGATAGTGTAACCCTAGTATTAGGGCAGTAGTCAGTAGGGCAATAGGCATCTGGCTGGGTGAAGATTTGCACCCCAGCAGACGTAAGTAGTCAGTAAATAGTCAGCCGAAGAACAATTGGTCAGTAAAACCTGCAAATACATATATTCCCTACACACAACCAAGCTAGCCCCTCTAAATACAATATACAATGTTCTTAGAGGCGTACAACAACATCCTGAGCAAAATGCTCAATACCTGGCGAGCACTTGCCAAAATGAGATCAGAACTAGAAGAAAGAGAGGGTAGAAAATGTTGGGGATGCAAGCAGTTCGGCCACATGGCTAAGGACTGTAGGAACAAGGGAGGAAGGGTGGAAGAAAAGAAGAAGAAATCAACAAATAGATTTGAGGCCCTGGCAAGCAGGGTAATGCAATGTGGCATAAAAGAAGTAAGAAGACAGGAAGTGGTGAGAGAAGTGGTGAAGTGTTTTGGGTGTGGAAGAGAAGGACACAAGAAGTAGGAATGTTCCAAGAAAAATGAAAGGAGCAGAAAGGAAGAAGTGGCACCACCACAAGCAGTATGGGAAAAGGTGAAAAGGCACAGTAGAGCAAAGGGACTACTCCCAAGGGGAGTGGCAATGTGCATGGAAGGGTGGACTACACCCAGAGAAGTGGTGATATTCGTGGAGTGCAGAGGATGCAATTACAAGGGGATGAAGATAGAAGAAAATCAGGGGCAAGGGTTCCTGAGCAAGGGGCAGTTATGTAACATGTGGTGTAGAAGCTGCAAAGAGGCGTGGAATTGGAGAGAAGAGGAGGCAAAAGGCGGTAGAGCAGAAAGAGTGAAGTGTGGTGCATGTGGAGGCAAAGATGCAGTAGTAGGAGGAGAGGTAGAAAGAAATAAGAAAGGAGAAGTGTTCTGTCTACCCTGCAGGACAGGAAAGAAGACGCCATGGTGGAACTGGGGTAGAGAGTTGAAACGGTTAGTACCTGGGGCCCAAGTAGAAGGGGCTGGAATCACTGATCCAGAGAAGAGACAAAGAGAAGTCTGAAGGACATTGAAGGGTCTGCGGGAAGTGTGGATGCAAATAGGAGTAGAGAAGATTGATACTCATGAAGGAGTATCAGTGAAAGCATTGCTGGACAGCGGAACCACAGGGCTCTTTATGAGCAAGAAGTGTGCAGAGAGAGGAGGTTTCAAGTTAATAAAACTTGGAAAACCAATAGTAGTGCGAAATGTGGATGGCACAGGAAATAGTGGAGGATCGATCACACACGAAGTAGAAGTAAATCTATACTTTAAAGGACACGTGGA
>Ga0153959_1000325_pt1 | contig 25228 bp, 27 predicted proteins | sample TSFL043MetaG_FD_104685 | JGI IMG/M metagenome (GOLD analysis project Ga0153959, IMG submission 104685) | Attine ant fungus gardens microbial communities from Florida, USA - TSFL043 MetaG | ecosystem: Host-associated > Fungi > Mycelium > Unclassified | place: USA: Florida, Wekiwa Springs...
ATCTAGTTGGATTGAACTCTAGGTACATGACAATACATTTAGTTCTGTGGACATCAGACTGAGTTGGATTGAACTCTAGGACATCAGATTGACATCTGATACCGTAATGCAATCCTACTAATTGTAAAATGGACATACTTTTCTCTGTTCCACCCATCATGTTTTCCCCTTCGCAAGGGCGTTTAACCACAACTCCTAGCTCAGTCATTTTCTCCATCTTCAGGGTATTTATTACGATGATGTAGAGTTGCCGGATTTGGAAGACCTTGCAGTGCTCCCATTGGCTGGCAGGATCAAAGTCTGCTCTTTGAACTGGAGCCATTCTGTTCCGTTACGTCCATATTGACCCAGCTATGCCATTCTCTGCTTTGGTTCAAAGGCACTTCTCTCTTGTTGCTCTTAGCAAGGCCCGTGGAATGATTTCCATCATACCGACTTGCATAGTAACTGCAAATTCGATTAAAAGGCGATACATTCAGGCAACTTCCAAGTCAGAGAAAAGCTTTGCAACGAGTCATTTCAGAGTCCATACAGAAAATGTGCCCGCATGGGCAAGCCATCTCGAGTCTTTCCGCCATCGTTCACACTATTCTACCATCTCTCCTCAGCCGTTGTTTTTGTTGGGGTCAGCTAAACGCTTTGCAATCAATCAGCAACTTCCGCACGAATTCATGAGAAGGAATGATGTGTCTATGGTTCAAGCCCGCCATTGCAAGACATCTGCCCAATATATCTCCGATATCGAAGAACTTGTAAAAGGGAACCAAACTTTCAGAAACAATACGTTGACCGCCCATCCCAAGTTTTTCGAGGAGTCGGCGAAAGGGCAGAGTGTGTGACGCATTTTGAAATTTGCGATCCTTTGTTAACCACAAACCCGGATCAGAACCCCCGTACATGTTAATTGATTGCTCAGACAGTCGGTGAGTCTTCACGCGCGTTGAAGCAAGTCGATAACAAAGACAGTTCAGAGTCGCCGAGCAAGCGATTTTCAATGCTCAACCTGGCACCATGTTTACATCGGGATCGATCGCAAATCAGTTTCATGAGTGGGATCTCAATTCGTAAGTATGTCTTAACTACTTAACAAGCGGCCAGATCATTGCAATAGGAACTCTGTCCTTTCGTATGCCATTGAAACCCTCGGAGTTAGACATGTCATTGTAATGGGACATTACGGTTGCGGTGGAGTCGCTGCTTCAATGTTGCCTGTGTCGCTGCCGCTAGCACATCCAGCACATATTGCAGTCCAGACCTGGATCCAACCTATTCGCGAAATCTATCAGTCTTCGAGTCGGTGCGTACTCTGTCGATGTATTTGCAACTTAACTGTACTCGGACCAGATCAGAAATTGCTGCCCACCGAAACAAGAATAAACGCATTCCTCTGACTGAACTCCCTGATCTCCATGATCGTACGTATTTGACATGTCCAGGAAGTAATGGATTGTATAGTTTTTTTTCCTTTGAAAAGCTGCATTCCGCGCACTCGTTGAAGAGAACGTCAAAGCGAATGTAAACCGAATTGCTGGGTCCTATGTTATGCGTGATGTGCGTTGCACCCTTCCTTTCCTTCCATTCTCAGCGGATCTTCATGCATTGGTAGCATTATGCATCGCTACCACCTCCGAAATCCCCTTCATCGTCGGAACTGCCTTCAGGGTCCGGCAACAGCAGTCTGCAAGGCACTTATGTCTTTATCCATGGATGGGTTTATGATGTTGAAAATGGGGAAGTCACTGATTTGAATGTCAGCCTTGGGCCCCCTGGAAGGGAGATCCCAAAAAGCCCATGGCCAGCCACAGAAGAGAGAGAGAGGCGAAAGGGAAGCGAAAGAAAAGCAAAAGAAAAGGCAACGCCTGGGTTCTATCCAAGTTAATACTTCATTGTTCAAACCTTGGTTAAGTGTGGCATTCTACATGCCACGAAAATCTACCACGGTGATGTCTGAGACAAAGAGCGAATTGTCAAGTTCTCAGATCGTCCATTGGACAATACAAGATGATTACATTGTGAATACGGTGCGAAAGGGATATATAAGTTCTCCGAGCAATAATCAGAGGCTTGTATGTTTGATTTGTGCTGCTCGAAATTTGATCGCGACTTTTTAACAAAAAATGAGATATTCCGAGTTTGGGCAAAACTCAGGGAATAAGGAGGCAAATATTCTAGGAAGTATTGTCGTCGGATTGAGCTCACTGAAATCTCATCAATTTTGAGTTGAGGGCTGAGAGTGGAGGTACTTTGTTGGGGAGGACACTGAGAATCTTAGGTGATGTGATATTGTCCCACCGTCTAATTTGCTGTTTCAATCCAGTTTTATGTCGGACCATCTCGTCAACTGGTTCAAAGACCACTTTACTCCTCTGTATCAATCGGTATCGAACTCAGTAGAGGGCGAATTATCTAGCAGGGTTGAAAGCCTATTTGAGGGAGATGCACGCATAATCCACAATCATGAACAGATTGACTTGGCTAAGTTCAGTGAAGGCCTTGGCGCTTCTTCATCCGCAGTCATTGAGGCTCAGGTAGAATGGAAAAAGGTCATGTCTTTGAACGCTGGAATGCACGGTGAAACACAGCAGGTGAGAAAACATTTCTTACAGGTTAATCACTTTTATGGACGTATTGGCTAGGATGCCATTGTTAGCGGATACTTCATTGTCACTCGTTCAATGAAATTTCGGATTCGAGCTGCACCTGCTCAGATTCTGCAGCATTGTTTCTTCAGTGCAAAGTAAACTTGCACGTCACTTTTCGACCTGGATAACTCACTGGGCTTTTCTCAGAGTCAAAGAAGAGACTCCGATCATATCCGAGCTCTTCATCACTTCAATCAGTGAACAACCACCTATTAAATTATCCCAATAAACTTTCTACGCCTACTTTTATCTCGACAGGTGAATCCATGAGGAGAGCTGTAGACCACTGTGGCTGTTACTCCTGATCTCAATTCTCAAAGTGTCACATTGGAAACAGTTTGACACTTTTTCCCATACCTTGTAACAACCAGACATTCTGTTATATACAACTTCTAGCCTCCAGAAACCCCTGTAGCTTGTCCTCAAGATATCGTTTGGTTGTTTCCAGAGCAGCAGCTTTCCGTAGTTGATTTACCTCAACTCGCGCACGCTTCCACCACGTTCACGGGACATATAAATTGCTGTTGGATTGCTGCGCACAAGCCCCACTGCCTTCCCCCAGTCACTGAGGAACGACATGTCCTTACTGAATTTCATAGGTGGTGGTCGGAGAACTGTTGCACCTTCGAAGCCTATTGCAGCCACTGCAAATCCCGAGGCGGTTCATGCCCAGCTATCTAACCCTGCACAAGCTGCCATAGGCTCTTCAACACCTACTGTGTGTAGTGGAAAGCGTCCTTCACGTCCACAGCCTGACTCTGCTTCTTTCACAACTCACCTACCAACCCAGTCTTCTCGGTCATCTACGGTATATAATAATGTGAGACCATTCAGGAGCAACTTGTCTCCAGCCGAGTCACAGCTTTCGCTTGTCGAGTCTCTGGATGACGAGACACTTTTGAAAGAGGTCCCATCACACTCTGTGTCTTCTGTCAATTTTTTGAAGGCACCTACATTACTGGAACAAGACTGGATGGATGTCGAGAAAGATTCCAGTGATGAAGACGTCTTTTTAAGCGACAATGACCATGATACGGAGGGTGCGTGCAAGGATCAAAAGTAAGGCATTTATTTCATGACTACCTGCAGCATACAAATTCTGAAGCTCCTATCTTATGACAAGACCCTCTCAACCGCTCAATGGGTCACTCGTACTGATTGAAGACGAGCAGGTCAAAATCCACCGACTCACCAAAGAGCTTAGTGCTGCACAGGAAAAGTTATCTGATCTCAGGCAACAACATGCTATACTACAAGCACAGCTGGGCAATCTTGAAACAGAGAACACGGCCAAGGCTCGTGAGCTGAAGTTGACGAAGGAAATGAATGATGCCAATAAAATTGAATTGGCACAAGAGCATGCAAATGCAATAGGGATGAAACAATGCGAAATCTATGAAATTCAACGATCACTGGAGGTCTTACAGCGCAGATCAAAGATATGGGAAGAAAAGGTAGAGATGTTGGTTAAGGAGAATGAAGTCCTTCGAAAAGAAGCCACCAGTCTGGAAGACCAAAGCATCCGTGCGGAGAAACAAGTTGATGTTATGAAGAGAGAGGTTGAGGCTGCCAACACTACTTTGCGAGCGTTCAAAGAGAGGAGTCAAACTATGATCACATCGGAGAAAGAAGAAAACACGAAGCTCAATAATAAAGCAAGCGACCTTCGGCACCAGCTCAAGACATTAGAGAAACACACACGAGAGTGCGAAGTAGAGCTTCACAATCTTCATATAACCTTCGAATCTACCGAGACTGTACTCCGTGCTGCTCAGGTCAATGCCAGTGAGAAAGGCAGGGCATTGTCCGATGCCCAGCGTCAGATAGAAACCCTCGAGAAACAAGTGAGGGACAAGACGATTGAAATGGAGACTGCTGTAATCGGAGATGCAACTCACAGGCTCTTGACCCTTGGTCACAAACAAGAAATCTCGATAGGAAACGATCGTTTACAATCACTCGAAAATGAGCTCGCTACCTATTCTTCCAATATACAACACCTTCGATCTTCCCTCCTAGCTTCACGCGTGCAAGTTGAGGAGGCCGAAAAGCTTGCTCAGGGCCGTGCTGCTGAGATAGCAAACCTGCATCAACAAATTTCTGTCCTTGAAGACGAATTGCACTCCAAGGAGCAAGAGCTCATTGACACCAAAGCCCTCCGTTTATCCCAGTCTCACTGGGAAGGAAAGATTCACAGTTTGAACAATGTTATCGAGCGACTCAAGTCTGATCATGCTATAGACATTGACCATCTCGATGTTCAAGTTACCAAAGAGCGAGCCCGTGTCGCTCAGTTAGAGGAAGAAGTTTCCAATTCCCACGAACGATCCCGAGAACTGCGTCATCGTCTTGAAACGAGCGAGCAGTCTCGACGTATGTTGCGTGATCAACTCGCCAGATATGAAGAGGAAGGCCGCAAGGATTGTCATGACAGTATTGGAAGCGGTATTGGCCTGAGTCTCTCCTCTAGCATCATTCAGGATCCCTCACAAACTCCCATCGATCAGGTGTTGGGTCTCCTTCGCAGTCTTAACTATGAAGTTTTCCAAACTGCAGCTCTCCTCACTGACTCCCTCTGCAGCATCCCGCGCCTGTCCAGCAACGGTGGTTTAAGTGATTCAATCGACGAAGATATTACATCTCTTCTTGGATCATACCTCCTCGCCCTCCTCCGTTCCCAATCCGACACTCCTTTGGATACGTATGATCCATACCCTCTACAAACAGCCATCCAAGCTACCCTGATCTGTTGTGCTACTCGCGTCATGACTGCATGGTATCCAGGACATTGGGATCATAGCGACTTCCTCGCGGTTACATATACCCGTATCCGTGAGGCTGAAGGCATCGCTGCATCTAATACGTGGAAAGCAATGACTCGTGCAAGGCTAAGGCCTACAACAACGACTGTCATTCGCGTGGTTGACTTTTTGGCCGAGTGTTTGGATACGATCTTCCGATACGCTGGTTGGTCGACATCGTCTTCCTCTTCAGATAGAATTCTCGGGGTTGAGTCTCTTCTCCGGGACCGTAAAGAGAAACTTTCTGCACTCTCTCGCCACTCTCTCCGTCTCAATGTTCTTCTGGATAGCATCAATCCCCAGCTTGAACCCGCGTTCGTAGAACCTGGATCTGTCTTCGATCCTTATATAATGGACCGCGATGATGGTTGCACTCGAAGGTCAACTGACGACCTAGTTGTATCCACCAGCGAGATCGGGTTACGCAAGGTTGCAGTTGAAGGAAGAGGGGGCAGCAATACCGGGCAAAGGATTTTTCTGAGACCGAAAGTTATCTTAAGATCATCTTTTGAAGCTTGAATCCCTTAACATTTTCATTTTTGGATCTTGTATTTGTATCAGATTGTGACTTGAACTGTATGCTCCAACCATGCCCCAACCATTTGTTCGTTGTAATGTAAGCACCCTATACACATAGCCATCTAGCAATACATGAAACCAGGAACACAGCACTATACTGCCCTACGACAGATCAAATCCAGCATTAGAAGTAAGGGCCTGCAGTAATTTTGTCCTCAATGTCTGTTCCGTAGTGTACCTCGGCAACTGAACAATACGGTGATTGGTGTGGTGGGACGACAATACGAGCCAATATTAACACACCTTCAGTAAGTTGACACAGGTACTAGCAGTAGGAAGTCGGAGTTGATCTGACCCAGCATCGCGGATAGAGAAGTTGGGAACCAGCTCCTTGAACCCGAGAAGCGGCGGTCGGCTACAACTTGACACGAACCGCAGAAGAAGACGTTTTTGATCCTCCGAGAACGAGTTGACAACCTTAAAGATGAAAATACGGGTCAGGCCTGATCAAAATTAGGAGCATTTGAACGAGGAACATACTTTCCAGAACAGTAGTATTGTAGGATGCCCAGCGCTATATAGTCCTCCATAGTTCGTATTGTTTTTCAAGTCTTGGAGGTCAATGGGCGTGTTGACTCCTCCGAGAAGAATTTGCACTTCCTGTTGGTTGAACATCCTATATGATTGACCCGCGCCCAATCCAACGATGTGCAACAAGGACTAGCAATACATGGATACATACCTAAGCCACTTGGGTTCAATCAACTCCGACAAACCCTCGAAGAATGCATTGCTCTGCAACCTGATCTGCTTGCTCAGCCGATAGTGCGAGACCAGATAAATGTAAGTCAACCGGTTCTCCTTCGTTACTGGCGTCTCACTGCCGTTCGGCATTAGATCGATAGACTTGGTAATGCCGAACTCTGTTCAGTAATTGTTGGATAACTCGGACTGGAATGAGAAGAGCGGAGAGAGTCAACGCACCATCCGCAGCGACAGTGAAGTTAAGCGAAAGATCCTCAGCGTTTCCGGTGTAATGCTTGAGGAAAATTAGGCCATTGTAAAGCTCTGGATCAAGAGACGCGAGGTCGTCCAAAAAGCTCTGCTTTCCCAGCCACTGAAACAATGTCCGTGAGCCCTTACATACGTGGAAATGATGTCAGCCTACTTTTGAAAGAAAGAATCCGGCAAATGCAACATCTATCAAGATACCCTCATACATCGCCTTGCCTAGAATCCTACCAATGAATCTGTACCAATTCAGACTATGAGCTGCAATGAAAGAAGTATCAGAGACGACACAAGAGCGACGGAGGATGCAAACACGTGCCTTCAGTTGCATAGGAATGTGGATTGGGATAAAGTTCATTCTTCTTGTTCGCCAACCAAAGCCCACGATCCGTATCGAAGACTTCTTTAGACAACGACGTCAGAAACTCCTTGAACACGCCTCCACCATCGATCCCTGCTCTTGAAATATAAATTAGTCCTAACCAACAAGAAACAACAATAAGGCCTACTCTTCCTGCCCGAATTGATCAATAAATGTAATTTCAATCGGTTGCTTCAAATCTGCATCCGCAAGTTTATCGAAACCATCTTGAGACACCATGTCCCTCCTGACTTGCACCTGCGTTTTATTCGTGTAACCCATCGCTGCGCGCATCGCCAAAGACCTTGGTTCAGAGTCCAAACTTGTTCCATGGGCAGTCATATCATTGTATAGGAATTCACGAAAGATACGAACCCGGATTTCGAATGGAATAGCGAAGGGGATATTATTAAGAATACCAAGACGAGGGGAAATTTGGGCTAGTTGAAATTTGGTAAGTTGGCGTGCGTGAGTGCCGCTCTCAGAGAGCATTTGACGGTCATCGAGACTGGAATGAAATCAGTGGACGTACCAGATACTAACAAGACCTGTCCTTACATTGCTGCTTCGACAAATGATTGAAGGTCGATCTCAGACTCTACTAGCCAATGGTCACGCGGAACAAATGGTTTTCTCGAGCTACATTGGCATCCATCAGCATCACCGTGTAATTCACGAAGGCAAGACTTACTCTCTGGCATGTATCGCAACCAAACAACGCGTGACTTGATCCCTCACTGTCTCCCATGGACACGTTAAGTCTGGTGTAATAAGCTGCTTCCCGGATGTTGTATATTCTTCTCGCCAGTATAAAGTTACCGCGATGTTGAGAAGCTGCTTGCTAAATCGTCGCAGATCATCCAATAATAGAGGATTACGGGCTGCTCCAGCCTCGTTGAAGAACTCATCGTCACCCATTGTGAGTAGAGCCTGGGAGTATAGCTCCGTGAGCAGTATCAGGGGAGGCCAGTGCATCTGGTTGACCGGATCTAAGAAAATAGGGTTAGTAGAATTGATATTGAGAGTAGCTGCGCAGTGATGAACCGTTAAAATTCGTATTTGACTGTCCAATCTGACCCCTTGTAACGTATTGTCGATATAAGAGTCGTATAATACCTCCATTACCAAATCCGGCAACAGCGTTGAGGAGAGCAGCCTTTTGCGAAGGCCATACGAGGATAAGAACCAGAAGAAAGACGACAAATTCAAAAAGGACGATGTCATGTTTGTTCGCTATTGCGAAGAGGGATGCGATATGGCTAATGTTCATAATAGATCTAAGGCGCTTGGCAGTTCGATTGTCTAGTTTGGGGGTCGGCAAAGGTTCATCAAATGAACTGACAGTGATCACAGAAATTCCTCGTTCGTAGTCTGACTCAGAGTCTGCATCACCCTGGTCAACCAATGATCGTGTAGAACGCTTCTTTGCAGCGGCTTCAGGATCAAGAGCATCAATCGGAAGGCTTCTCATAAGAGTGGCGAGGAGTTTGAGATAGGTGCCGACAGCATGATAGGGGAGTCGGGAAATGTGGGGAGAGACAAACATATTGACGTTCGCGATTAGATGTATGCGAGCTTCAATGGAGAGTGGTTGTATAAGGTCAGGTATGGATGTGTGTAATACAAAAAAATGTGTCCAAGGTAAATGTGACGCGAGAAAGGTGACAGATGGAATGGGCAGACGGTTCGGTAATAAAGGTATTGTGAGGATCTTCTGGGTTATTGATGCAATTATGAGCGGGAACTGTGGGAGATTGGGTGAGATATCGAGTGGGAGAGTGGACAGGTGGATAATCAAAGGCAACGAGGGGGTAGACTTAGAGCTGATTGGCTATGAAGAGTGGTTTAGAATCGGAAAAGCATCAGCTGCGTCACGTACAATGGATTCGATGGCCTGAGCAAGTAGAGAATAGAAGTTGCGTTGGAGGAGGTAGTCAACGATGGAGTACTTGAATTCAGTCTGATATTTCAGAAGAGTGTTCAAAGTTGTGAGATGAGCGACAGCACTTTGTGACCTTTGGGGAAATGTCAACATGATCTGAAGCTGAAAGTTGACTCGACCTACATCGGATAACGAGCAACGGAGGACAACAGAAAGAATGCAGTTTGCCTCAGCAACACAAACCAGCTTTCAGCTTCTTCTCCATGTAATGCACTGAAGAGAGAATCTATGTGAAGTTAGTGTAATCTAGGATAAACTAGTTATAGATTCACCTTCATTCATTGCACATGACCAAGACTCGAGGGCCTCCTCGTCATTTCCGATGAGAACAAGACACCTGAGCCCCGTCAGACTCGTCTGATCTGCCTCAAAAGTTCTCTTTAGCTCCATATGAATCCTCCTCGACTCCCTGATTCCTCGCCACCATGCCTGAAGTTGAATTGCACCTTCCTGTCTGCGCCTGACTTCACGCCGCTCCTCGCGCTCTCGGCGTGCATTTCGTAGTACATTGCGCTCTGCTGCAGCAGTGGATGCACCACCAAGATTAATCTGTCTTCTGTTCTCGTCTCCAAAAACCGGGATCATAGAGACTGGGAAGATAAATGCCATGCTTACAGCGACTGTTTTGACGTCACGTGTGATATCTATTCTTACTCAGTGCTCGATGAATGCCTGAGAGTGGATTCTGTGCTACCACGGACTGCGAACGAGCACCGTGTAACAAATTGTTGATAAAAAAAAAAAAGTGGATTCTGTGCTTCCATTTACATCTGCAAATGTATCGAAAGTAAGCACATATGATCTACTGTGCGCAGATGGCAAGAATTTCCGCTCCGCCATCTCTGTATCTAAGCAAGAGACCTCACAAACTACAATCTATAATAGTTTTATCGCCTCATCGGATTCCAGAAGCCATAGTGCTGTCAGAATAGAAAACAGAAGTGGTTGAGACGAGAAATGCTGCGTATTTTTTTGACTCCCTCTTTTTTTTGCCACATCTCAACTCAGCACGTACATCTACCAAAAGTGTATCATGGTGATTGTAAGCAATGGTAAAAGCTGGTTCATCTCACAGTACAACCCCAGTGTGAATTTTACTAGTTCTCCCAAGGCCGCCTCTGTAGTCCAAGAGATTTGGTATCCAATATTCCGCTGACGAGTTGGAGTTCATAATAATATGTGGGACTCACCGCATTAAATGTATTTGCTGAAGCTTGACCAGATCGTTGTGTACTAACTGAAGAGTGTTCTCTAAGCTGATAGCTGATGAAATGTCATTCTCTCATTGTCAGCGGCCTTTACATGTTACATTTAGTTCACCTATTCTGATCCAACCTATCAACATCATCCATTTCCCAGACCACTCCAAACTTTACTGTGCGAGTAGATTGGCCACCTGCGCAGCAATAACTACCAAGTCTTGAAACTTTGAACACGCAAAATCAACTTCAACAGCCTTTCCAAAGGCAGCACTACTCCGATTAAAGAAATTGCCCAACTGAACCAGACTCTCAGTACTCGGATCATACTTTGGCCAACCGAAATTGGCTAGACCACTCTGAGGATCTCGGGCAAATGCGACCCAAGCAGTTTGCATATACTTGGAAAGTGCTATCTCTTCCTGAGTTTTTGGAATCTCGGTACTCTGATTGTAGGTGCCGAAAACAATGGGTAGTTCGGATGCGTGCCAGGCACGTAGATCTGGACGGGTGGAGATGTCACGAAAGACAGCTGAAAACAAAGGATAAGTATATCAGTACTAGTGAATAGGAGATTTTGAACCATTTTACCTTGGTATTGGTATCTCCAGGTCAGGACCCCGGCATTCAAACGGTTTTGAGCAGTGACACTTGCAGGACAAGTGAAACCGAGCTTCAAGTAGTACTTTATTGGATGTACTTAAAGCCGATTCATAAATACCATACCTCTGTTTGCAAGTCAGCAGCCAATTCAGTCACGAAGGGAGATGCGAATCCCAGAGGCGAGAGGAGTTCTGCACCAACAACAAAAATATCTCCTTCATTCTGCGTACTACCCACAAGGAGGGGGACCTTGAGGAATTTTCCAGCCGCCGCCCTCGCTGCAGTGTCGCTGAAGATCGTAATGTCTAGAAAGATGTGAGATCAAGTTACAATATATACAGATATATGACATGCTATCTTGAACAAGACCAAAGTCAGCATTGGTGTTTACGACTGCATCTTCCAGAGTTCTTCCGGGAATCGACTTCATACACTCAAATTGAGCATCATTAGGGGCTTTCTTAGGGCATTATCAAATCTGGCCGAGTGTAGATATTTAAGTACACACTTGTGCCGCAGCCAACAGCGTTGGATACATTATTCCATGCAGCAGGATTGATGGCGGGAAGACCATTGATGAGTGTACCTCCACCAGAGATGCTGTGGAGAGCATAGATTAACAATACCCTTCTTAACCAAAGTCAGATCATAGAATTCACCTGCCAGAGTGCTCGATAATACCTGCGGAGTGGAACTGAGTAGATATTCTATCATATCCCAAGTGCATCAGGCAGTACCTTTGACGAAAGTGGAATCCGGATGAGCAAAAGTATATGCATCAGTAGCTGCGCCACCCGCGCTCTGTCCGAAAATAATTATGCGATTAGGATCTCCGCCGAAATTAGCAATGTTGTCGTGGACCCAGTTCACAGCAGCATCGATATCCAGAAGCCCAAAGTTTTGAGATCCGGTGGAGTTTGCAAGCTGCGGAGCATTTGGCTGGCCAAAGATGTTCAGCCTATAATTGAATGTGACAACAGTAACATCGTCGTTGTCGCGAACGATGAACTGGCCATCGTACGTCGGTATATTACTCTACCAAAAAAATGAATGGCAATCATCATCAAATTAACGTCACATACTCACAGTGCCAAACTCAAAACCACCGCCGTAAATCCAAACCATGACAGCCGTCTTCTGCTTTCTGAAAATACTCGGCGCCCAGATATTGATAGAAAGACAATCTTCAGATTCCGTTACATTCCCAATAACGCCCCCAGTAAGCTTCAGAAACTCGACATTTGCGGGACTATTCATTTGAATGCATGATTCTCCAAATCTATCCGCTAAGAAAGGAATTACACGTCTTGGTGGAAGTTTTGGAGCAGTCCAACGATCGGCAGTTGCATATGGGATACCAAGAAATTGTCTGACATTGAGACCAGCCAGAGTCCCGAGAACATCCCCTTGTTGGGTGTGAACGAGTAGCTGAGCAGCAGCGAACGCTATCCAAGTAATCGTAAGGAAAGAGAGTAAACGCATGTGTATTCAAGGTAAGAGCGCAAACAGACAGATGTAGAGTCTTTTATGGCTAGACTGTGGATGTGTGTGACTCATGCTACTTCAAAAGGCCCTGGGCATAATTTGGAACCAAGGGGGCCGTGGGTACGGCTTTAGACACAGGAAGACTGGAATCATAAGGCGGGACGGCTACAGTTGTACAGTGTTTTGACCAAGAGAATGTCCACAATGCTGATTCGAAGTGCTCCAACCAGGCATTCCAAGGGTGTGAATGTCAGACTTGACAGAGTCGACCGAGTCGACCGAGAGAATTAGATGTTTTGATCAGCATCCGAGCATTTTTTTTTTAGCATTTCTATGCCCAGCTGAGAGAACAGTGGTCTCCGGATGCAATAGTCAAGAATCAATAGTACCTGCTGAACAGCGATTCAAAGGCATCGAAGACTGGATGAGAGAAGTTCAAGAGATCTCGTGACCAACCCGGAAACAATGTATCGATGTATCAGCCTTCTGAGCTGTGTCTACCTACCATTTACAGGTATCATGTGTATCATGTGTGACTGGCAATCAACACACACAAAAACTCAGTAGGAGTTCATGCCACACCAAGAAAATCTTTTGAGTGCTGACTCTACTTATCATAGTCGTAGAAACCTTTTCCATTCTTCCTTCCATACCATTGGGCATCCACCATACGTTCCAGAAGGACGCTCGGTCGATACTTGGAATCACCCGTTCCCTCATATAAGGTCTTTTGGATAGAAAGACAAGTATCAAGACCGATACTGCGGGAGGAAATGCATATGACGACGGATGGAATTTTAACGATAGCCTAAGACTCACAAATCGGCTAAAAATGGGGCGGGCGTGTCAGATTGCTTGAATTTGAAAGTAGGTCAAAGACCGTACCAAGCTGGAGTGGACCCATTGGATGGTTCATACCGAGTTTCAGAGTGGTGTCGATATCCTCACGAGTAGCAATACCCTGAAAGAATGAAGACCGAGACCATGAAATGAGATAGAGCCAACCTTTTCAAGATGCATGATCGCCTCGTTGATAAATGGCATTAACAAAGCATTTGATACAAATCCGGGGACATCCTTCGATGTAGTGACCTCTGAACGGTGTCAGGGTACTAATGCATTCGTACAGAGATTTCACACCTTTACCGCATGCAATGGCAAACGCGCGTGAACGATTGAGTGTGTCCTCGGAAGTTTGAAGAGCCGGGATCAGTTCCACTAGTTTCTAGAAACTATTCAGAGCACCTATATCTAAGTCTGCCACAAACATACCATGACCGGAACGGGATTGAAAAAATGTAAACCTTGGGTACATCAGCTGAGAAAATTGCTTCAGTCTGAATGACTCACCAACGACGCGGCTTGCAATAGTCCGACCCTCCTCACTCGCAGCACTCACCCCGAGCGGAATAGCAGACGCAGCAATCTTGGTAATACTGATTGAGCTTGTATTGGTCGCAAGAATTGCCTCTGGTTTCAATTCGGAAGTAAACGACTCAAAGATCTTCTGTTTAACAGGCAGAGACTCCGACACTGCCTGAGATACATTGAGCTGTCGCATGGGTCAATTGTAATGTGCAGCCTGACCTCGACAACCATGTCGACATCACGCAAGCCCCTGAGACTCTCAGCAACAGAAATACGATCTTTCACGGTTTTCGCATCTTCTGCTGTCAATCTTCCTTTGGATACGTCCTTGGTAAGAAGTTTGTCAACCAGCGAGAGACTCTTCTCGACCTGTTCAGGAGACTTGTCATGAATTACTACAGGGACCTTGGCTCGGAGGGCCGACACGAGGGCAATACCGGTTCCCATTTGGCCAGCACCCAGGACACCGAGAGTTCGTATTCCATGAGCAACAACTAACATTGCTGTAGAAAAGAGATAGGTGATAGTAAAGCATGTGAGTCTAGACCCCCCATCAATTGTATCAACCGGAACAAATACTTTCGGACCAGTTCTGAACGCTCATTCTGTAGAGCTACGAGGTGAACGCGGTAATAGATGTGATTAGTTGCCTTGTTCATGCGTCTCGGATGTCGTTAGTGTTTATGCAGAGGGCTTTCAATCCAATTTCAATACTTAGAAGCGCCAAATTCAGTGCATAAGCACATCAGTTGTATCATCCATAGTCAGGTTCTTATATTCATACATGGCAGGCGTTCTGGCGTCAAGCCACATTGGCGTCGTGGCTTGTGTCATACATTCTATGTCACGCCTCTTCCCTCTCAGGGGGCTTATGCTTCTATGTCATTGGACCTATGGACCTATCTCACCACTGGTTATACTCAGCTGCTATTATATCCCATGTTGAATATGATAATAGCACTAATTATATAATCATTCTCCTTAGTTCGACCTCTCATCATTCATATCAAGCAACATCGCTCCTTAAACTCATACCACCATCACGATATGGTAGCGCCTGAGTTTAGCACTGCGAATACAATTTCTGTTAACTCCCAAAACCTGTACTTGAACCAACCTAACCCTGAAAGACCACCAGACACTGCTGTGAACATACAACGTGGTCGACTACCCCAACAAAACTTTACCAATAGCCCCCGCAGCCCTTCCTTTTCGCCCATGGACTCGTCCCCTCCTTCTGAGGTTGACTACGCTGAAAGAGTAGCAGCTTCAAACAATAGAATGGAAGTCGAGACGGCTGATCCTATGATGGACTACTCATGTGCACATTTGCCTCAAGATCCACATGTCTACAATGAGGCGGCGCCTATCGACTCAAGTCAACTGGCCCCCTCTACATTACCAGTTCCCCCATCAGCAATTCCATACAAAGCCAACATGCCTGCCGACCCAGACCTCTGGGACGGCCATTTCAGACCAATTTCTCTTTTCGGTACTAACGAGTTCTTGCAGAGTGATGCCCGCAACGTGTCATGCTCCCTTATCCATATGGCCGAATTTATTAGGCAGAGAAACATCACAAACTGCGATGGTAATAAAATACCTCAAATTGACTCATTTGGGGAAGCTGCCTTCAATTTCATTTCGGCTATATATGAAGCTGGCTGGGACAAACTATTCACGTCGGATAAAAACACCCTCAGACACAAAATACAATTGCAGTTCAGTGACCTGGCACCTCGGGATCAAAATACTGGCAAAAGAAATCCTGTGGAGAGAATTCCCCCACCCATCCCTAAGTGACTTCCTCGCAAACAGGTAGAAGAAGTTAGGAAATGCTTGGAACAAAAGAAGACTAAGGGAAAAAATTCGGCTAAATCCTATGCTCAAGTCTCCTCCCCTGCTAATGACATACTCAAGCTTAGAGATGCCTTCCTGGCCCTTTCCAACAAAAAAATTATCGAAATTCATAATGCCACCCTTGTCAAGCCCATCCCAAAAGGTAAAAAGATACAGATTACTACCAAGGGCCCCTCTAGAAAACAAGCCATTGTCCCCATTCTTGCCCAACATTTGATTACAATCATAAATAATGCAGGACTTCATGTAGGATTCATCAACAATTGCTTAAAAGAACTCAAATCCACCCTTTAAGTGGAATTTATAAGACCCTCAGCTAAAGGACTGATCATCACTACAAACAGTGTTTCTACAACAAGCGATCTCATAACAATGGAAAAATATATCAAATCCATTGAAGGTATCAACCATAATGATGTCTCCACCCCACGACTCCCCCAATCAAAGTCATATCTAAAAATTACAGGCATTTCTTATATCCAGCCTAGTGGCCTAGCCCTCACCAGTGATGATATTACTAATTATTTAAAAAAACAGTGACATGTTTGAAGATATCACATTAGTGGCCAAACTGCGCGTTATCAAAGCATTGCCCAAGTCTGACATGGCCATCATATGGATCGACATTTGGGACTCACAGAGCAGTTCAAAAGCCAAACTGCTCATCAACCATTTCTTTAACTATGGTAGATCTATTGCCACTATCAGAGATACTAACATGAACCTAGGAGTGTCTCAATGCCACAATTGCTGGAAATGGGGCTATGCAACATTCTCACAGTGCCAAATGTCAAAAATGTAGAGGACCTCACAAGATTGAGTATCACAGAGACTTGGCATGGTGCTGCAAGGCTAACTTCAAATTGGACCCTCCATGTCTCAAAACCAAACAAGGTGAACCATACCCTCATACTTTCAAATGTGTTAACTGTAAAGGCAACCACATAGCCGATGACAACAAATGCCCTTATTGGAAACACAGATTCAATCGCGAGTGGCATTTAAAAAAAGCCCAAGAGGTCAGAGAAATCAGATCCAACTCAATTCACCTAGCTGTAGGTGGCACAAGCAAAATATGATTAAGCACAACCTATGAATATTCTCTTAGGACATTAGAAAAAATCAAACACTTACAGACATTATTCTAGAAACCCAAAAAAATGTCTCCAATATCATCTTTATTCAAGAACCACCTTGGTCTTTACTCAGGTGTATACCTAGCCATACTAATCCTAAAGGCGATCCATATTATGGCACCCTGAACTATCCGGACTGGTCGCTATTCATGAAAAATGATAGAGGCATTGAAAACTACCCTAGAGTTGCAACATACATCAATAAATGACTTTCAAAAATGAGGTTTTCTCTTAGAAAAGACCTCATAAATCATCGTGATATCAATGTCATTGATTTTCACAACAGACAAGATGTCAATTTCATCATCAACATATACTCTGACAGCAATCAAATAGTCCTCCAAGTATTACAAAATAGCACAAGAAAGATTGGAATCACGGTAGTCATGACAGGTGACTTCAATATTAGGGATAGCGATTGGGATCCGAATGTCCAATACCATTCTATTCATATGGAAGATCTTATGACCATCGCTGACAGCTTAGACCTCGAACTTACTATGCCCATAAACCCAGGCCCCACTAGATTCGCAGACAATCAATGAGACTCCAATTCTGTTCTCGACCTCATGTTTATGAACCCAAATAATTCAGGCTTCAATAAACACACTCTTAACCCAGACATTTGCTTACCCTCAGATCATGTCCCCCTCATCATAGAAGTAGGCATAAAAGAGGAAAACATTGACTATACTTTCCAGGCTATAAAGAAGGACAGCGAAGAAGAAGAAGCATTTATTAGAGATATCATAAAAGGCATAAGAAATATTGATACATCTGATCTAAAAAATCAAGCAGACATACAAAGGTGCGTCACTGTCCTCTCAACAACTTTCAAGGATACGTGGTCCATACATTCTATAACCAAAAGAATCACTAAACACTCCAAGGAGTAGTGGAATAAACAGTGCACCATGTGTATTAACAAGTATCATGAGACAGGCGACATCAATAGCTGGAAAGCCTTCAAGTCAGCCATTCAAAATGCCAAAAGAACATTCTTTGATCAGAAAATCCAAGAAATTGTGTTGTCCAACAAGAGACCATGGGACCTTATGAATTGGGTAAGAAAGAAGAATTTACCTGCCATCGAAGTAATCTATCACAAAGGCCAACCATACAATAATCTCGCAGCACTATGGAATGCTCTTCACAGTTCATATAACTCAGCTGAGAACAGGTCGATTAACACAAGGTTTCTTGATGGAATTAACCAATGTGACAACATAGAATGGCCTCCATTCATAGGTCAAGAATTTATAGACGCCATAGCTAAGTGCTCAAACACATCTTCTCCTAGTCTGGACCATGTCACATGGAGATATCTCAAACCTCTAACTTCAGACAAAACATGCCTAAGTAAGATCGTAAATATCGCTAACACATGTATTACAGTGGGTTATTGGCCTAATCAATTCAAGGAGTCAATATTGGTCATTATTCCAAAACCTAACAAAGCGTCATACAACACACCCAAATCCTTCAGACTGATTGTCTTACTCAATACCATGGGCAAGCTCATAGAGAAAGTTATCAGCCATAGGCTCCAATTCCACCTATCAGCCAACAGATTTCTCAATCCCAACCAACTTGGAGGCATTAGACAACAGTCAACCATTGATGCTGGAATGTACCTTACGTATCTTATACACACAGGCTGGGCTAAAAAATGTCATACAAGTGTCATAGCCTTTGACATTGCTCAATTCTTTCCATCGCTTAATCACAATTTCCTTTCTTTATGTCTTGCTAAAGCTGGTCTAAACGCTAATGTTCTAAAGTTCTTTAAAAATTATCATTCCAACAGGTCCACCACATATACATAGAACAATTTCACATCCCAGAAGTTTGCTACAAGTGTAGGTGTTAGTCAAGGATCTGCTCTGTCCTCCATCCTATCTGCTATTTATCTTGCTCCAATCATAAAAACATTCAAAAAAAGAATAAAAAATCTAAAAGAAAAAATTCATACAGACATCTTATCTTTCATTAATGATGGTCTTTTAATTTCTCAGGAAAAGAGTTATGAACTGTCTTCTGTATTTCTTCTCAGTAGTTACAATATGATATCTAAAATTTTCTCAGATGTGGACCTCATTATGGAACACAGCAAATCAGAAGTATTTCACTTTACTCGAGCCCATAATCCCCCTAATCTCTCCATTGATCTTACTTTGGTTGGGGGTCCCATACTCCATCCTAAACCTATTTGGAGGTACTTAGGATTCCTTTTTGATCAGAAACTCAACTATCATGGCTATCACATATAGGAGTCTCAAATTCTGTATGCACAAGATTCACTCGTATGATGCTTGGGCATGCACCTATAGGAGAATATCAGCAGAGATTCTTCCCCAACACACCAATCCAGTGCCCTTGTGGTGAAGCGGACATTGAAACAAGGGAACATATTTTTATGCAATGTAGGTGATATGATGCATCGTTATGCCCAAGAGATATACACATATCAAGCTTCATTGAGTTTATCATTGGCAATCCAACATCATTTTGTTTTGATAATAGCTAAAAGCTGGCTTTGGTATCCATAAAGATACATACATGTCACCTAAATGTGTTTGGTCCATCCTCCTCTTATTTCCTCTTCTTTTCTTTTCTTTCTTTCTTCTTCCTTTTCATTTGTTCAATTCGTTGTTAGCATATTTAAGTAGATACAGTGTGTCTACCACAGCCTGCCTACATGCTCCGTGTAATAAATTGTTGATTTAAAAAAAAATCATTCATATCAAGCTTACAACACATGTTGGGGATGTGTAGCTACCTTTTACATTGGACTATGATCAAGCACTGTGTAATAAATTGTTGACTAAAAAAATCACAGCATGAAATATACATAATATGAAATAGAGCAGCTAATTTTAGTGCTGCTTGATACTCCAACATATTGGTTTTGGCATTTTCTGCTTAAGTAACAATTATTCCTCTTGATACAGAATTGAGACAGAGTAAACAATGTCCTTTTTTTGGACAGTTAATTTCTCATCCTCAATTTCCTGGGTACATTATGATACACAGGATCACCCCGGGACTTTAGCTCCACTCAACAGATCCACTTCAACATTCACGACCGATCCCTCACCGTACCCGCCAGTAGAATTACAAGACCCGCAGTGCAGCAGGAGAGGCTAGGTATGAGATAGCCAGGTGTCTCGAGGAAGGAGGGTATAAAACCCCAGTGGAAAGTAGAGGTACCTTAGCCGTCAACTTGCCTGTTGGTGTCTGAGGTCAGGATAAACTTGGTCATGCATGATAGATCACTCACTGGACTCTCCAGCAGATTTATATATATTATTCTAGGTAGATTAGCCGTCGACTTGCCTGTTGACATCTGAGCAGATTTATATATATATTATTCTACTAAGGTTGTTGAATTCATGCAGAGCACAGAAACCGATTTTGCCCGGGTTCCGGATGCTACGGACTTTCATCCATGATGTGTCATTTGCAGGAATGAATTAATGAGCTAAATGCGCCACCAATGAAAAATCCTCGACACTGTAGCCGACATAAATAGCCTTGCATCTCACGACTTGGTGAAGTGGTACGGAATAGAAGCCTTCCTTTCGACGGGGATCAAGTATGGTGATGCTAAATAAAGGGAATATCGTGTACATTGTGGCCGACGCCTGAGTCAAGAATTAAGGTGGTTCTGTTGATGGACCAGCTGCAAAGATTCTATCAATGGAAATCGTGACTTTGTTATTTCTCAGGTTACTTCAGAGCTCAGAACAAATCACTTTATCGTAGAACAAATTGTTCAAAAAAGAACAAGCTACTTAACTCATGGTGAATAGTTAAGTACAATCTCAGGATACACAGGCTGAGAGAATAGCTAGCATTGAAGATTGCACTTGAATCACAAGCGCAAAAAGGATAGGAATATCTCAGACCTCTTCTGGGAACTTTTCTCATTTGTGAGGCTATTCGGCAGTGGAAAACATACGAGCGCATCGTCACCGGGTATTTTGAGCCCTACGACTCAGGATGGTTGACATAAATAGTAAATAGTATTCGTTTTTTTATAATGATCAAAGCTTATAGTCTATGGCTGTCTCGTCAATACATTTGTTTCTATAACCAGTAAGACGCTGAAGACGTGTTCTAGCTGTATTTATGCTGCAGTGACATCGTATCTCCTCAGCAGTCAGGAACCTTATCCTACTTTCTGAATGCGAATAAGAAACCATCATAGCCTTTTGTTCCTACGTGTTGAACGACGGTACTGTCAACATCTGTATCTGCTTTAATAGCATCTAACAACCTGCGAACGCCTTCAACCTTGGCATCTGAATATTCAAGGTCAGAAACCAGGCCACCGCGGTTCATATTGTCGACAATCTGAAAGCTCAGGAGGTCAGTATGGAGTCCGTGACAGTCATAATGTAAAAGAATAGGGATGTGGTTCTGAAAATTTAAATTGAACTAAAGCGAAGCAAGCAAATGTCGAAGAATATGCGCGCCTCACTTACAATAACTCCACCTGTACGAGTGAGCCTTTTAGCATGTTTATAATATTCCAGATTTGAGGGTTTGTCCGCATCAATGAAGACGAGGTCGAAAGGCTGAGAGGGGTCCAGCTTTTCAAGTGTATCGATAGCACGGCCCACAATGATGTTCACTTTGTTGGCAAGTCCAGCTGCCTCTATATTTTCGGTTGCAACCTGGATTGATTGACCCAGATACATCAGCTGATTCAGACGTGAACAATTAGTGGCGATACCTTTGCATGGTGCTCGAGCAACTCTAACGTGATTATTTCCCCGTCATCCGGGAGAGCTCGGGCAAACCAGATAGTAGAATACCTAAAAATGATATAATGAAATTAAAATGATAATAGCCGGCTCATTCCGACGGAAGACAGACCCTCCTAAGGTCCCAACTTCCAAGACCCTTCTAACGCCAATCGATCGAGCTAGAAGGTGCAAAAATTTCCCTTGTGTTGGGGTGACAGCTATGTCCGGAAGACCGTGTTTGTTGCACTTATCACTTGCAGCCTCAAGAGCAGGGTCATTATGCATCAGAAAAGAGTTGAAGTAAGCATCAGCACGTTCCCAGTCTTTGAGTGTCGTCTCTAATTTGCTATCCCAAGTCTTGGTTGTCATCATTGAACTGTAGGACATACTGAGTGCTGCAGATGTTGGTGTGGATGAGTGGGTGAAAGTTTCAAACAGTAATCGTGGTATTTGTAGTCATCCTTGTGGTAGACGATTAAAAATATTACAAATCCTTTCTGGTTAGGATAAGGTCATGACTTCAGGGTCCGTCGTTCTCCTCAAATTATTCCCGGGACAGACAGATCGAATTCAGCGGGGATCTGTACCCGTGTGTGACATAATTTTCAGCAGGAAAATATAGACTGCTACACGAGCAGAGAGAGGTTAGTCAAAAAATACTGGCTCAAACTTTATCATGCTACCCCTTTTTTTATTTTAAAATCAACAATTTATTGAACGGTGCTCGATCGCAGTCCGTATGCCAGCCCATATTATTTCCATAGTACAATAATTTGGAATTTTCCACATGGTTTATTTCAAGATCATTTTTCCCCAGCGCTGCATTTGCAAACCGTCAGGCATCGGCTCGGGAACTGTCATAAATGAATTGTCACTCGGGTACGTGAATTTGAATATTAGGTGTCAAAAAACCAGACTAGGAACTATTGTGATGGCAATACCCAAAGTTTAATTCTTCCTCAACTTCAGCACTTTTTTTATTTATTTTTAAATCAACAATTTATTACACGGAACACAATGACAGGCCGTGGTAGTATGAGATTACTTAGATAAGAAAAGGAAAACTACAAAGAGAGATAGAGAGGATATTGTTGTAGTTAGAAAATATGAGTTGCTATAAAGCAATCCAACTCAGCCTTTTTTCTCTGGGAGTGATGGAAAAGTTTCTTGGATTTTGAGGAGGTTTTTAAGACTTTCAGCTGTGGCTTGGGCAAATAATTTGTATGGTTTCTTTAGATTGGATTTCCAATTCTTTGGATGGAGCAGGATAGGTAGAGGAACTTTCAAAATAATAGCTTTGGATAGGGATTGTTTCTGGGCAATTGTATAGTGACTAAGTTATGAAACCCTCCTTATACAAGTTAATAAAGAGAACTTGAAGAAGTTCTTATTAGATTTGGCTATCTACTTATACATGACAGTAACCCTAACCCTATGCTAATATCCTGTGTTCCCTTATCAGGCTCTTTTATCTCTTTTTTTTTTTTTTTTTAATCAACAATTTATTACACAGAGCACATAGGCAGGCTGTAGTAGATACACTGTATCTACTTAAATAAAACTAAAAGAAGGAAAAGGAAAAATAAATAAGAAACTCCAAACATATTTGGGTGTTGTGATGGTACCTCTACAGATACTTTAGCCTTTTATCATCTGTGTAAGGAATGGTCACCCAAGTAACTCAGATAAACAGCTCCCAACTCTAAGTCAGAGTAAACAAAGAGAACTCATTAGAGTTCTTGCTGGATTTGAGTACACTTGTCATAAATCACCCACCCAAACCAAAAATAGTATGGCTAGAGGGATGGGAAGAACGGGAGTTATTCTCAGATGGATTAGACAAAGGATTCTAAATATAGAAAAGAGAGATAAGATAAGATTAAATGGGATCACATGACTTGGTCACATGACAGGTCACATAATAGAATCTTCTGGAAGAATTGGTAGTTACTTAAGCATACACATAGACAAATAGAAATTGTGTATAAGTAAGTAGCACAATCCACCAAGAGATTCCATTGAGTTCTCTTCATTCTCTCATAATGTTGAGTGTGATAAGACAGTTACCACAACTAGCTTGTCATTACATTAGAACTCAATTCTCTATACTCTGTACTGCTCATCACAAGCCCTACACATCTTTTCTTTACTCTCATATCACCCTTGGTATGCTGGTTATCACAACCAATGACTACTACAATATAGCTGGGCCCTAGGCTTAAGGGGACTTGTTAGTCAGTTAGGGACTAATGGTAGAAGCATGGTACCAAGCTCAGGTATTGTGTCTGAGACCTGACCTCTGAATTGAGCGGGCTAGTTAATACTTGTTCTTTTTCTTATTATCAACCTTGTGCTGGGAGCTCATTGTAGTTCCTATATGCAGAGGAGTGACAGTTATCCCTTAAAGAACTGTTTAGTTTAGGGGTTTGCATCTTTGCGGCAATAGTCTAACCCTATTACTAGGGCAGTAGTTAGTAGGGAAGTAGGTGCCTAGCTAGAAGAAGACGTGCTCCCCAGTAGGTGTAAACATTAGTTTAGAAGAAGACAATCGCTTCTCATACAAGGAAACATCAACAGAAGAAGAAAGTACTTGGAACAATAATATATCCCACTAACAATCACCTTGGGGTCAACAGCCCCAACAACAACAACAATCACAACAAGAAGAGGCTGGTCTAATAATGGACCAGATTCTTTAATACTTTGCCCAACATACAATAGCAATTGAGCAGCTTCTGTCAAGGGGGCAAACCCAAGGAGAGGTAGCCAAACCTCCACTATTCAATGGAGAAAGAGAGAAGGTGGTAGGGTTCATCAACACCTGCCACCTGTATATCAGTATGAGGATGAAGGGGAGGAAAAGATATCATGGGTGTTGATATATGTATAAGGAGGGGTGGCAAAGGTGTGAAAGGAGAATGTATTGGAAGAGAGAAGGCAAGGACTGTCGTTAGTAGAGATGGTGGAGGAGTTGTTCACAAAAATGAGGGAGGAGTTTGGGGAGTTCGATGAGAAATCAAGAAAGGTAGATGAGTTGAGGTTGTTAGAGCAAGAAGGACAGACATGCGATGAGTACATCCAAATTTTCAAAAAAGTGTCAAGAGGAAGTGGATATGAGGGTAGACCCCTCATAGAGGAATTCACGAGAGGGCTCAGTGGAAACATCAGGAGAAGGCTAGTGGAGGCAGAGTCACCTCCAATAACAATTGAAGGTCAGTGAGGCTGGACAGAAATCTGAGGCAGAGCAGAGCAGAAGAAAAGGTGCTGGGGAACAAAGGAGCAGTGTGGGTGGCAAGACCACCAGAAGCACAGCAGTCTAGAGGGGCAAGGCCCTTCTGGAGTAACAGACACCAGGGAGGTTTCCGTAGAGCACCAAGGGGAGGATTTAGTGGAGATTTGAGGAGGAGGGAAGGAGGAGGACAGGGGAGCCAAGACCCCAATGCAATGGATGTGGACAGAGGATAGGAAGGAGATCGAAGGTGTTTCAACTGCAGGATGTTCAGGCATATAGCCCGACACTACAGAAATTGGAAAGAGGTCAGAGAGGGGA
>Ga0153959_1000330_pt1 | contig 24688 bp, 19 predicted proteins | sample TSFL043MetaG_FD_104685 | JGI IMG/M metagenome (GOLD analysis project Ga0153959, IMG submission 104685) | Attine ant fungus gardens microbial communities from Florida, USA - TSFL043 MetaG | ecosystem: Host-associated > Fungi > Mycelium > Unclassified | place: USA: Florida, Wekiwa Springs...
ATACAAAATTGTAAAGATTAACAACTTAAGTTAAGTTATTTAAAGATTAATTTTATTTTAAATTAGAATTTAATAAAAAAAACTTGTTAAAGTTTTGCTATTTGTTTTATACTATTTATAAATATTTGTTTATTTGTATATAACTATTACCTTATAAAAAGAATTTTTATACTAATTACTTTTTAAAAAATATAGTGATATTCTTTTATATTGTAATAATTGGTCCTTGATAATACAAACTTTAATAAGGTATTCTAGCTCTTTATAACATATTAATGTACTTGAAGTTATTTTATCTTAATCTGACAAACAAACTATATACTCTAGTTATTCAAAACATCACTTGATTGTAAAATTTAGTTTAGACTAGTATTTAAGCTTAGTCCTAACTATTTTTATTTGAGTACATTTTTACAAATATAAATGTTTACTTTTTATTTCTGATAATAAATCTTAGAACAATAAGATCTTGTAAAAATACAAAAATCTCAAATGCAGACTATTTTATTTATATATATAAAGCTTTATAGTCTAAGGATTATTTTTTTGTCAAATTAAATAAGATATAATAACCATTTATTGTGTCAAGTCATCTCTTGGAATAGGATGGATATAACCCTAACTTTTTGGGTTATGTCTCTCTCTGTGCTCACTCACTCAGATTCAACAGAGGACAAGAGTTTATTTTCAAAAAGGGAAAAGTGAAGGATGTAATAAAACGACAGACAAGCTAGAGCATCTACAGTAGTAGATTATTTTATTTTCTTTTATTATGTAATAGTTTGAAGTGCACGGGACACTATAACTCAAAAGGAGTCTGTGGGATAATTCAAGTAAACAAATACTAGTAAATACTGATTCACGTATAAATAGCTAAACCAATTAACAAGGACTCTAACAAGTTTTCTTTGTCAACTCTGATAAAGAGTATGCGCTTAAGTTAACCCTAGCTTGAGTTCACTACAAAGGAAGTCAGACAAAAAGAAATAGACTTAGTGAATAATGAAGCTAAGGAATGATTACATTGGCTAGCTACTTATAATGTAGAAGATGAGTCACAGTGATGGGAATTCAGTTGAATTACCTAGCTAGGGGTAGTGGCAACTTGTCATGAGGTGTTACTAGAGCGTGATACATTGAGATAACTCAGAATCATACTCTAAATTAGAGTTAATAAAGAGAACTTAGAAGAGTTTTTAATTATTTATTCTACTATTTATATATATTTACAATATCTTATAAGTCCTTTCTGAGTTATTTATTTCTAATAAGAAAATCTCTTTTTACATATCTAAAAATGAAAATAAAATAAAATAAATATTAAAGTAGTTTTAAGTTGTCTTGACTAAGTCTTTATAGGTATTATATCATTCATAACTTCATAACTTAAGAAAATATGTTTTTATTTTATATAGAAGAGAATAAAAATCTGGCTAATATATTTATAAAAAACTTAGGCCAACCAAAATCCATAAGATTTAGAAAATAGCTAGGGCTAAGAGTGTAAAATAAATATTAGATATTATTATTATAACTGTGTATTAGAAATCAAATACATTAGTATAAGGATCTTGGTTGTAGTTGGATAATCTTAACCTTAATCTCACTTTAAGTTAGAGTTGATAAAGAAAACTCGTTAGAGTTTTCATTACTTATTCTACACTACTTATACAATTTTATTTATTTGTATACATTATCTTTCTCTTATGTTTTCCTATTGAGTCACTGTTCCTGATTTGGTAATAAGTTCCCATGCATCCAATAATTAAAATAAAATAAAATAAAATAAATATTGCCTTAGAGGAATTGGGTGATTCATGACAATTAGCTCTTTTTCTACCATCATTGCATTGTTTTTTAGGTTGAATATATCCAACATGTGAGTTGTTAGTGTATTAAAGGCCACCATTTTATGCTGGACACCTTTATTCTATATATTTTGCCATCTATAATACAAGAGTCCAATAATAATCTTTTAAGTTCAGAGAGTCAGAAAACTTTGGTTTATTGACAACTATGCTTGCATAATTTGAAGGGATGTGTCCAAAATATTGAAATCATTTTTCACTAGCAATCAATGAAAATGTAAGCACCAATTAGCAAGCTCTTGGGGTACAAGGATCAGAAGATATTGTGCTGGAAGGCTCCATTCTGAATAAAACATCTGGCAAGCTGGCAACAAGGAAATTTTGTCTTCTTTCTCTGGAGTGGAGTATTAGGTAATGGTGTACTCGTCACAAAATATCTCGCATGTATCTTTGATTCACCGGTCAGTCCCTGACGAGTCGACGGACGATGCCGGCACCGACGCTGCAAACCAGGCAGCGCCCGAGGAGGCGGATCGCAATCGGGGTTCGGTGACCTAGGAAGGCCTAGGAAGGTTCTTTGGAAGGTGGTCAGGTGCGCACGTGGAGGAGAAGATTGCAGGGCGAGGGAGGAGAGATCTGATGGACAGAAAAGGGAATGATGACGAGTATATAACTAATCAGCTGGTGCCTGCTCTGCCATGCCTGCCCTCCACCACTCCCCGCCCCCGGACACCCCCCCGCCGGCCCCCAGCCCCTGCTACAAGCCTGCGCATCCCCGCCGGCCGCTCTCGCCGTCGTGCCTCCGAGGTGAGTGTCTGTTGTTCCGGCCGGCGTCTACTGACTATCGCAAGATGTTGACCTCTCCCATTCCGATGCTCACTCACGTGCCCGCTTCCCCGCACCTCCTACTGGTCACGAGCTCATGGCTCTCTTCCCTCCACCTCCCCCCGAAGGTGGCCCGGAGGCTCGGGGCGGCCCCACGTCGGGCTTCTTCCAGCGCCAGGAACGTGCCTTTTTTGCCCAGGCCGGGAAGGAAATTATCAGAGTCCGTGTCCAGGTCGACCTCCCTCCAGAGCAAGAACAGACCAATCCAGGCGGCCCGTCTTCCCGCTCCTGGTCCCACACATCTCCTGCTATTCCTCCATCCTTCTCCCAACGCCCTCCAAGACCTGCCCAGCTTTTCCCTGTGAACTCTCAGCCTAATCCAGGTCTTCGTACCCCTCCTCACGACCATCCTCCTCATGATGACTATGACGACGAATCATGGAGAAAACCGATCCCTTATGCAGAACGCAGACGAGCTGGGAAACACACCAAGCGTGTCATTGTCCGAACATAGCCTTCGTGTATGTGTGTGTGTTTGCCGGTATCTATCTATATTGTACATACTACAACGCAACGCACCTGCCTGCACGTAACTCTGGTTCATCCTCTTAAAGTAGTAGAATCCCATTTCCTTCTGGGAATCTCATTATCCATTTATCGGTTCAGCTTCCTCCCTGTCTCGCTTCGGAATTTCTTGTCTTCCTCCTTCTCTTTTTTTTCTCGCGCTTGGCTTCTTGTGCTGTGTACAATCCATTTATTTTTCTGTCACTTGCAAACATTGAACTCTGATTTTTTTTGTATGTGATAGAATGTAAAATGCCTAGAAATCAGATGGCACTTAGAGACTTATTTTTAGATGTGATTGTTCTTGAAATAGGAATCATGAATGACTTATAGAAATTCCCAGGGGTAATGTAGGGAAAATTAGGGGCTAATTTGCTTCAATTGGTAATGTGAAGGATGTCGGTCAAATTAATGGCTCAATCATTAGGGAGGTATTCCTTAAAAAAAATTTCTTTAGTAACACATGAAGGTGCTCTCCAAAAGATCATTATACATTACTATCAAAAGATCGTGTGCTAACTGTTGTCTGATATATCATTGGACAAGCGACTTAACGTAATCAACTTCTCACACGACTAAATGCATAGATATCGGTAGCCCTGCAAGAGACAACCAAACGGAAAAATCAGCAAGGTCATGCACTCAAAGGAGCAAGTGTACATCTTCATACCGTGAAATCCCATATCTAAACTCAACTGAAACTCATTCATTCATATCGCTATATTTCAAACACCGCGGCGCTGACTCTGCCGCAGAAGCTTATCTCTCTCTCTCATACATACAATAAGGTCAAGAAGTAAGGGACACTTTCTTTTCTAGTGAATTTATTCAGTTTAAATTAAGCTTAAAAACCTGGATTTTTTGTATAGCGTTCTCCTAATTGGAATCTTGAAAAGACAAAGGAAATCATGTTCAATGTAACATAAAACTAGCCCACATCAAGAGAAGAGTCAACAAATGACGAAAAACTTGAAAAAGGGCTTTCCTGGGAAGGGATAGCGGACAGAAGTTTTTTTGAGCGTGGTGGGTACTCTATTCCCATCAGAGCATCACAGTTATTAGTTATCAGTTATCATCATCATCATTATTCTTCATACTTCATACTTTTTATGATCCGCTGAATTATGAATTGCAGTCTATGCTGAACATCCTCTTTCTCTCCTGTAACTGCGGACCATTCACACTACATAGAGCTAAAAATAAATAAAGAAAAATCAGCATCAATCATTCGATTTTCCATTCTTGTGGAAAGTCGGCAAGCTTCATTTTCCACTGTCACCGAAGAATCAAGTGACTGAGTGATTTTCAGCCTAAAGGGACACGATTCTGAAACAGGCTTCACTTCCTTGTAGGATCCGCCAAAATGAACTTGCAAAAAGCCAAGAGCTAAATAAAGTACGTGCAACAAGAAGAATCACAAGGAGCAACAGAAGAAGAAAGAGAAGTAGAAGCAAGTGCGGGAGAAGTTCGTCGGAGATGAATATCACTTCCTACTCCAGCCATCAAGCAGGAAAGGAGAAAATGCAGCACCGCACCGATTGCCAAAACAAAAAAGGAGACTTCTCGCCACGATTACATCCCCCTTTTTTTTGTCAGACTCGAGTTATCGATCTGTGAAAATTGAGTCAGTATCTCATTTATCGGAAGATAGAATCAAGTCATTTATGATAAATCAGGTGTCATCAAAACAACAGCATAAAGTGACAAACGTACACTTCCATACCCTCCAGTCTCGATATTAGTTAACAACAGGTCAAATGGGGTTTTTACTTGGTCATTACAATTACATACGTACCCGTATGACTTTTTGACAGGATAGTCAACTAACTAACAAAGATTCTTCGATACCTATACCTCAATTTCCGAGGGCATTAGTGGGGAGGCGAATTTGTCAGTGATATCTGAGATTCCCTTCCCCCAAGATCAGATTGGCACTTGAGCATAAGAACAGATATCCTTTCCGACGGACGTCGAAATTTAAAAGTTTACTCAAGTCCAACGTGCCTAATAAATCGCACTGACGGGACACAACTGTCCTAGAGTCACTGAAAGGTTCCCTTGCCCGGTTCCCGGAAGCAATCGGATAGCGCTCACGTTCAAAGGAAAAGGGCGTGAGAGATAACGAGATACATCAGTGTCGTGAACTTCGGCTGAAATCTACACATGTGCCATTACTGGATTCCTCATCTATTTACAGTTTGGGCGCAATGATGCACAATGTTCTGTGCTCCTTCGCAACAGAATGTGAGAAGTCAAGACCCCGAATGGACAACCAGTCCGTGATAGGCATTTGTTTACCAAAAACAGATCAAACTCGCTACAATAATGTGCACGAGAAGATCGTGGGTCTTCTTTATCGAAGAATAGAAACCCACCAGCCAGGATGTCAGTCATCGCCCTGTATGATATATTATCCTCATGTCATTTCACAGCCAGAAGAAGAGCCATCTGCCATCTTTCTAATATTAGTCATTTTGGCAGTCGATATTACTTCCCAAAGCCTACATTTGTATTGTTGTTATGGTTTCTCTTTCCCCAGCTTGATGCAGGATATGGTGATGTTAAGTATATGGGAAAATCGACGCATTCATCACAAGGGGATAACTCAGAGCCAAGATAGCATCAGTACCCTGACGTTTGACATGTCATGTCAACTTGGACTGATTGGACACAGAAGCGTAATTGAAGACAGAAATGTGGACAGAAGCTTAATTGGATATATATACAACCGAGATCGCGGAAACCCTTCCAAAGGAAGTAACATTTTCTAATGGTCTCGAGTAGTTTTTCCGGAGCGTTAGGACCTTTCGGTCTTTGATCTTTTCCGTCAACTGTGACAAATCCATTCAACAAGTTCTTGCTATCGCGCCACCACGAGAGCCAAATGAATCAAAGTTTAGGGTACAGCATGACGTCGAAGGCGTAAAATACGACAGTATTCTCGGTCCGAGCGAGATAGGCGAACATAAAATGAAGGTCTGAGTGCTAGTGCCGCGAGGGCGTAAGCGGACCTGCCGGAAACAACCGCAGAAGATTCAAAGTCAGATGAGCTGCACATGTCCTCGTCACAGCTTACCTTACAATTTACATCCTGGATTTCCAGCAGCCCCGTTTCGTTCTTGAATTTCTGTTATTCATCGTGTCTTGTACTGTCATCACTGTTTGTGCCAAATTGGGAATTGTGAGCCTTCATTGCAGTTTGTATATTAACCATTCACGTGTGCATTCCCGCATATGATTATCCCTCATATCTCGACTTTTCCTTCAGACTAGGCGTGTTTTCTTGTCAGTAATCATGCCGGGAAAGAATGAAGATACAAGCATTGCACAGTTCATAGCTATTACAGGTTCGACGTAAGTATCCTATAATCAATTTCTGATCTACCTGAACCTGTCATCAGAGATAACAGTGCAAGACAGTATTTGAAGAAACACAAACGACTGGACGCTGCAATCGATGCCTATTTTAATGACTCATCATCAACGTCATCGTCATCACAATCAAGACCGGTCGGCCGTGTTCCGCCCTCTTCTGAGATTGTCAAACAGTTTAACAAATACAAGGGTCAGACACCGTTATTGAAGACAGAAATCGGAATGCTAAATGTCTGACTCCAGACAACGATGGTGACGATATTACTGTTGATGGCACGATGAAGTTTTGTGAGGATTTAGAAGTCGATCCTGAAGACGTTGTGTTACTCGCTCTGGCGTACGAGCTGAAATCCCCAAGGATGGCTATCTGGACGAAACAGGGGTGGGTTGAAGGCTGGAAGAAACTATCGTGCGTACAAGTAATTTACCTGCGGCAGCTGGATCGAAATTTCATTTCAATCACCAGTTGTGATAATTTGAGCTCAATGAGACAGGCATTACCTGGTCTCCGTGAGAAGCTTGGCTCAGATCGAGAATATTTCACCAAGGTCTATAGCCACACATTCAATTTCTCTCGAAATGAAGGACAACGTAGTCTTGGTCAGTTTTATGAATTTAGCACCACCTGCTCTTGTCCTAATGAGAGCTCAGCTACTGAAACAGCTAAAGGACTTTGGAACCTTCTGTTGCCGCATGGCCTCAAAGGCGGCGCTATATCTACCCCTCATGCTCCTGACGATGTCGATATTGATGGCGAAAAACTGCCCGCAGAACAGAGTTGGACAATAGAACGGATTGCAATGTGGTTTCAATTCTTGGATGACAGGGGTTTGAAGGGTATCAGTCGCGACAGCTGGCTGATGGTAAGTGGGACTAGACTAATAAGTCCGTGTTTAGCGCGAGTTCAATGTGATACATAGTTCCTTGAATTCCTCTGTACCATTGACTACAGATGTTCAAATTACGATCCAGAAGGCAAGCGCCCGTGATTACAATCTCTTACTTGATCATCTAACATTCCGCTTCCTCTAGGCGCCTGGCCATCTACCATTGACGACTTCGTTGAGAGTCAGAAGCAGTAGCGACTTTTCAGATTAATGAAAATTGGGTATTTTTCCTTGTACGTTGCTCAGTCAAAGGTCGCAACTGATAGATTTCCAAGTTCGCTATATGCCGAGCATGGAGAGTGACTGTTGACCGCATTGGGAGGGCTCCCTGCTTACATATCTTTATTAAAGCTTCATAGCTTTGGTATATTGACTTCATGAACCAATGCATACCTACGCCTTGGTTACACGGTCGTTATATCTGTGAAACTGCGTGAAGCCCATATGATTGGCTTCTTTCCCAAAAAGTTGCTGATCTGGTTAATTTATCTTTACTGTTGTAGGCTGACATAGATGAGCAGCTGACGAAGCCAGAGTTCTCAACAAGTGAGAGAGGACTTGTATCAACTTCTCCTGATGCAAGTGCCACATCAGGACAGCGTCACTCCAAAATCAAGTGGCCAACCAGTTTCGAGAGATGTCCCAACTTGATTTTATTTGACATGAGATCTTTCTATGCCTCGAGATCCTGACAAAATGCATCAGCGCCTTTCACTGTCAAAAAGCGTCCCTGAATGTTATTGACTAGGGCCGTCCAAGCTAATACACTCTTCAATATTTCCAGATGCTTCTCGGTAAAAGGGTTTCTCACTGCGCCTAAAGGAGAAGAGAAGAGCCATTACCAGATATACAAGAAATTGCAAGCTTCTGGAGAAACGCCCGAGTTTGGTGGTACCTGTGAACACGCATGTCAGCAGTTCTCTCCATCTGCTTCTTTCGTGTCCATATCCTACCTCATAAGTATACACTTATGAATGTTCTTTTGTCAGGACCTCTCCAGACATTCGGATATATTCATATCGGAGGCTTTAGTCGGCGCAGACATAATTGATGGCACGTTCATCGGTTCAACCCGGTTATCGAATACTTTGTTGTCGAACTGAACGATCATTGTGAGAGAAAACCTGACAAACTAGTTGTACTTCTGTTGATGACACGCCTCTTTGGCATTGTCAATGGCATTGAAGAATCGTTCTTTTGAAAAAATGGGAGCATAGGATATGGTAGTTTGAGCCCGATGAAATGGTCTGTTTCTCATGTTTGCCGGACTATAGCATTGCTTCTCAAGAATGGAAGAGAACCAAATAACGATTAAAATACTATCACAGCCAAAACCTCACTTTATGCTTAATTCCGGCCTCTGCGGAGCGGAAAGACCTACATTCTGGGGTCGAAGAAGGTCTGGTGCCTCCCAAGAGCGTACTGAAAGATGATTTGATAATGGTGCAGGCAATCCTGGTAACAACGATATACATAAACTCAAAGCTAACAAAAACAGAAGAGAAGGGCTCTTATTAAGCCAGGCCAATCTAGTAGCGTTTCCTCTTCTTAGCAAGATGGTGTCTCCTGGACACTAACTTCGGGGGGCTCAATACTGAATACACATTCGCACGCCATGATCCACCACACTTCTCAGAGGAGTCGCCTGGGCATCGCCATCATATCAGCAGCGACACTAGTTTAGCTAGAAGAAGGTTGAACCCACCACCGCATGGCATATTGCACTCACTCTCATCCACACTAGCACCATGTGATGTTTTCTTGATGGACTTGCCGCAGTAGCACTCTACTCCGTATTCTGTAGCAGCATAATTATAGCCTAGGTCGGCACACCGAGCCGTACAGACTGCCGCTGTCATTCCGCTGCGGCTGAAAGCAGTGCCTTGGAGGAGTCGACTCCGAGAGTCGGCATAGCACCCAAGACTCCTCCAATCCTGTGAAAAACAAATCGTCATCAGATCAAAGTTTTAAAGAGGAGATAGACTATGCAATTACTTACGCCACCAGCGTTTGTTGCGGCAAGAGTCAAAGCCTTGTTTGATGTTCTAAACACGCTCAACGCCCATGACCCTCCGCAAATCGAGGAAGAGCTGCCGGCACAGGGTACAGAACATTTTGATGGCGAAGTGATATTTCCACTGGCCCCATTGTTGGTCAAAGAGTAGCCACAGTAGCCTTTGAATTTCTTTATGTCAGACAAAAAACCTGATCGACTTTCAAGATACATACATTCTTGCCTAGAATATTTCTAAGTCCACTAAGGAGCGACAAGGCCGGAAAGGACTTACCCGTATTCAACACCAGCAAATGGATATCCCGCGCAAAGGTCCTGACACAACTCGGGCGTCATAGCTTCTCTTGAATAAGACGATCCAGTGAGCGCTCGACGTGAGCCCGTCGTACCTTCATCAACACAACCATAATAATTCCACGACCCTTCGAGGCCAGTTGGAGTCGAAGAAGGGTTCGAAGTGGCTGTTATAGATGAATCTGACTGTGCCGTCGACGTGGGATACGATGTATTGACCAGTGGCGTATACACTGGGACTGAGGCTGGGACATCTGCTTCTGTTGTATGGATGAACAGCAGCGGCAATGGAAGTGCATAGACAACTCACTGAAAGCTCCAACGTAAACATTGAAGTTATCTGAAAATGGTTTTGTTCAATTCCATACCAAACTTGGGTCTTCCAACTTACAAAGATCTGGATTTAAACTGTACGTGAAATCGACTGGTGTTTGGTTGATGAATGTTCTTCCATTCCTCATCATTGAGATTGTAATCTTGCCAGGTGCGAGGGGAAGTTTCAATTTGTTGACGCCGCTATCGACAGTGAACTGTTGCTTCGAGCTTCCACAAGCTAGCGTCACTTGCCCTGGTTGTGTCGCAAGAACTAGTGTCCAGAGATAATCCTATGTAGTACGTAAGCTATGAGACCCAATGAAGATGGAAAAAAAGCATACTTCAGCAAAGTTGAATCCTGTCGGTCGCGCGAGTGGATCCCCATGAGCAGTTGCTTGTGCTGGATGTGGGCGCGCCCAGAAGTAAATGACATCCTCCTGAGGTGGCAGTGAGCGCCAAGACTGACAAATGTATGGGAGGTAACTTACCATAATAGCAGGATAGCTTCCAGCCTTGTAGGCTGAGATATAATACTTGGAAAGTTCGAAGAATGCAAGGTGAGAATATCCATTAGCCCAGGTGGTTCCAGGTGGCTGTGATCCTTTGATAGAGCTATAGCTGCAGGGATTATGAGCAAACGTGCCGGCAGAGATCATAAGAGAATTACTAGTCAGATTCTCCGAAATCATTCCTGTTAATTTGATTACATGAGAATGTATATGTATGGTAACAGCACTTACCAAGTGATCATTTCAACCATGTGTATGTCGTTTCTCATTTCCACAATCTCCTCCCAGCGATGCGAAATAAGCCAGTCATCTCCACGCTGATAGAAATTTTTGTAGTCATAGTGTGTGCTGTGATACTGAATGAAATAACTAGCTGATACGCATCATGGTTACTCACAACATCCACGGGCTAACCGATGTCACATATTTAGTAGATGATCCCAGTTGCTGAATATCTGGGATGAGTCAGCACGGAGACAGTACAAAGTTGATGGAATACTTACAGAATTGATCGTCTGCAGTCTAGATCGCGACTATCAGCTTCCATGCCCATACCAACACTTTCAGGTGCAATGCTTACAGTCTTGTCGATGTTGCCTTGAGGCCAAGCACATCCCCAGCTGGGTATATCTTCAGTCGTGATTCTAAAAGAGCACTGCAAAACTCACCAAAACCACGAATCTAAGCAATTCCAGTTATTGAATTGGCCTTCAATCTCCGCGATGAAGGGCATCAAGTATCCATTCGTCTGTTGCTTTATCTCCTCCCAGCCATCATTTCCTAGACATTTCCCAAGGTACGATGAGATGAGCGGACGACCGTTAATCTTGAACTGAGCTTGATTCGCAGAAAATTGATTGACAATGGCCACGACAGAATTGACGTCGCAAGGGAAGACGCTGAAGTCAAAAGAAAAGAAAAGTTTGACCTTAGTCCCAGTGGCTGCACTGTAGGCATTTTGTATTTGGCCGATTTGCCAGGAATCAGTCCCGATGTTGAGTGCGATAGCGTCACTTGAAAATCCATGCATGAGTAAATCTCGAAGAAAAGCCAGATCACTAACATGTCTCCGGACTCTATCTGTTGAATGTCGCTCCTCCAGTCATCAATAGAGTATTCGTAGCTATTCGGATAGATAAGCGAACTGAGATATTGATGATCAGGGTCTTCACAACTCACGTATCTAAAATTGATAACATCAAAAATGACGTAGGTTTGTTAGACAGCCATTTCAGAATCAGTTACTCACTGCCAACAATCTGGAGGTGGTCACTAGTGAGAAGGTCAAGATGCACAACACGTAAGGGGCGTACATGATGCATGAAGACGTATCGTTGATCGTCCTGACAAGGGACGATGCTGCTGATAGTGGCGTTCTTTGTAGATTGTTGATCCGCATCTACTTGTGATGATTGTCCAGGAAAATACCCAGGCAATATGCCGGCTTCAACACAGAGTAAAATGGCGAAATAATGTGCGAAAATTGGGAGGAAAAACATTGTGAATTGGTAAGGACAGTGGTGCCGGATGGGCCGATGTGTTTTTAAAGGCCTACGACTCAACAGAAGCTGAGCACGCGGTCTATCGGTCAGAAGTCGATGGAATGCAGGAGGCAAGTGATAGCTCACGCCACGAGCGTCAACCTAAGAACTGTAAGGAATGAAGGGTTCATAGGAGTGAGCATGTATTTCTGGGTGCCACTCCAGTCGCACGTACGTCTCTGAAAATCTCAAGCGTTTCAACACTGATGGGTGGTGGAATCAAAGGTCAGACTGATTATTCCGGTGAAGCACGCTGGACCAGCAGCGCAAGTTGTCGATCTCGAGGCAATCAATTGAGGTCCTTTGCGTATGCCAGCGCTTCTGGAGCAAGGAACGAACGAAATGAAATAAAAGAGGTTTCGTGGAGATGCTAACCCGCAAAAGTGGTGTTGAGATGGTCTAGAGTGAGTGAGTGTTAGTGTTGAGTTACATCCGCCTTGGAAACCCAATTCTAGGGCCAAATTCGTCATCTCAGCCTTATTGTTACGTCAGGGTTGGCATACCCACAGGTCAGCAACTCACTGGAACTCGGGATTCTTGATTCTGGGCTAATACCTGGTTCTTCTAGAAGCCCACAACCCTTCCGTAGATCATGGACACACGCCAGACAGCGGATAACAGTTCGCCACAGCTGTAGTGACACCGATATGAATGAATCAGCAGCATGCCTCTACCGGAAAAAGCTTACTTGCAGGACACTTTTTGAGCATCCTGCATCTGGCGTTTACGACGAGTCAATTTTGCAACAGTCGTACATCGCCACCGTCCAACAACACTTCACAACTGACGCATTGACGTGCCAACTAGTACAACAGAAGCCACTCGACGAAAATCATCAGCGGTAATTTCTGTGTCACATCTTTTTCTGAGGACGATCCTCAGTAACCATTCGCTCGAGATGGAATACAAAACCATGAATCCAAGTCGATCGCCTTATGTAAAACTGCACGTTACCTAAATTGGAAGGCCTCATCTTCTCTCCCTTTTGATTTGCTTCTATCTAATAACTTATCTTCATCCTTTCTTTTCATCAAAATGACTGAGACTACAGTCGAAAAGTCCACAGAAATCTTTTCTGAAAGCTCGCCAACAAGCGCCGATGCCAAGAAAAAATTTCGAGCAGTGCGTCAAGGTGCGGTCGAGCCAACTACAGAGGTTCTTCTCTGATTGATTTGATTCTGCACTGCAGTGGAGTTCTACTTCGCTGACTCCAATCTGCCTTATGACAAGTGCGCTGAAGGTTTTATCTTACCAAGACTTAAACTTAAGGAATTCTCTCAGGTTCATGTGGACACTACACTCACAAAACCCAGAGCATTGGGTTCCCATTAAAACAATTGCCTCTTTTAAGCGCATGAGGGAATTTCAGTCTGAAGATTCAGGATGGTTGCTTGACGCCCTCAAGCAAAGCACTCTACTAGAAGTAGATGAATCGCAAACGAACGTCCGCCGGACGACTGAGGTACAAGAGCCTAAAAACCAGATGGAGAGGAGTGTTTACGCAGTATGTGCAGTAGTAATGGTTGCGACTCCATGACAATGACTGGTTATACTCAACCAGAAAGGCTTCGGTGAAGAAGAGCCAACGTCACAAGAACGTCTTGAAGAGTTCTTCAATCAATACGGCAAGACTAATAGTGTTCGTATGAGGAGGGAAGATGACAAAAAGTTTAAGGTTCATTCACTTTTCGCACTAGCAAGATTGAAATTGATTTACCCTTCAGGGTTCAGTTTTCGTAGAATTTACCGACTTTTCAACTGTTGACGCCTTCTTAAAGGCTGATCCAAAACCAACGTGGAATGACCGGGAGTTGTTGATTATGAGCAAGTGAGTCCTAATCGTCATAAGTTGTTCGACACCCATTCAATGGAAAGTAGGGGGGATTACTGTGAAATGAAGATCAAAGAAAAAGGTCTTACGGGTGCGGCTGCGATCAGCAAGCGTAACTCAATAATTCGTACCCGTGGTTTTAATGCTTTTCAAGAAATGAACCAAGACAATTCTTTAGATGAGAAAAAGTTGAATTATTCAACGAAGCAGGTCTACCTCGATTTCATGGGAAAGAAAATCTTGATTAAAAGGGATAATCAAGGGAATGGTACTGTCAGTGCAGAAGACGTTCCATTTGTGAAGGGCGCCACACTCAAATTCGAAGGTTGTAAAGATGCTAAGTGGGCTGAGATCAAGGTATCTTCATTCTTTAACCCTTCGAACTTTTTGTTGAAATCCTCATCTGAAGGACCCCCTCAAAGCTAAATTTAACAATCGTGCTCCTTATATCAAGTGCTCTGACGGTGACGATTTTGGCCTAGTTGGTTTCCATAGAGCCTTGTCTGAAGATGAAATTACTTTCGTGAGAGAGACAATCAAGGTAATCGAAGACAAACCTGTTACATGGACCGTTCTTAGTGGTTAGTTTCCCCGTCTAAGTTCCAGCTGGGCATTATCTAATGGGCAATTCAAAAAATTAGAGGAAGATGAGAAGGCATTCCAAATAGAGCGCGCGCAAGTAGCGGCAAAAATTGCTTTGACCACCATGGCAGCCGGCAGTTCAAACACAGGAAGTAGAAAGGGTGGTCGTGGTGGTCGTGGCGGGAGAGGCGGCCGTGGATTCCGTTCTGGTGGGGATGGTGGTCGACAGAAGGGAAAATCAATTGCATCCACCTCAAAGAAAGAAGAAAATCAAGCTGGGGAAAAAAGGAAACGAGCTGTGGAACCTGATGGTGGCCACGATGTTGGTGTACGGGGTGTGAATGCACCCCCAACTTTGACCAGTGCAGGAAACGAAGAAAGTGCTACGAAAAAAGTGAAAACAGACGATGAAGGCGCTGTTCCTGTTCCTGCTCCTGTTGCTGCGTCGTGATAGAAATTGTTCTGACTGGATATCGCATGTCTAGTTTCGCTGGTTGTATGTCCTCTGTTCTGTCTATGATTCTTCCCCTTGCTGTATGTTAGACTGATGAGATCTTTCCCAAGACAAGAATGTACTTCTACCTCAATCGACAAGGAAAATGCATTTGTAATTTCTTGGATTTCATTAGATTACTTGCAGCGTGGGTTCAGGGTAATGTCTACCATAAAGGCTCCTTGAAGCGGTCGGCGACTCCCATCGTACTGTAATTTCACCTTTGCCAGCCGTGATAACCATAGACAGACCATGCGACCTCAAAGCTTCGACGGCCCAGCGCTTGTGATTATCCTTAATCAACGAGCTCTGTTCACAGCACCAACTCCATTCTGTTTTAAAATCACCGAAAGGACTGCGATCAGCAGTTGGTGACCAAACTTCTTATCTTCTCGTTTCAGATCGGCTCGGTCATAACCAATCACTGAGTTTATTAGATTATCTTCACTCGCCGTTTTCCTCCGCAGACACTTCTCGGGACAATCGGTTGGTGTTCTCTCTCCCGGTGCGATCCCTTTGAAATGTCCGTGATTGAGAAGGTGATCGACCATTTCCGAGTCCTTTTTCACGGGTGTGATTTGGGCGCAGACTGAGTGTGCTGGTAGCCTAACGCAGCACAATTACAACCCGGACTGAATTTGAATCACGAATCACGAGTATTTAAATCGCCACATTCTCTCGACCCCTCGCCTACAAGCACATCCCTCGACTCTATCTCATTGATTCTCAAGTCACCTCTACCATGTCCTTCGTCACTGGCATCACAATCAATTGCACCAGTGAACGGGGTAATGGCGGTGGCATATTCTGTCCCGTTCAAGTTGATGCCAAACATCCTATTTACCAACATGGCATCATTGCACCCGTATCAAAACTTGTAGATTTGCCGTTACTGGTCTACAAGCATCCGCTAAAGGCAACTAGAGACATGGCTCTTCAAAATGAAATTGCACAAGTGTTAATGGTTGGTAAGGATGGTAAGACAACTACTGAGTAGGTCACATCTCCTTTTCTGATATGGGCTGGCGTTGAGCATCCTGTAGTTTTACGGAGAAACCTGGAAGTGTAAGTTTTGTGATTTCGCTTTGATGAAGGTCCTCTAAGTTCTTTGGGCGGCTGACATAACAGGTCACTATTGTGAGGAAGGATGGCAAGCCTCTCACAAGGCCAGCCATTGAAGCCATCTGGATGTTTAACGATTACTTCCTTGAGCAACTCCAAGAAGACAAACGCATTGCCGAGCAGTTACTCAATCGCTCTGACTTTGATAATTTCTGCGAGGATTATAAGGAAGATAGAATTTTGCAGGGTCATACCACTTTTACACGCTTGGAACTGCCTTTGTGATCATGGTTGCATAGTCTTCTTTCTACAGTTATTTGTTGGCTATACATATATTCTCAAGATATACGGCATTGCGTCTGATATTTGCTCGCAGTAATTGGACATTGAGTGTTTCAAAGTTTGGCACGCGGCAATGCGGCGCGCATTTGCCCTCGTTCAAGTATAGGTTTAATAGATTGCTGTAAAATTGGATTCTTTAATCCTAAGTTTGCCCCTTTGATTTAAAAGGGTGACACACCTCATAAGCAATAGGTATCTCGACCTGATTGAGGGGTTCATCTTGAGCGCGTTTCCAAAGTTGCTCATAAACTTTGCCATCATATACACCAAGAGCGCTGGTAATTAAAACATTTTTCAGTAAATATAGGGATGAGCATCCAGTAGATGGGTCTAACCTATCCAATTCCCAGTCCGTGAAGCCAAATGCGTCTGTCAGGCCGATAGCCTCAGGTAACAACTCAATACTGATATCTTTGATAGCGAGTCTCAAGGTGCGAGTAACATTGCCCGTACCGAGGGCACCGGACGAAAGGAGATCCACAATACCCGTTTCTAGAGTTGTCAAAAGGAACTGAATACAGCACATCACTCAACAAATCGATCCGGGAAAGCAAGAACGAACGCACTAAAAGATACAGCTTCTCAAGGTGTCTGATGTCATCTTGTCTTCCAGCAATTCTATCTGGAAGGCTTTTAATAATATCTCCCACTCGAGTAGCGACAAATGCCTCTGTGACAGCCTTTGCCACGCGCTGGCCAGCAAATGCATCAAGTTCGTCAATGTTCTGGGCGTACTCGCGGACGAGTAGTGCTGCACGCCACTCCAAAAGATGAATAGCAGTAACAGGATCCTGCCAACTAGTGTCTGGAGACAGGGAAGGCCCGGCTGCATTGCCAAGGAGAAGACGAAGGTACGCGGTGGAAGGGGAAAGGGTAGAAGTGTCTCTTGATTCAAACATATTGTTGTGCGATTTGACCGCAGCTCGGACAACTTGCTGATCAAGGACGAAGTTATCTCCTTCATAACTATATAAGTATTGGTACACATTTGTAGGGGTGAAAAGGAAGTAATGATAGGGCGCACGTTGCACTTGGTAAATGGTCAGCGTAAAGACGACCGAGTCCTGAGAAGGCACTATATCCATGGCCACCCATAGAGCGTCTAGCAATTTCCACGTCCTGGATACTAGTAGTTGTAACGAGAACTTTAAGGCCACTCGTGATAGCATGCATCTCGGCGAGGAGGGAGGCATCGCCTTTTTGTAGATGGCTCGACATGACTTGAAATGATTGGATCTAAAGAAATTAAAACATGAACGACTCTCTGGAAATAGGAACGCCTGAAATAAGACGTACAACAGCCTTTCCAAGGAGTATGAATACATAGGCATGCGAAATGATGGGAAGGAGACGACCGTAAACGGTGGGGTAGGAAATTGCTTGACGTTCTAAGCCTTGAGGTCCCTTCTCTCCTTGCCGGCGAACAATGGCGTAACGGATGGATATAGTGGCAGCTATGCTGAAGTGTTGGAGAAATTTATGTACACATGATGATACCAACCTTTAGCCATAGTCCAACCTGCTCCAGTCACCATATTTGCACGGATGAATAACATCTAGTGGGTGACCTCTTGAGAACTACCATCTTATTCAGTTCTTGGCACTTACTCCTCCATAGCTCAGCTTTGCATGGGGCGGTTGGACATATTGGCTGTCATCTGTGACCCTAGCAAACTTGGAAAGCATCTGAGTTTTCGGGATGCGAACGTGATTGAAGCGAGCAAAACCGTTATCTGTTGCGGCATAACCTCCCAAAGATTTGGGACCAATATCTCCGATCGTAATCCCAGGAAGGACCTTGTGATTGTCTCGGTTGACAGTCAGCCCTCAGCTCAAGAGAAGGAGCCTGAAAGGAGCATACCCATTGATCTGAGCTGGATAAAGAATAGATGTGGCCCATAATCTTTGTTGTCAATGATCAATTTTGCTTGTATTACTCCATGCGTAGCTGTCTTTCCAAGTGCACCAATCCACCACTTGCTACTGGTGAGAGTGGGAGAGTGTATTTCGAACTCTTTGGTTTCTGGGATATAAGTGGCCGTCGTTTCAAGCCCAAGGACATTGGTGCCATGTCCCAGTTCTGTTTGAAGATAACAGCCAAGAACTCCACAGTTATTGACAAGTGGACCAAAATCTCTGACGAGCTCTGGGGAGCCTTGGGACATCAAGATTGGTTGAAATGCTTTGTTGGTCTTTCAGTTCATATGGACTATCAGCATGAGGGCATTTCATGCATACCGGTGTTGTGTAAACTGATAGGAAGAGGTTCGTCGAGGCTGCTGATTGCGAGAAGCACCTCCAGTTGAGTCCATTTATGAATATTTTGTAATTCGTAGATACGATTGATGAGAGCTAGCCCACGAGTATAGAGCTCCGTCCTTGATAAGAATTCACTGCAAAACCCCTACTTAAGGAACACTGTCATTGCAGGAAGATGAAGGTGCAGACCGTTGTGACTTCTCGAATACCGGATCATTGCTCAATATCTCGACGATATTCTTTCGTTTGTCCCATTGTATACGACCACCTGAAAGTGAACAGCAACCGAGTAAGCGTGTACAATGCAACAGTTGATCGAACTAGTGCACGTACCGTGAAGGCATTCCCGGATTAAGGGGACGTCAACTGAGGCGTGACGCCTTGCATTAGCCATATCAATACTAGTTTGCGAATTAACATCGTGCCTCATTGACATAGCAGGTGCTAGCTCAAAGTAAGATCAACTTGTCCCTCTCAAGGGGGTGGTCGGCATGACATGGTCCGAAACTATCCTGTGATATTTTTGCCAGTCACAGTGTGTCACATTCTTTTTTTGAATAGAAACAATTGCAGTCTGTGCAAGGCTGAGAATACCCAGTTATACTGATCTACTACTTCTGCCCTAAATGGCACTGCTATTGATAAGGAGTGCCACATCATTCTTGGCAACTCAACTCTTGTCATGAATTGCCTTTTCTCTCTAAGTCAATGTTTATTTTCTTTTTCTTTTAATTAGTAATATATTTGCATCAGTAAATAAGGACAATCAATCAAACATGTATAAGTAGTATACACCAAATAACAGGAACTCTAACAAGTTCTCTTTGTCAACTCTGACTTAGATCTTAAGTAACACAACTTGAGTATGGTTTCTTATACTAGAACTCATTTTCACATCCAGAACACCAATTGCCTTGATCCCTGTTCAACTCTACTTTTATTGCTCTTTTGGTATGTAGTTATCTCAGACTAATCCTAACTTCCTCATAGCTAGGCCACAAGCTTAAGTAAACTAACTAGAAAGTTTAAATCCCAGAGGTAAATAGTTAGGACCAAGCTCAGATACTAGCTTAGACCAGATCTTACAATTGAGTAGGACTCATTATATACTTGTAAACTTTTGCTTTATCTACTTTATGCTACTGGTCCAGTATAATTAGTCTATGTAGAGGAATAGTAGTCATTCTTTAGGAGACTACTTAGAGTAGGGATCTTCTCTATGAAGTAATAGTCTATCCTAATATCGAAATAGTAACAAGTAGAGCAGTAGGCACCTGGCTGGAAGAAAACCTATGTACCCCAACAGATATAGTATAAGTTCTTTGAAAAAGACAACATATTCTCAAAAAATATATCTTTTTCTTTTCTTTTATATACACAACCCTATCTAGAACATAACATAATATCTTTAGACTAATATAATAACCTTATGAGTAGAATACTCAATCAAAGACAAGCCCTGGCCAAATTAAGAGTAGAATTGGAAGATAGAGAAGAGAAGCTCTATAGAAGATGTAAAAAGTTTGGGCATCTCACTCACAATGTCAGGACCCACGAGACAATCCCAGATTTTCCTCAGAGGGTATGAGGTAAAAGACAAGGAGAACTCGACAGAGTTCTCTCTATGAATTGACCAGCTATTTATAATACTACATGTGGCTGTGGCTAGTCTATTCTAAGAAAAATCACGGTACCTATTAACTACCATCTGTCAAGTTCTGAGTAATTCTCTATGTCAGACAGCTTCTGCCCACATGTTCTTCCATACATGGCGGCTGCCTGATAGGCATGTGATTGATCTCAGATCATCACTCGATCTTCCCATGTATCACAAACTTCATTCAGCCAATAACTCCATGAATACTTGCACGATTCCCACGGCCTAAGATACGTCGGAAAGCCCTTAAGAAGACCTTTTGAACGATGCCCAAAACATGTCAAAGAAATCAGTACTCACTGAGATATCAGTTAATCAGTGCTGGACACTGATTAGTAGATATCTCAAGAACCGCCAAACACGGACGTTTGCTTCCATATGCACATGGAAGCTCTCTTTAATATGCTTCTAATGACTATGAATAGACCTTAGGGCGATAAGATCCTGTGGTGATACAAGGACCTTAAGGTTTGGCATAACACTGATCTATTATCTATAGATACATGTCAATCCTTGAACACAAACAAGGACAGCCCCTTTTATGGTTAAGTTATCACTATTTTAGACACAAAAGGGCTGCCATATGTAGAACAATAGGCAGTAGAACATGTGATGCTCTGTCCAGGTGCACAGACCATCTATTCCTGTATATAAGGCTTCATAGTCTGAGGATTAGACCTCAGACTTAACAATATCTTTTGTTGCTTATTCTACTCTGCTACCAAGCTCTTGAGATATCATAACTCAATTAATCACAAACAAGTAAGTAACCATTTGTGATACCATGCTTGTCCTTTTTATAATCATGACGTTCCCATGTCGTAGTCGTTATATTCGTATCGTTATTTAGTTGTTAATTAATTAAATTAAATAAAGAAAAAGATAAGTGTCAGAGCAAATCATAACACACAACTATAGAAATAGAAGAAAGGAAAAAAAAAAAGCCAGTTTTCTAGAATAAGTTTGAAGTGTTGATGAGTAGGGTAATAAACTGTGGAGTTCAGAAGGTGAGAAAATAGACAATGGAAGAGAGAATAATACAGTATTTTAGATGTTGGAAAAAAGGACATTAAAAGTAAAAGTGTTCTAATGTTGAAGTAGAAAGGAAAAAAATAATGGAGATAAGACAGTAAAAGAAAGCACCACTACCAGAAATATGGAAGAAGATATAAGAGCATTATGAAAAGAAGGGATTGCCCCCAAAAGAAGTAATTATAAGCATGAAGGAGTAGATAACAAGATAGGAGGTGATATTTCTTGTAGAATATAAAGAATACAATTATAAGGGAACAAAAACTCAAGAGAACAGAGAATAGGATTTTTTGAGCAAAGAGCAGCTGAGTAATATGTAGTATGGAAGTTATAAAGAAGCATAAAATTGAAGGAAGGTAGAAACAAAAGCAAAAAGAGCAAAAAGGATAAAATGCAGTACTGATGAGAATAAGAAAGTTTTATATTATTGGGGGATAGGGAGTTTGTATATAAAGATAGGATAAGATTTAAATGAAATAATAAATATGCTTTACTATCCTTACAAAAGTAGGAAGTATTGGGTTAGAATCTTTAAATCATTCCACAATTGTGTGCAATCAAGTAGGTACTAGGAAGGTAATCATATATAAAAGAAAGTGCTCACAAGATAGCAGACACTTATAGTTTAGATATTAGAATAAAAAAAAAAATTTAGTTTTTGTTCAAGAGCACTTTCACTGATCAGATCTTAAAAATGTATGTTTCTCTTATACTATTGTTATGCTATACTCTCACTGGTTGGATCTCAAAGATATACATTCCTCTCATACTGTAGTACTGAAGATAGGTTGTTTTGCGAGCACGACGGCATCCGTCTGTTGTTGGCTACTGACCTATTGCAAAGTTGAAAGAGATGAGATAGTAAACTACTCCTGTATTTTGCTGCTCTATTTCTGTTACAGAAGGCTTCTTAAATACTCTCTAGCTACCATGAGTCAAACTGCTACTAGTAGTACAATAAAACATCCAACAAATAATAAATAAAAGAGTTAATTTAAATAACAAAAGAAAAATTTTGATCAAAGAATAAATGGAGATGAAGACAATAGAGGGGGTATTATTGTTAGAGGAGTAGTGGAGAAGGGTGCTCATCGAGGGAATTTATGATGTTGGTGAGCACTTGATCTCTACAGTACTACTATCTAAGATACTAGTCTAATAGGCTGGCTTGCCATTAATATAGCAGTCCTACCTAGATCTCATATTGCTCTCAATTGACTATATAGTTAGCAACTTACTCTGAAAACATGTAGTAATAGCTTTTAGTCCAAGCAAATGCCTAAGTTCTCCTTTAAAGTAGATATCCCTTGAGAAAAGTTTTATAGAGTTTTATATAAAAAGAAATAGAGAAATAGAGCTCTTAGTCACTCAAATCAAGTTTCAGCTTTAGAGCAATAAAGGGCAAAGATAAGGTTTCTTTTTTTTGTACCACTCCATACTACTAGAGTATTATATTAGTATTATAAAACCCAGAATGCAACAAACAAGATAAAAAAGAAATTCTTTTAATTACTAGAAAAGGCAGGTTGAATGAGTCAAATTCATATTTGATCATACAACAGCTGCTCTTTATACTCCCTATTTATTTCCTACTAACTTTCTTTATCTTATCAGCTGACCTTGAGCCTATTCTAAGTGTTCTGGAGTACTCGAGAGGTACTTTGGACATTGGTCTGACCACTTTCAAGTGTCTCTTTGTTATCAATCTCATTCCTCTCTGCTTTCAACTCTTTTAAGTCCTTCCTTAAACTTTCCCCTAATTTCTTCTCTGTTTCCTATTCACATTTTTTAGACTCTTCTTTTTTCTATTCTCTTCTAATGACTCTTGGCATATCTTCATCTTGTTTTTCTATATTTGGAATATTGATTAGAACTGATGTACCATCTCTAATGATGTTCTTATTATAAACCAAGGGTCAGTTACTAGTGTTATAAATCATAATACAAGGACTTTTTTTTTCTCTTTTTTTCTATTTTTAGAACAGACTTACATAATCAGAGAAGTCACATGGAAGGTTACACAATCAGTCACACAACAACTCACATTGATGTCACATGATCATCATGGAAAGGTAGTGCATAGACTAAGTGTAAGGACTTTGGTTATAGTTAAGTAACCCTAACCTAGATGCCACTCTTTATCAGAGTTTAACAAAAAGAACTTATTAGAGTTCTTGCTAGATTGTGTACACTACTTATATATATCCAATCATTTGTCCTTATTTACTGATATGACTATATTACATAATTGAATGAAAATAAAAAGAAAAAGAAAATAAATATCGACTTAGAGGAAATTGGGTGATTTATAACATTATCCCCCTCTCAAGGGTCCTCGTCCTGAGGACTTCTTTTATAGTTTATTGTATGGGTCCCTTAGATCACCTATATTTTGATTTTCATCCCTTAATTTCTCCAAGTACTTCCTGTTTTCCTCAATTCTCTGTCGGTCTTCCTCTTCCTCCTCTTCATTTCATTCTTCTATCTTTCCTCCCTTATACTCGTCTTTCTCTTCTTCCATTTTCTTTAAGAACAGATTCTTGTTATATCTTGAAAACAGATTTCTTTTCCATTTTCTCCAGTTCTTCTCCATTTTCTTCCAATACTCCTAATTATATTTCTTATTGCCCCATCTATAGAGCAATTTGGTAGTGTACCTTCCCAGTAATTCTCTGCTAAACATTTTCTTATCTTCTTCTTCTTCTTGCCATCTTACTTCTTCTTCTTCTTCCCTGTGATATTCCTTCTCAAATTCTTTGACCAACTCCATTGCATTCTTTAAGTTTTCTCTGCTCTCCCAAGTGTCCTCTTCTGCCATACATCCCTTCCATTGCACTAGGTATTTGTCCCTTCCTCATACCTTCCTTTTATTTATAATCTTCTCTACCTCCCATTCTTTCTCTCCCTTGATCACCACTAGTTGTGGTGTTTCTTTTTTTTGTCCTTCTATTGTGACTTATACTATCTGTCACAAACTTCATTCGGCCATAACTCCACGGATACTTGCACGATTCCCACGGTCTAAAATGCGTCGGAAAGCCCTCAGGAAGATCTTTCGAACGATGCCCAAAATGTGTCAAAGCGATCAGTACTCATCGAGATATCAGTTAATCAGTGCTGGACACTGATTGGCAGATATCTCGGGAACCACTGAATGCAGACGTTCGCTTTTACATGCACATGGAAGCTCTCTTCAATACGCTTCTGACGACTATAAATAGACCTTAGGGCGATAAGATCCTGTGGAGATACAAGGACCTCAAGGTTTGGCATGACACTGATCTATTACCCATAGATG
>Ga0153959_1000338_pt1 | contig 24091 bp, 29 predicted proteins | sample TSFL043MetaG_FD_104685 | JGI IMG/M metagenome (GOLD analysis project Ga0153959, IMG submission 104685) | Attine ant fungus gardens microbial communities from Florida, USA - TSFL043 MetaG | ecosystem: Host-associated > Fungi > Mycelium > Unclassified | place: USA: Florida, Wekiwa Springs...
TTAGCATCATACCCTCGCCTTGAGACGATGCTTTATTTGCTATGTAATAGACAAACAACAACTGCCTGGAATCCTGGTAGGCGGAACTTTCCCAGGGGTACGTTTATGACCCTCTCTGCCCATCTATATCACTCAAAAATATTTATAGACCTTCCAGGACTTGTATGTTCTTTTTCACTCTTGAAGCAAATCATGAATTCGATCCACATTCATGATAGCGAAGAAGCAGTGGAATATGACGATCTCAATACATTCTTCCGTCTCTCAGAGACATGGAACGTGAAGGAGGATTCTTTGATGGCTGAGCCCAAGCTTCCGGAAGCAAAACCCATCGGCGTTCCAGGAGCGATGATGCCCTTGCAAATGACTCCAGACCGTCTAAAGGAAAAGATAACTGCGCAACCTCCCAAGTCCCCGCTGTCTGGTGCTGGAGGCAAAAAATCGATACCAGTGAATAAACGAGCAGGTGAAAGGGACTTGGGAGATGAGCTGAGAGGGTATGGGTTACAGGGCGTGAAAGTGACGGATGATGAATTGTTGGATTTGGTCAAAGACCTGGGGCTGGATGATGATGCAGCTGGTGGTCTTGTCAGAGACTTAAGTGGGACTGAAAGCAAGGTGAGCAAGGAGAAGAAATTGCAGGAGCCAAGCGTGCAAGCGGAAGAAGAGGAGACCAAGGAGTGCAAAAGGCCGGAGGAAAAGAAGGGAGAATCAACAAATAGTTCTTAGTATATATTGTACCTAGGAAAACATGGCGAACGAAAGCACATGGTAAAACACAGCAAAGACTTAACGGTGGATGGCGATCTATCCTCAGAACTGGATCAATGTTGGTCTTCAGCAGATTCATTATGTTGATGCGAAGTTCGTCTCCTAAGCTCGTCCCGTAAAACCCCTGTAGGAGAGCTCGTTGCCTGTGCACCGACTTCAAATTTGTCTGTCGCAGTCACAGATGAAGGCATCATTGTAACCAGGACCTCATCAGAGCTCTCCTGGGTTTTCGGCACAACCTTCATAGCATTTCGATCAGACATTTAGGCTAAATGGCAGTAAAGATATTAAACTCACAGTTCGCAAGTTTCCTGAGAACCGTCTGGTAATTTTGGACCTTCGTTTTCGTAAAGGAATACTATGGCTTCGCGGGCGTGATAAAAGAGGTGGTTCAGATTTGCTAGCATTTTTGGTTTGACGATCGGAATTGATTTCGTCTTTAGTTGTAGAAAACATTAGGGGGAGTATGCAGGTACTTATCATCAGAGAGAGGATAAGAAGGAAAATGCACGCAGCAAGCGTTGATGCAACAAGCGGATGACGAATTGCGAGCCCACTGAGATTTGTTTTGATCAGCCCAAACATCGTCGGTGATTATGCGTGCGCACCGAATACCACGAGGTATCTCTCTTCCGCGGAGTATTGCAGATAATACACTAACTTCTCGCCCTTGTCCGTCACCTAGGGATCTCCAGCCATCCCTCCGACCAATTTCGACAAAGGCGAGAACATCTGACGTCTTTGCAACAAAAGAGTTTACAATGGTCATATCAAGGTCAATGGTGCTAGGCATTCCAGATAGCCATGATGATTTCGGTGGGAGCACGAGAGCCTATCAAACTTGAGAACAGTCGTGGGTGTGAAGCAGTAGAGGCCTACAGGACGACTCGCTACTGCAAGCGTCTGATTTGAGGGGGTTATGAGCGCAACAGTGGCCATGAAATTCCCAAGGGATATGTTGGAGTCAGAGATTGGGAGGCACATATGGATAGAAACGTCGTAAGGTTGAAATGCCTGTATTTTGGGAATAGCAGCCAATGCGTAGGGTACAACGCGTTCGCTGCAGGAGTCAGTCGACCATGATAGCTGCAGTTAGCTCTAAGCCAGATATCTCACCCGTACTGGAAATACAGTGGAACCTCCCAACCGAGCGAAAGACTTTTCCATATCACCCAACCCGCAAAAATAGACAGACAAACTGCGAACGGAATCAAGAACAGGCAGACGAATACCGGAACCAGCTGGAGTGCTACTGGGCGCATAACAGACACACCCTTCATAGCAATCAGGTTGAGGGAATTCAAAGGAGCGAACAGGAGGAAGGAGCTGAGGTTCCTGATTAATCCCTGTGGCCTATTGCGACTAGGCCTTGCGGATAGAGAAGTCACATTTGAGTCCTCTAGGTCCATGGTGGCTTGGTGAGAGGCCGTGGAGAAAGACTCTAGAGTGCCAGAGACATGGCACGTACAACTGAACCTGGATCAAGTGTGATGGAAAATACTTAGATCCTGTAATGCTACCTACATGTCACTTCATCGCTGTGTATGTTTCTCGGAATATCGTCTGCGGAATACCGTAGATGGAAATCCAGTTGGGTTTGTTAAGTAATTATGAACCCAGCCGGAACATCCCTTTCAACGCTTCACTTGCAAAACCAAATTACCTTTAAAGATGTATACAAGTAGCTTGAATATAATAAGGTAGATGCAGTCTTGTCAGACCGTGAAGAAATAGGGCAACCACGGACTGCGATCGAACACCGTGTAACAAACTGTAGATGCCAAAAAAATAGAGCAACCTATCCTTGACGACTCTAATCCTTATATACATGACGCATGTAAATCCTCCGATGAAGCTTAGATCCTGCCTCTTCAATCGCCTCAATATCCTCTTTGGTCAGGTCTGGGACATGCTCCGTGTCCAAAAACTCTTTGATCCGGGCGACCTTTGTTGAAGTGCTGCTCTAAACCTCAATCGTCACCCATTAACTGGATGCCCGGATGACGCACGTTATCACTATTGCTCCCTTCTGCAATATCCACTTTGTTAAAACCTGGCCTTCAGTGAAATGAGTGCCGTGCCTATGTTCGAGTCGAGCTCGAATGATGGGCAGAACATCCTTCAGTGGTCCATTTGGAACACGGGCGAGGGGAGTCGCACCGCCATAAGAGGCAGTTATAATTCCATGCTTTTCGCCAAATTCAACGATGGGTTGTGCAGCCTTCCAAACATAAGGATGCAACTCGATCTAGAAATCTACCATGGGATTGTCTTCGCTTGTAGGATGATCTCTACCAACCTGATTCACTGAAGGGATAATCTTCGCGCCTGGGAGGATCTCCTCCAGATCACTTACTTTAAAGTTGGACACTCCGATAGATTTGGCAAGTCCTTCATCTTTCACCTGTTCCATTTGTTTCCAGATCTCCTTCAATCGACCTTCCCTTTGGTACGGGGTAGGGTCGTGGATAAGGAAGAGGTCAACATGAAAGGATCCAAGTTTCTTCAATGATTGAGTGAGAGCATCTTTGACCGTCTTGTCTCCAGACAAGAAGTGCAATTTGGTTGTGAGGAACAATGTGGAGCGTGGCGTTCCCGTAACCCAGATACCTGCACCCAGTGAGTATTCGTTTTGATATCCCTGAGCACCGTCAAAATGAGTAATGCCAGCCTCGATAACTTGGGAAACTAATTGGGTGACATTCTTGTAATATAGGACAGAACCTGTGCCAAATCCCAACCACGGGATGTCGTTACCATCGTTGAGAATAATGCGCTTAGACATAACTGGAGATGATCAGACTGCCAATCTAAAAGGGTTATCGTGCGACTACAGGTCGGACAGTGGGATTCAGCTTGGCCATTGATGTACTCGTTATCTAAGTGAATGACACGAAGGTTCTATCCTTACCTGCTCTGGATCAGGAACACGTATACTTATGCTATCAAAATTGGGAGACCTACAGGGAAAAGCCGGCCCTAAACTGACACTTGTAAACAATCGAAATACTCTACCGAGTTCTTTTATCTTTTAACAACTACTAGGTACTGTTATACCACATGTTGGGCTGCTCTGTTAACTGGCATCCCTTCATCACAGTAACCTTAGAATAATTGTTGCACTCTTTGGCTGATCATAGGTGGTAGTACCGATGACTGTAATCAGTCACCTAGTGTATCGACAGTACATTGTCTACTATTGTCTTTTACGGCATGACTTTCCAGAATATATTTCGCTCGTTTACTCAGAAATAAACTCCATCACGATATGAAGGAATTACTGGGACTCCGACTATCGGAGCCTGCTATCTCCCAATACATCGGCTCGTTAGCGGAGGCCGCTGAAACCACAGCATCTCGTCCAGATGTCAAATCTTATTCTGATGTCGTATACTTCAGTTTCTACCCTCTCGGCATCAGCCTCCTTTTCATGCCAGCGAACGGATACAAACCCAAGGCTGGACTACGTTTGGATGGTCTGCAGCAGGGAGACCTCATCCTCGATAGCATTGACATCTACAATGTCCCCAAAACCAATGAAGGTGAAACCAAGCCACTGCGATCAGAACTTGCTTTCATGACATTCCCTGTCTCACCGATTACCCTGTCAATAACTGCCCAGTTGGAAGATAGTAACGGGAAGCCACTTGTAAGGCCCCCGTGTATAGATGTTACGCCAGAGTCCACTGGAAAGGATCTGGTGCAGGCTTTGGGAGAACCAGACAGGAAAGGGGGCGGGGCGGGGCCATCATCGGGTTCTATCAATATCTGGTGTGAATGGTCGAGGGATGGATTAATGGTGGAATTTGGTGGAGCACAGGGCAAGGCATGGGACACAGGCAAGGATGCAGTGTGGAAAGTTATCACACTATTCAGACCTGGGATGAAACTGTCATGAACTTTGATAATCCATGTGATTCAACAAGTGTTCCCTAAACATTGCACTATCATGTCTGTTCCTGCTGACTTTACCACTCTCGACATTTCGGGACAGTTCACTATGGTTTGTCATTTTTTTTGCGACCCTAAAACTCCAGAAGGCCTCACCTAGAAGGCCTCACCCTTCCCTTCAGAACAAATCCCTAACGAATATGGATGAGACGGAAACTATTCTCACCCTCCAAGGTGTGGGTTGGTTCAAACGCAAGGCCATTCGCTATGGAACAATTACTCTCCGCATCAAACACTACAGGGTCGATCCTGAGCAAGGTCAGGGGGACCAGAAGATAGAAAAAATCGACATCGACCAAACTATCACTGGCGGAATCCCAGGAACTTCAGAGAACAGAACTCTGATTTGGAAGGAGAAGGAGAATGACGACCATCTCTTTGGTCCCGTCATTGGCAAGTCGAGGCGAGTCAGGGCTGATGAGCTTGACGTCGAGTGGTTAAAAGAGGGTTGGACTGACGATACTTATGAGCATGGACTTGTTCAGGCCTGGGCACAGAGTGATACTCCCAAGAGTGGAACTACGTGGATTGGGAACCAGGTCAGCTTGTCATGAATACACACGAAGGACATTTACTGATTGACTTCAGACCTGGGGCATAGAAAACATCAACGGAGAGAGGAGATACACTCGCCATGTTGATTTCACTGGACCCAAGGGGGAGAGTGTGCAAACTAGACTCGTCTATGACTATCGTGAGAGTCTGGATTTATCTACGATAGAGCTGTGCTGATGGTCGCCTAGTGGGACATGTCTAAAGGAAAAGTAGGTTGTTAATGGTTGTGTTCTCTTATTTGATAGAAAATGATGGAATATCCATGTCAATACTTTGCTTGTGACTGATCTTCGATTGAGCCCCTTTTTCTCACCTTTTGGACACAATATTATGCAGGAGTCATCCATAGCAAGTTCATCAGTATCTCCTACATCATTTTTGCTTCGAGAACGTGATGCTGGCAAGCTGAGCCCCGACCATCTCACTGCAACTTCGGCTGAGTCGAGAGCGATGTCAGAAATTGACCAGCCGCAGTCTCGGTCAACGATGTGTCAGAGAGTGCTTACAAGCTCTTCGGAATGGGTTGCATCCCGCCATCCGTTGTCATACTCGTTGGCGAAACAAATCGTCCTGTATGTGCGAGGACCTCGGCCGAAGGAGGATCTACCGTGTATGTTGTTCCCACTATGCCTGTCCTCTATCTAAACCCTGTCATATAGCAACGAACCCTCTTCTCGACAGGAAATATCGCCTCCATGACCACTATATATCCCTTGCCTTCGAGTCTACTCTACTCAAGTTCACTCATCGTTTCTCTACACCTTGGCTGTTCGTTTTTCTTGCCGTGGCCTATATCATTGGCTTTGCATTTTTCGCACGGGCGCAATATTTCTTCACTCCCGCTGACTCATTCGTTGGTTGCACTTCAACATATTGGCTTGCCAAAGACGATTGTGGGTTGGATGGGGCAGGATGCGGACCTTTTCAAGATGATAGTCCTTTCGACTTTCGATGCCCGGCGCAATGCGACAATGTCATCTTGCAAAATCCCCGGACGGTAGGAGATGAACAAATTGCGTTTGTACCATTGATTGTCGGTGGTGGAGATACCAATCAAACTTATCGAGGAGACTCGTTCATCTGTGCTGCTGCCATCCAAGCGTAAGTGCTGTCTCTTGCATCTAAATTACTCTAATATCGATGATCAGTGGTGTAATTTCACGGTCAACAGGCGGTTGCGGATCCCTCCAGCTCACTGGAAATTTTACAAACTTCCTTCCAATGATGGCAAACGGGCTCACGTCGATCGGCTTCCCGGGTGTCTTTCCTTCCTCCTTTCGCTTTCTTTCAACGACTTCTTTGTCCCACTGTGATGACCTCCGTGATGATGCTCTTGCTTTGAATATCCTCGTGACCTGCGCCTTGTTCCTTGTCCTCCGACCAAAACCTATTGTTCTCTTCTGGTCACTAGTATGCATTGGCTTCTGGCATGTCGTATTGTTCTCGCAACCCACAGGGCCTCCACCTAAATTAGATGTCGCTTTCCAGACGTTTCTTCCGTCTCTATTTATCGCTTACGGATTCTGGCGGGTTGCTTTTCGTTTTGTTCTTCCAGAATTTGCGATCAAGGCACCAATCGAGTCTTGCATACTCTACCTGTCTGGATATTGGGTGGGAATCCTCTACAATCTTACCATTGATAAAATTCCTATATCGCGTCTCCTCGTGTCTGACATCAGCAAACGTCCCGGTGGCTTAGTTGCTTTCATCATCGTTCTCATCATCGTTCTCATCCTGGTCATTAACCAAGTCAGAGTAATTCGGAAAACCGGGTGGTTGCCGTATTATGCAATGTGGTATATTTGTGGCGGATTGGTGATCATGATTTTGGCGCTTTTGCCCGGCTTGCAGATACGGTTGCATCATTACATCATTCCAATGGCACTTTTACCGGGAACAGCGTGGCCAACCAGGTTGAGTGCTATCTACCAGGGTCTACTTCTCGGCATGTTCCTGAATGGAGGTGCTGCATTTGGGTTTGATTCCATTTTACAGACCCCAAGTGATGTGAGTCGTTTCTAGGATCTAGTTCCAAGTCATGTCGTTGTTGACGGACTAGCGGATATGACAGCTAAGACAGGATGCAACACTAGGATCAACATTACCCGCATTCATGACAAATTCTACCAATTTTAATGCCAGTATTCCTCTGGTGAATCAAACTATATCTTGGTTTGGGCTCCCAGACGGATGGGATGGTTTTGAATTACTTGTGGATGATGTATTGAGGTACTCAGGGACAGCTCTAAATTATTCATTGGCAGCTTTACAAGTGGGGATTCCACACTTCTTCCGGCTGGCGGTAAGTCAGATTCCTACGTTTTATGGCACGAGCATAGTGTTCATCATAGTTCTAGCTTACCTCTAATGGACAGACGGGAGATTTTACGATGCCAGCAGCACTGTGGCCTAATGGGACTTGGGCAGATCCAGATCCTGGACCGTCGTATTAGTGTATCCAGATCATGAATCTTGATGTTTGGCCTGTGTTCGCATTCGATGATTATGTATTTTTTGTAGAATGTATTCATGTATCTCTCGGAGTCTGTAATAGGTAGTTTCTATCTATTCCCAATGTATTGAGTCCTTGTCTATAAATGGCAGGAATCATTGAATATCACATATCATAGGTACAGTGTAATACCATTCAAGGCAGCAGTCAGCAAAAACCAACTATGTTTACACAAGGTCAGGGCCGGTTGCGGTCAGTAGGCTTTTGTTGGAATATCAAGCCGACATCATGATGCGGCCGGAAGTACATTCTAGATATATAAGCTTAGTAGTTAGTTCTATGTACTTCACTGGTTTGCAAAGGAATAAACTGTTGAAATACGAACGGGGGAGGGTACAAACGGATGGCGAGTACAAACTACTTACACTACTTATATATCTACATCATGTAACGTAGCTACCAATTGATCCCATCTTGTGCATCGCGCAGGCTCGCACAGAATCCAAATTCCAACATAAACTCTTCTATTCCAAGTTCAAACTAGCTTGCGACTCCATTTTCTACAACAGCTTTGACTCTACTTTTGTTTTGAAATAAGTTGTGTTTTATCCTTTAATAAGTAATTGAGACAAGACTCACTGCATGTTTTTCACTACTACCTTTTTCTTTTCCATATCTAAACCCAACAACCTTTACCTTTGAGTCAAGGATAGAGTATATCCTCAAGGGTAAAATAAAAATTTATCATACAGCATTCCAATTCCTCAACAGGCAATTTAGACATGGTACATGTTCACTCAACTTCACTCTGGACTTCCTTGAAAAACAGAAATTCAACTTACCAGACTAGCTGATCATTTCTTCACTTGATTTTCTCGGCCCTTTTCCTTGTCAACTGAGTTCTCTGTCCACCTTCCCAATTGCTAGTCTCGAGCATCACAGGTCATCTCAGTTGACCTACTTATTGTTTTTGATCATCTTTCTCACTTGAGTTCTCATATTATAATGTGGTTCACATTGAAGACCTAGGTAAGGGGCAGAGTAGTTGCTGATCTTCTCTAGGGTTACCCTCGGTGAATCCTAGATAGGGGAGAAACCATCGGTCAACTCTTGCTGATTAGAGCCTAGTATATATTTTATACAATGAGAACAATAGAAGTCGTGAGTAGGAGTGCCTGATCGAGTATTGTGTGTACACAAGGTCGCAGTCGGGCTCATCCATGCGGCAATCTACTTGAACTTACTCTCCTATACTAATCTCATTATTCTTTTACAGTGAAGCCATTGGAGTGTTCATGGAGTGAGCTAGTGAGTTTGTCGAGAAGCTACTTGATCCGTTTAGCATCAATATTCGGAGTTTACGTCATCGAAACCTGTGGAAGTCGATGACTCCGACATAGCAGTGCGAGAATTGATCTAGGCACATTGGTCTGTGCACTGGTAAATATAAATCGGGGTGATGGACAGACACTACAAAGTGTTACTTGCCTCGGACTGACTTTCTCTCAACTAGACTACATTCTATCATGGCGGTAGACGTGGTCCTGAAAGCCGTTTTGGTACGACCCGAGTATCGGCATAAAGCCTCTAGAGTGTCAGTCCGCTCGGGGACCAAATGTGCTGGGTTCGAGAAGTACTGGCGTAAGTTTCGTTTTGCTTTATTCTTATGGCCATCAAGTGACATATGTGCTACGCATGCTGAGCTAGTCACATCAGCATGTGCCCGTGGCTATCGTGGACATGGAATCGAGGCCTGCGTTGGAAAGTTGTCACGATTCTTCTTATCTTCTCTTGGCCCTTGTCACATCCAAGTGCTAGCGAGCTGATTTCTTCCAGATTTTTGTCGTACAGACTTTCGCTACGACGAGTGGTTGTGTCGCATCTGCGACCGTTTCTCACTGAACACAGATCCCTCAGCAAGGCCGATACTTTATCGTAAACGGCAGGCTGTTGAACACGAAAAAACTCCGGAACATAAGGGTTGCCTTGAGCGATTTCACAGTTTCTTAGACGGTTATCCTGAACTATTGGAGAAGAACAGGCGATGCGAAATGGGTCAGAGCCCGGGGGCCGGTGACCCATTATCCTCTGATCAAGTTTACAACCATTTGATGATGGAGATGCCAAATGCGAGGAAGGGGATTAACTATGTGAATCAGTTTGTGGCATTTTGGGTGCATGATGTTGCAACAGCACTTGAGGAGGAGCCTGAATCTGCGTCAGAGCAGCTGGATGGATTGTCCCCGGACAATGGGATAGGTCAGAGTCGAAATAATGGAGAGCACGCACTGCAAGCACTACAGATGGTCCGGCAGCGGCACAGGCGCCGGACATTCGAAGAATTTCTCGAGGGTATTGTGAACGAACTGGACACCTGGGGATCTAACAATGCGTATGGGGACGATGGTTGGGGCATTGGCGATGGCTGGGGCGGTGACGATGGCTGGGCCGGTGGCAATGGCTGGGGTGGGGGCGATGGCTGGGGTGGGGGCGATGGCTGGGGTGGGGCTGATGTTGTGAATGTTAAAGAAGAAAAACAAGCAGAAAACATGGCTGTGTCTGATGGAGATGGTTGGGTTGTACAGAAAGGAAGAGACAAGGGGAAGGGAGGAAGAGGAGGAAGAGGCAGGGGAGGTTCGGGACCACAGCAGAGCGGAAGTAGACGCCAGCGACAGACAAAGAAATATGATCACAAAGGGGAAAAGCAGCCCTCAAAGAATGACCAGGCTAGGCAGAACCAATTCTCTCAGGTTGGTCCCAGTTTTCTTTTTAATCTTGGTCTGCTCATGAATCATCCAGCTTCGTGTCGACGATACATAACATCATTTTTTTCGTCGGCTGGGAGACCATCCTTATGTGTATTCGAAGTCATAGTTTCTAGTTTCCCCACTGGACTCTAGGCCTCTTATTGGCCAGTTTATATCTGTATGGAATGCCATCTAATTTGCATAGATCAAAGGTCGTAAATTCATGGCGTGAGAACTCAATTATCATTCTAACCTCTAGGTTCGTGCGTGTAGTCTGTCTGAGTAGTCGTCGCACATTCTGACATCGTATAGACCAGCCTGCTACAATGGCCCGTATCATACCATTGTCGTTGAGCCCACATGTTTGCATACTACCATCTCCAGACCTCACCAAACTCCTTGACTCGTCATCACTACCTCCATTGCCAGAAATTTTGCAATCTTTTTCTCCCTTACCTCAAGGTTCTTGATTGGATATCATACAAAAAGTTCGAGAGGATTCACGCCTTGTTTTTTGTTCGTTGCTTTAGTGACGACACGAACAACATCACTTGCTTCGGTAGCGCATACGACATTCGCGTTGCGTTTTTCGGACCTGTCTGAGATAGAAGAGACCTGCAAAGAAGATGAGGAGCAGAGATCTGCACGGATGATCGACTGGATATCAGGGAAAATAAATCAGAGATGTGCAAAATGGGTTAGCGAGATGGAAGGACCAGAAGGCAGAGATGGCTGGAGAACACCATGGTGGGATGAAGTGCGACAATGTGCTGAGGGAGATCTTATTCCTTCGAAGCACGAAGGATGGAATCATCCAATTTCCAGTGAGTGCTGTTCGGTCATCATTGGATGGGGTATTCAACTCCATATGTAGTCATCCTGGCCGCTTCTACGGCTGCACCTAATCCACTCCAGGCTATCACATCGCTCCATGGAAGAACAATACAACTCCCATCTTGGGTCGATACAACTTACTTCAAATATACCCTCATTGTGCACCCACAGAATTCTCCCCTTTCTGATGAAGAGTAAGCAGTCACATTGTGGGCCGAGTCAACGATCGTCCTGATAGTTGTTGTAGAGCTAATGCGCTATTTAACGCTGTCAAAAAGCAGTTTGGTATTAATGTATACCTATTACCTCTCTTATTACCATCACCTCCTCCGCCCCCTGTTCCTGTTCCTCCATCAATGCCCCGCCTTCCGCGGTCTAATGTTGTCGACTCGCCTCCAGCGACACGAAATTCGAAGGACGCAAATATCAATGGCAATGTAAATAAGTCAGATCCTCCTTTGAATTCACTTTGTCTGGTGCAGAATGACATCCAACAGACATCGAAGTTCGTGAGAGAGTTTGTTGTGGGATGTCTGATTCCTTGGATTGAGAAGAACGTTCTGGAGTGGAGCGAATCCGTGAGTCGTATGCTTTAAATTGTTAGGTCCATATAGTTTGATTGTAGATCATCAGTTCTCAAGCAATCGTCGTCTACCTTCAAGGCTATTTTCCTCTACGAGAAGACTGTTTGGATCTCCTTCCCCCTCCCCGTCGCCTTCTTATAACTCCAGTCCTTCTGTCGCATCTTTACCTCGAACATCAACGGCGTTACCTCATGCGCCATCGCCACCAACGCAACAACGGCGTTTAGCTGAATTTGCGACTGTTCTTGGTGACTATAAGCTTGCGGTCACGGTTTGGGAATCACTCAGAAAGGATTCGAAAGGTGGTTCTGTAGGCCACCTTAGTTTCATCAAGTGTCTGTTAATCTCTGATTGTACTCCGCCAGGACATTCTACCCCTGGTCGTCTCAGCCTCCCCGACTCTTTCGCTTCATGCACAAAATTCGCTCTCTAGTATTATTTCAAGCAATGAGGTACCGCCACAGGCTCAGTTTAGAGCTTTGCTGTATGCGGTTCGGTGGGAAGCTGGAATTCCTCCGCACGAGCTATTGAACAGTGATATTGAGGGTGAACGGTGGCTTATCTGGGCCGCTGGAAACGTGTGTTGCATGTATTATGTCCTATCGGTGTTCCTCAAATCATGATTTACAGTCAGAGGAAGCACCGGCCGCCATTTTAATCGCTCATGGAGCTCATCTGACCTTCAAAAAACAATCGAGACGTCGTGCTGCTTATTGGTATGCAGTTGCTGCGAGTCGGTTGGAGAAATGTGGTATCGTAGGTCGCACCTTTCGTTCTTCAGTGTGCGCATTCAGAAATCATCTAGAAACCTCTCACCGTGCACTTTCTGCGGAAAGCGCAAGCTCTCTATAAACATAGACCTCTTAAAGAGCTATCGCCATCATTTTGGGCTGCAGAGGGTATATCTAATTCTGCAGAAGGCCCTTGGTTTGACTCTATCATGTCTGGGATCGAACATCCTCTTGGTCAGTGTAGAGAAAAGATTTTGAGGAGGCAGAAGACTGACGAGTGGAATCCGCCAGGCAGATTGTTGTATACCACTGGAAATGTTTCTTTGGCAGTACGACTTTTCCTTGGACTTTTGCGAGGGTCCGAGCCGCTGGGCCTGCCGGTCAATTGTGTTCCAGAGGGAGAGATAAAGCAGCTTAGTAGCAGAGACAAACTGTCACTTGGCGATTTTCGTGTTGCTTTCGGGGTGAGTTTACGAAGGCAGATATGCAACTTGCTCTCACTTTACCTTCTCAAGCATCTCAAAGATACAGAGCCAGAGCAGGCGGCTTCGACTGAATTAAGATTGCCCATCAAATTTTGTCAAGTGAAGGAATCGAAACTTCGTTTCCCCGGCGATGGTTCGTTTGGAGATGCTATTACGTGGGAGAAGCGAGAGGAGGGTTGGACAACCTTCTGGAGAGGACGAGGCGGGAATGAGGGGTTCGCCGAGAATGGAGACATTATCGTCGGTGGTGCGTAATGCCGCATTCTCGGTTTGATAGTTTTTTGACATTATCACTTTACACCAGAGACTTTCTGGATTGACCTGGTAGTACAAAACCCCTTAGATGCGGAGCTCAGCCTGGCCAACCTGACTCTTGTAGTCCGACATGTAGATGGATCTCAACCCGAAAGCGAATCTGACCCGCTTGTTGATGTTGACATTATTGAGGATGTTGTCTTGGCTCCTCGGGAAACACGAATCGTGAGGTTCCCAATTTTATCCATTCAATTAGCCAATAACGTCCTTCCAGATCCCATTGGCCATTACTCCCCAATATTCTGGTACCTTCAACGTTCCACTCGTCAGATATGATTTTCTCTCGCTTTTACCTACGACCGAGATCTTGTCCACACGCGGCAAGAGGCTCAATGCTACTATAGGCCAGAGACGGGAGCCAACTTATGCTCCTGATGTACTCATGAGATTTACAGTTGCAGAGGCAACACATAAGCTGGCTATGAGTTTCGTAGAGGACGGAAAGATACAAGTGCTGCAGGGCGAGAAGAGATTAATGGATCTCTGGGTGGTCAATCTGGGTTCGAGACCTATCAGGGAACTTTGGGTAGTACCAGACTCGGAAGATGAAATCTGGGTTGGAGATGCTAGTGAGGAAGAGGCTGTTAACCACGAAGCCGGTGTTGCCAGAGAGGCCAGTGGTGCGAGCATCCAGATCATCAAATCCTCCAATTCACTGGTGTCGCCTCAACCACTGAGAATACCGGTTCCCGGTGGCGTGCTCAGACCTGAAGATGGATTCAGTGTGCCGTTGGCTTTACACACAGAGACAATCGGAGAGAAACAATTCTGTTTGTTCTTCGTTTACCGTGAAGTAAGTTATTCTTGCTGTTCGACATATGCTGACCATGTACAAACGCAAACAGGAAGATTTAGATGCCTTCCATACAACACGAATCTCTCGTATAATAGATGTGCATCCACTATTTCACGTTACTTCAACCGTAGAACCGGATCGATCTCAAATCAGCCAATTTTCTGTGAATGTCTTTTTGAGGAACATCTCGAATTCGGCAGTGCGATTAATGCAGATATCGACCATCGGTCCTATGTGGAGGGGTATACCAATGGTAGAGGATCCGTTGTAGAGTTTTTAGTGTTCTTCATCGTTTCATTGGCTGATGCTTTCCTCAGGCCTGTACTTCCAAGCTCTCAGAGCTGCAACATTTTGCTCAAGACTCAGCGATGGACCGATGGTCACGGAGCCCAAGAAACCGTAGCTTTCATTCACGATCGAATTGCCGATCTACTGAACGGCCGACCTGTGGGGAAACAAGATCCTCCGCCATTAGACCTTTGCTGTAGTTCTATCACTGAAGTAAGATGCCGACCTATCTCATAGAAACTAATGCTTACCAGCTTCACCAGCCATCTCAACAGAAAGATTTATTGAAAGAAGACATGTCCTCGTTCATCCACGGCAGTCGGCGTAACTTTGTCTCTAGATTGACAGCTAACACACATACACACATCCCAAGCTCAAGTCATCCATACGTTTTCCCATTATATAACCCTGCATCTTTTGAAATCATCATCTTTTGGGAATCCATCACGCCTTCGATCGCTCCTATATCAACCTTACCCTCAAGTTACCCCTCACCCTCTGTCTCTCAGACGTCGCTGACGACTTCACAATATTTACCTCAACTTTCAAGAAAACCAAGGTCAGGCCATGTGACAATTCATGGATTAATGTTGGGAGCTTCGCATGCTCCCCTACAAGATGTGATTCAGGAGGTGAATGCGAAGGGGAAGAGGAACATGTATGCGGAGACTGCGAGAGAAAATATGGAGATGCTTGACGCAATCAAGGGCTGTGAATGGAATATGGAAATGAACCCCTTGGATATCTCTGTGAGAGGTGCGAAAGACATCATCCATGATTTTTCTTCTGGGTAGGGTTTCGGTGCTCTTAATGAGATAATGTTATATCTGATCCATTGTGATGTAGGCCTTGTTGGACAAATGCTGAATTTTCAATACGGAATTTCTCTCTGACGCATGAGGTTGGGTACACTCTTAAGTTGCGCAGTAGGAACAGTGCTTATCTGCCGATGAATTCGTATGTCAATAGTTCTTTTATGCGTATTCCAGTTCACTGGATCCTTCTTCTAGGCATGTTCTCCCACCGCCCTATTCACTCACGCTTAATTTTCGAGGAATAATACCACCATCTGGTTCAGTTACAATCAGCCCCAAGCTTTGGATAACTCGGCCAGGAACATACAGTCTCGACGGTTGGCGGCTGGATACAGAAGTCTATGAACAGACCAAGGATACGAATGCAAACACAAATTCTTCCCTCCTTGCACAACGGCAAGTCCGGCATCAATACAGCCATGAACAACCAATATCAGATCGGACATGTATTGTAGTGCAAGATGCTTCACTGATTCAGAATAGGATTTCTGGCAGTAGCAAGGGTTAGATTGATGTATATATGTATATATTGACACTGAGATACTCGTACTGACGTACGGTATGTGTTGCAAATGCGATATTCAAGATGAACCACCTTTCTTGTTGTCCTTGGTTCTCTTAGCTGCGGCAAGGCGCATTCGCTTGACACGAGTATTGAAATATGTCTAAATCTCTGATCAGGTCATGGACACAGATAATTGGCTCGAAAGACGTACTCCGAGAACAAATTGAATCGAGTTGAAGAAAGGAACCCAAAGCTAGAAGAAAATGGATGGGCCTAGTTCAAGAGAACATTCAAGAGTCGTACCTCTACGGGAAGATATTTCTGAGCAATTACCATTGAAACGGGGGATACGACCCAGGAAATCTGCAAGTAGATAAACCAAGTTTGAGACCCCATACACATGTACAAGTTGTATGATCACATACCCGAAGAACGGAGAAGAAACCGGCCTTGACCGTCTTTATGATCTCACCAAACGACTTGGCACCGTTGATAACAGCCATAGAGGCCAGATACACTGAAAACAGAGAGCGATGGTGCAAGTCAGTAATATGTAGAACACAATGACAAACGCAACCCACCAACAACGGTAACGGGTGACACTAACAAGTTATTCGCAACCAACTGTGCGACTTTGTATTTGAAACCCTCTTTTCCAGAAAATGCTTTCTGCAGCTGTCCAACGAGGGCATGATTGAGAGGTGCCGAAATGAAAAAGCCGTAGATGGCCATTTTCACAGCACGTATATCGATGTGTGCGCGCGAAAGAAAGGCAAAAAGGAATGGGACATTTGGTGAGACTGTTGGTCGAGGTACGCCTGCAAAATTGCTTCCCAGCACTTCTTGGAAGAAGGATAAGGTGGCTGGGAAGTATTACGGATCACTCAAAATATCAGAGTTTGATAGGGGTATAAGCATACCGGTGGTGCATGCCTTGGTACGGAGAGGATGAGTGGAAAGCTGATCAAGGTACTTGACAAGAAGAGGGTGAGGGGCATTCTTTACGGAACTCATGATGAAAGAATGTGAAGTGCGAATTCAAGAAACAGATGCTTTTTTTCGGCTTTTCGGCAAAGTACCTTGACCGTTCCCATGGTATATATTGATTATGCAAATACTGATTAAGATATCATATATCATAAAACAACGCCTATTGCTTTTTCACCCTGAACATACACATGGTTATAAGCAGACTTTCAGCAGCAGAGTCAGACAACTTACCAAGCCTTCACATAATCAGCGAGCGACACCATGCATATTGTTTGCCAAACACCAAGACCGATACGAGGAGTTACCCCACGGTACAAACCCTTGATACCATTCTCCCTATAGATGTACTTTAATGTGCTCATGATTGTCAATTTTTCGGGCCGGTTCGCACTCTTAGCCATTGACTGCATCTGTATTGTGATAAGACCCATTAGAGTTAACCAATCCCAAGACAAGCACAAGTTTTGAACGAACCTCGACGCGAATAACCTCGATGGGCTGGTTCCATGTCGCCAATGCGCCACCAACAGTCGAGGCACCAATCTTCTCATAAGGAGTCAGCCTGTCGTTCTCGCCCTTGCCACGAGCTTTGCGAATCATAGACTCTGCAAGACGAGCAAAACCCATACTATGCCAAGTCGTAAGTACACACACGGACAGCAGCAAAATTATATGAATCTACCGAGAACCCCAGTTGGTACACTGACGAACAGCGACAGCATTCACACCTTTGTTGACACCACGAATACCTTCTCGACGGTAGATTTCCATGAAGACTGCGAATGTTGATGGAGGTTTGACACCGGAAGCAGCGGTCTTGTGGCGAGTGATCTCCACTGTCTTCATACATGTCGTAAAGCCTGCACAAGATATTGTCAGAGTGAACATACCCGTGCAACTGGTCGGAAAACCCAAGAATTTGACTAGTGAAAGATCGCTCACCCATAGTAGCATAAGCCTGTGCTATACCACCAGTCATACCACCAAGCAGGCCAGCAAAACCTGGGTTGATACCAGCAGCAAGTGTTGCTGTTTCGACCTCTGAGGCAGTGAACACAAGCACAGCACCCTTAGTCGAAGCTTCAATCCATGCCTACAACGCCAATTCAGATCCCGTCAATGTATTAACGCACAAAATATTCACCCATGGAATCAGTCCCTGGAAGAAACCAGTGACACCTCCACGCGACCAGACAATCTTACAGGCTTGCAGCATTGTCTGCGACCGGTTAGCAGCCATCTGGGTCTTTAAAACCTCGAGAGGTTGACCAAGCGTCGTGACCTAAACGATAAATACAACATTAACAAACACATGTACTTCGTGCTTCAAGAAGGATGCACTCGCCTCCTGTAAAATGATGTCAGTCGTATGAATTCACGACGCTTGAGGGTACAAGCTACTTACAAACTATTGGTATGGTCAAGGTCAGCGCGTATTGCATAAGAAGACGTCAGAAATGGTGAGTCCATGGATACGTAGGAGCAAGTACAAAAGTTCATACCATGTTCATGATACCACCTACGCAATGTAACATGAACTGTCATCATCGGAGCATATATCCACGTGGAAGTGTATTCACCAACAGCAATATTAGACCAGCTGACACCCTTTTGACCAGGTTCTCTTTGAACACCCATGAGAAAGATTTGGACCGACAGCAAAGACAAGAAAGAAGAGAAAGAGAGGACCGAAGTGAAGTGGGCAAGATTTTAGGTGTCCAAAACAGGCAAATTTGCATCCGCTGTCCCAATCGGATTAGTTCGGACCAACCCACCAATCACCGAACACTCTTCTCCGGCCGACCGCCCGCTGTATAGGAGTATTGTATGTGGCACCTGCCATCACAGGTGTTTATAACCAATGCCAATAGCAGGAACCGAGACAATGTTCTGCAAAGATGATATCATTGACACTATCGAATCAAAACCCTCCGTTACAGCCAAATCAGAGTGCATTACAGCGGGGTATGTTAAAGTGAGCAAGAGGGTAAAAAGCTATAAAGCTATAGAGACAGGTAAAAGAGATCCTTGCATATGGGCATATGTACTTATAGAGAATAATAAAAAGCTGTTCTTGAACGATAGTTTAAAACTGACAAGCAATAAAGAACCTAGATGGGTCAGAACGTAATTAGATGATCGTGACACCAACATGGTTGATGTGTGTTCAATGGGTGAGAGGGATACACACGTGTTTAAGGCGTGGATCTACTCTTCAGCGGCATCGTCTCTCACTTGAGGCTCTATCCCGGCTTTCACCAATTGATCTCTGAGGATTCGCGTGTCATCCTTTAATCTGCGACAAAACAAAAGTGGGTCAATGATCAGTTCCAAATGTGTCACAGACGAGCACAGAAACGATGGAAATCAACGTATATGAACTCAATGTAAGTATGGAAATGAATAAATAGAATGAGATGCAATAAATAGCAATGCGAACACATCGACATGTCGGATGTCTTGGCTAAACCTGGTGACCGAGGAAACTGGATACTCAGAAAGGGCTCAAAAAAAACCATAAATGAAAGCTAAAGCGACAAGACCACCAATGAAGCTCTTGAGTCTGAAAAACTGTACATACCTCGTCACAGCCTCCGACTGTTCATCATTCTCCGACTCCATGAACTGGATCTCCATCGTCTTTCTTGACACCTCCTCACCCAGATCTCTGATCTTCTTCTGTGCATCATCCAATTGTTGCTGTAGCATCTTCACCGCCTTGCCATGCTCAGCCATTAAGTCACCAAGCTTCAAATTATGCGCCTCATGCACCTGACTCAGCATCTCGTCCGTCACAACACCACTTGAAGGTGAGGTAGCATCATGGCTGGCAACGAAACCATTGTTGTTCGCTCTCGGAGATGCCTTTAAACTGCCTAATTCCGCCCTCACTGTCGCCAGCTCTCCCTCCGTGTCTGATAATTTCACAGAAAGGACATCCTTCTCCTTTGTGAGCAAGATAAGCTCTTCCTCGTGTGTAGTTCTGAGCTTCGACATTTCTTCCGCGCGTGCTTTTGCAGCCTCCTCCAGGTCTCGAGCATGATGATCCGACATTTCCGTCATTGAACTCTTGGTCAGGTTCAATATTTCGGTTGTCACAGAAAGATCAGCCTCTGCACCTGAGAGCGCCCTCTTCAGTCTCTCATTTTCGGCAATATGTTCGGGTGTCAAATGGACTTCAGCTTCAGTCGCAGCTTTCACTTCTTCAAGCTGTTCCTCGAGAGACTGAACCTCGTTACGAGAGACCTCAAGTGCAGTCTTAGCCTTTGCTAAGTCGTCCTGCGTTGCTTTGAGTTCAAGCTTTGAATGGTTGAGTTGTTTGCTGAAACTTTGGATCTCAGATTCAAGATTTGTCGCATGTTCAGCTTTAAGTTCCCGAAGAGTGTTTAAATTGGCAGCCTGGATTTCCTCAGTGGTAGCCTTGGATTGAGCGCGCAGAACTTGAAGTTCTTTGGCATGATCTTCTCCAGCTTCATGCTAAAACAATAAATCAATCCTCTAATCCAAATATCAGGACAGAAGAAAAAATACCTTGGCACGCTCAAAAGCCTGTTGGAGAAGTTGATCATGTTCATCTTTGACGCCTCGAACTCTGGCATTGTATTGGGTCTCTTGGCTCTGCGCATTTGATAGCATCACCCCCCTCAATACAAAACACAACGTGGGATGGACTAACCTCAAGCTCTTGAGAGATGAGGGCAATTCTCTCTGTCAATTCGTTTTGAACTGCCATGTAGGCTTGCTCGACTTCCGATGATTTGAGTCTGTGGGCCTCCTCGGCATCAGCGGCAGCCTGTTTTGCCTTATCCAATTCAAAGTTCGTAGCCTCCAAGTCTCTTTGTATAGCCTGCAGAGTCTGTGACACTTGCGTATGATTTTTGGCAGCCTCCGCCAGCTCCCCGGCATGTTTCTGCTGAAGATCTCCGATGGTGGCTGCATGTCGCGATTCCGCGGTCTTCAGATCTTCTGCCGCTTTTGTTATGTCATGCTGAGATTGATCGAAGCTACCTTGCAGAGTCTTGATGGTACTCTTCAACTGATCACGTTCATCTTCAAGAACTTCCTGAGCTTCCTTCAGCTCCAAGATCTCAATCTCGAATTCGGAGACCTTTGTTGCTGTTTCCTCTTTCTCGCTGTTCAATGCATTTAGCTGTACTTGGAGGCTTCCAGCTTCCTGTGCTTCTTTCTCAAGCATTTCGATCTTCTTCTGAGCCTCATCTAAAGCTGAGACCTGCACCTGCTTTAGCTGTTCCGTCTCAGTCATGATGGCCTCCAATTCAGAACGGGCTTTGAACAAGGCTTCCTTACTGGCAGCAGAAGCAGTTGCCGCCTCTGAAGTGGTAGCATCGTGAGAAGTTTGGAGGGTAACCAGATTTTCCTTGGTGCTGGATAGCTCTAATTCGAGAGTCGAGATTCGCTCATTCAGTTTTGTATTGAGTTCACTGGACGAAGTGGCCGCAGCCACAAGCTACACCACGAAGTCAGTCGAAGGAAATATATATCTGAATGGGACCTCACCTCCTCCTTCAAAGAGATCAAGGCGGATTTAGATTCTTCGTATTCTGCTTGTAGCCTTGCAAGCTTGTCCTTCGATTTTTGGAATGTCACTTCCAGAGCAGCCTTGGACGATTGGATCTCAATAGCTTGTGAGTTCCTTGTCTCTATCTCACTTTGAAGAGTCTCAAGCGAAAGCTTTAGGGACTTCACTTGTCCCTCCAATTTCGCCACAGTTTCGGTCTTTGATTTAAGCTCATCACTGGTCGCATTAAACTATAATTCAGGTCAACTCAAAAGTTAGATTGATTGAGAGGCCAATGTATAACCTACCCGGTTTCGGAGATCTTCTAGAGCTTTAATATTTCCATCTTCCTTGTCTTTATTGATAGACGAGATAGAACCAGTGCGTACTACAGAGGACTTGCCCGCTGAACCAGAAAAAGGTCGAGTGGCGGCTCTTGAAGCAGTGGAAGCCAATGACGCCGTGGGTCTAGCGGTTGCAGCTGACCGAGCAGTAGGTGCGGCTTTCTTGGTTGCCGCCTCTGATATTGAAGCACGAGGCTTGGTACCGGCACCACCTACTGAATGCAGAGAAGAGACAGAACCAGAAGGAGATATGACAGAGGCACGGTTAAGTGCATTACCAGGCTCTGCTACGACGGCCTTACCACTCATTGAGGAGGCAAGAGTGGTTCGTGACGTGGTGGGTGGCACGGACTTTGTCCCTGCCGGAGCGAGCGAAATGCGACGCGTAGGTGCTGCTGCATTGGTGGCTGTGGGTCGGGTGATCGAGGCTGCGGGTTTCGACATTGTGGAGGTAGTAGGTTTCTTCAGAGGAGAGGTGGGCGTTGTGCCTCCCGGTCCTGAGATACTTCTTGACACAACAGTAACTGGCTACGTATGGGGAAAAAGACACAAAGTGGAATCAATTCATGAGTCGCCAGCCAGTCAGTAAAGATGCCGTACGAGCACACGTTGAATGTTGAGTATTCACCTTCTTACCCGGGGAAGTGCCAGCTGTCTTCGTTGCAACAGGCGAAGCCTTGTCCTCTTTTGCCTTTGCCGTAACACTTGTTGAGACAGATAATGTTTTCTTCACAGGCGACTTGACTGCTGTTGGTTTTACCGCCAGAGGTGTGAGTGTATCCCCGCGTCCCTCGGACAGTGGAGTATTGACGGTCGCACTGGTGGTATCGCCAAGAGGGGTGTCTAACTCTGGACTCAGAGGGGTACCACTTGAAGGATCGGGTTCATTTTCCGGGGAACGACTTGGTATCTCCTCGGCCAGATTGGTCTGGTCTCCCTTATTTGCCTCGTGGTTGTCGTGCGGACTCTCACTTCGGTCAGAGGGCTCGATTGGTTCCGAGATCATGTTGTGATCTGCAGAAAGAGGTTGCCCATCAATTGTCGACATTTTTCAAAGAGAAGTAGAGGAGGGAGAAGTGAAGACTTCTAAATATTACCCGTTACGGAGGGTGACTTCCCCCTTCCGGGTTACCTTAATATGCATCAATACCAGTCAACAGACGCGTCGCGTTATTTAACTCCTTAGTACATATTATCTGTATTACGATACGAATCTATTTGACACTTCTACAGCAGGAGTGAAGACAAATTCAAGGCTGTAATCGAGGGTTCTTCGAGGTTGTTGTGATTATAGCTCAGGATTGTGATCTGGGAGGAAAGCTCTTGAGTCCTAGAAAGACTGCGGGGAAAAACAACTCACAGCACCAGCATCCATAGTCAATTTGGTGCCTGGAAATCTATCAGAAATCTGGTATTGCCAAGTCAGCTTATAATGTTCTCACCATATGCCAAGGGAAACCCGACCCAACGAGCGGTGAGGACCCTTCCAAAATGGCCATGAGCAACAATCATGACGTCCCGAGAAACAGTCCCTTCCTCATAATATTTCTTGTGATAGGCACGGACCTGTTCAACGACACCATCGACTCGAGCCTGTAATTTCTCGACACTCTCGCCTCCTGCATAACTTGATTCTACCGAGTGAGTTTCTCCTGACTTTGAAGAAGCATTGGTTCCTACCCATCTTTCCAGCCATCCCATCCAGGGCTACGCTCCAGAATCTCTGAAGTTAAAAGGCCTTCATAATCTCCTATGTTGACATAAATAGGGCGAAAGATAGTTTCCAGGCCTTTGAGTAACGCACCATAATCCCATTCCCTTACCTCCTCTGTCAGGACGTGATGAGGAGTCTTTGGCACATTCTCAAAAAGAAGGTGGAACGTCTTGTGTGCGCGTTGCCTCGGAGAGACAAAAACGGTGCACAAATTGTTTGGATCTATCAGGCCTACTATTTTTCAGCACTTTTTCACTTTGGCAATGTATGTACTTACGGCCTTCACCGACGAGTTTTTCAGCCGTTGCTTTCACTTGACTTTCACCTGCAAGAGTCAATGGAATATCCGAGATGCCTGTCTGTAAAGATGGTCAACTTGATTGGTTCTGTCCAGGGATTGAGATGACATACATGTCTCCTGGGGAAGACAAGAAATGTCAAAGATGCCTCAAAGCCTCCGGAAGAAAAGAAACGAACCCGTTTACGGACCATTCGGTCTGTCCTAAAAGTCCGGTCATCAGACTGAACGAGGTGTAGCTAGTCATCTATCCTTACCATGTCGGACGATGAAAAGCCTAGGCATAGGTCGATGAGGGGACATGACAATGATGGAAGCAAGACGAAGAGGTCAAGGTTAATAAACTAATTTCTGAGATGATCGGACCGAAGTAATCTTAATTTCCTAGGAGAGGCAA
>Ga0153959_1000343_pt1 | contig 23916 bp, 30 predicted proteins | sample TSFL043MetaG_FD_104685 | JGI IMG/M metagenome (GOLD analysis project Ga0153959, IMG submission 104685) | Attine ant fungus gardens microbial communities from Florida, USA - TSFL043 MetaG | ecosystem: Host-associated > Fungi > Mycelium > Unclassified | place: USA: Florida, Wekiwa Springs...
TCACCTCGGTGAGTTATTTGTACACAGGGATTGGGGTCATGCATTGTGATCGTTCTTTCCATAGATGGCTAGTGAATCAAGGTCGTGATGATGAAGCTCTTGCTGTTTTGAGCAAGGCACGCGGTATATCTGCTGATGCTGATCTAGTTCGTCTGGAGTTTCTGTGCGTATGGGGTTTTTACCTCTCTCGCGTGACCCAACTTGATGGTATTCTTCCAGAGAAATACGGGCTCAGCACCTATTCGAGAAAGAGGTGTCAGAGCAGAGATTCCCCGACTACCAAGATGGTTCTTGGTCCTCAAGTTTCAGGCTCGGATTTTATGGATACGTCAGTCTTATTCGCGAGAGGCGTGAGTGTTGATACTTTCAACTTCTGAGTAAACCTTACATGACATTTCAGATCTACTGTATCGAGTTGCTGTTGGATCTTTGTAAGCTTTGGCTCTATGGGACGAGAGAAATATGAGCTTACATTATCATAGAACCATGTTTTTCCAGCAATGGAGTGAGTGCACCTGAATCCACCGCCATAGCAGCATACTTATTGATATCAGCCGGTGTTAATGCAATATTGTATTATGCGCCGATCATCTTCCAGAATCTCGGTCTCACAGGAAATACCGTTTCTCTCCTTGCGACTGGTGTTGTTGGTATTGTGTAAGCCTCTGAGATAAATGGTTTCGAACTTCTAACTGATTGATCAGGATGTTTTTGGCCACCATTCCCGCTGTTCTTTGGGTCGATCAACTCGGCCGCAAGCCTGTTCTCATTTCTGGTGCCTTCTTGATGGGGACGTGAGTGTGAATTCTGTTAACCTTCAATTGGGTTATTTATAAGTAGATGCCACATTTTAGTTGCAATCTTGAGTGGTTTGTATGAAGATAGCTGGGTGTCGTGAGTGGATGGATATTCTTCCTGGTCAATGCAAACAGCTTATGTTTTTTTATTATGTAGTCATCGAGGTAGGTCGACTGGCTGAACTATTGGAGGTGACCACGTACTCAGTGCATTATAGCTGCTGGTTGGGGCGCATGTGCTCTCGTTTGGGTGTTTGCCATTGGTTTCGGATACAGTTGGGGTCCATGCTCCTGGATTGTTGTGGCTGAAGTACGTTTCCAATAAACACCGAGAATTTGTATCGTCTCTGATAAGTGATCTAGATTTGGCCCCTGAGTGTTCGTGGAAAAGGCCTCTCGATTGCAGCTTCCTCCAACTGGGTTAGTGGTTTTTTTTATAGGTTCATGATGTACTAATTAACATCGCTATATCGACATTTAGATGAACAACTTTATCGGTAAGTCGAAATACCTGTCCATCTGCACCAATAATTACGACAATTTTTCTATTAGTTGGTCAGGTTACGCCCACTATGATGAAACATCTCCGATTCGGGACGTTTATCTTCTTTGGCGTATGTCAAATTTGTATTCCTAACCTCTTCTCGGAACTGATCGTTCTTAATAGGTGTTCTCTCTTCTTGGTGGTTTCTTTGTCACGTTCTTTGTGAGCACTATTTCACTGAAGTAGCATTGGCATCTATTCTGACCTCTTATCAATTGTAAGGTCCCTGAAACCAAAGGATTGAGCTTGGAAGAGATGGACGAGGTCTTTGGTGATTCTACCGGTCTCGCGCAGAAAGATATTGAGCGTCAACATGAGATTCAGCGCCGCCTCGGTATGGCAGAGGTTAAAGAGCGCTCGAGTGGGTCCATCTATCAAGAAGCTGATAAATAAGGGTGAAAGGTTTTTTGTGAACGAGCCTGGACTTGGACTGTATTTGAACCGGATTTTCTGGCTCACGGTTACTATAGTAGCCGGTTCACGATGTATCGATGTATTGACTGGTAATAATGACTTTACGCCACATAAAAGCTGGGAAGTATATTTAGGACGCGGTCTCTTTCACACAGACGTAATGTTCTTGCATGATCAAAACCGTTCACTGTTTTGTTTGTATCTTGCATCCTACGGTAGCCATTCGTCATTCACCTTCGACTTTCAGGGACAAGACACCGTTTACTATGCACTATCGGCATTATGAACTGGCACTGATGACCTTGTAAGAATACATTGACAAGCTCGGAATGTTGATTTCACGTCCATTAGCCAAGCGGATAACTCGTAGGTGGACGAAAAGGTGGAAGATCTATGATCAACACCCAGGCCGGGTCTATACAATGTGTAACCTCAGACATAGATTTATCTCTTCTGCAGGGATAACCATTTGTGGGATCAAGTATTATTTACACTACTCAGTTGGTCTTCTATGCATCAAATTATGTCGAAGAGTCCACCCGTTGGAAATTTACTTGCTAGATTGTTCTATTCCTGTCACGATCCCATGTTATTATTACAGTAATGTACACCTATTATGGACATGGTAAGATCATCTTCCTAGAAATAATTAATGAGAACTTCTCGTAATATAGTCTAATATCAAAATGTCCAAGAAACAAAGAGACAGACCATTCCAGGAATTGGACCATACATTGCAGAAACATTATGAACAAGATACATGAACGAGTTTCGCTGTACCATGTTCTCCAAATTGGATAGTTCTAGCCTGTTTCAGAGAATGAGAGTCTTTCGTAGACACCGTTTTACCTAGCGTGTCGTTGTCGTTGTTGTAGGCTTCGTCGTTGCCTTGAGATGGGTGATCACCCCTTTCGTCAACGCTGTCACCATCTAATTCTTCCCACTCCTCTCTAGGCAGTGGATTGGGTCCAAGGATCATAGCGGTCAATTCTCGACCATGAGCCTGCGCACCCCAGTGAGTGTGGGCAGGAGACGATAAAAACAAGAGAACGCACACATCCAGTATCCAGTCCAAAAGAAAAACGGTTTATGTCAAGCCCGCGGGACGCAGCATGTCCATAAATAACACTGGAAGGATAGCAGGGCAACGATTTTCTCATACCGTCGGACGCGATAGATATTGAATCAGGGTCCTGAATGTACATGGTAGCTTTTTCCGAGTAAAAACCATCACATAAAGACATTTGGATATTCCAATACCGAGTCCATGGAGTACCCTTTTTGGAAGACCTAGCCACAAAATAAGTGAAGGAGATGCAGAGCACGGAGATGAGACGTACTTGGATATACTCTTATCATCGAGCACGCTCCGCATGTTTAGATTCACCCAGGGCTGTGTATTCTGAGGTACCTGCGACAAGATTTCAAGTTCTTGTGCATTTCTAAGTTTCTCAGTCTTTCTGTTGTGGGAAGAACCGAGTGAGCGAATATGAGGTACGTGAGCAAGAGGTTGGCGCTTGTGGTCATAATGATAGCGAACGTCATACGGCAGGAGCCCAGCATGAACGATGAAAGTGTGCGCAGAAGGAATATAGATCTTCAGCGGAAGAGATATCAAGTATGCATAATGTTCTTCTGTAAGATCTTGTGCAACGTAATAGTGGTCGCTGAAGGGAATCCAGTCTTTTGGAATGTGTTTCCACCATATATGATTTTTTCCACGGCTTGCTTGACGCCGCGAGTTGACCCAATCTTCTAGCTCGTGTCCTTTTTGATGATCTTCAAGCCATGCTAACTCCAGCCCAGCCAACCACTCAGCAGCCCCGGAGAGAGTGAAGAACCAATCAAGCCAGCTCTTCCATTCAATGACCTTCTGATCATGATTGCCTCGCATTCCAGTGACGTTATAATTTGTCATAAAGTCAAGAATTGCCATCGAGCCTTGGTGGCTTCCCTTTGTGATGATGTCTCCTGTGTGGACAAGAACATCACTCCGGTGATCGTAAGAGACTTTGTCAAGTAGATCTCTGGAAGCCATGTGCGTTAGTCCGAAGCCCATATAATCTAAATAACCCACCCACCGGAACCACTTGAGCATCCCATGGATGTCGCCGAGCAAGATGACGCGCCTTCGAGGATCATCTATGATAAGTATGAACTATACCTAAATTATCTGGGCAACCTCATTGGCAACATACCTATGGGAAATTCATCTGCTGAAAGGAATTGAATTGGGCGGTAGTGTTCCAGGGGAGGATACTCTAAAAATGAGCTAGATATATTTGGGAATCTATGAAAAGCACGAACTTGGAACCAGTCCCCACTGTGTAGAAGCATCTAAGGCATATGTTACGAGACCAAAAACGGTGACAGCTGGGAGAACGAAAAGTGCGAGCAGCAACTGACGACGTTGAAGCATGTTACAGAAGGGGCTAGTTTGAAAAATTATAAACTTATAAACATTGGGAATCACGTGAAGCATAGACCTATATGACGTGATTGCTCATCTCCTGCTCTCGACGCCGGTCCACCTCTGCAACATATTCGTTGACCTCGGTCCCATACCATCTCCACGCATTATGTTTTACAAAATCTGAAAAGTCCCAAGGATTGGCTTCCAGCTTACTCGGTTCCAGGAACACATATGTGTCAGCGTCGATAGCTGCTGGAAGGTCTGTTCCTTGAGATGGAAAAAATTCCTTGAATTGGCGCAATTGAGTGGATATGCTCTCAAGAGAGTTTAGCTGATGGACTTTGACTGGCTCTCTCTTGTATTCCTATAGTTGAGAGCACCGTTATCTCTTTCAGCCTGTCTCCACGATTTCTCTCACCTTGCCTTCGAAGAAATCCAACAGTTGGATATCTGCAGTGGTTAATCCAGTGACCAATGTTCCTCTTACACAGGTTTCTTCCTCTGACAATGCCCTTCCATGGAACAGTTCCCTCTGACTCTCGGCAAGCGGTATGAGCCCAGGATATTCTTCCTTCTATTTCACTCAGTCAACCATCTAGGTCCCGTAATTCGAGTGCAGTTTCTCTTACTTTTACCCTATGTCGCGTATATCCCTAGTGTGCAGATCAATCCAAGGTAGTGCATGCAATGTCACGACATCGAATCACCTTCAAGACAGCTGGACAGATCTCTAGATGTGAACCGTCATTCCCAATAACTCGAGTGAGGATCTTTGGGTGCATCAACGTTCCATAGAAAAAGGCATTAGTCGTCTTGGAGTGACCCGACATGTTGGTTAACGTCCAAGAATCAAAATGCACGTGGTTAAACATAAAATAAGCCGCACGAATGTCTTCCCTAGGGCCGGGTAATATCTTAATTCCACTCGACTCATCGAAGAGCTTGAGGCCTCTTACCGGCGTTTGTTGGAATCATGTGTCAAGTCTTTCTCTGGCGACGATACCTGATCAGATTCTCTTCACATCTAGTTTTGTCGAGGTTTCCTGAGGTACCAAAGGTCTCGTGCCCATGTGTAATAATAATTTTTTACTTTCATAAATTTGTGACGCGGTAAACAGCCCGCGGTAAGCCCGTGGTAGAATACATGGTATCCTACAATAGATAAATAGAATCAGATCACTCGCAGCTGATCCGAATATATGAGGAGAAAGAGAGAGAAGAAACATAGTCCGTGAATGAAAGTGATGCAACTTCAGAAATATTGTTTGACCATGCAAAGCATTTGCAGGGTTATCATTGAGGAAAGGGACGGAGTTTTCCACATGTAATAATGAAATTTGAGATTTTCTAGCGTTTCGCTGGACTATGTTTTTGTGGCTGTTTTCCAGGCGTTTCAGTTCCGAGGCTAACATCGATGGACTGATGTACAGGAAAATTAACTACGGTTCAAAGAACAACTCAATCCTGTTGCCTAACTGATCAACCTCATCTGTCCAGGAGACAAGCTTCGTTTATTGGGGAGGACAAGATGTCTTTCTGTTCAGACAACATAATATTCATGTGACAATCGTACATTTCAGAACATCACAGAACATCAGATCGAAGGATTTCACGTCATTAAAGAGGCGTCGCAGAACTGATTGCACGGGTTATCAGTCTCCCGAACAGTTCATGAACCACCTTCCAGGTTTCTGATCGTGGCAACTTTCCCCATACTACCATACCGTCGATAACGACGGCCTTCACCCTTGCCTCTAGAATTTCAGAACCATCACAAACTTCTTCATCTTCACATTCCACAAAGTTACGATCAAAAACGACCAAGTCAGCCTTCTTTCCAACCTGGAGTGAACCAATTTCATCTTCCTGGAAAGAGGCGTAGGCTGCGTCTAGCGTCATGCCTTTAAGCGCTTGTTTCCTTGTAAGTCTTTCACTTGGGTACCTGCAGATGGCCAGTATTAACGCCACGAGTAAAATGCTGTGCTGAATAATCGACTTACCATCCAGAATGACCATGTGGAGAGCTTCCATCAATAGAGAGGCGTTTGACAGCAGCATAGAAACCTAGTAAAGGATTAACGCCTTCTATGGGAAAGTCTGATCCAAGAGGGAGTATAGTTTGACCCGAAAGACTAGGTCACCCATTAGTTTTAGGCCTCAATAACGTGCAGAGAAATGCCAACCGCAACAAAGAAGCATAAGCATAAGCGCCTTGCATACGGTCTAGACCCTTTAATCGAAAAATCAACATTGACCTGCATATCAACCACAATAAAAGCTCACCAGTCGTTCCTCTGCATACCACATATCAGACGTCCTTGAAAATGTCAATAGAAACAGATACTTTCATGATCATCAACTTACGCGTGTGTAGGCTGAACGCTTGCAATCACTGCAAGTATTGTCACTTTTTATCTTGTTTTTGTGACGATATGGTAAAGCACACCTCCCAACTTTCCAAAACGTTTCAGGTCATGCTCCTCAATGATTTGTGCATGTTCGATACGCGGTCGCCATGCCGGGACATTCACGGCCTTCTCTTCAATCAATTCTTGGAATATGTCGAGAGCAAGGCGGTTGGCTTTGTCGCCAATGCAATGGATGTTCTACAAAGTCCGTAGTCATAACATGGATGAGCCTAAACCATCACATTATGAACACTTACTACTTGCATGTTGTCCTCGAAGTATCTTCTGACAGCTGCCCGCAAAACTATGGGAGCTTCCAATAGAGTACCTTGTACGGTTGGATTATCAGAATATGGAGCAAGTAGCGCCGCGCCCCACGAGCCTAGGGCACCTAGAGCCAAAAAAATAGGATCATGCTGTAACAAGATAACAAACTAGAATTACCATCCGCAAATAACTTCACGGCCCGCAATGTGAGCCGAGCCTGTTTTCCGTAATTTATAAAGCGAGGGACGCCATGATTCCATTCCCCACTGATATAACTTGCGATTTCCGACTCTGAGCCATTCTTTGGCAACACAACACCACCCATAAGATAGAGGCGCAGCTATCAGGGTTTTAAAGAAAGAAAAAAGTTCTGTACTTGAGACTTGACCCACAGGAATTGCACCCTCTTCTGCTTTTCTGTCAAAGATAAGACTCGCCCTGGGACAAAGACTTGATTACGACGGACTTTTTGAAAAATGAGATCATGGACAATTTAGTATCCGCATCGTGAATGCTTGTTAGCCCAAACTTCAATGCAGTGCTGATGGTGGCCTCGAAAAATTCTTCCATTCGTTGATCACTCCATGCTGGTGATGGAATAAGATCCATTGCGTTATCGACAAAAATCCCTGCGACTTGTCTGAGCCAACCTAGCATATAGGTCATGCAACAACTTACCGGTTGGCTTGCCATCCATGTCTCTGATAATTTGACCACCAATTACTTCGTCGTCTGCAGGCAAGGTATTCATAATGTCCAGCACGCGAGGAGAAACCCAGCGAGCGTGGCCATCAACTCGTGTCAGTGAAATTGGTCGACCTTTGAGCAGGGGGTCTTGGTTGAGATCTTCCTGTGACACATCTTCAGTTTTTGGAATATTCGGTCAATTGTGACCTACTGCCGTCGGAAATTTTTTGCTTTCCCATTTTGTTTGGTCCCAGCCCATGCCCTCTATCCAACGATCGGGATCATTGAGCACGTTGGGGTGACTTTGAATGTACTGTTTGATACGCTCAATGACCTCTGGGAGATCAGTGTGAGTGGCAGAGCTCTTAGACAATATCAGGATGCCTACCTTGTACAGAGGCTGTACCTGTCAGTGGAAGCTGCATCATCCATCCATTTTCAAGGACATGAGCGTGAGCGTCTATTGGTATCAACTTTGAGTCACTACGTGTACGCGCTGCGAGAATACGTACCGGTAAGTCCAGGCACAACGATATCGGTAGCCTCGACGAAAGAAATAAAAGGTTGCTGAAACTTGAAACTCCAGCTTGAGAAAGGTACAGGGATTGACGTTAACGCGATCTCATCTTTTGGTTCAAGGTAGCCTCAACAGGGATAGCATAGTGATGTGTTCTACAATATGACATACCATAGGCTCCAATGCGAGATATTCGGTCATTTCGGATGGTTATACAATGAGCACGAGGCTGGGCATCGTTCACTGTATATATTTGTTCGTGGTGAGTACAAAGCGTGTACTCCGTCAATACACGGACAGAGTAATGAACTACAAAAGCTGCGAAGGCGGAAAAAAGAAGAATCAGGTTCGGACGAAGCAAACTCCGCCGTTGTGCAGAGGATGAAATGTTGCCTAAATTGTTTGAAACCATGATGCACTAAATTGGGAAATCTGATTTTCTGACATCCAACATGGCATCCTGTGGCAATGAAGGCCAAGCGTTAATGACCAGTGCGTCTTGTTATACAATGCTTACAATATATTCATCTACCTATTAGGGCGCCCGAAATACGATCGGTCCAAAGCATGCGTCAAATGCAAACTCAAGACAGGAAATATTGTCATTCGATATGCAGTTTATTGCAAGTGCGCTAAATCTATCTCTTTCATCCCATGTTCTCACAATCAATCACAGGGAATGCTTCTTTCCGCTCATTTCTCTTCGTTTCCGTCGTGCCCTGGAACCTCATGTCAACCCCACCCCACAGCTGCATCGCCGAAAGGGTCTGAAAGCTTCAGGGAATCTACTCGTCGGTTTCTCCGGTGGATTAGGTTCGTCTGTGCTCCTAGATCTAGTGCACAAGACATACCTTACCCCTCGCGGAAGACAAGAAGGGAATCAAAATCCGAATGGCAGTTGTCCATGGCCCGAGATATTCGTCGCAACCGTAGACGTATCTGAAGCCCTAACCCCTGTGTGTGTTCTTCGTTTTCTCCTCGTCCTCATCTTTTCATCTCATCTCGTAGGCCACACCTAGAAACTCCGACTTCCAAAGAGTCATTGAGAGCTATAGTTCTCAGTTTAAGTGTGTATCTCTCAAACTCGAGGATGCATTTGATCAGCGATGGTGGAAAGGGGCTGGGATTTTCGAGTCTTATCAGAGCCGAGGTCTCAACATCATCAATGAAGGTGCTATTCGCTATCTCCTCATTTGCATGATAGTACCACTCACTGTAAGGCAGAAATCCTGTTAAAGGAGCTCTCGGATGACTCATCTTCACCTGCTGATTCTCTCCAAACTTATATCTCCTCCCTACCGACGCCAACTGCTGTGTCGAATGCAATCCAAAACTTGATTCGCATGCTACTGCTCTATAGTGCAGCTTCAAGAAGATGCTCGCATCTGCTCCTCGGTACCTCGCTGACGTCGCTCTCAATATCACTAATATCATCCATATCAAAGGGTGGTGGTTACTCTGTTAGTGAAGAGGCTCACGAAGAATGGACATACAGGCAAGATACCGAGACAAGCGATCAAACTGTCAGGGTAATACGTCCCCTGCGTGACATAGGCTTCAAGGAGTGCGCTTTCTGGGCTTGGTGGAGTAAATTGAAAATTGCGGGGAAGCACAGATATCCCGGCGGCCGACAGGATATCGCCGCCCTCACGCGAGGTGTGTATTACAATCCTATAAACACTATCCTCTTACCAATGATCTTTAGATTTCATCATAGGGCTGGAAAGGGATTATCCTTCGACAGTCTCAACTATTGTGAAAACCTGTAACAAGCTTACAACGAAGGAAGACAGCGACAAAAGGTGTCTGATTTGTGAAAGGTGGGCACTATCAACTCAACATACATTCCTTGTCCTCGTTTGACATGTCTTCTTCCGATTCCAGGCCAGTCCAGGCTGGAATACAGGAATGGAAGAATAAAATCTCAATTCGGTCGTATCCTGATTTCAAAGCAGAAAACAGATTACTACCCCATGTCCGTCGCCCAGAGATCCAAAACCTCGAGATTTCTGATACAATAACGTCAAGACTTTGCTATTCATGCCATACAACTTGGACGAGTAAGAATATCCGTGGTAGGGTCGTCAGAGGAACGGACATACCTGCCCCCATCTGGGCTAGCGTACATTCGATGGATGGGGATGTCTGGGCTAGAAAAAGGCTAGATGCCCAGGATATGCAGGCCATCATTAGCGACTCTCTTTTGGATTCATTTTGACGATGTATGGTTGTTCACTCCTATATGATTAATCAATCCTATGGTGTTAGCAGGGCACAAAACTGAGACTACGGGATTATTATTTGCTCTTTTCACATTCAGCTGGTCCTCCGGTTGGCAAAGACTTGCTTTTCCGATCATCTACTTGGCACTCTGCCACGGCTCACCAATGCATCTCCAGCACCTGAGGCAGCTAACCCTTGACACTATCCGATCGAACAAGCACTATCATCATTACGTCCGTGCTCTATTCACTTTCAGAGTTGCTGCTGTCTCTTTTGGCCGGACTTCTCTGCTTGAAATCAGGTTTAAACTATAACATCGATCCACTACACAAACACTTATTCTTTTTGTGTCTCTTGCTACAGGGGTCAACACTGTCATTATCATTCTTCCAGCGTAAATTCATCTTGCAAATCACAAAAACCAATGCAGTATACGTTTATCATCAATCCTCACGAGAACCATTCAACTGGGACCCGATCACAGTTTTATTCAAGTTGCCATCCAAAACAAAGGGCGGGTTTGTGGAGTGCCTACCGCACAACACCTTTGCTTAGCTGACGTACCATTATGCTCAGCGATACCGCATCTTCACTGTAAAGGCCTTTAGAAACCTCTGCGGCACTGACACCTTCAAACTCTGCAGCTCGCTAACTGCCTTCTTTCGTTGCTCTTCTAACTCGTCGTGTTGCCGCTGAAGTATCCCTGCAATTTCCTCGTTAGTTTCGGATCGCTTGATTTGCTTTTCCAATTTTCGTATCAATGATTTTCGTTTCTTGTCAAGTTCGTCAAGTTTGTTGTACAGCTCCTGCCCAGCATCGGTTTTGCTCAATGTCTTTTGTTGTTTGACCGTTTCCTTTTGCAACTGAATGGCTTTGAGCCGCTCTTTTGAAGTATCCAAGAACCGGTCAAGGATTTTCCAGGCAGAATCCACATTGTTTAGGTAGCGTATAGCTTCGGAGCCCTGACTGATCATCGGATACCAGTAATGGGTTTTGAGTTCCTCCTCACGCAGCTCCCCCATCTCTTCACTGTCCAGATCATCCCACATGGTTGTCATCATCAATACCCGAGTGAATGCTTGCGGTCCGCAGATCTTTTCAAAGACTTCCAAATTCCTCAAAGGAGTACCGGCCATCCGATTATCGGTAATTCTGTGTAGGTACAAGATGCCATCAAGGAGGATGTTTTTGTACCCCCTGTTTAGGAAGAGATTATTCTCGATGCACTGAGTTGTTGATCCGAGACTCACACTTGTTTGATCCATTCGGAAATCATCTGTAGAATCTCATAATCGGATTTGTAAGTGTCGTCGAAACCAGGGGTGTCTACAAGTACAATGTCGATGTCTTCATCAGGCACGCGCACCCGAACAGCTTTGATTTCATTGGTATATGACATTAAATCATGTCCCACCCCTTGATCTGTGTCAGCTACCATGCTAATAAACTTCATCGCAATTCAGTCGGAACCTGTTGATCACATAGGATGACTCACTGAACTTTTTCCTGAGCCGGTTGGGCCCATCAACCTGACATTTGTTTGATTATCATTATAGCCACTTTGATTCTAAACTTACACAATTACGGTATCGGTCTCCTTCAACTCCTCGGTCTTGACAGACCGTGTCTCCTTCTTCAGACGCCGCCATCCCTTTTTAGAGATTGGATGAACATCTGCCCGCGACGAGGTGCCAGCGGGCGTCTATACCAACACACTATTGATTTTGACGCATTCAAAAAATGAAAAGAGCACTGACCAGCTTTTCCCTCCTGAAAATAAATCTAGGGTAAAAGCTGGGTAGGCAAGCGACCTCTAGTTCAGACATCTCTCCAGAACTGAAGAATAGACACGACATACAATCTCCTGGAATTATTTTCTTCGCTTGAGCTATTGCCTGATGATGCTCGCAGATTCAACAAGGTTTTCATGAGGTTCAATGACAACGATCGCAGACCTTTAACAAAAAATCTATCTATTGAAGAAGGATCGGGATTTCTTTGCGTCAGTTCCTCGCCGGATATACTATCACTGGCTTCAATTTGGAGGGATACTACATGGAGACAAGTTATGCTCACGAATGCTGTAGACTCAGAGGTTCATTGGGAAAGACTCCGGAGAGATCAGTGGCAACAGGGATACTACAAAATCAATTCGATTTCGATCCCGGGATTAAGATAGGAGGAGACTCACGCTTGAGAGAATCCCTTCTGTGAGTTATTGCCATTAGTGGAGCCGCCATTAGCAATGGATAACGAGGTTGGGGTTGATCGTGGCTCTGAATGGGACATGGGAGCTGGGGTACGTCAATGTGCACAGGAAAGGACACAAAAGAGGGCATCGCTACACTGGGCCAATGAATGGGGTTGAAAAGCTCAGATTGCCCTATTTTAGTTTTCTTCAGTGACAGATCTGAATCTAATCTTAGGAGAATGCCAGCCTGTCTCCTCGCCGAACACATGGGGAGCACGATGTGTTTGCTCTGCCTGGGCCTTGGGTCAGCAGTTTAGTTCTCTAGATAGAAATTCCCCTATCACATCTTAAGCCCAAAGCTCTGGACACTAGTCCTCTCAGAACTATGGGAGCCGCCATATCCAGAATTCTCCAAGTCGACGATATAAAACAGGGTGATATCATCATCGCGTGCGTGGTGCAATGTTTATTGTCGGCTGTATCGTAGTAATGATAAAATGATAGCGTCGTTGGACTATCTGGAGCAGGTAAAAGTACTGTGAGTCTACAAAGATTGCCCATTTTTGTTGCTTAAGAGAATAGATAGTTCATCAACACAGCTGCCGGACAGGACATCCTGCCTGTGAATCATGGGCTGAAGCCGGCAAAGAGTGATGTACGGCATGTTGAATGTTCAAATTGCGAACATTATGGAAATCGTCGTATAGTCTTCGCGGATACACCGGCCTTCGATTCTGAGCGCGATGAGCAGGAAGTCGAGAGGAAACTGGAGAAATGGTTGAAAAAGTCGTAAGCCAACGTCATGATAACCTTTGATCACAGAACGTAACAAGCCTTCAGCTTCTCGAAAAAAGCCAAAATCTCTGGGATATTGTATCTTCATCGAATCACGGATCCAAAGCTCACGGATCCTCCTGGTCGACATCTAGCTTTGTTGAAGTCTCTTTGTGAAGAGTCCGCTGGAGGTTTTCCGAACCGAGTAATGATGGTCACGACGATGTGGTGTAATATGCGCGGCCCTCTGATCGGTAAGGAACGGGAGGCGGAACTACAGAGAGTCTGGGATAAACTCCCGAAAGGAAGTGCTCCGCCAAAAGTCCACCGGTTTGAGGATTCATCTGAAAGCGCATGGTCAATTGTTTTCGCCTTGCTGGGAAATGAGATTGATGAGTTTGAAAGCGAAAAAAGTGGGCAGTAGGGGAGGACAGGACATTTTTCATGTTCTATATTGACTCCCAGCGAACACATACATCGCAACGATCAAGCTGCGAGTCGGTCTCGCCTCATTGGTCATCAACAATTCTAGGTCCACTGTATGAATTGATTAAATAATGTATATATGCAGAGAAGCTCATCCACCGAGATATGCACACCACAGCTACCCATGTATCTGGTTCGCGTACAAGGAATTGAAAGTTGAAGGGCCGTCCTTGAGCGTGGGAGATCAACCTACTTCCCCACATTGCTGGGGAATCGATAGCCGTGATTATCTGGTACCAAATACACCATAAACTTCATTAAAAAATAGTTTTTGGTTCGCAGGAAATGACGGCTTTTGGATTGATGAACTTTTTGGTGGAGAATTATTGGAACGAAAGTGCTGATTACCAATATTATTTGCAAGATCGTGTGATTCAGATATTTCATTCTACCTCTCCGAAGACAAAGGAGTGTTAGCACTGTTGCCGTTCAATGACCCCTCTCTTAATGTTCTCCGGACCTTCAACAGATCAAGAAAACCACACGGCTTTACTCAGCTTTATGTTCTTGTGAAGTAGATAACAATCTCCGTCTCTGTATAAACTAGAGACCCCGCTTTGTGTTAGCACTGCTTTGGACGCCCCGCATCGTTACGGAAAATGCACACCCTCGTTGTTCCAGAGTACTCCTTATATCCTGAAATTCGCTTCTGGGTTTGAGAAGTGATTCTTCTGGGCAGGATGTTCCAAAAATATCTGGGCCATTAGGTGATCGAGAATTGGGCCATAAAATGACTATGATCTGCGATCTTAATTTTTTCTGTGAAGTACTTGTTTTGGATTGCAATGTAGCATTTCCTTGCATCATGCCTGACTCTCATCATGAGTTTTGAGCCTTCTCTACCGGTCTTTTCCATATCGTATGCTTTCTCATCTACTGGGTCCAGGTCAATCCATAGATCTCCATCTTTCATCCTAAAACTCCCAGATCCCAGAACCTTCATCATTCACTAACACTTCCCAGGTAGGATACAATAGACAACAGACGTCATAGGGGCCATGTGCTCCAGCATTGTCTACCATGCCTTAAACTCATTGCAGCATGCAACTCAAGAATTGACATACCTCTTCCTTTCGAGATGGCATCGCCCCTCAATGTTAGTATGCAAGCAACTGCAGCACCGGATTCTACCAGAAGAACCATCGACCAACGATCAAAATCTTCGGTTGACATGCTGACTGCTCCCGCCTTGGCTACTGCCGTTAGTCAGTCATCAGGGAAGACGGTCAATAGTTTTTATACTGCACAGTCCCTGCCTTCTCCCTACATTGAAACTCCTCCTCCGACTCCTGGAAATGTTGGCTTCACTGATCTTTCGCGGGACATCCCGCTGGTCGCGTACGTATTGAATCCGATTACTAAAAGGGTGATAACTGAGGGCCACATTAGAGTTATGGGCCTTACAGGGGCAGGGAAGAGTACGGTAACATATTTTTTTTTGAATATATGGTGACTTTGAGCTGAACTTTTACTCAGTTTATCAAGGTCGCAACAGGTTCAGATGAAGTACAGGTTGGAAATAGTTTGGAATCATGCACCCGAGCGAGCAGGGTTGTGCGTTGCCGAAATCCATTCCACGACTTTGACGTCTCGCTCATTGACACCCCTGGTTTCGATGACACTTTCCGAACTGATATGGAGATTTTGCGAGGGATAGCAGAGTGGTTAGAGAAGACGTTAGTCATCCTTCCATTCAGTCGATTCTTGATTACCAAAACATGCAACAGGTATCAGAGAGGCATTCAACTGTCCGGTATCTTGTATTTACACCGGATAACTGATAATCGAGTGCCCAACAGTTTCCTCCGCAACATCGAACTATTGCGAAGACTCTGTGGTGATGGCGCCTTCTCAAACATCCGATTTGTCACTACTAATTGGGATTTGTTGACTGATCAGGGCGAAGGAGAGAGGGAGGAGGAGGAGCTATGCAGCAAGTATTGGAACCATTTCATCGAAGGTGGATCACAAGTGTTTCGATTTCAGAACACACATCTGTCGGCTTGGAAGATAATAAATTCCTTGCCTATGGAAGGCAAGGCTACGTTAATCCAAAAAGAAATGGTAGATCAACTTAAATCTCTATCGCAAACAACAGCGGCGGAATCGCTGTTCACTTGGGCATTCAAAGCACTCAGGGAACTCATTACTAGGCTAGAATCTCTCATCATGATTTTCATGTCCTCAATTTCTTCTCGCGACAAACCGCAGAACGAGTCTTACGAGATACGCGTAAAGGAAGAATCATGCAGAACTGAACGTTTTCGATCATATGGGTCCCGGCTCAGATCATGGTCAGATTCAATCTGTTCCTTCAATCCTTCCGACGAATCAATGGAATTCTTGGACTCTGATACCTCTCACTCGCTTTTGCGGTCCCGTATCCACCAAAGAGTGAGAGGAAGTTTTTCCCTTTCACAGCGGCGTAAGCCAGTAACGCGTACCATGACGGACTCAGACGCTACTTACTTAGATCCAGTCCGCTTGGGGTCTGCCACCTGTGATATTCCAGACATAGATTCCTTGTTCGAGATGGCCATCGAGGCGGACCCTACCACGACAGTGACTTTGACAGGTACAATTCAGGCACTGATACTTGCTCGTGCAACTGCCACTAGCTTGTCTATACCGAGCCTCACGTCCGCTGTGGGATCTGCTCTACGCGTGGCTGAGCTACTGAATGTCAGTGGTTGGATGGTACTCTTGAAATACCAGGTTGCCTAATCAACATGCAGGAAATGCGCGTTACAGATAACACTCTCGTTGTGCTCATAATTAATATTGGTCGTTTCGTCAAGACCATTTGCTCTCAAGATCAGTCTGTTAGAACCTATCCGCAGCCTATGATTGATGCAGTTGAGCAATTTATTGTGTACGTTTCTCGCCACTCTTTTCAACCTTTTGGCTCCTAATTTGGGACTAGTCAATTGCAAAAAATCGAGAATGTCGCTCGAAGGCTAGGGAAGAAGAAATGGCTACGCCGTTGCTTATTAGAGCCAGAAGACCGTCGCATCATCATAGATTGTAATGATGCTATTAAACTTGCACTCCATTCATTAGGAGTGGGTCTTCCTCGATTTTGCCTCATCTGAGTCCTAAATCACCTTTCCGATAGATACGAATTGGATTGACCATAGCTGCTCAAAACGAAGATATCTCGCTGAGGTTAAATGAACTACAGGGGCTTGTGACTCAGATGCTTAGCGTAGGCCAATTTCATCAGCTATTCGAAGTACTGGAGTTTACAATCACCCAGAGTTACGAACAAACGGGATATAGGGCTGTCTAGGAATAAACCAGACGCCGGCATGAACCAAACCTATCTTGAAATTGAATTTTCCCGATGATATTTCATGAACATACTCCCTGATAGCTTGAATCCTTGTATTACACTGCGCGGAAGATCCACCATTATGCCCCTAGGTTGTGAGTGATCATGGTATGACAGTAGCGGGTACTCAAAGCAGTTGATATATTCTCACATTGTTGTTTTACAACAAGCAAGTCAGTACTATGATAAGATTGAAATCTGAGCCTGAAAAAGTAGCGGGCTAACAATAGCATTGGATCCTAGATAAATTCTGGTGTTAGTTGGGAATTTGAAGATAGATCTATAATGAAATTATGATCGCGGAAATGCATGTGAGAATTTGGATCACTCATGTTCTTGTCCTCAACATGGCGTGTGAGCAGACTTCTGGGTTCTACAGTAGATCCCTGCAGACAAATTCCGGCAATTTTACACTGTCGTTATTATGCAGCTGCAGCGGACACAGACTTTAAGCCAAAACCCAAAGCCAGCACTCCTTTACGACGATCTGCTTCCGCTTCGCTTCCCATTCGCACCAATCCTACACCCACTCGAAGTGATATTCAGACTGTTTTCACTCTTGCAACTGCCAAGCGCTTTGTCCTTTCTCGCCTCCGAACTCATTCTGAGCTCCCGGCTCGTTCCCAGATCCTTCATGAGTCATGGTGGATCCCCAAATGGTCGGGGAAGGGAGGACGAGAGGGGGAGATATTCCTTTTTCCCAATGGAAGTTATGTCTGCTGGGGACTTGGAGAAGAAGATGCATTAGACTTTAAGGCACAGGTGATTGACAGGGCACCTGGGATGCAAGTTGCACCACTGCGCGAGGCAGAGGATGAAGAGCTGGAATTTGTGGTTGATCCCAGCGAGTTCGTGCTTTCATGCCCTAGCTTCCATGTAGCCAACTCATCTGCCCCATTCGCAGGAAAACTCGTCTTCAAGGGGATTTAATCATCCTTGGGCAAGTCCCTCCACTCAGTGAACCTTCACTGTTTCCTTCCAAACTTCCGCCTATGGTCTTTCCAGTGGAAACTCTTCTGGCACGTTATGCATATTCCCAAGCGCTTTCACGTTCAACCGCGTTATCAGCCCTCGAGGTGTCCTTAGATGATTATTTGACCTCTATGGCTTTACTACCCAACTCCCTGGAACAGACCGGAAAGCCGGGGATGGGTCGAACGCAATTGATCAAAAAACTTGGACAGCTCATGAAGTTTAGACAAGGATTAAATCTCAACAGGGAGAATTTCAGTGACGTCCCCGATTTTTACTGGGGTGAGCCAGGGCTGGAAAGTGAGTCTTTATCCCGTCTGTTTGATTTCTAAATGACACATTCAAAGAGTACTTTGAATCATTGAGTGATGCACTGGAAGTAAGAGTGCGGACTGCGTCTGTCAATGACAAGATCACCTATGCGGCAGAGGTGAGATTGAGGCTTTCTTTTGTTTCGATACCTACTAACCGATTGGCCAGGCCCAGTCTGTCCTTCGACAATTACTTACAGAGGTATGAGCGCAGGATTGGTTATGACGTCTGTAGCTCATCCATCAATTTAGTCTTCAACTCACCGAATGGAATTGGTTATCATCGCACTCATTGCTGTCGAGGTCACCATTGTGAGCATTTATGTATCACTTCTGTTCAACGGATATTAATGATTGCTTGATAGGCTCTCATTCGTGATGGCCCAGAGCTTTGGCACATGATTGCTGGAAAGGAATCAGAAGACAGGTACCCTGTATCACCCTAGACTGCTTATCACCCTAGATTGCTTATCATCCTCCTCCCAACTCTCTTCAATATACATCATATATCATTATCATTTCCATAGATATATACGCCTCCCTTGGAAAATCTCAGAATGCAGGAATGCCATTCGAAATGTCAGAACTGAGCTGAGGATTCGAGACGATAGGGAGTTGTCCGGGAAAACTGGCATTGAGCAAGTCAGCCACCATCCTGAGGGGAATCAGACTATTGTGCTTTTTTAAATCAACAGCATTACACACCTGCCAAATACTGTAGTGCCATTGACGTTGAGATCTATCATTGTTAATGTAGATATTCAGAAATCAAAAGTACGGCTGTTTTGATCACTTACGTGTATCATCGTCAGGCGTCCTGTTCAACCTGTGAGCGGCATCGGGTCCGATGGCTTCGACCTATTACCAGAGAACAAACACTCAGAAAAACATTAATCAGACTTCACTACCATCCTCTTACATATTTGATCGAAGCAGCATGTAAATCCAAAAGGTGGGTCTGTTGCTGCTGAGAAATTAAGATTGTCTCTGAAAAAAAGCAGTACAAATCATTGGTTAACCTGAAAGACACAGACATCAAGTTCGGCGTATACTTACCATCCGCCCAAGGCCCCAGAGTATCTGCAATTGTTCCATCCGAGTTGAAATTTCTCCTCGTCAAACTTGTCACCAGCACAGGTTCAGCCCCTAGATCTCGGATCTCCCTCACCATCTCAGTCAAATTAGCACCCATAGATTCAGGAGGTGCTATTTTTTGATCATTGTGGCCAAATTGAATCGTCACCAATGTGTGTCGTCCCTTTGCCACTTCCCCACGAATAGCAGCGATGGAAATGTTCCAGAAACTACGAGTGCAAGGGCATGCGGATATCGATTTGAACACCAGAGAGTATTTGCGCATGAAACAATGACTGACTTACCCATCCGCTACAAAACTTCCTGTGGTAGCTCCATTATGGGCTGTATTGATGCAAGGCGTTCCCGCTGCAACGGATGCGATATTTCCTGTGATGGAAGAGCCGCAGAGCCCGTTACCCCAACCTCCGCTATTTGGTGTAGTCCTGTGAAAGATTCCAGGCTAATACTTTCATAGATCGCGCCGATATCCACATACCCGTTTGCGGTAGTACTGTCGCCAACAAGAACAAACGATGTTGGTCCAACTGCGGAAGGTGCTGCCTTTGCACAGAGAAAAAATACAATTGACGTCAAAATTTGTACGAACATTTTTGAAAGGAGTTCGAATGAGTTTTTGGCAGGCGCCTGTTTCTTTTAAAGCACAACTCGGGCAAAGAGCGGACGAGATACCTTTAGCCGGTCCGCCTGTTGACAAATACAGCGAGGCACAGGGGATAGTATATTGGGAAGTCCAATAGAACACACGTGAAAAATACATTGAGGTGTATACAAAATCGTTTGTAAACAATGTTCCTTGCGAAAACATCTCGTCTAAAGATAGTAACGATCGCCTAACAAGACCATGTCAGCAGCCACATTCGCTGAAAGAACAATTCAACGTTCACCTATGTGTCCCATTCCAGGCTGCATAATCCAAGTCTTTCGTCCGACTCCTGTGGGATTCGTCAGGTCATCCTGTAACCCTTCGAGCCAGCATTCTTCCATTTCATCATCGACAGCAGCACAAACGATCTTGACTTGCGGAAAAGCACGCCTAAGAATTGAAATCCCACCACCACGTGCAACAAGAAAAGTGACAAATATAATACGATCTTCTTGAACACCGTGATCAAGTAGGATACGAATCGACATGAAGGCGGCTGCGCCTGTGCCGATCTACCGGTCCGGGAAAATGTATCAGATTCATGGGTGCGCCGACAACATCAGTAACAGGAGCTCACCTGAACATCAAGAAGGAATACCCAAGTATTCCCTGCCATATGCCGGTATCGGATATACTGAGGGAGCATCACCTGAAGACACATTGGTTCTCCTGTAGCAGCATCTGACTGGACTAATAGAGAACCCATTGGCGCGTCGCGGATGACTCTCCGAAATCCCCGTTCCAGGCAGCCGCCACTGAAGCAAGTGTTAAAATTGCACTGTAGATAGGTTCCTGGAGACTCACGATCGCTGGATGCAGACTCCACACAGATACTATCGCACATAATTAGGGTGTATAGATAACAACACCTGGGGAAACTTTACTGTCACATCAAGCTGCTTCCCAGATGTTTCAACTCCCAACGGCGTAACCACGGTCCTTGATAAATACGGGAAACACTGCAATGCATGCTCAACAAGGAGCGTTGACAGGCGGTCAACAAAGAAGATGAAATCTTGACGGCTACAGTTCCGATCACGCAGAATAGTCAAGATACCCTAGTAAACATATTCAGAATTCTAGTTCACATGACAATCCCAAATCACCTTCAATTGCGGTGTGTCGGGATGGACAGTCAAATTCAGGTATTCTAATGGAGGAATTAATGGTCCAGTGATGGATTTAGTTTCAAGGTAGGGAATAGCAATCTTTTCGCGGAATTGGTTGGAACGCTCCTGAAGCTGGCGCCTCACATGGGTACAAATAAGTTCAATTGCGACAGTGTTGTTGGAACCTGGAACAATCTTTTTGGGCTTCTATGAGTGCAATGGTTTGGGAAGAGAATCGAATGGTTACTTGCTATGTCGGCGTGAGAGGCCGTGGGGCGCACAAAATTATCATATGAGGGCTTAACGAAGCGCAAATATCTGTCGATGATGGATATGAGGTTGCTGAAGATGGATGTTTATTGGACCATACTGATCCAGTACCCCCTCAACGCTCCGACCGCGTTCCTTCACATCCCTCTTGATGCGGCGAGTGAGCATCAAATCGGAATCACACTGTACGAAAATCTGGGCAGAGTGAGACAAGGCAAAATAGCAAAATCACAAATGAGATTTACCTTAAGGTCATATAGAGCCCTCAACATCGGATCATGCAGGGCCATTATGCCTTCGGCTTCACACTTCGTTTAATATCTAAATCGACACTTCAAATCAACCGAAAGTATTCACCGATTATTACAGTGGCACCATAAAGGTATTTGGTCTCCCGCAGACGTTGATGTTCCATGAACGAATATACAGGTATGTTCGATTGTTTACAATCTTTGAGGTCCGCCAGGCACTGGAATTGTTGGCAGGAACGGAAAACACGAAAATACATCGTCACTCACTGAAGCAAACATTGGCATGTCGATGGCATCAGGATGATCCAAATCCAACATGTTTGCATGAGCAAGGGCAAGTTCCTCAGGGGTATGATGCTTATAGAAGCTATCCTGTAAGCTAATTCAGCTAGGCATATACCACAATCGCTGGCATAGTCATCTCACCTGCGAAAGGATGATAACGGTAGGGATAGATCCGAGCGCCCGAACAATTTCACGAGCAACATGCGTCTGGTTCCACAGAACAATCTCGTACCACAGACTACGATAGTTAATCAAGTGCGACCACCAACCTTTCCGCTTGCAGAACCTCCTATAGTGGCCAATAAGCAAAGTCAAAATTTATGAAGCAATTCACGATTGCACCAGCAACACCGATCACAAATGCATTACTTGTTTTCCTGCCATCCTCACCATACCTTGGGGCCCCAAAGCCGGATCAGCATATGCACCAGAGGTTGCAACACCAATACATACATACCAGGGCGGCCGGCCGTGAGACACTAATACCGTGTTTTTTTGGGGCTGGAAAAGTTTCAAATCCTTCCCAGGCGGAATCGGAGAGGTAGGCATCATGAGAGGATCACTCAGGGTGTGCTTCAAGAGTAGAGCAGACATTCCACTAGTGACACGAGGAGTATAGAGGTGACAATAACGTTAGCGGAATGGCTCCGTAAACCATCAACCACATGGTCGAGATCAGGAGCGTTAGGCCACTTTATTTCATACCTAGTACTGTCATTTGGATCTTATTGTTTATACAAGAAGCTTGAATCGTAAGTGCAGCATTAGCTTTGTCTTCGCATAAGTGGATTTTCATCACCCTTGGAAATTCCACTTGAACATTGATTTTCTCCCGTGACTTATTCTTTTTTTTGGTTCAGAATTTCTATTCCGCAACAAGCAAACTAGTGCTAGGACGTGGAGCAGATCAATAGAACCCGACGTCAAGTGTGTATCTACAGGAGACTGTAGCTAAAGGAGGAAGATGTGGAAGATTCCATTGACTATAAGAAGACGTATTGGAAACCAGTAACCAAACCTGTTTTGGTCCCTACGCTATAGACGAACCAGAATTCTTCACCTGGTCTCAGGAATGGAGATTCTAGGCTGGCAGACGCAGTGAACTAGGCATCGCCGATCCCACAACCCACTCTGGTGGTGAATCATGTAGTTTACAATCTCCTCCTGTCACGCACGGTCTTCGTCAATGCTGACCAAACCATTGTTCATGAACAGTTTGCCCGTTGGGCCTGCGGATACACGCCGGCTTCTTCATCCTCCGACGAAGAAAAGACATTTAACACAGGAAAAGCGATCATAGCAGATGATAATGATCTAATAATTTCTACTCGGTTTCTATTACGCTTCGCCACTGCACCTCCCTCAACTTACACACAGGTGGTACACAGGCAGTCATGACACATCAATTGGAGGCTGTTCATATAACCTAATTTACCTAGGTCATGATCCATTCCCAGCCCTCGTTAAGTACGTGAAAAACGTTCAACCCCGTGTAGTTCATTGCATATCCCATTCATCCCAAATATCGGACACGTTGGAGACGGCAGAGTGGGAGACATACTCAACAGTCTCCACAAGTTCTACAACCCTCTCAGTAACACTGTCCTCTTTCTTGTTGCCCCTTATGGCGACCAGGACCCGATCATCTCTATCGCTGGTGGAATATCCAGGGTACATGAGACGTATATCAATATCTTCAATCACTTGGGCGATCTGCCCTGTATTGATATTCCTAACTTCGATGAACTGTGAAGAGACCAACAGGATGTGATTTCCGCGATGGGCAAACCCATTAGCCTGTGTTTCCCACCTGATATAGCCACTTGATCGACTAGGAATACCTCGTTTGGTGACATAGCATCCTATCCCTAGACGAGATATGAGGTTTAGCAGTTGTTGGTGACTATAAGTGATGCCCACAATCA
>Ga0153959_1000351_pt1 | contig 23473 bp, 28 predicted proteins | sample TSFL043MetaG_FD_104685 | JGI IMG/M metagenome (GOLD analysis project Ga0153959, IMG submission 104685) | Attine ant fungus gardens microbial communities from Florida, USA - TSFL043 MetaG | ecosystem: Host-associated > Fungi > Mycelium > Unclassified | place: USA: Florida, Wekiwa Springs...
ACGAGAATCTTCAGCTTCCACTTGATCGCTTCTTGTTGTTGCCCTTGGACATTACAACTCTCCACGAATTGCCATTCACAGTTTACCAACAAAAAGTTGACTCTGCTTTTCGATCTGCGACTGAAGCCCCGTCCGATGGCTCAGACAAACCTCCTCTTGTACACTTTACCAGCTCTTTCCTTGAGTTTACGCGGGAAAAGATGAAGGAGCAGGGAAAAGACGGTATGGGACTTCATGACATTGCCGCAGTTTGGTGTGCTATAGAAAACTCTCCAATACAAGAGGGTGGAGAAACAGGTTTTCTTTCTCCAGGATGGAAAGTGTCTGTCCGGACTTTTGACATAGAACGGTATGTTGATTCTCTGAAGCATGGTGTTACCAGTTGAAATTGACCCAAACCCTCAGAAATGGAGAGCTAACCCGGGGAATGCTCGTTGTTGATCGACGCAGTAACCAGATAGCTAACACTCCAGGCATCTGTTGTGTTAACAACACTCCAGGGTCGAACACTCTTGTACAACTGATGCTTCGTAGAATATGGGGAGTGTAATCGAAATCGAGACCCAGTATCTGATCCTCGCGTAAAATATCCGACTCGAAACACGTGCAATACTTTTTTATCATAAATTGCGGTGCTCGATCCGATCCGTAGTACATCGTATCCTACAATAAACCCCAAATTACTAAGAGAAACATCATAACCAGATTACTCACAACTGATCCAAATGAGAGAAAGAAAGAAGAGAAAGCAGAAATAGAGGAGCAGCACTCAATGACTCTGTGACAGCACTACATGTTAAGTGACGTTGCTTGACCAAGCGAACGCTCCAGGGTTGTCTGTTAAGAACAGGACAAAGTTTTTGATCACCATACGATCATCTATTTTGTACCGACTGCAATCATTCAGAATGTGAGCTCTGGTTTTCAGCCTCTTGTGACCACGCAGGCATGCATAATTTCCTTCAAAAAAATCTCTTCCTAGATTCCCCGACCTGGGTCAGAATGGCTCTTGTACAGAGCGAAACTGAGGTCCCAATATGCTTCATCCATCCTCCTTCTTTGATGTACGATAGTTGGATGTACTTTTTTTGTTAATCTTAAGCTCTAAAAATTGGTGACCTTTGTTGTGGCCGAAGTTGAAGGTGGTAATTGATCAGTGCATCCCTTGTTTGATTTCTCCCTCGTAGCATCTAATGAAGTGAGTTGAAATGGAGTGCTGAAACACGATAGTGCTTTTAGCATCATCACTGACTTTGGCATGAAGATGACATCTTGCTTTACTGGAGCAATCTCAGAATTTCACTTTGTTATTATTGTTGCGATTGAAGAAGGGTCTGAGGAGGTATGTAATAGCAATGGATCCACCCTGTCCAAAATGATGCACTTTTTGCAGATGATATAGTCCGTGATGGCGATGATACGATCGACATCTAGAAAGGAATTCCCAATCGTACGGCACAATATAGAATGTTAAGAGAGACAACTGTTAAGTTGCAAAACAAATAAAGGTACATAGAACATCTTATCTTTCTACTGGTAATCCAACTCGCGTATCCTCTTTCCTGGATATAACCCTGCACTTTTCGGTGCGATATCTAGCAACTCTCAATACTATTTGAATCCCGGAGTTTCTATTCCTATCCTTCGTCGCATATCCTCTTATCACCCGCATTCTCCTCAGATGGTCAAGATTGAAAGATCTTGTCCGGACCAATGGTCAGCCAGTCCAGCTAAAGTGACAAGCAGGTTCTGGCTCTTCTTCACCTCGTTTTCATCCAATTCCACTCATTATTCTCCTATCTGTGGTTTTGGATGGCGCTTGTGGTGTAGTATCAACTGCTCGAGCCCTACTGAGAAAGCCGCATTAGATCTATTTTTGGATCCTAATCTTTGTCAAGGGCTCGATCTTGGTGAAATCATGGTGTCTGTTGAGATTTTGAATACGGCCGGCTCTCAAAAATACCAAAACTCTTACGAAGGATTGCGTATGTCATATGGTGTACAAAGTCTATGTTCAGGCTACACGGTGACCCAGAAACGACGGATCGAGGTTGTTCTTTCTCTATTGTTCGATTCTTCGATTGGTCTATCTTTCCCATCACCACAACCCAGGGCGAACAATTTCCTTCTCGAGTTTCTGCATACCTCATTGACAAGACCTTCTCCTGCCGACACCAAGTTATACCTATATTCTGCCAGAAAAGGGCGCCGAGCCACTCGCCTGAAGCCGCTCTTGGTATATTCCAATACCTTGCATAATTCTGCTACCTACTGGGAAACAAGTTTGCAGTCCTCATGCTAAAACCAACCTTGATAGCGACTGATTGGTTTTCAGTGCTCTCTGGAACCGGTTTCAAGCGTGGTGTACGGGGCGACCTTTTCGTTGACGATCTCGAAGTCATTCAGAAGTTATCGAGCGATGGTTACGGCTACAATTCAGACAGCGATCTGGAATCAATTTTAGATGATATTGATGCATTCCGGTTCTCAAGACCAAGGCCAAAATCGGTATCGAGCAAGGCCTAACCAAGGAAAATATAGTCACCGAGCTATTCTCATGCTTTACATCGAAGTATGTATGACATTAATTCATTCTTTCATAGATATGGCTCAGTCCACACTTAGATATGATGAGATCATCGAATCGGAAACTGATTTTCTGATTAACAATTTCTCCGATGAGGTGGAACACGCGTTTAATACGGTTTTATACAGGAAGGAGTATCATTCTCGTACTCTCGTATTCGCACTCAAAATGCTGCGAGGAGGAGACGTGAAGACTGCTTGGGAAATGGCGAATTTGATTGCAGTTGTGTAGAAGTTGGTTCGGTTGGATTATGACGTCCAAAGTGTATGACGCCTGACCTGGTTGTACAAGTAGTAATGACCTGAAGAAAAGGAATTGTAACATGATTTACAAAATCCCGAACGAGCATTGAACGTGAGGGTGTCCATATTAAACCCAGATCATAAAGAAAGGCTGTGGTTTGCCCATATTCGCCCAGGAAGTCCAAACGTGCCTCCTCTACGACAGATCTCTTCCAGGACATCTGCACTCAGGTCCAGTCCCATGGCTCCCTGTACCTCTACAGCAAAACCTCTCGGCCGAGATTCGTTCAAGGATACAGAGATCTCAACCAAACCAGTTATAGGGTGCCGTTCAGGACTCCTCATGACGATCTTGGGTCGATGGGACATCGTACCCACTTCAGGTGGACCAAAGAGATCATCTGTCCCATTGGTGGGATTGAGCAACACGTTGACAGGAATCTTCTGGGGAATATTTGTACCTTTATGAAATTATATCGAGATAATAAGTAATGATTCTCTTTGCATACCTGCGAGTACGGCCTGTAGCTCGTCATCCGTGACGTCCAACGTTCCTAGGTCGAGAGCATCATCCGGCTTCATTCCTTCGGGGAGCCATTGACATGACAGGAGTGTTTCATTTAACCAGCATTGTTCTCGAACAATCTAAAACGATTGAGTACAGTGAGTGCACTTCGACTTCTCCAACATACCTCCAGAATCCCCCAAACTTCCTGAATATTGTGGACAGGGACGCGCTCTAGAAAAAATCCAGGTTCATCAGGTGGTGTCAGGCGAAGCTGGAGTGGGGGGTGTAAACCGCCTGGAGAGGTCTACTGTATATGAGAGCTTCCATCTTTGACTATTTTAGGTCTACTCACGTAGAAAGCGGTATATCTTTCATGTCTGATCTCCGTCGCCGAGTTCAACTTTCGCATTACATTCAGTCCTAAGCAAGTGAAAGAATAGGAACCCTACCAAAAGATCGACCCAAGTGTTCGCGTTGAAGGATATAAAATTGACATCTTCTAGATCTCCGTGGAGTCCCCCAAGTGGTGTAATAAGCATTTCGATATCTCTCATTTGACTCTGACTCATGACAACTCCGGGCTTTTTCCCGTCATCTGTGAAATCCAACATCCATACGTGGCACGCATTATTGGTGGAGACATCAATCGGTTGTCCATTACGGGGAAATACATGTGTAATGTCAGCTCCATGAGAACAGAAACTGAAAGTGGGACGATTGGCGATTCCAGGTAGAAGTTCTCCCAAGGTAAAGAGGCATGGAGAAGTGAGGAGAGCTACTGAAAGTGTGGCGGTTGTTATACCTTTTGGAATTACTGAGAGTTGGGAGCGGAGATGTGTCAGAGGAATATCGATAAGCGGCACGTTTCTATCTCGAGTCGGAGAGGTTGCAACGCTCTGAAGGTAGCATAGATAGGCGAAAGGTGTTACGTGCACAAGGAACGTGATACTGGGGGAGGAGAGATAAGGCAGAGGGAGTGCATGTGAACGTAAGAGGAAGATATCTAAGGGAGCTGTTGGTACTGCAAGGGCTCTAGAAAGTGTAAGAGGATGTACACGACGAATCTGATACAATACTCACGATGCGACCGCTTCGGCCTCTGCCGTGGCAAATTCCTCGACTTTGGGGCACAATTTATCGGTATCCACGAACCAAGCGGCGCGAGCACCATCCTTCATCTCTGCTAATTTATCCAACATAACCAGGTACTCAAGCTGCTGTTGGAAATTAGCAGCAAGCTTTCCCGCTCTCACTGCATCCCGTTCGTCCTCAGGTTTTTGAACTTCGTCACAATAGTTTTGCAAACTCTCCGCGAGGAATGCATCAAGCGAGATCGACCCTTTAGTATTAGGGGAATTGCCTGAGGCCTCTTCTGAAGTGGCATAAGACGTTTTGACACTCGCAACGTGCGCTCGGGGTCTAGATGGGTTTTCCATACTGATCGAGAAGTCAACATCCACCACAAGAACCTTTCCACCGAGCATGACCGTCACATTTCCTGTCCGACTATCGTCTTTGAATGATTCCATGCCAGCCTTAACACTCCATGCTTCGAGTTGCGAAATGCAGAAGCTGGCTATGGCTGCTGGATCCAGTGGAATATCTTCACAGTATGAGGTCCCGCCATGTTTCTGTAACGCGTCGACAAATTCTCTTGTCCTGTTTTCTGACTGTCACGGGTCAGATGGGCGGTAAAGCTGTTTAGAATGACAGGATGCTTCACAATTCGGATAGTGCTTGTCAGACTAGATTGTTGGCGCAGGAGAGATATAAGTTTTGGTTGAGACCAGGGAAGGGTCAGGTAGCCATTCAGAGAATGCGTGATCTGGTCGGCAGTTTGTGCAAGTTGCTTTAGGTAGGCACAGGAATCTTCACTTCCAGAGGCGAATGAATGAGTTTTTTGAGGAGAGACATCATGATTAGTTTGGATATCCTCGAGGGTAGAAAATAGTGTCTTTTGAGGAAATTGAGTTTGTGACATAGCTAATGCTGTCAACGTGTCTGTTTATCAAAAAAAATTGATGCGCATTGATCACATCTACGAGCCAACGGATAGCACACACTGCTTGCAAATTTACTACACAACATATGAAACACGATATCAAGGTTTTTATGAGATCCGAAACATAGATGTCATGTCTAAGAGGTAGTGACGGGAGTACCACTACGGTAGGCACGACCTGGAGCAACACCCGAAGGGGTCGGATGAAAACCGCCAGCATTGCCCAAGTCAAGATTCTGGCCTGCAGATAACCCTGAAGACAACGACGAACGCAGCTGTGACATTGGTGGAGGTTGTCCAGAAGTCGGTAAAAGGATTGGTTGTATAGGCATAGTATAGCTGATTTCAAGCTCTTCGAGGCTGGTTTTTAGATGACGCATAAATGCTGTTCGCCGGGCCCATCTACCGCCCCAGTCTTGCCAGTTAGGTCGATCTAAGTATAGAAAACCATATCAGAAAACGACTATAGTAAATATCTTTTGCGTACGTTCAATAGCAACGATCAGATGAATGGCATTCTGATATTCCATCTTGTCGATATTGAGCCCAAAGCCCGACCATTCACGATTATTCGCATTGATGTATGAATCAATTTTCATGCGCAGTTGCTCAATGACTTCAACAGGGGTATTGTACGATATCATCAACGTTGTCGTCTCCCACCTATGTCAGATCATGAGAAGAAATTCGAAGCAACAATCATATAATGACATACATAGATTTACTTCGACGAAGATTGTGAACAAGCTTCGAACTCGCTAAAAGCGCATTGGGGGCGATAATCTCCTGCCCATCCACTCGTCGGAACGTTGTGGAAAACAAACCAAATTCTTTGACAAAAAGCACCTGGACTCAAGTGAATAGGTACGCAGAGACATGAGCAATCTGTGAAAAAAAAACCTGATCATCGATCATTACGAGGTCACCAACGTCGAAGACGTGCGTCGAAAAAATGAAGATCAGCTGGCAATTGATGATGAATGAGCTTCAAGACCAAATGTTGAAAAATCCAGGAACACACAGATTCAAATAGCGTCTGCGCCGAGTTTCCAAAGATGAACGAAAACCCTAGGATGGTAGAGGCAAGGGGAAGTAGAGAAGCGAGGGTATTTGATTTATTAAAAATGAGCAAGCACACAAAGATAATGAAGACAAGTGCAAGGGATATCAGGACAGCGTCTAATTTTGCCACAATAGAGCCCACGTCCTACAGGATCTGTCATCTCATTAAGAGTGAAGATGTAGTTAATCTTGACTTGCCTTAAGACTCGCGTTGAGGGCCTTCCTTTCTCGATAAATTCTTTGTACACTCTCCCGCATTTCTCGTTTTGTGATGTCACCATTACCATCCTTATCAAATAGAGCGAATGCTGCATGCTAAGAGACCATAAGAAGGCGAGGAAGCAACTGTTAGTTGAAGAAACTCACAGCTTCAGAAGTTGTTCGGAAGTAGGGCTCGAAACCTTCCACACAGAGAATCATTAGTGAACTATTCGACGTGCACGACTCATTTATGCACCTTCCACCGTCAGATGTGATCTCGGTGAATCGCTGAGAGTACTGAACAACTTGCGAGCAAGTCGTCTGGCGGAGGAGAGGCCGCCAACTCCACCTTGATTAAACTTCGAATTCTTCAGCGCAAATTGTCCAATGACCCCTCCCACTTGATCAACGATAACGCTGGCCATAGCTTTCCTTCTTGAATGCACATCCCCGTTCCGCGCCTTCATGCGCATTTTATTGCCGTTTGGTAAACCCTTTTTATCTGGTGAAGCAGAGGATCCTTCGTAGTAGTCATTCTGGCTACGATTTAGCGCCCCAAGTACATCGATGGAAGTAGAGGATCCAGGATTTCTATGACCGCGTCGCGGTTGTACAGGTTTGCGTAAATGGAGTGCAGGTGCATTCGACAACCGGTCCAAAGCCTTCAGACCCAATCGATTTTCGGCCAATCGGTCCGCGAGAGCTTTCTCATGGAAATTGATGGCTACGAACTGTAAGAATAATTTCTCTACAAACAGAATCATGCCAGAAGCAAACATCGCCTTTTGAGAGCTTGAACTATCTCCTACACAAAAAAAAAATTGAAAAGTCGCCTCACCTGCATCACTCGATTGATAATAATCCAATAAGACGAGGGAGGCTGATAAAAGGCACGTATAACCGACAAGCTGATCCATGCCCAAGCAATATCAAGTACCAGCTTAATCCATGCCGTTACCGCCATGATCAACTAACACAGATCAGCAATCCTAGTGCATTCCGTATATATTTGCCAGTCATCTACCTCTATTTGCGACTTTAGTCGCTCCACCTGCCCCCCAAACAAACGTATGACCAACAACACGATATGAGGAGTTGCGTCCACCGCCAAAGATGTAGCACATGCAGCTGACCAAATGATCGTGAGCCATAACGACCACACATGCACCTGCAACCGCACAGGATTCTCCCTAAACCTCAAATCCACCACAAGCAGCGGTGTAATCAGGATAGCAGCACCAACCACACCAACCAAAAGAACACGAATGAACCGCGAAAGTTTCATAAATTGTAGCCAGAGCCACCGAACACGTCTAGCTTTGATGAGATCAGGAGCGTCTTCCTTGCCTTCGCTTTCGTCCCAGTCGAATTCATCGGAAGAGTTCGTCGCGGTCGTATCAGAGTCATAATGTTGTGCTTGAGCAAACGGAGGCGTAGAAGCCCGAGGAAACGGCGAAGGTGCAAAATCTTGCTCTTTTAAGATTTGAGTAGAGAGAGGACGTGAAGATTTTGTTGAAGAAAGGACGTCCCTGCTCCCCATAATTCCAACAGTAACAAACGTCAAGTGTAAGAGAGATAAGAGAGAACAAGCAATGATGGAACCTCAGAGAATGGATCGAGCGGTGATCATGGGGTCGTCAACGCCTTTCCGGGAGAATTTTCGACCAGGTGGCAGTGGAGCCAAGGTTTGGTAGATCTCACGACTGGAGAAAAGTAAATACCCCATTCGTCACTATGCTTATGGTGGAGCTCTAGCTGAGTGATGAACCAGTGTCAAATGCCAGATCAGGTTCTCGGCAAAATAGGAAGATGATTCAAGTGTCAAAGATAGTTTTGGAGAGTGGCTACATCATACACGTAATAGAGTTCCGTAGACCTGAATAAATTAATGAAGATAATATACTGTGGATATCAAAGTCAAGTGGGCGGCCAAGCCCCAACAGGTCTGGTAGGATCATCACCCCAAACGTCCCAGATTTGTTGATGCCACCTCTTGATCAGAAGAGATATATTGCTACGAAATACCCCTGTAAATGCCTTTAAATCACCATTAAGAACAGCCCGGGCAACAAGATTCCATGATGTGGTTGTGGCTGTATATTGGGTATCCGGGTTGGTGGTATATAGGAATAGGTCTGGGTTGAACGGATCATAATAGTTTGTTAAAAAAAGTTTTCTTGCCTGTAGGACCGATGCACTTCCAACAGATCAGATGTAGTGGGAACCTAAAAGGACAAGGTCATACCGATACATCATGAAGGCCAAGAATATCTGGGCAAGAACCACGCAAAGGAGAAAGAAGCCATTCCTGTTCAGGATATTGCCAGCCCGAACCTGAATGCAAGGGTCAGACAGAATCCTAGAAAACATCTGCACACGTACCTTCCGTCGAACTTCACGCCGCAGCTGCTTCTCTGCCTTTTGCATATCATGAGTCAATTGTTCCCTTGATTGTTTTAGGGCCCGGGATGTCTTATCCAGTTCTTGAATGCGCAACGCGTCATCTCTGGACTGGCTTGGACTACAGAAATATGAATAATGGTATTCAATAGACACAATGAGCACAAACCAATCCAACGATTCAATGCCCTCAGCCAATTCTTGGATACCCTGACGCACGCGTTGCAGGGCTTCCACACGAGTCATAGGTATATTCTCCGCTAAACCATTCTCTTGGATATCTTCAATACGCTCTCCTTTCATTTCCCGACCAAGAGCATCAACAATCCGGATTCCATTCTTACTCCGTGGGGCCGAGAGCGTTGGGCTAGGAGATTCCTGTCTAGGATGTCGTTTTTGCTCGTTACCATACGCATCGACCACTCTGACACCGGGAGATCGCTTCCGTTTTTCAGGACTTCGCGAAGGTGGAGTGACAGGCATGACAGGCTCAGGAGTGGTGGGACGCTCCCAATCAAGAGCCGAGAATCCATTGGTAGGGTAAACAGAACTGTCGGATTGAATATCGGAGGATTCGTTAACGGAGGACGTAACGTCAGGTTCAAACCGAACTTTCAGGATGCTTTTTCTTGACGAAGCAGCCACACCAGGAGTGCTGAGCCATCCACCGGGAGGAGCAGGGGTCTTTGGGGGCAGCGTATTGGCCCAACCAACAGGGTTCACAGGTGTCGCCAATCCCCCTTCATTCGAGGTGGCTTTAGGATCAGACTGCGATCTGCGACGTACCGTTGCCGGAGTGAAAGCCCAACCCCCTGGTGCAGCGGGTGTTCGAGGGAGAGCAGACCGAGATCGGGTCCTTGTCTTAAGCAACCCATCATCTGAGGAATTGATATAGGCTTGGTTTGAATCATCGCGGTTTGGCTGGAAGAAAGAAGTTCCAGGCGTGGCAACCCATCCACCAGGAGGCCTGGGAGTCTTTAAAGTCAAGACATCGCCGCGTCCGTCCCTTAGTTTGCCAACAGGATCTATGTGCACGGTGTTGAACTGGGGTGAGACTTCATTCACAGTTACATCAGCAGATGGAGGTTCAGGTAGGTCAGGGAGACCGCCTTTGGGAGGGGAGGGCGTCTGAAACTCGAGTTGAGAGCTGGAGAACAGTTGTCGTGAACGGGGAGGAGTTGATAGAAATGATGGGACAGAAGATGGTTGGTCTGGAAGTTGGAAATTGAGGGGCTCGAATCCAAGATCTCCGTCTTCGTAGGGATTCGACAGATTATTTTGATCCACGGCCATGGGAAGCACCGATGCATAATCTAAACCATCTTCGAGCGGAGGTTCAATCATTTGAATTGTAGGTGTCCGCTCCTGTGCCATAAAGTTCTCTAGAGACTAGGATCAGTTTTGACTCAAAGAAGACTCGAGAGCCAGCATTACCTTCGTCCTCGCTGCCAGCCTGATGCATGATGTCTCGAGAGTCGTCAAGCTTCAATGACGATGTTGTGTGCGCTGTATCATTGTTGAGAGCTGGGAAAGGTTCGGTCGAGTCCGAAAAAGAAGGAATAGCTGAGGACATCTCAGAGCCATTGTAAGCTTCCGTCAACTCCATGGACTCTTGTAGCTGTGATTGGCCATTGACTCCTTGAGGTAAAGACGACAAAGATTGTTCTTGTATTTCTTCTGATTCATCTTGTGCATGGATACTAGAAATAGACTTGGGAATTTCATCGCGAGGCCCATGAGCGCGATTTGATGGGATTGGAATACGCGACTTGTGATGAGGAGCCTGGTCACGTAGTGGCGATCTGGAATGTGAAGGGGAATCCGCTGTATTGTTTGAAAGACGTGGGCGAGGCGATTTCGGGATTGCCGAAGAGATAACATTCCGTCGTTCTATTTGAGAAACAATTATCTTCTGTTTGGAATGCCTTCGTGCTAATGGTGAGTCAGGTCGAGTGATGTTTAATACATCCTGAGTTATTAATGGGGTAGTGGACTGACGACGGCGATCGACAGGAGATTGCGGGGTCGTTGAAAGTTTGGACGATGAAAGTGAGGTAGGGCGATCAGGGGTGCTTGGCAATGACCGTCCGTGCCATTTCGGACGTGGAGCATTCCAATTTCTCTCTCGCTCAACCTCTTCTATTTGATGTTCAATATGGGCAGGAGACTGAGATCTGTTTGTCAAGGAGTGATATCGACGAAGGGTCTGAGGAAAATCTATGATAGATGTGGAATCGTTTGAGAGTGCTGAATCTGGACGTCCTCCTCCTGATGTTGCTCGAGGCCTCTCACTCAAGCCTAATGATGTCCTGAACCTAGCACGAGGAGAATCAACGGAGATGTTTGACAGAGCAGAACCCGGTCGTGGCGACTCCGCACTCGATGTTCGAGAATGGTGTTCGGGGAAGTGGAGGGAAGGACTACTTCCAGTACGAGCGTTCCTGGGGCGTGGTTTGTTCCATTCTCGTTCACGTTCACGATTACGTTCTTGCTCTAATTCTTTCATTTTTTCAGCGTCTGAAAACCGATGAGCAACATAGTCGGATGTGGGATTGAGGCTCACAATCAGAAGTAGACATCGTGCTCGAATGGTCGGGAAATGGAAGAGAAGCCGAGCTTCTACGCTTCATTAGAGAATGTACGGACCCCTGGAATGGCGCCCGTCGATATCCCAAATGTCTAACTTTTCTACCAATGTCTTGAGCAGGTTGTCGAGCTAGAAATTCAAGTTCTCACAACTCCAGGATATGAAAACGGCAGGAAGGAATACGACGCACACGTGGCAACTGAGGAAGATTGGTTTTCATAAGCTGTGTAGAGAGTTAATCAAATGAATGGCACGCTGGAAAACAGCTTACATCCTATAGATTCAGATACCTTCCTCGTCGGCCGTATAGTTTGTGGCGTAGTCAAGGTTTTCGAATCCGGTGTTGTCGATAGTGATTTCGATGTGATACCTTCGCGTGTACGATCTGATGGAGGGTTTTGAGATGGCAGGAAAGAAGAGAGATGAAAACGAATAACATACAATGATTCTGTGAACGACTAGAAGGTTCATCCGAGCTCTCCGCCTCTCCAAAAATACGCTGCATCTCCGAATCTTGATCCAAGAGATCTGAAACCAAGATTAGAAGCTTGACTACGGTATGCGAGGTCCTACTGACTGGAATGCTGGGGAAAGTTAAGGTCTTGTGAAATATGCAAGGTCATGCTGCGGCCATTGTAAGAGTCGAGCGGCTGAAGATCAAGCGGCTGAAGATGAGGCGACTCATCAGTATCGTCGCTGTCTTCAGCTGAGGGGCTGTTGTCAGACAGGGAGTTGCATGATAAACTAGACAAAACGTATACCCGAGAGAGATTTCAGGGGGAAAATGATGGTATCGCGGGAAGATCGAAGAATAGTATGTTTTTGAGAGTCAAGATACTGTCGATCATGACTGGCAGTGTCTTTTGTCCAGTGAGGGCGAGATAAGAAAACAGTGAGACATGTGACTTACGCAGAGAGTGAACCGAGTGGTCGTTGTTCAAGCTTTTCATCTTTCCCTTCAAATCTCGCGAGCTGGCAGGAAGAAAATCACTCTCGCTAGCGGTGGAGTCAGAGTCCCTTCTGGGCCTGCCTCTCTGAGGCGTGTTGCCAGGTTCTCTGAGGGCCTTGGAGAAGATATCGCGCAAAGATTCGCGTGCATGACTATGTCCACCGGAGGTTGAATCAGCCTCAAAGTCAGATTCATGAAGAGCAGGGGAGGGTGGCCGGTAGACGGTAGGTGTGGAGTCACCATTGGGGACGAGCTGAATGAGTTCGCGCAGACGCCCAGCGAGGCTTGGAATTGGAGTGGCGGTTGTGTTCATCCTCGGAGTGGGATGCTGGTCTTCCTCCTCCTCAGTTGAGGCACGCATGTCGCTCAGACTGAGTACAGTCAAATGCGAAGGACACTGTCCATGAGCCTCACAATAACCAATACTTGGGAAGTCACGTGCACGTTCTTTTTTTACTTCACAAATTTGTAATTAAATTTTGTAATGCGGTTCTCCAACGCAGTCTGCAGTAGCGTACAAAATACACTACGAGGTTCTAAAGAGGGAGGGAGTAGGAGTCATCGCCTTCCAAGTTATGTTACTAGTTTATAGAACTGAGAATGTTTTACAATCAGTCTTCAGATCCAGACATGAAACGGCTGCAGCTGTTTATGATGTAGGTTTTGGGTTTGATATCTAGCGGCCACAAGGGCGGTCTGAGAAAGAATCTCATTCTGTATTCACCTATGGGCGTGTGATTCAGAATGGTGCTTGATGCCCTAGCACAAAAGAACAGAGAGGTGCTGATGTGTTTGAGCCATCCCCCTCTTTCAGGTACAATAATTGAATTCTTTTCTTTTGTTGAGCCCAAGGTTCACCCTTTGTTAGTGTCATGATAGAATGACATGATCCACGTTGCAGTTTAAGTTCAAGGAGCATCTATGCAAATTGGTAATTGTTGGAGGGACTTCATTGTTAAGTATAATCTTAAGAAAACTTTTTTTCATGTGCATGTTCCAATCTAGTGACCAGTGTACTCGACAATCAAGTCTCTCCAACAACCACCAATTTGCATATGCGCTCCATTGCACAAAGTGAACACAACTTTCCCTTGCTCATCCAACTCCCGCAGTCCAATCCAATCTTCGATGTACAAACGTTGTTCCCTCATCGGAACAATCGATCTTGTGAGCCGATGTTGCCCAGGACTGAAATAAAACCTACTCTTGTCTTCTATCGCTTCGGATCCAAACCAGGCGCTTTCTTTCGGCACCACCGTCTTGTCTTCGGTGAACATCACTAGAACCAGGTTGTTCAGAGAAGCCAAGTTGCGTGCGTAGGTCTTATTGCGCCCGTCTTCAACCTCGTTATTAATCCAGGGAAGAAAATGGTTCGCTCTGAGATAGCTCTCATAATTATATGGGTCGCGGTAATATTGTGCCTAACGCAATTTGAGTGAGTCTGCTTCCAAGCCGTGCGAGTGTTGTCCCGACCTGAATGAGGTTATTCTGCACCCACGTAGTGTAAACTCCTTTTCTTACGGCTACTCGGGCCATCAGGCAAAGGAGGTCATAAGGTCGACATAATGGCAAATCAGAAACGCCCATATGCTGTGAGCCAAATGTTATAAGGTTATGGACAGCTGGGTTGTTGTATCTTTCGACATAGGCCCGCAAGAATTGTCCACCTGATTTATGCCACTAAGTACCTGCAGAATACAAGCGAAAACAGGGGTTCGAACCTTGCGAGAAGCCTACGGCATCAAAACCTCTTTGTAATTCAGGTATTGATATGAGCTGCTCCGTGACAGTTTCCAATTGCTCGTTGATATTGCCATACTAGATGAAAAGCAATCATTTAGCTGCGGAGGACAGCCCGCTGGTCTACATAAACATACGAAACCTGCTTTCCTATCTTCACCTTGGTCCTCGCGAATGTAGATAGAATGAATGAATATCCCAGGATGGACTTCTCCAATGAACTTCATGAATTCGAGCATTCCTGGAGAGGAGTGTGAGTCACCTGAGCATTCAAAGTTAGCATATAGCAAGAGGAACAAATCTGAGTGTAGGGATAACCTAGTCCGTGCCATAGGACGAGAGGCCTCAGTGAAGGGAGGACAGATCCTACCGCAAGCAAGGACGTTGCACAGACTTGAAAGAAAACTTGGAATAACATGGTTGTTCGTATCATTCAGTTCAGTTCAGTTCAGTTACCATTAGTCACTGATAATGATGGCTATATTAGGTATTCTTGAACTGTACACAGCCATGTCCTGAGTTTCACAAATTATGAGTTGACTCCCTCAGTTCCACATCTAAGTGTCATGTAGCTACTATTGTCATGCTTGTCTGGTGTGATGACTCGGTTTCTGGAGCGTGAACTCATTGAACAGAACAATCATAGTTCCCGTACTGGCACATGTTGATTCATGCGTCATGCATTGAACTCCAGGATTCAGCCAGTTTTATCGAAAAATTTAGTCGCTCTTGCCTGTCCAATGATGTTGATTCATCATCATGACCTATATAATTTAGGATTGACTACAGTGCATTCTAACGCTTCAACGTTTACTATGACTAGTCCTCATCCATACTATCCTCTGGACTTGACTTTCACTGAATACATTCCTAATACTCATTCGCCTATTGTACTCATCGGAGCATGGTTAGGGGCCTTGTCCTTTGTGACGATCGCTACCTTTGTCTGGCTCGCTCCCAAAAAGTTGTCAACCACTGAACGACTCATAATCCTTTGGTTTATTACAAGTAATCACTGTCTCCATGGGTTGACTTTCCGGTACTGAACATCAAACAGGCGGTTTCGTTCACACCATCTTCGAGGGTTTGTCATCGGACTAGTTTTCTATCAACGGGCTATTGATTCAACCTGATAGGACACTTCTTTCGGAATCACAGGACCCTCGTTTCTTTAAACGATATCATATCTCAGGAATGGAAAGAATATGCAAAGTCTGATTCTAGATACCTTTCGTCCGACTCCTTTCTTCTTGCCATTGAAATGGTCACTTCGGTGAGGTCATCCTTTCCTTCATTTCGAGGCATCAAACTCATTCCCCGTCACCTCACAGCATGTCTGGGGTCCCTTGTGTCTCTACATAGCATTCGCAACTGCCAATCGACTCCCTTCACGCCACGTCTTAACGGTAATGATGTGCTTTGCACATATATACGGGAATGTCCTTTACTACACCACAACCTTCCTTGAAGGTTGTCCCCACAGTCGACCAGAATTCTTATACTTCTGGATTTACTTCGTTGGTGTGAACGCCTTCTGGTTAGTCACACCGATTAGTGAGCAGAAATCTCAGCACTCCAGTCTATTGCCTTCTGAATATTTGCATTTAGCCCTTTTGACAAGGTCTATTAGAATGATCAATACAGCAATGGCGAAAACAGCTGACGACAAAGATGATAGGAAGAATAGGTAACACCCCAAAGATATGTAAGCATGCAGCATCTATTAAACCTGGTCCGATCCACTATGTGCATAACGGGTATCACGAATCACTTAAATACAACACTGCCGCTGAAGAAACACCAGTCAGATCAGATGTCTCCCCGATGCTATACTAGAAGTGCTTTGACAGTTTTTCCGGAACAGAGTGCTAACCACTCTCCGGTAGTTGTTGAAAGGCCGCTTGGGAGTGTCGTACCCTGAATTGACGGTGACCACGCAAGATTTGTGACTTGACTAGGAGCCGTATAACACATTACAGGATCTGTGATGATCTTCTTTTTAACATCTGGTCGGGGAGAGTTCAATCTTGAATTCGTATTTCTTTGAGAGACTGGATTCGATTGGGCATGTTCTAGAATGTCCCAGATCAGGACCTGACAGTCGTCAGCTGTATCAATCATAATTATAAGTAGGAATGGTTGGAGAATCGACATTGGAGTTACATACCGATTGTCGCAAGTAAAGGTTGTTCAATGGAACCCCAGCCAAGTCCATTTATAGGAGCAATATGACCTCTCAGTTCCATCACGGGCTGACCGGGACTGCGCATGTCAAGAATCTGTACGTCACGGCCGTCCATATGAAAAGTTGACATGTAGTTGGGATCAAGAGGATTGAATGCAATTCGTAGAAGAGGAGATGAAAGGGGCCGTGTTGTCGTTGAAGGGGAGGCGGAAGGAGGTAGGGGATTCTTAGGTGCAGGTGTTTCGTATAGAATTGTGGAATGGTCGAGAGCGCGAAGATCGAAGGCACGTAGACTACCATCTGCACCAACAGAAACAAAGATATCGGTAGAGCCAGGCAACCATGCGACGTCGTACACCTCTCGATCATGTGCTATGAGTTGTGTGATGGCAGTAGAAGTGTCAATATTCCAAACGGTACACGTTGTGTCGATTGAGGATGTGACAACAAGACTAGGCGATTTCTCGTTCCATGAGAAATTGGTCAGTGGCGCCCCAGTTGATTGATTCTGAACCTTTGATTGCTATAGGGCGCTTCAGCACGGGAGATAGAGAATCAATCAATGCAGAACATACACCTGACAGAGCAGTCTTCATCACAAGACTGTGTTGTCCACTGTTAGACGGCAGCCGTCCGACATAACTGGAGATATTCACTGGTCCATCACTGCTATATTCCCAGACGCGTAGGGCATCAGAAGTCGTTGCTATAAGTTCCGCGTTGGCAGATTTCTGTGACCAGGGATGAGTTGCGGCAGTAGTGGGTTGCCATTGCAAACTCGTGGCCGGATAACCATGATATGCCTCAGCCAGGCTGACAAAATCCGGATAATCAGTGAAATCGTCCTCAACTAGGACATTTTCATCCCGGAGTCCAATAACGGCTATGTAGTTTTGGTAATTGTCGACTAGGGATGCGAGGCCTATCCGAAAAGCTGTTCTAGGATGTGCTTGCTGTCCGGGAGCGGGTGTTTTGTACCAATCCATGCAATGGACGGGCCCTAAGATCAAGTAAACGGAGAGAAGGAGTGAGTGAGCAAGTCACTGACATGGAGCCTCATACTGCAGAGTGGTTGTCTGGCTCATTCAGGGAGGGTTCTCTTGTCCGAGGCTACTGAATAGATGGATTGACTATCGAATGCTAACTCATGGTCAACTATTCCCACGATCTACTTTGCTGTTGGTGAAGCTATTCCCCACTACTTAGCTTCTGATTCCGATGCATGATTTAATAATCTCCAGTCGTTGGACACCGGCTCATAGATCAAAGTCAGAGACGAGGGGTTGGTCCCCTTCTGCTGCCGTCCCCCGATCCATCATCCGGCAAAATTCGATCTAGGGACTTTGTATGTCTCCCAAAATCACATTGGAGAGTCGGAACCTACATACAGGCATATCGAAAGGCTCCGGCGTCATCAATTAGGGAGGATGACACCGCAGAGGGCTGCATGGATTTGCAAGTGAGGCTCTCATGTACGACGAAGATTTTTCTCCAAATACGGAGTATTCCTATTGTCTGCTCAAATTCAACTGTTAAAAGCTTTTTTTCTCGGAGGAGGGGAGGTTGAATGAGTAATAACTTGGTCGCTGTGGCTTACTAGTTCATTAACGTTCATGAACAGCAAATGTTTTCTGAGGGGCAAAGAACATCTCAGTCCGAGACTTCACAATCTCTGGTTTGACTCTTTTCATTCCTTCCCACCAAGAACGTCAGAAGATGAAGGTCGTAGAGATCCTTGAGAAAACTCATTGTGGAAATCGTAGACAAGTTCAAGGGCACGAACCCTTAAACACACTAAAGTGCAGTGTGAATTTAAGATTAAACCAGTTCACATCCTTCCAAGAGTGTCCACATGAACATGACACCTGACATAGAAAGTACCGCCCTTAATCAGATTCCTCTGAATTGCCAAGGGTTGTTTATCCCGGTCACACGAAATCATGGAGCAGTGGTCATGGTCTATGAGATTCAGTCTAGCCAGGTATGTCAATGCATCAAATTCCATCGTGATAGGCTGTGGGATGCAAGAATTGCGCCCGTGGAGTACATTGAACAACTTAATATACTAGATCAGCAATTACACATCATCTATGCTTCAGCCTTAATCATGTCCCTCGCTATCCGTTCGTGCTTGTAAAGAGGAGGTAGCTCGGAGCCTTTCATGCCCAAAATGTACTTCTTAATATTGAAAATTAACGCCTTGACCTGATATGTAGCATGTACCCGAGTTGGAACGCTGAAAACTTCACGAGGGGTCAACTCAAGTAGGGCAAGGGTAAGCTTCTTTCACAAACCTTGATCAAGTTCCTCGAGTGACAATGCTTTGGTTTCGGGGACAAATAACAAAACAGCGAAGAAACCCACAACGCTAAAGTTTTCAATGTCAAGATCTGTTATGTTCGAGCGTATAAGTCGGCTTACTTCCACGCAGCATACCAACCGAAGGCCCCTATGGTCACCAGATGAGCAGTGAAAGACTTGAATCGGTAAAAATTACCTTGCGCCTTGAAAGCCCCGAGCAAAGGGGGGAACGTAATTGAAATGACGAAATTACTGCAGTCCTTCTCAGTTAATTGATCCTGATTGTCAAAGGGCAGAACTTACAAGAACCAAAGCGTGGCAGTGGCAAAACTCATCCCGATGTCTCTCACGTAAAGGGGAAATGCTTCGGCTGAATACTGGAGCACCTCAGACCATTGTAGGAGTGTACAGGAAAAAACGAACCGTGAATGGAACTGGACCCTCTCCTGGGGAATAAGCCATTCCGAAAAGATAGATACCAAGGGTGATAACGGCTAGATGGGCCTGGGATGTTTCGGGTATCCAACTTAGAAATCATTAGTTTCTGTGGTCTGAAATAATTGATTAGCGGCACTTACAAGGCAAACCCAGTCATCAAAAGGAAGATAGCCATCAAGGGAAAAGTCGTCAGTAGCAAATTACGTCGACCGAAAGTGTCGATAGTCCAGATGGCCGGGAATGCAAACACGAAATTCACCGCTCCAAAACCAAATGAGGCCAACAACGTTTGTGTCGACGAAAAGTTGGCTTCAGCAAAAATTTCCGACTATGAACGTAGCAGTTGTCAGATCGTTGCTGAATCAAGGAAGACACAATATACCGAGTAATATGCAATCACGTTAACACCACAGCTACATTATCATAAGTTGTCTTTTCATCCTGAAATCCACGAACGTCTCACAATTGTTGCCTGACAAGCAGTTGAGCACGCAAGAAACAAAGAGGATATAAGGGCATGCCACGTACATGAACATGACAATGAAGGAGGCGAACGCCGCTCGGCGGTTTCGGGGAACCGTAAATAGTTCAAAAAACTTATTACTTTTCCTCTCCATATCCTTCTCCGCTTCAATCAATACATGCATATCTATATCATGATATAAATCGGCACTCAATGCAAAGAGCCATATGTAAGTATGTAACTTACAGTACAGATCCCTAGCAGCCTGAAGCGGGTGCATGCGCAGCTTCGAGAGCGATTCAAAAGCCTTGCGATGACGACCCTTGGAGAGATACCAACGCGGCGATTCGGGGCAAAAGAATACTTGAACAACAATGAACAATGCAGGAACCCCAGCCTGTTATGACAAATCAAGCGCTGGATATCAAAGTCAACAGAACAGAACGTACACTCGCGAGCATCAACCGCCAGTTAAGGCCATGAATATGGGGCCTATCCTGCACTTTAAAAAACACTAGATCCATGACAAATCCCATCATAATGCCGAAGGCCGTCCATGTTTGCCTTCCGGTTGCTTATCAGTCCCTCTGAGAGTTGCACAAGAGCACTCAGTAAAGCTTACCACATCATCACCAAAGCACCTCGAATAAGTGGAGGTGCACCTATGGGTGCAAAAGCAATTGAGACAAACCAACAACAATTCCTGCAGATAAAACTCGACTGACATTCGGCGGCATACACAGGTACAGTGGAACTTTTCGGCCCGATGCCTAGACCAAGAACAAAGCGTGCCACAAATAGGTGCGGCCAGGAATTGGTGACTCCCTGCCAGATGCATGTAAGGAAAGAAAAGAGAGCAGTGATAAAAATAGTGCCCCTCCTCCCAACCAACCGGTTCAGCTAAAAACAGAAACAGGGATGAGCCCTCCTGGACCCGGAACTGACATAAAGCACAAACTGGTTCAGTCAACCAACAGCCGAGCACAGCGCAGCACAGCTATCAGTTTGACATGAATTATGATGACGGAGGATTAGCAGATGAAACCCACGTAGGGCGCAGAATTTACCAGGCCTAATAGCCATTGGTTCCTGCTGTTCTCCTGGTCAGTTCCTCCACGCGGGTTGATCCCAAATTGAGGTGCGAAGAAGAGATTAGCTCCATTGATGACGGATTCATCCATCTGTATTGAATGAAATCAGTGACACTTCGACTAGTAAATTGCAACAACGGACACCCTGGACCGCGGCAGCCACTGCAACAGAGGTATTGAAATGAGTTCCATTACGACGAAAACTCAAAGATTCTGAGCTTACCAGAGCAAAGGATAACAAGATAGTATAACATCTTCGGGTGCCTCCACTTGTTAGAGACTTCGTCTCGCAATGCTTGCTTATCTGTTTCAGTAAGCAGCGGCAGATCTTCGAATGCCAGGGGATCCTGAGCCACCAAAGCACCCTTCTTGAAAAGTTCGGACATATCCTCAAGACCATTCCTTAGAGCGAACATCTCGCCTTCCTTTATAAGCTCGTCCTGCGGAATCCCTGCGAGTGGATTAGCCAGCTTAGCATTGAGGTTCCCGACCTCGTTCCTGCTGGAAAGGCTAGCATTCTCAGCGAGGGAGACAGAAGATTCGCGTTTGTTTGCCAAGCCATCGACCTTTTCTACGACTGGAGTATCATTAATAGCAAGTCCCGTGCGATTAGAAGGGATAGATGTCATAGGAGGGAGTGGGGATGAAACGAACTACAAGTCAGCCAGTTTTCTTCTCTTATAGGAGAAGTGCGGCTTGGACTAGCACTTTTCCCGTGTATATAAAAGCTAGAACTAAAAATAAAAACCGAAACTGTCATACAGAAGTGGTACAGAAGTGGTGTCAAGCAAGGTACATGTGGATTCGGCATCGGCGAATCATGTGAATGTCACCGATTTCGTTCTTCGCGTCCCCAACACAGCATGTGCAGTGACGTCATATATCAATACCGAGAGAATGTTGGAATGCTCATAGTTTCAATAAAACTGCAAAAAGAATTGTCTCGATAATCAGCACTGTATGTTGTCAATACTACTTCGGAATCACATGATTAGAGCTTGCACGGAGCAATCACACGGCCCACTAGACAAAAGGTATTTAACCTGATATGGAAATTGTAAAGTAAGGAAAAATTGGAATGAAGTACAACTTGTTGAGAAAGTTCCAAGATATAAATATTGACATTTAATGTCCTAATCAAAGGCTACTGGAAACCATAAATATTGATTCCCAGGTAAGTAGATTAATTATTCAATTTTGTTTCAAAAAAGATCAATTATCATACTATACCAGTGATATACCACATTGTTGTATCTTTAAGAAGTATTACATCATTTGTCTTTTATAGTAGTTCACAAGTTTGTCTTACTCTTGTTGAAATTCTATTATAGTCTAATTATAGGCCTAAACTGCTTGTTTGTAAGGATCTCAGTTGTGGTTGGATAACCTTAACCTCAATCCCACTCTTTATCGGAGTTTGACAAAGAGAACTCGTTAGAGTCCTCGCTAAATTGTGTACGCTACTTATACATGTCCAATTGTTTGTCCTTATTTACTGATCCGACTATATTACATAATTAAAAGAAAAGAAAAAGAAAAAGAAAATAAATATTGACTTAGAGACAGAAGGCACTTTATGACACCACCCCCCCCTCTCAAGGGTCCTCGTCCCAAGGACTTCTTTATAGTTCATTGTATGGGTCCCTTAGATCACCCATATCCTGATTTTTGTCTTTTAATCCTTCCAAATACTTCCTGTCTTCCTCTATTCTTCGTCGATCTTCCTCATCTTCTTCTTCATTCCATTCTTTTATTTTCCCTCCCTCATACTCTTTCTTTTCTTCCATCTTTTTCAAGAATGGATTCCTACTATACCTAGAGAATGGATTTTTCTTCCACTGTCTCCAGTTTTCCTCCATACATGTCCAATACTCTTGGTCGTATTTCTTGTCACCCCATCCATAGAGTAATTTGGCCGTGTATCTTCCCAGCAATTCTCTGTTAAACACTTTCTTGTCTTCTCTAGCTTCTTGCCATCTTACTTCTTTCTCTTCCTCTCTACTGTAATTCCTCTCAAACTCTTCTACCAATTCCATGGCGTTCTTCAAGTTTTCTCTGCTTTTCCATGTGTCTTCTTCCACTGTACATCCCTTCCATTGTACTAAGTATTTCTCCCTTCCTCGTACCTTTCTCTTGTTCATAATTTTCTCCACCTCCCACTCTTCTTCCCTTTCAATTACCACAGGTTGTGGCGTTTCTTTTCTCTGGCCCTCCACTTGCGATTTGTACCATCGTACTCGACTGACATTAACTACTGGATGTATTCTAACTGTACTAGGCAGATCTAATTCAATTGCATTACTAGAAATGATTGCCTTCACTTTGTAAGGTCCTACAAAGCGTTCTGTAAATTTATCCGTGCGCCTTCCGACCATTTGGTACTTTAGATCTTTAGTGCTAAGTAGCACTAAGTCGCCTACTCTATACTCCTCCACTTCTCCTCTCTCTCTATTGGCATATCGCTTCATTTCTTCCTACGTCTTTTATAGTGCTGCCTTTGCCTCCTCCTGCACGTTCTTCATCCTCTCTGCAAACTTCTCTGCTCCTTCATATTTCCCCTTCTTCCTCATTTCGAACCCCATTCTAGGTTCCTGTCCACTATTTGCCTTAAAGGGCGACACCTTGGTTCCTGCATGCACTTTGTTGTTATAGGCAAATTCTGCCGTTCCTAGCCACTCTGGCCATTGCTCTTGTCGATGGTCTATGAACATTCGGAG
>Ga0153959_1000362_pt1 | contig 22798 bp, 19 predicted proteins | sample TSFL043MetaG_FD_104685 | JGI IMG/M metagenome (GOLD analysis project Ga0153959, IMG submission 104685) | Attine ant fungus gardens microbial communities from Florida, USA - TSFL043 MetaG | ecosystem: Host-associated > Fungi > Mycelium > Unclassified | place: USA: Florida, Wekiwa Springs...
GGGAGGAATTCAGGGAGTTCGATGAAGAATCCAGAAAGGTGGACGAGCTAAGGACGTTGGAACAGGGAGGACAGACATGTGACGAGTATGTCCAAATTTTTAAAAAAGTATCAAGAGGAAGTGGCTATGAGGGACGACCTCTCATAGAAGAATTCAAAAGGGAACTGAGCGGGAACATCAGGAGGAGGTTGGCGGAGGCAGAAGCACCTCCAACAACAATCGAAGAATGGTGGGAAAGGTTGGTAAGGTTGGACAGGAACCTGAGGCAGAGTAGGGCAGAAGAGAAGGTGCTGGGCAGCAAGGGAGTGACGCGAATGGCAAGGCCACCAGAAGTGCAACCATCCAGAGGGGTTAGACCCTTCTGAAACAACGGGAATCAAGGGGGTTTCCGTGGAGGACCAAGGGGAAGATTTGGTGGAGATTTGAGGAAGAAAGAAGGGCAACAAGGGGGAAGAGACCCCAACGCAATGGAGGTGGACAGAGGCTGGGGAGGAGATTGAAGGTGTTTCAACTGTGGGATGTTTGGGCATATGGCCTGACACTGCAGGAACCAAAGAGAGGTTAGGGGAGGGACGCAAGAGGCATCAAAAGATCAGGGAGACCAGTAGGCCCTCGACTGGCCTCCCATAATAGATACAGTGTACTAAATGGACAAAATAAAATAAACTTTGACCATCACACTGAGAGAGAAGTGAGACGGACACTCAAACCGTTAAGAGAAGTCTGGTTTAATATTGGGCTAGAAAAGGTGGATACCCATGAAGGGGTATCAGTACAAGTGTTGCTAGATAGTGGAGCAATAGGTTTATTCATGAGCAAAAAGCTAGCAGAAAAGCAGGGCTTTAAGCTAGAAAAACTGAATAAACTAATAAAAGTAAGAAACGTGGATGGGAGCGACAATAAGGGAGGGTCCATTACCCATGAAGTAGAAGTGAACCTGTACTACAGGGAACACATAGAGCGAGTAAGGATGGACGTATGTGAATTGGGGAAGACAGAAGTAATTTTGGGAATACCATGGCTCGCGGCACACAACCCAGAAATAAATTAGGAAACAGGAGAGGTAAAAATGACCAGGTGCCCACCACTATGTGGTCGAACCCCTGAAAAGAAGATAGTAAAAAGAAGGCAGACAATGGAGGAGGATAAGAAAGATCTAAGATGGACAATGGAGGAAAGAGAAAGGCAGGAGGAAATCGAAGAAGATCACAGAAAGGTGGAAGGACTGGTGCCCCGACGCTTCCACAAGTGGAAAAAGGTGTTTGGAAAAGTTGAGTCCAAGTGGATGCCAACCCGAAAACCTTGGGACTACGCCATCGACCTCAGAGAAGATTTCGTACCAAGAAAGGGACGAATCTACCCTCTGTCTAGGACAGAGAAGGAGGAAGTACAGGCGTTTGTGGAAAGCCAACTAAAGAAGGGCTACATTAGACCTTCCAAGTCCCCACAAACATCGCCAGTACTATTCATACCTAAGAAAGACGGAAAGAAGAGAATGGTACAAGACTACCGATATGTGAACAAAGAGACAATAAAGAACAGCTACCCTCTACCCCTAATATCGGAACTAATAGATAACATGGGGACCAAGAAAGTATTCACAAAAATGGACCTACAATGGGGATACAACAATGTCCGGATCAAGGAAGGGGACGAATGGAAGGCAGCGTTTACAACGCACCTTGGGTCATTTGAACCCACAGTAATGTACTTCGGACTCACAAATTCACCAGCAACCTTCCAAACCATGATGAATGACCTCTTCAGAGATATGATCAACAAAGGGGACATAGCAACCTTCATCGACGATGTACTAGTGGCAACTAAAACAGAAGAGGGACACGACGAAATAGTAGAAGAGGTATTAAGACGACTAGAGGAGAACGATCTCTATGTCAAACCAGAGAAGTGCATGTGGAAAGTAAGAGAGATAGGATTCCTAGGAGTAATAATGGGACCAGAAAGGTTCTGGATGGAACCAGAAAAGGTGGAAGGAGTGACGAAATGGCTGACCCCACAGTGCGTCAAGGATGTACAAAAATTCCTGGGATTAGCAAACTATTACTGGCAATTTGTGAAGGACTTTGCCAAAATTGCCAAACCCCTGTACCAGTTGGTCAGAAAAGACGAGAAGTGGAGGTGGGAAAAGGAGCAGGAAAAAGCATTCACCAAGCTAAAAGAAATCTTTACAACAAAACCAGTGTTGGCAGTACCAGACCTGGATAAGGAAATGAGGGTTGAGGCGGATGCATCAGATTATACAACGGGAGGGGTTTTGTCGGTAAAAGAGGAAGATGGAAAATGGAGACCAGTGGCCTTCATCTCAAAATCGTTGAATGACACAGAGAGAAATTACAAAATTCACGATAAAGAGATGTTAGCGGTAATCAGATGCTTGGAGGCATGGAGACACTTCCTGGAGAGAGCAATAACCAAGTTCGAAGTATGGACAGACCACAAAAACTTGGAGTACTTCATGACAAACCAAAAGTTGAATAGACGACAAGTAAGATAGGCCTTGTTCCTATCAAGATTCGACTTTATCTTAAAACATGTCCCCGAAACAAAGATGGGAAAGGCCGACGGACTTAGCAGAAGGCTAGACTGGAGGAAGGGAATAGAAAAGGATAATGAAGATAGAACAATGGTAAAAGCAGAATGGCTGAGGAAAGCGGGAACAGAGGAGGTACTGATTGAAGGAGTAGACCTGCTGAAAAAAGTGAGGGAATCAAAGGCAAAAGATGATGAGGTCATCAAGGCAGTAGAAGAAATGAAACAAGTGGGGGTAAAGATGTTAAGAGACAAAGAGTGGAGAGAGGAAGATGGACTTATGCTGAAAGAAGGAAAGGTGTACGCGCCAAAGGATGAAGAACTGAGAATGGAGATAATCTGGTTACACCATGATACGCCGGTAGGAGGACATGGGGGGCAGTGGAAAATGGTAGAACTAGTCACCAGGAACTTCTGGTGGCCGGGAATAACTAAAGAAGTAAAGAGATATGTGGAAGGATGCGATTCTTGCCAACGAAACAAGAACTGAGCAGCAGCACTAGCGGGGAAACTAATGCCAAATGAAGCCCCTGAAAAACCATGGATGCACATAACGGTGGACTTCATAACTAAGCTACCGCTAGCCCAAGAATACGACACAATATTAGTAGTATGCAATCAACTTACGAAAATGGCACACTTCATACCGACGACAGACAAAACATTGGCAGAAGGACTCGCAAGGCTATTTAGGGACCATGTATGGAAACTACATGGGTTGCCTGAAAGCATCATCTCGGATAGGGGGGCATAGTTTGCAGCAAACCTAATGAAGGAGTTGAACCAGATACTAGGAATCGAAACGAGGTTGTCAACGGCGTTCCATCCACAAACAGATGGACAAACAGAACAAACCAATCAGGAACTTGAACAGTACCTGAGAATGTTCATTGATCATCGACAAGAACAATGACTGGAATGGTTAGGGACAGCAGAGTTTGCTTACAATAATAAAGTAAACACCTCCATGAAAGTATCGCCCTTCAGAGCAAACAGCAGAAGAGACCCAAGAATGGGTTTTGAAATGAGGAAACAGGGAAAGTCAGAAGGGGCAAAAGAGTTTACCGAAAGGATGAAAAGAATATAGGAGGAAGCACAGGCGGCGCTGAAAAGGGCACAAGAAGAAATAAAGAAACAAGCAGATAGAAAAAGAGGAGAAACGGAAGAATACCAAGTGGGAGACTTAGTACTATTAAGCACTAAGGACTTGAAGTGGCAAATGGAGGGAAGAAGAACAGAAAAGCTGATGGAAAGATTTGTAGGACCCTACAAGGTAAAAAGGGTCATATCAACCAATGCGGTGGAACTAGAACTACCAAGAACAATCAAAATCCACCCAGTAGTGAACGTAAACAGAATAAGAAGATATAGGGAGCAAGTTCAAGGACAGAAGAAACAACCGACCCCCCTGGTAATAATAGAGGGAGAGGAAGAATATGAGGTAGAAAAAGTGATAAATAAGAGAAAGAAGTATGGCAGATGGGAATACTTAGTAAGATGGAAGGGATACACAGCCGAAGAAGACTCATGGGAAAGAAAGGAGAATTTGAAAAATGCAAAAGAGGTGGTAGAGGACTACGAAAGAGAATATGGGAGGGAAGGAAGAAGAGTGAAAGAAGAACACGAAGGAATGCTGGGAAGATTCACGGCAAAAACACTATATGGATGGGACGATGGAAAATTTGATTGGGAATATTTGAAGAAGTTAGAAAGGAACTGGAGAAAATGGAAAGGGGCCAAGTTCTTCCAGAGAAAGAACCTTAAAAAGGGGGATAATGTTATAAATCGCCCGCCCGAACCAAGAATAGTAAGGTTAGAGGGATGGGAAGAAAGAGAGCTATTCTCAGATGGACTAGATGAAGGATTCTAAATATAGAAAAGGGAGATAAGATAAGATAAGACGGAATCACATGACCTAGTCACATGATAGGTCACATGATGGAATCTTCTAGAAGGTTCGGTAGTTACTTAAGCATACACATAGACAAATAGAAAATGTGTATAAGTAGGTAGCACAATCCACTGAGAGACTCCATCAAGTTCTCTTCGTTCTTTCTTAACGTTGAGTGTGATAAGTCCGTCGTCTCGACTAGGCTTGTCATTACAGTTCTAGAAGTTGTCTCCATCTAAGAAGATTAAATTTTGGAGTTTCTGCTCTGCATTTTGCCTTATCATGTCTAATGTAGTTTCATAGCTAGATATGTATGTCTTTCATGCTTCAGCTGCTGTTTCGCTTATATCAATTCCTAGTTCAACTGGATTTGTTGTATTGAAGATGAGTAGAATTTTAGTCTATGCATTTTTGGCTTCCTACTTATTCTCTGAGAGACTTAGTGAGTTCCAGGAAGTCTTAGTAGTCAGTCTCATAGGAGATTTTGTGGGTTTGTTAATAGTATCATCAAGATATCCAGTTGTTTCTTTAAGTACTGCAATAGAGAGAATTGTAATGACAAGGTAGTTGAAATGACTGACTTATCACACTCAATATTTATGTAAGAATAAAGAGAACTCGATGGAGTTTCTCTGTGAATTACTCTACCTATTTATATACAAATACTATTTGTCTATGTATATGCTTAAGTAATTTCCCATGATTCTTCCAGAACATTCCATCATACAATTTGTCATATAACCAGGTCATGTGATCCTTATCTTATCTGATCTTATTTCCCATTCTATTTTAGTTATAATAAGAAAACTAGTTAAGATGACTTTCTTATCACACTCAACATTAGAGAGAAATAAAAAGAACTCAGTGGAGTTCCTCTGTAGATTGCTCTACCTACTTATATACAATTTCTATTTGTCTATGTGTACACTTAAGTAACTTCCTGTGATCCTTCCAGAATATTCTATTATGTGACCTATCATGTAATCCCTATCTTATCTTATCTTATCTCCCATTCTATTTTTAGAGTCACTTGTCTAGTCCATCCAAAAATAAGTCCTGTTCTTCCTACCCCTCTAGTCATACAATTTTTGGTTCGGGTGGGTTTATGACATTAGTGTCCTTTGTCTAAACCATTCAAGAAGAGTTTCTATTCTTTCTATTTCTTTAATTGTACAATTTTAGAACTGGGCTGGTTCATGATAAGAATATTGTTTTTCCAGGTTGGCCAGTTCATTCCATTGAACTTATCTGAGTCATTAAACATTGGTGGCATATTGGTTCCTGAAGAGACCATTGTGAGTTCAGTAATGTAGTGTGTTATTTAATTTTGTTAGTGTGGTTGTGAGCATGGGGCCTGTAACTTGTAGAAGTATATGTCTTAGGAGTCATTATCAAGGTAGATGACTGATGTATTACCTATAGAAGTATACTAGAATCATAACAACTACTATTCTCACCTCAGGAGTCACCTATCAAGGTAGATGACTGAGGGCATAAAAGTAGGCTAATAGGTTAATATAAGGGAACTCAGTCTTCATTCTATGGGGAAGAAAAGGAAGTTAGAAAGAAGATGAAACACACTAGTGTGTTGATCTGAGATGATGGAATGATGACAAGTGATATGATGTCATATCACCCAAAGTGCAGCAGTTCTGTTCAACACTTCTCTACCTAGACTACTGACTACAGTTGGGATTTGGGAGGCACACTTACAACATGTGTCGGGGGTATGTAGCTACCTTTACATATCGCTGCCATGGACTGTGATTGAGCACTGTGTAATAAATTGTTGATTTTTTTAGAAAAAAAAAGAGTCAATAGTACAAGCCTCAGATAGAAATTGACAGGTGATGTGCTGGCGACGAGTTTCCGATCTGCCAGTCACCTCTGGCTCTGCTCGAAAGCTAGCCAAGCAGGTGTCGACCCGTCGATCTCTGCTTTCCGCCTTGCAACCATCAGCTCACTTTATTTCGGCATGAGAACACACTTGTCACTTGTCATCTGTTTCATTGTCACATGATACCCCTTGTTCGAAGTATATAAGGCGCACAGCAACACATATGTCCTCGACGCTTGTTCTCTCGCCAACGTCCGCCTCGCCGCTCTGGCAGCTCACATCTAAGTCTGACACATGGTTCTCGCTGCCACTTTTTTCTGTTTTTCGCTTTTCTTCTCAGCAGCGTTGGGCTTGCCACTTGCTCAGCGAGATGTCGTCGCCCCTCATATCACGGATCCACATGAGGGAACAGTTTGGACGGTTGGTCGACAGGAGCTGGTAACATGGCATGTCCGCCAGACATTCCTTATTAACTCGATACTCATCGCCTCCTAGGGAAACTGATAACCTTCCGCCGGATTCTCAGATCACCAATCCGGATGGGCGTGTCATTCTTGGTTTCCAAGCAAACAATAGCTTGAACTTGGATCTTGACCATCCTCTTGCCCAGAACTTCAAGATCCGTGCAGGCAACGTCACAGTCATAGTCCCAGATGTTCCTCCTCGTAACGATTACATCATCGTCCGTACGTGGTTCTTTTCTTCTGCTCTCTAAGCAGCTAATAGACCTCTCCAGTGATGGGTGACTCTGGGAATGCTAGCCCTGCTTTTGCTATCACTTCCATCCAGCAAGATCCCAGTTCCTCCTCAGCATCGGCTTCTGGCACATCGTCCAGTTCCTCCTCAGAATCGGCTTCTGGCTCCTCATATCCTGATAATGCACCTTCATCTACGCGTGGTATCATCACTGGGGTTGTCACTACCTCCACAAAGCATCCGAGTACCCTGAGCTCTTCTGCGTCAGTGTCAACGTCTATTGCCTCAGTCTCATCACCTTCTCCCAATCCTGCTTCGTCGTTTGCCACGATGTCCGTCACGATGCCTGCCTTGACGTTTACCTCGGTGTCATCGTCATTGCCTGGGACGTTGGAGTTAGCAACTGTCTCGAGCGGTACAACGGGGGTAGCGACGATCTCGACTAGTTCTGCTGGGTCTGTTCACAGTCATAATCTTTGGATTATTATAGCTGCGGCCTTGGCTCTCGCATCATTGATCTAAGGCACGCGATTTTATATGTCTTAAATTTCACCCGCTTTCCTTGTCAATGGTGCTCGGTGACGTCCCCTGGCAAGATACTTGATGTTCCTTCTATGATTTTGTTGTTCTCGGGCTTGCATATTATGGTCTTTGATCAACATGGATAACGACGTTTTCCACTATCTTGTTTTGTTCAGCATATATCGTTGTATCATAGGTGGTCCTTGTCTTCTTTGATGAGATGATCCGAATTAGTACTTCTGTCATCACCTTTCTGCTCTTCATCTTTTGAGTGTGCTGTTATCTCGCTTTGTTTGACCAGCGCACAGAACGCGATGATGCTAATTCCCTCCTCGGAGTAATGTTCTGATCATTAAAAACATGTCTATCGCCAGGCATGAAAATTTCGAAATCTAGAAAGATATATGTTTTGATTCTATGACGTAGTGCACCAGATATGATTGCCGGTGCGATATCTGTGTGATTAAGTCTAGCACCAGTATGGAAGCATTGTGCCATCGGGAAAGGAGTGCTTGGAAAATGGGGGAAATTCATTGTTACTGATGCGGTTCCTTTTACATCTTTGTATCCAAGTTCATGTACAGTCAAACCTCTCATGAATAATAACAAACATATTATTAATAATATCAATTAATAATTCTCTTTGATATTACAAAATATGTAGATTTTTGCTAGAAGTGTAAACTTCAGCCTCAACTATTCAATAAAAGGGCAACTAGTCCTCTGGTGTCTCCAACAGATACCCTTTGACCATGGCCAAGGGATACATCTTACCCTAATAGTATTGTTGAAATATATGAAGGAGGTGTGACTGCTATTGTTTTTTTTTTTAATTCAACAATTTATAACGCGGTGTACGTATACAGTCCGCTGTGACTGCTATTGTTATGAACTGTGTTGGTCATCCAGTAACTTACATTCTTTTATTTAGTTTATATTATAAAATAGGTTATATGGAAAGGTCATATGACCTGGAGATCACATGACTCATAAATTAGATAACGTAGATCACATGACTTGTCACATATAGTCATCGGCCCACACCTTACTCCTTTGACCATACACCTCCTATGAATACCTTACTTTATTGATTTCTTTATGTTTTAGTACTACTTTGTTTTTATGGAATATAAATGCCAATTCCAAAAAAAAATCAGCCTATATGTCATCTAGCACATAAATGATCTTATTCACAAGAGTACAGTTTTGGATGAGTAGCTGGTCATAGAAAACCAGGTCTTCATACTTATTAATGCCTGGTAGACCCAGGTCGAAAATATTATTTATTACCTGGGTAAGCAGAACCAGGCACCCTGGATGTGCAGAATGTTGAAATACAATCAGGAGAGGGCACAAACAGATAGTGATGCAGTCCTGGGTGAGCAGAACTAACTAGCGTGGTTGTAGAAATCTGATGCTTATACATCATGCCGGATAAATCATTCATGAATTTGCCTATATGTACCCGTTTGATGTGCCAATATGTGCACATCTTTCCCAAATAGACACCACATGTTACCCCTCATATCTGGACACAAATAGGACACAAAATGCTCGCTGTGTTCATCATTCGGTCTTAACAACAGGTACCAACACTAGGTATGTATCCACCTCAGCTGCATTGAATGGGATTCAGGGATTCACACTGTCACATCTCGCGTGCCGAATTGCATGCGTATAGTTTCTCACGAGTGTATGACAATCTGTTGTCATCCTTGTCATGATGTATATGAGGATGAATGAAGAATTTGTGTCAATCTACTCATACGTAGTTTAGAGATAGAAGAAGGAGCACATGAAAGATAAGTGAAAGCTTCGACAAATACGTCCGAGTGACACGGGTTATTCAGTTATTTGTTTGCCTCTTTGTCAAGGGTATGCTCATATTTGATTAATGACAAGACACATTGAGCACGATCACTAGAGATGTCGTTAAAGCTATAATACACAGCAAGGAGGTTCGTTTCCTACTATTCCAGATCTCAGGAGTGTTCGGCAACATTGCATCTGGTGGGAGACAAATTGCTTTAAAGAGTAGTCATACAGATATACGCATCAGCAGTGCCAGAGGCAGCATGAAATAGCTCTGATCACAATCACTAAGCTCAAATCCAAATGACAGTCTGTGCGTTTCATCTGAGTTATATATGATTGACCAAGCGACTCACTCATTGTACTTAAGCTGTAGCTGGAGGGACTCGGATCTGTCCGGCCAGTGCTAAATAGTGCAGGAAGCGCTGCAGCGAAACAAAGGGAAACAGGACTTGAGTAGAAACCGGCGGCCGGATAATTGGAGACGGCGGAGTGAGATTCCTGATCCGATCAGTCACAGAAAGTAGGCAACAAATCGGGGATAGTAGACAATGTGGCAGTATCCTCATTCAGAAAGCCCGATGCTTTAGGACACATCACGTGATATTTCAGGTTTGTCAGCTTTATGAATGCGCACGGACGGCAGCGTGCAGGCAAAGAGATAGCAGTAGCGAGAACTCAGCGTATGCGCCAACAAGATTCAGCACCCAACAGTGACAAGTGTTTCCGTGATTTTCGCAGTAACCAACATTGGTACTATACTTAGAATGATTGGTCAGCGTGCAGTTATCACCTCAATTACCATCGCTCTCTCCGAGAAACACGCACCATGTCTAGTACCTCTCCCCCTCCTACGAAGCGACAGCGCACCATTCAAAGTCGCGAATATGATGAACCAGGAGCCGTGCACCCTCCAAGTGCCCCGGGTCAATCCATAGATCACATATTCATCACAGATGGCCTCTCGAGGAGGCCTACCGGAAAAAAGGTGTGCTGAATCGCCAGGCCTGTGTTGTCTGCACACTGAGGTTCTGCGACAGGTCCCACTCTCCTGCTGCGAATGCCGCCGGTGAGTACAGATCCAACATGCTGAATAAACATCTGATCTTCTCCTGCAAGGCTCAAGCTCAAGGTTCATCTCCCATTTATTGTCTGGTCACTGACTCTGACGAATTCATGTTTAGTGTGATCGCAACTTTCCCTGCGCCTCCTGCAAGGTACGTCCATATCATCATAAATTTCCGCCATCCTAAGTGCCCATGTGCACAGAAACGCGGTTGTGCTGAAATTTGTCCGGATGGTACGGCATACCCCACAAATCTTTCACTTTGGGTCTAAGCATGTCATCATTTAGGTGTTCTCGTATCAGGAAAAGGCACCCGGTTCATTCTCGCCAATACTGAGCATCTTCATGGCAAGATTCAGGAAATGAGTGACCGAATTCGCCACCTAGAAGACTCAATAAGATCCAACAACCCCGACTCTCCCTTATTGGCGCCCGAGCTAACCACAATCAAAAGTACTGTGGGTTTGTACTCCAGTAATGGTGCTCCAGGCAACACACAGGATAAGAATGCCAAATTTACTAGTTCACCGTCGTCTGATGGTCAGAAGTGCCGCAACAACAAGGTGGCTATAGGTGATGTGGCCATGCGAATTGGCAGTCCTCCATGTATCATACAATCCGTATGTTACACCACGCCTATCACCCTGTTGGCACCCGTTGATGTTTATCCAACGCAGGGAAATTCAATCACATTCGACTTGACATCGTTACAGCCAGATGTTAGCCACTTCCAGTCCTCCTTTCCTCTCCTTGGTTATCTCCATAACAGCCCTGAGCGCAACCTCACCATGCGTGAACACATTCGTTCTCAACTCCCTTCTCGGGAAGAGGTTGAACGACTGTGGAATCAGGCATGGCGCAACGCTCTGTGGCAATACAACCCTCACCCTTCTGCTTCATTCTTCCCACTTCTACTCCATCATATCTATGCTTCTCCAGACGAATCGCCTAAACCCATTCAGGACATCGACCCTCGCCGCCTTGCCCTTTTACTCATGATTCTTTCCATTGCCTGTATTGTTGACGTTCCATCATCAAGCTCTTCACATGCCTCCACCCCACATTATTCACATAATGCATATCTCGAGGCTGAGTCTCGTGCATCTCACTTCCACGCTCTTGGCCGGGCTTCCTTATGTGAAATTTCTATTTTGGAAGACACTAATGTGGAGACAGTTCTCGCACTATCCTATGAGGTCTGGTTCCTTGCCGTGTGGAGCGATGGAAAGAAGGCACTTGAAGAAGCATGGACAATCATGGGTTTAGTGGCAAAGCTGGCTCAAACTGTAAGTGTTTTTGGTTATTGTCAATTTCTCTGCTTACCTCAATCAGATTGGTTTGCGTAAGTCATAGACAGGAAATCCTGATGAATGATCACTTGACGTTCTGTTTCTTTCGGCAGACCGCAACAGTGGCAAATCCAAGGTGATTCCCGAGGAGGTAGACAAGAGGAAAACCCTTTTTTGGGAGTTGCTCTATCTCGACGCCCGCTTAGTGAGCTTTGTCCATTTTGTTTCCCTCCTTTGTCGGAAAGCTGACAGCTGACAAACTAGTCTCTGTCTCTTGGCCGACCTTCGTCGTTCTCGATTCATCATATAGATTGCCCAAGGCCCTCGTACACACCTGACCCCGAAGAAGGCACATCACATCTTTGTGAGTTGTCTCTTCGTCCTCGTTTTCCATTCCAGAAGTCCATTCTCTTTTTATACTGACAGGGCAAGAATGGAAGCATTCATATTATCAGCAATGTCTTGTTCCAGTCCTCGATGCTATTTGTAAACCTGGGCAAGAGTACCGAGAGATCCTAGACCTTGACCGAACCATCCGAAATTTCCCCATTCCAACGCCATTCAGAGACAAAGAAAAATCATCATCAACATCTCTGATGATGCAACAAGCGTTTCTTGGAACTGCACTCGAAGCTGGTGAGTTGACAAATTTTTCAGTGTGTTCATATACCTTGGAGGAGTATACCGTGATTTGTCACTTTTTGATGACGTCGGTCCATGTCGATCACTGCTAATTTTACTTTCCTTTCAGTTTTACTACAACTCCATCGGTTCTATTTTATCCGTGCACTAAGCTGTCCAGAAGAGGCGCTCAACCGGCGGCACAAACACGCGCCGTCGGTCGTGGCAGTTTTCATGAGTGCGTCGAGGATGATTGCGACGGTCCAGGAGCTGTTTCAGCAAGAGCCGGAGAAGACTGCTAGAATTATGTGGTATTGGTCGAATGCATTTTCTGCCACTGTGAGTTTATGAGAAACATTTGTTTGCAATCAGATTTATTGTGGCTTTGGTGCATTCTAGGTTGCATTGTGCGTGTTGGTGTCAAGAGCACCATTTACATGCTTGTCCCCCGCAACGTTGCAGGAATTGAAGAGAGCAAGACTCTTGTTCAGAGCAGCGAAAAATGTCTGTCCGCGGGCTTTACAGGTCCTGGTAAGTCTCTTTTGATCTCCTTCATCAGTTGAAGGATTCATACCATTGTACAGCCGGTCCTGGAAACCATGACAGAAAAAGCTATGGATATCTACAATCGTTGGATGAATGGGCAAGAACTTCCAATTGTCGTTCTCCGCCACACCAACGAGAGTGGATCGACACAAGTCGAAGACTTTGAACGCCGATCTCCATCTCAACCAGCAGATGATCCTTTCATGCATACACATCAAAGTTTAGCGCAGTGTATTGCAGAAGCGCACCAGATTGCGAGAACGATGTTCCCGCTGCGTAAACCATGTAATTGCTCCAACCGAAGTAATTCGAAGAACTCGACTTCAACCAATGTCGGGATAGGCAAAGTTTCACATGGTCTTCAACAAGTTGCAATTACAGAATCATGTCCACCCTCGCACGATTGGTCTCCACCCCCGATTGTTAATGCTTCGTGTGCCGTCCTTCCTGATACCACTCCTTTGGGTCTGTATGGTGTTGGCAATAGCCTTACGGTTGGATACACCTCTCATGGCGGTGCTGACGCCAATGTGTACTCGACTTTGCAAGGTGTTGGAAGGACCCGGACATCTAGTCCTGGTGTGGGAGGAATGTATCTAAAAAATGGCAGCGGGAAGTACAATGGATATATGAGTGGTAACACAATAGCAGCAACAGGAGGGGTATACGGCAACAATGTTCATCCGACGGCATATCCCAATGGATCAGGCTCATCAACGTCCAGAGCAACAAGCGTCGGTCAGTGTCCTCCTGGGAACGGCAAGGATTCAGGAGGAAACAGCGAACAAGGATTGTACTCCCCATATGCCGCGGTGTTACCTACTTCTCGTCCGTCTGTCAAATTACCGCCATCGACATCGAAGATTGGAGCCGTGAATACCATCAATTTTGAGTTGGGAGCACTGAGTGTGAATAACAATCAGAGTTTCATGCATTTTTACTAGTTGTTTAAGTTGCAATCGTGGTCGGGCAGCGTTCGGTTCTAACTATTGTTCAAAGGTGTTGGTGAGGTTGGTGTGTTTGTGTTATGAGAGAATGGGAAGTCCAGAACACGGAGGAACAGTTTTTATCTGCAATCTGTTCGTCGTTAGGATGAAGAACGGAACGAAACACAAGATATGGAATGGTTGGAACACGTGCTATGGGTTTGAAAATCCGATGGTTTCTCGGGGCAAACTTACTATTATCTGCGTCATCTACATAGTTAAATGGAGTGTAATCATAACCTGTTGTGGAGTATGACTGACTATGGGAGTCACCCAGTCGGCGTTTCGAAGGAGGCTCCAGAGGTTGAGCAATAAGTTGACTCTGATTTTGGCAGTGCTTCTGGTGATCATTGATTGAGTTTCATGTCTTGGTCGGAATGAGCGGATAGGCGGGAGAGTCGAGATTCCCGGTTTTGTGTGGGTAGTACTTATGGCAGCGGGAAGGTGAGTATCGAATTTGAGAATTCGAAATATGGTTGGGGGAGGGTCGTTGAGATTTATTTTCCTACATATTTATGAGACAAATCGCGTGATCAGAGGCGCTGATTTGGGCGACATCATATGGCTTTAACCAAATACTTGGTCTTGCTCATGATCTGAACTTCAGTTACCCACGAGCTCACGATATTCCATTCGCGCCAACGACACCTCTCTAAGAATCGACACCGCAAACGTAAGACCAAAGGGCTTCGAAGGAATTCTTCCGATACGAGCGGCTGAATTTCAAATTTGGTCAAAAAACTGCAGTTTCTTTTTCAGGAAAACTTGGCTGCCTGGCTGCAGCGCAATGCTACAGGAACTATCGCATATGGACCGTATAACTCAACTTCAGGATGAAATCCAACAGGTTGTATATCGTATCTTTTTCTGCGTTGCATTTTCTTATTCAGCTCTCTCGCACTTTCTCTCTTGCTCTCGGAATTCCTCGTAGATACTTGTGATCATGGCAAACACGATAGCGTACCTCACAACTCGGTCGAACTTTCTTCAAGTCTCACCTGATGTACCGATCACAAAACAACGGAACCCGGAAAAATATGATTCACCAGAGGTGTTTGAAGCAAATAAGAGGGAGCTGGTGACGGATTTAATTGTCAAGGCTAAGCAAATCGATTACTTGATTAATTCACTGCCGGAACCGGAATCCGAGCAGGCGCAGGTGAGTATATCTACTTCTAGTCTTGATGTATTGGGTTTCTGTGATGAGTTGGGGCATGATTTCGAGTCGCAGAGAAGGGCAAATCCATGGTCCGGATGATTGACTACTCTTCTTTTAGGCCAAGAGGCTGGAATTGCTTGAAGAAGAGATGAAGCAGGTGAATGAAGCATACGCGAAGGCTGTTTATCGAGCTAGTGAGTGGTTGCTAGCTCTTCACCTATGAACAAAATTAATTTTCTCTGCTTTCCCGGTGGAATTGTGAAAGAGGATTTGCATTCGCAGATGTCGCAAGTTCTGAAATTGATGCTGTCTGAGACGGATGCCGATCTAATGTGTCGATGATGTACGATGCTTCCCCATCGCAGGACTGTATGTTCTGTACTACCAGCTGGATGGTTTGTCACTTGTGGAGTGCAGTGGTCAAAAGATGTGATATAAACAACTGAGATAGTGAAAAATTCTTCATAACACTTTCTGGCCACTGGATGCGCACCCTCCAGCCTGCTATTCTGTCTGTGCATGGTTGACCAAGAATCTTGGGTACACAGGTAGGAAACTTCTTGATCCCGATCTCGGATCGTTGATCGCAGGGACCGGTTATTTTCTATTCTCATACCCGAGGAGGTAACTCCTCCGCCACAGTTCTGCAGTCTATACGGCGTCAAATTGCACGATGCTGAATAGCGAATTTATTTTCTCGGCTTATCTGTAAATGAAGTAGACGTTTACATAGTCAAAATGTCCCGGAAGACAGGCGCCCAGAAGCTTGTAGATGCGGAAGTCACGGGTTGGCTGGCCGAAGAAAGCCTCCCTTCTTCCTTCTTTCTCTACCCCCACCTTGACTTGTGCCCGTACTGTGCATCTTATATCATCCAACTCGATTTTCTTCTCTTCACACCTTATCCCCTAACCCTCCATCTGATTTTGCAGGGTCCCACCTATCATGCTCCCGATTGATACGGGGTGCCTGGGACGTCCTCATAAACGGCCGAGAGGATCGAGTTCTTTCACTGGACTATCGTCAGACTCACTCCCTTCCATTGTATCTCCAACCAGTGACCAGACCATGCCCAAAGCTGATTCTCGGCATTTAAATCATCCTGGTGGCGCAAATTTAGCACTGGAATCTACCTCTATAACACGGGTAGCTCGAGGAGATGATCGAAGCCGCAAACTCTCATGTAAGGAATGTCGCAGGTACTCATATTCATGTTCCTCCTACTCTCATCGACTATCGAATGTAAATCTTTCTTCTCCAGGCTCAAACTAAAGGCAAGTTTCAGTAGCCAATTGCGACGGGCACACTTGAATTCTAACGTCGTTGTACAGTGTGACCGTGTCTTTCCTTGCCAAGTGAGTTTCTGACTCTTTTTCAGTCCTTGTATCTTTGCTATATCTCTTTCAGTCATGTGTGAAGCGAGGCTGCGGGAGTCTTTGCCCAGAAGGTAAGTGACCAAATGGTGCTAGTCTTGACGCCCATGATTTAAGATCTGGCTTCCCAGGTGCCCTGACAGCAGGTCGAGGCAGCCGGTAATCTCTTTTCCCAGATAATCCAGGCCCCGCCGAATCTGACTGACTGCTTATATCTCTTCGTGCATCACTTAGGTTCATTCTTGCAAACACTGAGACTCTGCACGACAAGATTTCTGAACTCGGTGATCGTGTTCGACAACTCGAAGAAGCGTTGGAAGAAGTTCAGCAAAAATGCTCTGATCAACCACATCCCCTGTTAGCACCTGAATTGCTGAAAATAAAGACCTCACAAGAACTCTATGGGACTGCTCCGTTCCTGCCTCCGTCAAGCTCCGAGGTATCTTTATCAACAGCACCATCACAACCACCAGACGACCGTTCTCTCCCAAATTCTGTCGTAGCACTTTCCCTCGGACCTCGTACAACAGTCATAACAACAGCATCAGACGGAGCAGGAGGAGTTAGGATGACAGGGAATGATGCCTCTTCTGCGTCTTCCGTTGTGGTTCGGCGAGAAATAACTCCGCCAGAAGTACCACCTGACATCCTACAACTCAGTTCAACGTTCCCTTTCCCGTGGATGGTCGATTTGAGCATCCGAAAGAGGATTCGTGATGCTCTCCCGCCTCGTGAAGAAGCAGAAATGGTGTGTGCGGAAGCCCGTAATAATGCACTTTGGCAGTACGTCACTATTACATACTTGAATCAATCCTCCTCCCCTGCCCTGCAACTCTGGACATACTCTTTGTTCACCAAATATTGTTTTATGCCCATGCTGCCTTTGTTTCTGATGGACCATGCTGATTATTGATGTAGGTTTAACATGGACACGGCGGAGACCTTCCTTCCCAATTTACTGAATTACTGCTATACGACTCCGATCATAGATCTGAGTCCACGGAGATTAGCATTGTTATTGATGGTACTTTCTATCGGTTCACTGGTGGATCTCAAAAAACCTCTCGGATCACTTCATGGCGAGGCATATCACCACCTAGCAAGAGCATCTGTCTGTGAGATTCCGTTGATGGAAGAACCCGATTTTGATGTATTACATGCACTGGTACGCCCTTTGAAAACCTTTCTGTCTAATGGGGTCTGCAATGATGACTATTTCTCCAGTTCTTCATGATATATTACCACCTCATATTTTCTGATAATAAAAAGGCCGTAGGATATGCATGGAATTTGATGGGTTTTGTGGCTAAGCTAGCGCAAGGGGTATGTGTATAATCTATGGGCTTTGTGCATCACCCTGACTTTTGTTACGATGTTGATAAGTTGGGTCTACGTATGTTTCATGAATTTGCTATCATTTGCCTTGAAATGTCATTCCTTTCGTAGATCGTGATGGTGCTCGTAGTTCGAAAACCATACCAGAGGAACATGAACGACGACGCGCAATTTTCTGGGAACTCCTCAATATGGACTGTCGCATGGTATGCATCGCCTGCTTCATTTACTCAAATACCATGACTGAGATATATGATCCTATGGCTGCTTATGATACTTCCATATCGATCTCATCATTGCACCTCTCATCGCTGCCTTTATTCATTGAGATTCATGGTCTCTTGTGGACTTGGTTAATAAACTTCTGACCTTTTCGAGTTAGTCTTTATCACTCGGCCGTCCCCCGTCAATCTCGCTAGTCCATGTGGACGCTAAACGGCCTTCATATGTTGGCGCAGGGATCTATGTACCAAGAGAAGAGATTGTTTGTGAGTTGGGAAACATCTTTTCCATATCCGGAATTTTCTGATGCACAAATTTCTCGTCATATGACTTCTATCATTTTCCAATTGGCATGGATGGAATACTTTTGATCCGTTTATTTCACCGTTCACTATCCTGGATCAAAATATCGTCATGGGGCTAATGTATTCTCAATCCGGATTAACCAAATTTGGTTACGCGTTGCCAATCGAATGTGAAATCCGAAATTGATGCGAAATTGATGTACTTCCTGACAGATCACAACTGGAAGAATGACTTTTTCGTCGAATGTCTCTCTCCAATTCTTGAAGCCATGACAAATACCGTTCGACCACCTGACTACACGTATATCCTTGGCTTGGATAAATTGGTTCGCGACTTTGCCGTGCCGTCATTATTGGAGAAACAAAACACGAAAGTAACACCGAGATTTCTCATCATGCAGAGAGGGTTGGTGGTGATGGGGCGTGAAATCGGTCCGTTTTTTTTTTCTTGTTCACCCTTCCGTATTTGATCTGGCGAATATAGCGCTCTTGCAACTTCACAGACGATATTTTACACAAGCTATGAACAGTGCTGAGCCGTTTGATATGAATAAAGAGTTTGCACCCTCTGTGCTAGCAACATATCTCAGTGCTTCGACTCTGATTGCGACGGTAGATGATCTATATGAACACGAGCAGAATCTGAGCGTCAGGTTTTTGCATTTTTGGTTCAATGTATTCTCGGCTGCGGTCAGTGATGCCATCATATAAGAGCAATTATTTGAGGTTCACACTAATATAGGTCATGTTGTCGCTATTTATCTCCCGTGCCTCTACAACACCTCTCGCGACGTTTGCGTTGCAAGACTTGGAGAGGATATGTCAGCTGTTTCATAGGGCAGCATCAGTACTGCCTTTTTGTGCCAAAGTTCTCGTACGTCATGCAATATGTCATTGTCTTTCTATCATTCGCAATTTCTGTTCCCGCAGCCTCATATCATGAAACTGGCTGAGAAAGGGCGAGCCATCCTGCGCCAGTCGTCCTCGGCATCGACACCACTCATAGGAAATCCATATCCTGCTACTCTTCCACAGTCATTTGCATCAGCACATCCATTTCTCAGCGACCGCGCAGAACGAATGGGACTTAACGCACCTACTGATCGACCCCGTGGCATTGGTTCTTCCCCCGTTACTTCCACGAATTCATCCCAAACGACTGAGACTCCTAGTGCCAGTCCAGTCTCTCCTAACAGCCTGGAAGCTACGAGCGGACCGGCGGATTCTTTGCCTGATATATACCACTTCTCGAGCGTGGTTGACAGTGTTGATGAGAGGCATCATTTCCCGTTCCTTGCGGCTCCCGCCAGTTCAACACGGCGGATGCGGAGCTTGTTCGTGCCCTCTTCACCTAGGATTGCCAAGGACGAAAAGTTCAATTTTGACCATGGTGCTTTGATGTCCGAGTTGGAAGAAACGAGCTATATGGCTTGGTTCTGAGTTATATATCCCTGTGTGTCTAGATTATTGATGTGTCGCTTTCTTGCTTTTTGAATTAACTTTCGGGGATTGGCGTTTGATCATTTACTAGTTCTCCATTCATCTATTTGCTGTAATTTTGGAGCATGCAAACTTGTGCCCATTTGACCTGGTTTGAATTTATATACCCACTTGTTACCTTTGATAGCGTCCTCGACTTGCTAGATTAGATCATCAATCAGATTGTTCCATGTCATGACTGTGCGAGAGGTTAGAAAGCAAGAATGTAGATCCGTTACAACTTGATGCATGCCACTTGCACTATTTTGAGAAAAGTCATTTACATTTTTTCATGGTCATTGGGATTGAGGTGAGACTTCTGTATCTTGTGTGCTCTGTACGATGGACTATCATTTTGAAATACTCTCACGTAAATAGTTCACGGTGAATCGTGGATTCAAAAGTCACTCGGCGTTTCTCGGTTTCGATGTCTGGCAGTTCTGTAGATCGAGTTAAGACATTGTAGGTCCTCAGTTCGAATCGGACCCACATGGCGGACTTGACGTCGCCGCTTGAATTGAGACATCAAGTCACCTGATGGTCTGGTGTCTGGTGGTCGTGTAGACATGTCACACAGTGACACTCGGCCGCTATTTTTTTTTGATATGATGTATCAGCGTAGAGAAGGTTTTTTCATGTTCCAGGTGTTTGCGCTTGCTTGATGTGTCACATAATAAGAAATGCCATCAAGTTACATAATCAGTTTAACCTAGTCGTCATCAACATGGCGAGCAGAAGTGATGGACCAGAGATACGAGATGTCTGGTCGGCAAACCTCGAGGCTGAGATGGAGAATATCCGAGGATTAATTGACAACTATCCTTTTGTAGCTCTGGTGCGTGTAACCCATAGCTTTTTGGCGGGCTTTCATAAACTGCGTTCTGAATAGGACACCGAGTTTCCAGGCGTGGTTGCGAGGCCTATAGGGGCTTTCAAGACATCGTCTGATTATCATTATCAGACAATGCGATGCAATGTAGACCTACTGAAGATCATTCAGGTTGGAATAACGCTATCCAATGAAAATGGGAATCAGCCAGAGCAATGCGGCACCTGGCAATTCAACTTCAGGTTCAACCTTGAGTGCGTGAAGGTTTAGTGTCAATGAAACGCCTGCTAATGGGTATGCGGACCAATACTCAGTGACGACATGTATGCTCCAGAGTCAGTAGACCTTCTTCAGAAATCGGGGATAAACTTCCGGCAGCACGCCGAATACGGAATTTCGCCCAATGATTTTGCGGAACTCATGATCACATCTGGGTTAGTCTTGATGCCGGACACGAGATGGATATCCTTTCATAGGTTAGTAGTGGCACACTCTACAGAAAATCCAGTACTCAGGCCTATTTTAAAGTGGTTACGATTTTGGTTATTTCATTAAACTCCTCACCGCTGAATCTCTACCAACTACTGAAGATGATTTCTTTTCCCTTCTTCGGACGTGGTTCCCAACTGTCTATGACATCAAATTCCTGATGCGATCGTGTAAACAGCTGAAAGGAGGGTTACAAGACGTTGCAGATGACCTCGGTGTACGTCTTCCATTTCGACCATAAAGACTACTTCTGACCTCCACTGGCAATTATCAGGTGATACGGCATGGTACATCTCACCAAGCAGGCTCAGACTCCCTCTTAACCTCGCAAACGTTCTTCAAACTCAAGGAGGTTTACTTCAACGATCAAATCGATGACAATGAATACTCTGGGAAGCTCTATGGGCTTGGGCAGACGTTTTCTATCACAAACGGTTTTACAGATCCTTCACGAGGCGGTGTAACGATTGCTGAGCGCGACGACCGAAGCTCTATTCGGGATCTTCATAACCAGACTCCAGGATCGATCGGAGGACCTCAGCAAGCTGGTATGACCATGACATCCCTACAAGCACTCTCGGCCATGTCACCAGGAGCTTATACGAACCACATGAGTACGAACGGACCGTTTATGCGTCAGCCTCTGGTCGGTGGGAGATGATGATGTAATTGTTTTTCGCTTTCGTATTGCATTTGCTGTCCCATATACGTATCTTTATCTCCGCATTCCCTTTGGCGGGACCATAATCTATCTCTCCAGATACAGGTGATCATCGGTCTGAATATACGGAAAGCGGCAATTGATTTGTAGTTGAAGCAGAATTCTAAAAGCTACAAAACCTTGATTTGAAGTGAAGCCACAACATGTTCTTGATTACGCGATGCCGCCTGAATCGCTGGTTCCTCGAACATAGAGCCACAGTTTAGCAGCCAGCATCACTCTGAGTAGGGTATCTATCAAACCTCTCTTAGAATTGACCTTGGATCTGGAAATATTGGGCAGTCAGACTATCATTATTTTCGAGCTGACAATGAAATTGAAACCTAATCCACATCATCAATTTCGGCTCCTACGGCTCTCGTGATCGTCAATATCATCCCTCAATTATTTGTCTTCATGTGCCAGCAGTGTCAGGAAACAAGCACAAAATTTGCCTCTGCACGATACAATAATCCTTGATATGGGTTCTCACACGGCGGATATTTAGAAGTCAAGCCGCTCGAATTGGGATGTCAAGTTACCCGTCAAGTTACCCGTCTAGTCACACAGTCTGTGTTCTGGTCGTGCTTTTCTGAAGATGGAGCGCTGTGGTGGGGACAAGGCAAAGGCTTTTTCTGGGACTGATGACAAATATGCGCAAATGCTTGAAGAGCAAGGAGTTTAAAGCTTTGGAGGACACAGCTCAGGGTGCTGGAACAAAAGATGGACCGAGTCAGCCCGGAAAACGCAAGGACAAGTGTACGCCTTTGTATCTGCCACTAAAATGGAGCATCAAAGGAGAGCCTAAAGGTCCTCTTTCTAGTATTCCTTACGTTTTTATTGAAAGTATTGTTTGTGACCAAATGCGACGATGGTAACATGATTGTTTCTCTATAGCAGTAATGTCAGGACCTGCGGGACAATCCCGGATCCCCCTCAGAGGGTATGAGGTTAAGATGAGGAGAACTCGACAGAGTTCCCTCTATGAATTGCCTAGCTATTTATATAATTACAAGTGGCTATGCTAAGGCTATTCTAAGAGAGATCACGGTATCTATTAGCTACCATCTGTCAAGTCCTAAGTAATTCCCCA
>Ga0153959_1000368_pt1 | contig 22530 bp, 9 predicted proteins | sample TSFL043MetaG_FD_104685 | JGI IMG/M metagenome (GOLD analysis project Ga0153959, IMG submission 104685) | Attine ant fungus gardens microbial communities from Florida, USA - TSFL043 MetaG | ecosystem: Host-associated > Fungi > Mycelium > Unclassified | place: USA: Florida, Wekiwa Springs...
ATGTATAATCAACTTTGTGGAAGATTGGACTAGTTCACAATGAAAATTATAGTAAATGACATGTGTTAGACACTATTATTTTTAAATAAAATAAAAACAAAAATGTTAACAAAAAATATATTTATCATTTGGTTATATAAAAATAACTCATTGACTACATTAAACACATCTATTAACTATTTCCACACATCTGCTATACTTAATTCTAATAATGAAGATAAAAATAATTTAAATAATGAAGTGTCAGAAAATATATCGAGTGATTCTAATAAAATAACTAAAGATACTGAAATAACAGACGATATTGGAAGTAAAAAATGGATTGAAGAATATTGGAAAAGATATAGCAAAATATTTAATACTAGTAAGGAGAAAGGAGAACAAAGGATAATTGATTTAGATAAAACAAAAGATCCTTTTGAGAATTTCATTTCTTCTGACACAAGTAGTTCTAATGATGACTATGAAGAGTTTCCCTGGTTGTTAGATTCTGAAGGAAAAAGAATTGATTTTAAAGGATCAATAAAATTATTTGATGGAGTTAAATTAGTATCTAGATATTTAGAAACTTCTTACAATATGGATAAAGAAACTATTTCTAAACTTAAACTAAGTGAATTACTTAAACCATTTGAGGAAGGCAAGGATATAAGTGTGTTGGAATTTTATAATCATATTGATTATCTTTATAAGAATGATCCAAATATTAGCCAAATGTTTAAAGATGCTTATGTTAAAGCTTCTAACATTACTGGAAAGGGATTAGCAAATAAACAGTCTGAAGCTACCGAAGATAAAAATTTATTAGAAAATGCAACTAATACAGATAGTAAACCATTAGGAGAATTTGGAGAACAAAGTATAAATCAAATCTTAAGCAAATTTAAAGAATTCAAGTTTCGAGAACCTATAAGTAAAATGCATATTACAGCTAATCCGGTACCGATAATTACTGGGGTAGTTAGTTATGGGCTACTAGTAAACAGTTTTATGAAACATGTACACAATAGACCATTTAAAGAAAATCTAAGTCAAACAGAATTGACACTTCAGCATTTACAGAGAAGACGACTTGCGTATTGTTTTATTTTGATTGTAGCACCTGGGATGGTTTTAGGAGGTCATTATCTTGGATCCAAATATAGTAATATGTTTACTATAGAATTATTTAAAGGTTCAAATTTAGATACAAAGCCTGAAATAGACACAGCTAACAGCAAAGGTTTAGATGGAGGTAGTACAATAATCACAAGTGGTTTATTTGGGGTAATTATAAAAAAAATAAAACAAAAAGTGAGTGAACCTCTTAAATTAATTGTTATATTATGATCTTGTTTGTTTGCTATATTCAAACTATTAGGATATCAATTAAATGATCTATTTAATACAGAACTAACATTAGTTTATTTTAAAACCTTTTATTTGGCAGTTATTTTTATAATTATTTTATATATACTAATTCATTTGTTATTATTACACATTTTTCATAAAAAAAATAATACAAAAATACCTCAAATTTTACCTGATTTTTTCATTAAATGAATAACAGAATTTAAAACTGCAAGTAAAACTAAGGCTGCTTTTGAAGCTTTTAAAGAAGATTATTATATACAATTATATCTTTACCTTTTTATATTGATTTTTATTGTAATTATATTGTAAATAATACACAAAATTAAATTATTGAATAAGGTTTTAATTATCAATTGTTATGTTTAAGGGTAGATATTAGCTCTATTTGTTATAGATATTAGTATACAATATTGTTTAATTTATCAATTTACATGCGAAATTATTAACTTGACTATATTTTTATTGGTTCGCCAATTAACTCGAATACCTTCAATCGACACGAATATTAGCTTCACATGCATATACCCTTTGGATATTATGATGAAATAAAACAAACCCCCTAGCGAGTATAGTTAAATAGGTATAAAATTTTAAGTTGATATTGTCAGTTCGAGCCTGGCTACTCGATTTTACCAAGTTAAGGATTTAATTTGATTTCATAAAAAATACCACTTAACCAATAATATAAATAAGTTAAAACTAAACATTAGTATAAGTTCATCTATATAATAGATCATTAATAAACCGTGTGATTGCTTATAATAATAAAAAAGGCCGGATTTAATAAGATGTTTAAAAAAAACAAAACAAAAACAAAAAGGTAAGATTAAGTATACTTAATAATATAAAAGATATCTTATTGTGATTTGGTATTAGTAATTTAATGGTTTATTTTATTGTTAAAGATGTTCAGTTTGTTTTAAAACGGTAATGCTTTAATTGCTAGTTCTATCTTAAGAAGTACCTTAACACATCAGTATAATAATAAAATTGAAGAGTTATTTTACAAAATAAATAAACACGCTAGTATAAAAAACAAAACAAAAAAAAATGAATATTGATACAGACACCTAATAAAAATTATTGAATATAAATAATAATGTGTTTTCAAATATAAAATAAATATAAAAATTAAAAAATAAAATATTAAAAATAAAACAACAGTTGAGAATAAAAAGGATTAAGTTTAATGAGTTATGAGTTGAATTGTTACTCAATGTAAATTGTTTGGTACTACAGTTTTAGATAAAGCTGCTGTTTCTTGAAGTAGAAAAAAATCCCTAATTGAAGCAGGAAGAGGAGGGTTTAAAAATAAATTTTTCAAAGCTTTAAAAAGTTTATTGAGTGATGGTATTAAGAAAATAAATTAATTAAATGGATATATAATGCAAAAGATATTAAGTTAAACAATGTTAAATCAATAGATGATACAGTTAAAAATAAATTATATGAATTACATAGGGAAGTATCTTAAATATTATTATTAAGTATAAATGATACTAAAATAGTTATGGTTAATGAAAATAGTATTGAATCAAAACTACATACAAATAACAAGGAATAGTATTTATATTTTTACTAAAATTACGAAATTATTCGCATATCTTATGTAATACATTCTTATAAAAGAAGTCTCCATATTATGATATGAATTGATTTTACGCATTTTAACAAAATATTGTACTGCAAAAAAATATTCTTTATCCTCGATAGCTTTCTTACGTAAGTATTGAAGGTTTGTATATTCAGGGTTATGTTTATTATTTTTTTCTCAATTAAAAGTGCTAAAATAGTTTTCCATGTATTTATCAAATAAATCTAGGACAATATTAGCTAACAGGAAAAACAAACAAAAAAAAAAACAAACAAAAAGGGGGGGGGGGTATAAACTGTTCCTTGCGGATTACCTATTTTATTTTTAATTATATTATCGTCTTTATTAATAGGATATGCAATTACTTTATCTATAAGAGATCTTATGTTAGGACAACCTAATATTTTACCTATCTCTCTTCTGATAATAATATGAGGAATAGAGTAAAAACATTTCTCAATATTACCTTGAATAACTCATGTAAAACCTGCACCTCTTAATTTAATTAAATTTTTACTTAAAGCATCAAGGGTAGATTTTTTAGGTCTAAACCACAAAGAATGTTTACTGAATAAGAAAATAGTTAAAATTTTAAAAAGTTACTAAAAGTCTCTATGTTCTAAAGCCAAAATAAATTATTACTAGCTTCTTTTTAATTCAATATGTCCTATAAACATAGAAAGCAATAAAATAAGAAAGTAAAACAAATTCCTTAGCATATTAAAATAATAAATATAAAATATAAAACTTCAATAAATTCCCAAAATAAATACCTAATTTATAAGCAACTAAAATATTAAAATTAAATGTAACCAAAATAGTTTGACATAGAGTCTTTTTTCCTAAACTGTTAATTATAACCCAATTTTACCGCAATTTTACTCAATTATCAACTATACTAGAATGAACTGCAACAAATACCTCAAAATGATTGAAAGTATACTGTGTTTTAACATTGTACACAAATTTTTAAAAAAAGAAAATAGACAAAGAGCAAGACTAAAACTAAGTACATTATTATGATTAAATTGACCTTTGATTTCATGAATAAATTGAATATCTTTAGAATTAGTATTATTATATTTAATGATATAACCAAAAGCAAGTAGAATAAGAAAAGCATTAAGATTAGTAATACTATAAGTAATAATATAAAATAGGAATGATTCGATACTTTCTATTGAGTTAACGGAAAGAGCTAGTAGTATAAATCCAACATGACTAATAGTAGAAAAAGCTAGAAGTCGTTTAATTCTATATTGACTAAGTCCAAGAACAGTACCAACAATAAGACTAAGAAGACTACTAATAAGAAGAACATTCTTCCATACATTAATGCTATTATCTATAATATTAATATTAAATAATTAAAAACTACCTTGTAGACTAGTTATAAGTAGTCTTAAAAAAACAAAAAAAGATACTAATTTTAGGAATAACAGTAAGTCATGTAGTTACAATAGTAGGAACACCATCCAAACATCAGGAGCTCAATTATGGAAAGGACTAGCACCAACTTTAAATAATATACCAATAGTAATAAGAATAAACCCAAGAATAAGAGGTTGAATATAATCAGATATACCAGAAACAAGTACAAGAGAGAAAATACCTTGGGATTGGGTAACACCAGTATAATAATAAATAAGAGCAGTACCAAGAAGGATAAGAGCACTACTTAGACCACAAAGAAGAAATTATTTAAGACCAGCAGAGTAGCAGCTATAAAGAAAGAATATATAGACCGAAGCTTTAAAGTTCAATACTAAGATATATAATAATAAGATCATAAGAACTAATAAGAAATGAACTACCAATAGCAGTAAGTAGAATAATGATACAATATTCGTTAATAGTTTCACTACCAAAATTACTATTAATATTAAAAGGTTATCAACTTAGTAGAATAATAGCACCAAGTAGATAAAAAAGACCTTCAATACTTTCAGTAATAGGATTAATTTGAAAAGTCCTCTATATACACCAACAGCAAAAGATATAGATTGTATAAAAATAAAATTAAAAGAGAGAAAGGCAGAATAAATAAGAATTATAGCAGTAATTCGATTACTTAGACTAGAAAAAATAACACTTGAAAAGAGCGGTACGGCAATAAGTAGAGAAATAAGAGCTACAATAAGCATAAATAAAGGATAAGCAACAATTACTAGTACTCGGATTCAAACCGAGATAGCTATATCGAAAGTATCGAATTCTACCATTAAACTATACTAGCTATTAAAAATTTTATAAAATAAAATTAAGGGGTTATAAAATATAAATAATCCAACCACACGTTCACGTACGGTAACTTTCTATAACTTGAGTGAGGCCACAACTAAATACTCCTACAGTTGATAAGTAATAAATAAGATTAAATATTACGGTTTTATACTAATAGTTCGTAATTTTATTATGACGCCACTCTAATAAACGATTAGTGACTTATAAAAGTATAATTTTACCGTTACATACTAATTAACGAATACTCATAATTCCTAATTAACGAAGTCGAATTTTAGACATCGATCCTCAAAAAAAAATATATCTTATTTAATGATTAGCTCAAATTTTTTACACTTTACACTTTACACACAATGTAGCATCACTTTGTTAGAATGTTAAGTAGCAATCTGTGGCCCATACTCCATAAGGGTCATATAGACTTATCATACTCCTGATTAAGTGTCTCATATAAAAACACGATATAAAGAATTAATTTATACCAAGGATTGCGTTCATTAGCGGAATAAACATAAAATCTTACGGTACGAACTTAACGATAGCCAAGCAACACCTGTTAATTAAATTAGTATAATTCAGTATATACTTTTTACTTAATTCTTTTTTAAAATTATTAATCATATTAAAACCATTCACAGTTAAAGTAGAAACCATCTTAAAAATATTTTTTATTTAAATTCATTTTCATTATATTTATTTGTATTAGGATCGGAACATTAATCAAAGAAAGATTTTAAAAAAATTCCAAGATAAATAATAATAATAAATATCAGACTAAAAAGTGATTCTCTTAAAAACTAATAAATAGGGTAATAGATAAAAATATAAATTAATAAAATGTTACTAGTAAATAAAGAATAACCTTATATTACTTGTTACCAATAAAATATTAATAAAATTTGCCTCAAAAATATCAGCAACGATAAAATTCATCTTTGATGTTATTTTTTTTGTTTTTTTATAAATCCAAAAGCTATAAAAATGAAGTCATTTTATTCACTAATTGAGCTTGCTTATATTTATAATATAAAAAATTTTTACCCAGGCCAACAACTAACTTCAATTTAACTAATATGTTGTATAAATTAAATACAAGAAACATCTTAAAAGAAGACTATTGATCTAAAAATAATTAAAAAAAAACTAATTTTTGAGCCTCGGTGGCTTAGTGGTCAAAGCGCTATACTGAAGATATAGATATGGAAGTTCGATTCTTCCCCAAGGCACAGTAACCAAAAGATATAATAAATAATGAGTTAAGTTACCATTTTTTTAGTTGTCAAAAACTACAGGGGGTGGCAGTCAATTTAAGTTTAAAGGTTTTCATTTTATTAGCTGAGAATCAAATTCACAGATAAAAGTGTATTAAATAAATTAATATGTTAGACACTATCATTAACATAAAAAATTAAAAAAATGTTAGCAGCAGCAAAATATATTGGAGCTGGAGTAGCTTGCTCAGGTTTAATCGGAGCAGGAGCAGGGATCGGAGTAGTTTTCGGTTCATTAATCTTAGCTACAGCTAGAAATCCTCAATTAAGAGGACAATTATTCTCTTACGCAATCTTAGGATTCGCTTTAGCTGAAGCCACAGGGTTAGGCGAATAGCTCTGTATAAACCGGGTGAATTGCAAAAATAACTTATTGTTAATACTAATAAGTCAATTTGCAGCGAAGCTTAATTCAACATCATATAAAAAATTATAATTATATGTTTTATTACTTAATTAAAAAGGAATAAAAAGTGTTAAGAACGTTCAACGACTAGAAAGTGAGTAAATGTTAACAATAACCTTTCATTAGCGCCCGGCACTATATAATAATAAATAAATATTATATAATGAAGACATAGTCTAAACAACAACGTGAGTTGTTGAATTAACATTACTATTATAATGTTTAATATAGAGTAATTCAATTTATTTCTTTACTTTATCTACCTTTGCCAACCGTAACTATAGAATGGTTAGATATAACAGAAAATGCTCTTCTTACTAATATGTTTTTTGGGGTTAAGCACCCTTTAGCTAATTATGCTAAATTTTATAAAGATCCTATAAATCAAAGGAATTTAATATATAAAGAAAATATTGAAAAAGTTGGTGTATATTGTTGGTTTAATAATTTAAATAGTAAAATTTATGTAGGAAGCGGTAATCCATTATATAATAGAATAAGTGACTATTACCAAAAATGGTATTTGGAATCTAAGTCTAATTTAATTATAGTTAAAGCTTTAAAAAAATATGCCATGGAAAATTTTACTTTATTTATTTTAGAGTATTCTAATCACGAAGACTTATTAAAATGTGAGCAAAAATGAATAGACTTACTTAAACCAGAATATAATATAAATCCTATAGCTGGAAGTTCTAAAAATTATAAACACACAGAAGAAAGTATTTTAAAAATGAAAAGTTCAGCCTTAGGAAGAAAACACTCTGAAGAAGTTAAAAACAATATGAGTCTTAACAGAAAAGGTGAAAACAATTCTTTTTTTAATAAAAAACATTCTGAACAAGCAATACAACTAATTAAAGGCTTTAAATAGAGATAGTTCAACTTTATTAAAAAAAAATTCCATTGAAGTAGAAATTATAGATGTGGAAACTAATACTACTACTGTGTATACATCAATTAGACAAGCGGCTTTATCAATAAATTCAGATATAAAAACCTTATTAAGAAGGGAAAATGCTTTGCACAAAAAGAGAAAGGCACAAGCAACCCTTTAAAAATAGATAAAAAAAACAAAAAAAAACAAAATCTTTATATAGGAAAATATATTATAAATATAAGAAGGGAATTAAATTAAATGTATTCGCCCTAATGATGGCATTCGTGCGCCGTTTGGTGCCTTTCGTTACGTTAGTTAAACTAACCGTAGATTATTGATATATCTCGACACTTACAAAGTTAGGTAGCGCGAGAAAGTCGCCTGCTGAACATAGCATCTTTGTAAAACCTATATCTGAATTAAGCGGATATTTTAAGGACATGGGTGAAGTGTTCTTGTTATGGATAAGATTATACTATCTGAAGTCAAATTCTCAGTGCCCTCTCATCATAGGGAGTAACATGTCCGTTAAAGGTTACTTAAATTGTAAAAACTATAAAGAAGGCGTAGTTATTAATCAATCTAATTTAACACGTTATCCAGGAAGGATAATCAAGGGAATGAATTGACATCCTAAGACAAGTAAAATAACGAATACGCATACAACGGGATGGCCTAAGGGAAGCAATTCCTATCGGTCACAGAGCAGAGGTAGTACCTGACTTACGACAGTAAGATACGATTGACATAACAGTCTCTGAAAGGGAAGATCTACAGTTAATACTTACGTTCAACTTAGACATTACAGTGCGGATGCACATAAAACGGTAGTGGACAAAGTGAACAGTTTAGCAGAATGATGTAAATCAAACCCGGAATTGGTCGTTGATAGAAAGTTATATAACATGATTTGTGACCCGAGTTTACTATACTTAGCTTACAATAATATCAAAAGTAAACCAGGTAATATGACTCCTTGTATAGTCCCTACTACTTTAGACGGTATGAGCACCGAAGAATTCATTAAATTGAGCGAATTACTAAAATCAGAACTGTTTTCCTTCTCACCCGCCAGAAGGGTAAAAATCCCGAAAATGGGTAACAGGGGAAGCAGACCTCTATCAATAGCTCCTCCGCGAGACAAAATCATACAAGAGGCAATGAGAATTATCCTGGAAGCCATATTCGAACCTACCTTTTCCGAAAAATCGCATGGATTCCGACCTAATAAGTCCTGTCATACAGCTTGACAACATATCTATCGCGACTTTAAATCCGTATCATGAATAATAGAAGGAGACATAAAAAAATGCTTTGACACCATCGATCATACGAAACTTATGGAGATCATAGAAAACAAAATTCAAGATCGTCAATTCACTAAATTAATCTGAAAGAGTATCAGAGCGGGATACTTCGAATTAAAAATACATGAACACAATTTAATAGGTACTCCGCAAGGAACAATAATAAGCCCTATTCTAGCTAATGTATTTATGCATCAATTAGATAATTATGTAGAGTCAATCAAAAAACAATTTGATGTTGGAAAGAAGATAAGGGTATCTCCTGAATACACCAAGATCAGACATCTGAAACGTAAGGCGGAGAAAACCTATGACAATCCACTAATCAAGGAGCTACATAATAAATTATTGAATACCGAATACACATTATTCAATGATCCGGGTTACAAGAGACTACACTATGTCAGATATGCAGACGACTGAATCATAGGAATAAGAGGTTCCAAAATAGACGCTGAAAAAATAAAGGAGTTAATAAAGGTATTTCTCACGGATAAAGGTCTAACTCTCAGCGAAGAGAAAACAAAAATCTCTAACATGGGAACGGATAAGATTAAATTCTTAGGTTTCCAAATGAGTAGACAATCACATGTTAAACACTTCGGTTCACCAAGCAAAAAGCATGTAATCCAACGTATGCCATTAAGAATGAGAATAGAAGCTCCTCTTGATGACATCCGGAGAAAACTTTACGCACTCGGGATATTGAAAAATGGTAGACCTTACCCTCGAAATGTATGAAGAGGCTATACTCATAAACAAATTTTAATCCTGTACAGCAGTATTTTCAGAGGATACTTAAATTACTACTCGTTCGCACATAATTACAGCAGAATGGCTACATTCCTTTACTGAACCTTAAAAGGATCGTGTGGAATGCTGCTAGCATCCAAATTTAATCTGAGATCTGTAAGTGCAGTGCTGTATAAATTTGGTAAAGACCTTACATACAAGGAGATTAAAATGATAAAACCTCGTAATAAGACAGATCAGAAATCCACTGAAATAGTAGAAACTAAGTTTTATAAACCTGATAATTATAAGGCAAACTATATGAACTTCAAAGTAAAGCAACACAGCCCGATTTTAAATCTTCACCCTGTATCTATAGCCTCCCTAGAGAAGCTAGAATGTACAGCATGTGGATCTAAACACCGGCTGGAAATGCATCACATCCGAATGATGAAAGATTTAAATCCTAAGTTATCTTACTTTGATAAATTGCAAATTAAATTAAAACGTAAACAAATGCCACTATGTAGAGCATGTCATATGAAACTACATCACGACAAACCGGTCTAGATCTTAACATCAAACAAAACCTAAATACAAGTATTGATGGAGAGCCGTATGATGGGAAACTATCACGTACGGTTCGGGAAAGGGGTAACGGCGTCTCTATGAGATTCCCTTACTCTAGTTCATTTATTATTATACTCATAATCTATATATTAATTTATATAAATATGTGTCAAATTTTTAGTTTAGCAAGAAAATAAGGTTATATTTTAACCCTTAATACTATTTTTAGATTTTCTGCGTCAAATCCACTCTTTTTTTTTTGTTTTTTAGTGAATTGAAAAGATCTTTTGTTTTGTCTCTGTTTTTTTTTTTTAAGAAAAAGAGATAGCAATTAAAATAATGAATCATCATTATGTAGCTTTACTTTATGGCTCGAGATCAACAAAATTACCCCTAGTTTTTTTTATAAAATAATATTCTAAACAAGATATATATAAGAAGTGCAATTGTTTAACTATATTTATGAATGATAGCAGAATTACTATGAATGTTATTGCCTTAGCATTAAGGATAAGAAAAATATTTATTGTTTTATATTATGCTTACTTTAGGTAGTTATCAATTAAATTTAATTAATCACTAGAGAAACAGTGGGCTAATAAATATAAGATATGATAAAGTGAACACGAGTATGCCGAAAATTGGTAGCCGGGTGGGTTTTAGGAGCTCATAATTTAATTGTAAGAGTTCAAGTCTCTTTACTCGTATAAAAAACAAAAAAATCATCATTATCCAACACCATTCAATGGTACAATTATTTATAAAATGTTTAACTACTATAACTAAGGGAGCAGCATATAAACTATGCTTATACTTTCATTTTATTGACTAATGCAACAATATTTTAACTATTAGTACATTTAAGCTTTGCGCTATTCTTGAATAAACTATAAATTTTAATATAATTTGCAAATTTTCCTGCAAAACCAAAAAAAAAAATTAAATATCTAATTTTAGATCAAGGTGATCGACATCTATGATAACAAATATTAATATTTTTTATTATTCTTCCTTATGTTTAAGAAGATGTATGAATCGAGGGTTTACTGTAAATAGACTTAATTATTCTAATTCAGCTTTTTCTAATCCTAAAATGAATAAATAGTTAAAAAAGGTAATAAAAAAATAATCTAATGTTAAAAACAAAATTATATAATAATAAAAATCTTATAATTCCTATAGTTTCAATCTTATTAAAAATAAACATTTATAAAACACTAAAAAACCTAATGTAATAAAATATTGATAATCTAGGGACTACAAAATCATAAAATGATTAAACAAAATGAGAAATTAAATCTCCTAAAAAACCTATAAAATTTTAAAAATGGGTATATATTACGTGAGTCATACATAAACTATTAAAAGACTAAAAATGTTTATTTCTAAAATTAAGATAAACAAAATAACTAAAAACAAATATAAAAATATATTAGTAATTAGGCATAATTTTCCACTTAAAAATTTAATAAATTAAAAACAAAAATTAACTATAAAAATAAATTTAAAACAAGGAATAATAAAACTAATTAAAGTTAAAATAAAATATTTCTAAGAGTTTTTTTATATCATCATTTTTGATAAAGAATATTTTAATTCATAAACAGACTCTGGTACAACAGTTCTTAATCAAGTATAACTAGTTATATACATTATATCTATTTTTAATTAAACAAGCTGATAATTTATTTTTAAACACTGGTAAATTTTACCGGAATTTATAACTAAATATTTTATTATTAAATTTTATTATTTATTGTTTAGCTTATTTTATGATTGTTTGGTAGTTTTACTAAAATTAAAATCTTTTTTAACGCAATTTCATCTTTGAATATAATTTTTATTTATTTATTGATATTTATTATCTTTAATTTCAATTGATTCTGCTAATATTCTATCTCGAAAGATCTTTTTATCTTGATGTAATTTAGTACATTTTATTAATGTTGATACTTACTTAATATTTATATATTTATACTAGATAGAGTTAAATAATTTATCAAAGATTTAATGTGTATTTACATACGAAAAAATATATAATTAAATTGGCGGGTGTCCTATATTTATTATAAAAAAATTCTTATCTTTTCTTAATTTTTATCCTATTATTTAAAATGAGTAGGTCCATATTTTTATATCCCATTCACGATTTAAAATTTAAAAAAGTTTTACTTAGTGTTGTTTATTGGTTTAAGCTGTTTTTAGCTAATTGTTAAATTATTACATGTATGAGTTAAGTATTTGATTTTAGTTATTTATCAGTTTTTAATTTATGTGTTATTTTCACGATACAATCAATTTTTGAATCATCAATTTAACTTACATTAAGTTTTATTTAGAATTTTATTTCTAATTTTAACAGTTTAATATTAGCGATAAATAATATTATTTAATAATATTTTACTAAAGGTTTAAGTTGTTTTAAACTTGACATACTTTATATAAAATTTATATATTGATACATTTTTAATTATGAAACTTAATATGACGATAGGTGTTAATCATTACAAAGTTAAAAATTTTTAATTGTTGTAAATATTTGTTCATCACATTGTCCAAAATAATTGCATACCTTATTTGTAAGCTCCTTTAATAAAATACAAGTAATATAAAATCTATGTGTAAATAAGCATAAAATAAAAAATGTTAAAAGATATAAACTTTATATGATTCTGCTAATTTAAAGGCTTATTGATTTGTTTATTTATAATATTCATGTGATTAAAGACATGTTTTAGGACTCTGCTGATTACTTCAGTTTATTAATTATTTTAGCTATTATTTACTCTATTTGTTATTTATTATGTTACTTATGTTGTTAGTTAAGTTACTTTTGTGTTATAGAGATTCTGCTAAAACGTAAAGATTAACTTTAATTTCTTAAAAAGAAAGATCTTCTGATTATATGATACTTAATTTAAATTACTTTATTAATTAACTCTATTTGTTTAAACATATGATGATTGTTGTAATCTATACAGGTGTCTTTAAGAACTGCTTAATTATTTAATTATCTATTAACTTACTTTATTTTATATCTGTTTTGATGCTGAGGATGAATTATTTAGTTTATTAATTAGATCTGGTGATTTACTTACTTTATATGGGTTTCTAAGATTTGCTTATTTACTAAAGTTTAATTGGATACTATCAATCAATGAATTGTAGCTCTTCGGTAACCTCATTTAAATATCTGGTTTTAATTACTTTATATGTTAAAGTATATGTTTCTTTAAGAACTGTTGATCTATTTAATAATAAATATTAATTTTATCTGTTATTTACTCTATTTGTTTATTAACTTTCTGTTATTAAATAACTTATGAGTTAAATGCTTACTTAATTTTAAGTAAATGGTTAAAGATCTTGTTATTTATTAACTTAATATATATTGATGATGTAAATTGTTTTATTAATATCTTTATAGATAATGATTAATAATAATTTTATTTAGTAATCTTTTTTACTTATGCCTAACTTTATTTATTTTAAATAACTTCTGCTAATTTTTAATATATGTTTATTGATTACATGGAATTTAAATATAACTGGAATATATCTAATATTTATATTATCTATTTATAAAAAGTATAGAATAACTAAAATTAGTAAGTTTATAACAATATTAATTTATTTTGTTAATTTAAACATTTTTATGTAGATTGTTTACTAATTAGTTTATTTATTATTTAATAATAATTTTTATTATAATTTATATTATTTTTATATGAATATAATTCCCTAAATATTTTAATAATTTAATAAACAAAAAGAATATAATTAATTTAACCAGATAAAGGGTTTTATTTTATTTTCTTATGATTATAATTTCTAATAGTTAAAACTAGTTTTCGATATTGTGAATAGCTTACAAATCTTTATTTTAAAAAACATATAAACTAAGAAAATTACCTATAGCAACATGTACAATAAAAATATTAATTTAATTAATAAATAACTAATAGTTTATAAAGAATTATAATAGGAAAAATATCCAAATAACTTAGCAGTCTAACTAATTGAATTTAATTCAAAAATTAAAGCCTTTTCAATAGATTTTTAATCTCGAAATTAATGTTCCAATTAACTAAAATAAAACTATTTTTAAATAAGTAAAGAATCTTAAAAAGAAAAATTAATTATCAAGAGAAAAATTAGCTAAGTTTTTAGTTTTTTAAGCAATTTCTATAAGAAAAAAATACTGATAAGTATTCTATACAAAAAATGCCAAATGTTGTATTATCGGTAGTGTCTTTTACAGACAATCTATACCAATTAAATGGATATCAATTAAAGAATTATTCATAAATACTGTGTTCAAGTATTCCACTATATATTGCTTTAAATTAGAATATCTGCTTATTATATAAGCCTTTACTTTTTAAGTAAAAATCCTTGTTAGGATGTATCTAATGACCTTTTCAACTCCATCGAAGGTAAATTTATTTAGGAGTGGTGCCCTTGTGGGATTCCGGTATGGTTGTCTATACTCTCCACTAGTGTTATGAGTGATTTATCTCCTCTTTCTACAATTTTGGTTTTTAGTATTATTGGTAGAAGATACTCGTACCCCAATGGCATTGTTACGTTGCGTATTAACCAGTCATGGCTAATATTGTAAAAGCATCCTTTGATGTCCGCGTCAAGTAGATAAGTGGAGTTAAAGTAGGTTTTACTATTTCTTTTTAAGAGTTGTCTAATGGTCGTTGGGACGTATCTTATAGGGATAGAATTGAGTTTATATAGCCTGTTCGAGTTCGGGTCTAAAAGTCTCGTATTTCTTACCTCGAAGTTTCGCTCGGATACTGAATTTAAGTAGGGGTTGGCTAATCGATTGTTTGAGTAAGAGATTTTAACCTGTAGTCGATTGTGTAGGTAGGAAGGTTGGCACTTTATAGCCGCTATAAAACCAAACGAATGTCGCTCAACCATTGGTTCCAAGTAGGGTTCCATAACTGATTTAAAAAGCATTTGAATGGTTTGGTCTTTCAAGATAGGATGCCGAGCGGTCTTACTTTGCCACTACCCTTAGTGTTGAAGAGCCGGAGTACATCATCAGATTTTTAGTTACGGATTCTAACTTTCTTAAGGGATTGTAGTAGGGCGAATTGAAGTGTAAGATTATACTTAGTGTCCTTATCTATTTTGTCCTGGAGATACTTAATTGGATCATTCGTGATGATAGTTAGAAGTTACCTGGATTTCCGTACTCTAAATTTTAGATAGAGGTTTTAAGATATCTTCGAAGTTTATCTCTTTCGTTCACCTTTTATGAGCCTACCCGTCTTATGGCTTGCTCCGTATGTCCTTAAGAGATTGAGATAATTCGTTTTAGTTGGTCAATAAACGGTTGAAGTATCATTATTGCCTATTCGCGGTTTGATGGATTACGAAGTATGGTATGGAAGGCTTTAGTTTCTACTCCGGGAGTTAGGCGACCCTCGAAGCTAGTTATTTAATATACCGACCATACCTTGAACGGTAATGATTAAAGATTCTTAATCGCTTCTTCAATGATGTATCGAAAGGCCATGTTTGTCTATCTATCAACTAATAGATCAGGTCTTTTAGGATCTAAAGGTTTTAACTTGTCTGCTAAGATTTCCTTCATACCCTCCATTTTAACAGAAAAGATAATAATAATTAAAATTAGAATAAATAATTATTTTGATTTTCTATGAGAGATATTTTGCTTAGTAGGCTTTTAATTTAGTCTTTAAGTAGTGTAGTTCTGTTAGTCTGTAATTCTGTTTTAAAGTTTTTAGTTAATCTATTAATCTATTAATCTGTTAATCTTTTTTTTTTAAGTTGAAAAATAAAACACAAAACAAAAAGGCATTAAAACCATATCACTGTAAACGGGAGAACATCATTGAATAATCTATAACAGCTCTTAAAGATTTTAATGGCTTAGTGGAGAATGGTTGTTGATCAAGAGCTACTTGGTTCTTCTTATGCCGAAGACATAGTGATAAACACGAAAGTAAGATTCCTTTAATGCTGGTTGATTGAGCTAGAGTTTATAAATACCTGTAGAGGTACATCCAGCTTTTTCTGGTTCGGGATCTTTTTTTTGGAGGGTAAATTGTAAACTTCAGGCTCTCTTAAAATTAGATTGTAGATGTATGTTTAAATGGATAATTATATGGGATCCGATGCTTTTATAGTTTTTCTTAACGTTTGTAGCTACCTATTTGAGTGTCTACTTTTCAATTAGGAAGTTTTTAAACTAGGAGTTCTATTTTATGACAGATTTAACGAGTTTCTTTGACTTGAATTATGAACCATATTAGGTAGGAAGGGTTTATTATTCCTTGGTCAAGTTTTTTAAGTTCCATAACTTCATAATTTATATCAGTCCTTAATTTTAGTAACTTAAGTTATTACTATATAAAGCAAATATGTATAAATAAAACAAGTAAAGTAAATAAAATTTTAATAGAATATTTAATAGCCTAAACCTAATATTATAGATATTTTGAATATTATATATTATTTTTAATACTTAGGTTGAACAGCATTTTATTTTGTTTTTGCTTACCGGCAATATCTAACATATAAAATTTAACAACTAAAATTTAAATAGCTGTATAATTTGCCTTTATTATTAAAACATATGTGGCTTAGTTTTCTACTTTAAAATTTATTTTAGTTTATTCCTACTAGTAGTTAAAAGATTTTTAATTAATAAAATTTTATAACTTGTAATATATACCTATTTTCTTATTGTATATAATATATATTTTATGTGTTTTTGTTTAAGATTTTATTTACTTTTTAATGAAAAATAGTTTAACATTTATGTTATTTGATCATTTTAACATTTTACCTTCTTGTGTTTCAAGTATAATGAATAATATTAAAAATTGTTGTTTAAATTTAGATATAGCATGAACTTACAAAATATTTACTTTTATTTTTATAGTAATTTATTATTGATTCTATGTTTAGACTTTAGGAAATTTTATCTATTTATATTCTATCTTCAAGAATTTATGTTAAATAATTTATTGCTTAGGAACAGCTGAAAAACATAGTTATTAATAATATTTCTTATGTTGACTTAGATTAAAGATTTTATTTTACTATTTTTATTTAGTTCAATTAGGACTTTATGGTATTGTTTTATATAATTTTATCTTTATAATTTATATATTTGTTAATTTTTTTTATTATTTTAGTTTCTATTTAAGGCTAAAATTACCTTTAATCAAAATGTTTAATTTATTGTATATTTAATAAATACTATATTCAAATTGTTCTCAAATTAGTTATATAACTTATTATAAATAATTGACTATTTAGATTTTTATAAAATTATAAGTTTATTGAACTAGCACCAATTTATATTTTAAATTGTATAAATATTTAAATTAATTGCAATTATAATACATACACAGGATTCTAATTCTAGATTAAAATTAATCGAATGGTAAAAATTGTTGATTTTATCAACTAAAAATTAAAGTAAAATCTAAGAAGGATCAATGAATGAAATAAATTACAATAAATAATAAAATTTAAATTAAATTATAATAATTATATAATAAAGTATGGAATAAATTCAATTAAGCAAATAAAACTAACTTAAAGTTTTTATACAAATATACCTATTTTAAACAACTATTATAGAGGAGCTATAAGTGAAAAATAAATAATAATTTTTATTTCTTATCGTAGTAAGAGCAAGTATGACTATATTTTAAATAATTAGATAACGGAGGAAATTTGCTAAAAGTATTTTTCATGTGATAATAATACACAGTAAGTCATTAAGGGTAGTCCTTTAACGATGAGATTACTGACTATCGTTTTAACTACTCAGTTTCCAAGGAGTTATCACCACTATTTACGATTAGTTAGGCGGAGTAGGTCCGATGAGCGAGTAGTTTTAAACTAAAACAAAGCTGTTAAACAAATAAGTAAAGGAACAATTGTTAAAATTGTACAAACAAGTTCTACAGAAAATCAGCAAAATAGCAACTCTAAAAATATTTACCAAAAAACAAAAATCATTTAATTAATTTATAGTTATGAGTAAAGCATGATATTTCATTCAAAGTATTTTTCCATTTATTGAATTAAGGATATTGATATTATAATATCTTTTATTAAAAAACAAAAAATAAAATTTAAATGTGTTAATTAGTTTTATTATTAATTTAATGTGATTTAGTATGTTAAATACTTTATTATTAATATGATTTATATAGGATTGTATTACAATATGAATTAGTTTAACATAATTTAATTTATTTATTTAGTTAATTAGAATTTAATTCTTAAGAATCTAGGTTATTAGTTTATTTACTTATTTTATTTATTAAAGATGAATGGTATAGTTGGGTGTGTTTAATAAACTTATTGTATTATGGAAGGTTTGGTACTTTGTTAATTTTATTAATTAAAATTTTAATATTATTTAAATTTTTTTAGATATTAGCTAGTTAAGCTTGGAGTGTAGAATACGCGCAGTTACTATTTACTTTTTTATATTTTATTTATTTTAAATTTTAGATCAAGTTATGTATTACTTGTTTAAGTAAGCGCAGCGGAGTTCTAAATTATCTTTGTTTAAATTATTTTTATTTCAATTTATTTTTAATAGGAATATACAGGAAGCCGCATAAAGTAATATCTCTAATTAATTAAATCAAAATATGTTTTACTTGGATAAGTAAGGTGATGCGGAAGGGGAAGTTATTAAATATTTTATATCAAGTATAATTTATATATTGAAGAGAAGCGGATCACACTTTATTATTTAATAAATTTATTTTAGTTTCAATATAATTATTACTAGGTTATCTATTGAAGCGGTGTGGAGTATTTGTTTATCTAATTATTTTTATAATAAATATATATATATATTACTTGGTTTTACAAGGATAATACTATTTTAATTTATTTTTTATATCAGATTAATTACTAGTCGTGATAAAGGATGCAGTGCGGTTTACCTTATCTAATTATTTTATTTATTTTATTTTAATTTTATATTGTACTTTGATGGTATAGGTGATGCGCAGCTTAATATTTGATTTTATTCTAATTTTTATTTCTAATTATTTTTTACTTGGTGAGTATGGTAGTTGCGCAGTTTATACTTTTCTATTTAATATTTTATATAAAGTTATGTATAACTTGTTGGATAGGAAAAGCGGAATACTAGTTTATCTTATTATTTTATTTATTTTAATCTAAATTTATTTATTAGTTGGTGTTAAAGCGTGTTAGTAATTTATCTATTAATTTATTTATTTTATTATCAAATTAATTTTAATTGGTGAATAGGTTGCGTACCGTATTATTTATATTATTTAATATTTTAATATCAAGTTTATTATTAGTTGGTGCTATATGAAGCGGAATATTAGTTTATCTTATTTTAGTTACATTATTATTTATTTTATATCAATTTATTTATTCATAGATGTTTAAGGTGGTGATCCGGAGGTATGTATTTATCTTATTATTTATAATTTTATTACCAAATTATTTACTACAAGGTGTTAAAGGTAGCGGAGGTAGTACTAGTTTTATTTTATTTATTAAAAAATTTATATCAAATTAATTACTAGTCGGTGTTATGGGAGGGTGTGTGGAGCAATAATTTATTAATTTTTACAAAATAACAATAGCAAATACCCTTTCTAAGGTCAGTTTTGGGTTAAATTAATCTTTTGCAAATAAAATTGATCTCTTTTTTCTTAGCATTATCTAAAGTTAACAATTCATTAAATAAAGCTAATAGTGATAATAATGTTAATATTCAAGAATATCTCTATGTTGATAATACTATTTTTAATCCTAGTTGTAATGGCTGACAACATTTGTAGAATTTAACTAGAAAATTTAAAATACACCGGTAAATTACCAAAATATATTACTACAATTTCATGTAATAAAGTAAAAATGAAATAGATAAAACAGATAATGATAATATCAATAAATTAATTATTTATATCTTTAACAAAAGCGGTATTACAATACCTTATAATATAACACCTTATGGTATTAGTGATCATATTAAAGATAATTGTGTAGAACATAGAGAAGGTAATAAAATATTCTATAAATTACCATTAAAAAATGTTAAATATAATCAACTTATAAGTTTATATAATAGTGATATTATCTCATTAGCACATTTAAATTAAAATGCATTATTAAATAATATACCATAATTGAAATTATTAAATAAATATTTAGTGGGTAATTGTTAATAATGAATTGAATTTAGCAATAGTATGAATAACACCATCAGGATTAAAATTAAAAATTAATTTACATTTATGTAATTTTACTTACAAGCATTGTTAAAAAGGGGACAAAGTTATTAAAAATAACAAACTAAGTATATTAACATTCAATAAGATAAGATCTATAAGTAAATTATGAGCATCTGTTAAAGCTGTAACAATATCTTTATCTACTAATAGAAGTCAATAAATAAATTAAAAAGATTCAATCATCATTAATGGCTAATTTAATTACAACATTGGATGCATCTAATATACACTTATTAAAAGATTATTTAAATAATTAACATTTATACACAAAAATAAATAACTAAAATAAAAATAAAATAAATACAAAGGCTTTTTTAAAAAAATGGAATTAGATCTATAAAAACAATTAATGGTTTATTTAAAAAATTTCTTCTTTTGCTAGATGGTGCAACGCTATCACTATAGTCTCATGAACTATCTATTTATGTTCAAATCCTGATCTTGCTTAATTTAGAATAAAGAACTAGCAATAAGTAGTAGAAGTCTTTTAAAAAATATTTCTATCAATTTAGATCTTGTTTCTTAACTCGACTTAGGTATTTTGTCTATTGTATTTTTAATCTTATCTAAGATATCTTGTCTCGAAAAAAATAAAAATTTATATTAATAACTTAACACACTAGAACTCGCCTTAACAATACAGCCCCCCCTTGGGTTTTTTCGTCTCAATATAATATCTTAATTTAATTTAATAGAAGTAAAGATACTTTTCTTATATATATTATAAATACCAAGAGTTCTAGGCTATATTTTATATAATATAAGCTATTTTTTAATAAATCAAAATAAGTCTTTGTTTTCTATTTCAGGGTAACTAACCCAGCGCCCTATGTTTAGATGATGGTAGGGTATTTAAAACACTAATAAAAGCAAAATGTGACAAAAAGTAATCAAAAATTTGATCTATGACTTAGTTAAAATTAACACACAAGGCCTACCAGATTAGAAAATATAAAAAAGTAAAACTAAATTTAAGTTATTTCCTGGAAAGGTAAAACTCTTAAGGATAAGATGAAAGTGCCTTTAATGTATAGGCTATTGTATTACATCACAACAGAGATCTTTATCAGATATGCAAAGTTGGAACAAGTATAAAGCTAAAACTAAAAATAAAAACTAAAACTAACACACAGAACTAAGTCGACGAATTTGTCACTTAATTATTAAATAATAAATTTTGATTACCGAACTTGAGATTTTATTTTATACTTTAATATTTTACTTTATACTTTTTAGAAAAATAGTTGCAAATAATAAGTCCAAGTGCTGATCTGATTTAAATTGTCTTATATATATATAACTATATAACTCGGCTATACTAAGTAGTCTAATTATACTTTAAAAATAAAGGTGATTATCAGTCTTTTATTAGATTAAGTTTTGAATCAGACAAACTCTTGGAATTATAATTAAAATTAGAATTAGAATAAGTCTAGGAATAAGAATCAGAATAGAATGCAGACTTAAGTATTAAATCTTTTCTATTTTTATTTTTTTATTTTTTATCATAATCAAGGTTACGAATATAAGCCTATTATTTGATGTAAAGCTGCTAATAATACCATAAATATTAACATATAAATGAAGTCCTGGTTTAGCTCCAAATTATCTTTCCTCGAAGTATTGGTATACCTTGAGTTCATATATTTTCTTTTATTATTTAAAAAAATAGACTAATAACGACTTAATAAAGCAAATCTAAGAATAAAGCAAAACAAGTCCAAGTACACAGTTCTTTAACTCATTCAGATAAGTGCAAATGCGATAATTAAAACTAGTCTTTTATTAAAGTATATGGTTTATTTGTCTAATACTAAGACTCCAATTAAAGAATCTCTAAAAGATCTTGATATTAGTCCAAGAGCTGAGCAAAACAAAATA
>Ga0153959_1000373_pt1 | contig 22033 bp, 21 predicted proteins | sample TSFL043MetaG_FD_104685 | JGI IMG/M metagenome (GOLD analysis project Ga0153959, IMG submission 104685) | Attine ant fungus gardens microbial communities from Florida, USA - TSFL043 MetaG | ecosystem: Host-associated > Fungi > Mycelium > Unclassified | place: USA: Florida, Wekiwa Springs...
CTGCCAATCAGTGTCCAGCACTAATTAACTGATATCTTGATGAGTACTGATCACTTTGACACGTTTTGGGCATCGTTCAAAAGGTCTTCTTGAGGGCTTTCCGACGCATTTAGACCGTGGGAACCGTGCAAGTATCTGTGGAGTTATGGCCAAATGAAGTTTGTGACAAACCTGCTTAAGCTGTTCAAATGTTCTTTGCTGTTTGTCTCCCCACTTCCACTTCTTTTCCTTCCTCATCAGACTATTCAGGGGTCGGGCTATCTTGGCAAAGTCTTTTACAAATTGTCTATAGTAATTGGTGAGACCCAAGAATTTTCTAATGTCCCTGACCGTTCTAGGTGCCGGTCAGTTCAACACTCTTGATACTTTATCTTTCTCCATCTCTATCTTCCCCTGATCCATTACTACTTCCAGGAAATTTACTTTCTGTACTTTCCAAGCACATTTCTCTGGTTTCACATATAAGTTATTTTTTTCTAGTCTCCTTAGCACTTCTTTCACAATGTCATCATTCTATTCCCACTAAAACATCATCCACAAATGCCACCATCTTCTCTTCATTAATCATGCATGTCCCTTAAGATTTCATTTATTATGCCTTGGAATGTAGCAGGTGAATTTGTCATCCCAAAGAACATTACTACAGGCTTGTATGACCCTACATGTATAGTAAAGGCCACCTTTCACTCATCCTCTTCCTTAATTCTCACATTGTTATAGCCCTATCGTAAACCCTTGCTTTACTTGCTTTAAAGTTGTTGTTGAGATCTATTGCATGATCCCATACCTTTCTAACCAGCATTCTTTCAGACTCCACCTTCCCAAATACTTTCAACCACCTATGGAACCATTTAGGTACTATTTCCTCCACTTTTCTATGATCCACCTCTATTTCTTCCTCTCTTTCCCAATCTTCTTTCTTATCTACTGCCCATCGAATAATCATTCTCTTCATTGTCACCAAATACAATCTCTAGACATTACTTGACAAAACTCCAGATCTTGTATTCTATCTTATTTCTTTGGTAACATACTTGTAAGTGAGTTCTGAATATCATTCAGACCTCAGAGTAATTATTTTATCATTATTATTATTATTATTTCTTTATTAACATCACTCCACTACCTCCAACACTACTCCATGACATCTACTATGATAATGAGGCTCCCCAATCTGAGAATTAGGCCTCAGACTTAACAACATTTTTTGTTACTTACCCTACTTTGTATTCTAGGCCCTTTTGAGGATCTACTTTACCAATTACCAATCAATAAGTGACCATTTGTAATATTAGTACTATATAGTTTTAATGAACATAGTATGGAAATCCAGCTGGAAAATGCAATGCAATTGTGCTTTTGTGGGCTGTGTCTGAAAAAGGAAATGAAAATATGAAAATAGAAAATTGGAAACTTGTGCCTCACCAACAATAGTGACCTGACTCTCTAACACTATTCACTGTTCCCTGTATCATTGGTGGAAGGGAGCATAGTATACTGACAGTAACATTTAGTAGAGAGATCAAGATGGGCAAGATGGCCCAGATAAAAACCTTGTAAATGTAGATATCAATACCTTGATTAGACATCTTGGATATGGTTCATCTTCAACAGCAAAGACTGAAGCACAGCCAAGCTTGTCTACCAATCTATGCAAAGCAAGGATATTATTCACATATGACTTTTACAAAAATGATGGAGTCTGAACTGACAATGACTCTCTCATTAATTAAACAGATTTGTATGGATGGAATTACACTTGTTTTTCATGCTCTTGTGTGTACCTCCCCGGCTCCTTCAGCTATTTCCTTGGCTCGTCTTTGATTTCTGTTTCTCTATGTTTCAATTTGTCTTCACTTTCCTTGGCTTTGGATTTCCCCCAATTCTTAAGACTGAACCAGCTACCTTGGGCATCCTCTCTAGTTTTCTCAAGGTCGCCTCTGATGTCTCTGGCTTTTCGCTCCGTTGCATTACGAGCTTCATCATATAGCTGTCCCGTTGATCGTTTCGCGGAATCGTACTTGGCTTCGACGTCGTGCGTAATGGAACTAGAACGTTCCCTCGCATCGTCTAAAGTACCGCGGCCCCGAGCTTTTGCTTCTTCCGCTTTTTGATTCAGGTCGGAATGGATCTCGTTAAGTTGTCTCCGTGCGGCATCCTTCGAATATTCAGCGATAATGACTTCTTCTGGGCCAACACAACTAACCTTAGCATCCTCGTACTTTTGCTTGCTTTCTTCCACTGTATTGTCTGCTCTTGATTTCACTGCAGCGGCGCTTTCATGGGCCTTATGTTTCATATCCTCTTCATTAGCATGTGCTTTCCTCTTCAGCTTTTCCTCGTCATTAGGATTTTTACTGAAATATAGATAAGCACCACCAATAGTAGCAAGACCGAGTGCCGTATAGAGAAATGTATGATCATCAGATGTTCTGGTCTCTGCTTCTGTTGTATATCGGCAGGCTGAAACCTATTTTTGGAATTAAACTGTGTGATTGGGCGGAGTCGAGTTACTTACCCGTGGGGAACGGGCTGCATGAGATACTGCAGGGATTTGCACCGAAGTGAGACGGAATGCTTTACAACGCAACATTCTAGGGATTGCAGTGGAGGGATCTGGAGCCCTTCGAATCTTATATTCTTATGACGCTTATGACGTCTGATCACGTGCATGCATCCTCATTGGCTTAAACCGCACGAGAGGAAAGCGAGAAAGCAAGGCCTTGCGAGTCTATGCATGCTCCTATAAAGTAGAAAAAAATGATGATAAGATAAGAGCAGCTTTGTATTTGGAGGAAAAGTCAAAGTCTTAACATGTGATTATCCGCAACTATGCAATTGAGTGATGTCAAGCAGCCATCCATCGTACTTGTCCACTTGTTCATCCTATACAGAGGTCATCACTGTCAGCCTACACTCGAACTCAAGGCTGTTCTCTGAGTTATATGATGATGACAGGTGGTGCTCAACGACAGGTTAAAGTCATAGTTGTGGGTATTGGGTGCGTCCTGAAATTTTTGGCTCGATCGGCTCATGATTGTTCAGGGGCGCTACTTGTTCGGGAAAGACGACACTCGCTAAACATCTGCAGCGCATCCTTCCCGACAGTACGATCATACATCAGGATGTAAGATTTGTAGCTTTCCAGAAGTATGAAGCCTGAATGGTCTGCATGCATTCAGGATTTCGCACCCGTATGTCGCGCATGATTTACTGACGACTGAACTCTCACGTGTGATTATTGGTACTAGCCTCAAGAACTGGTGCCAACGCATCCTGTTCACCGGGTACAGGACTGGGATTCACCAACTGGGGCAATTTTATGGGATAAATTCATTACATTTCTACGTCGTGTCAAGGAAACCGGAGAGATACCTCTTGGCCATAGGAGCCACGACCATCTGAACGAACAGAAAGACATTCCAATTACTGAAGGGTTCAAAGATTTCTGGGCTGCAAAATTTCAGAGAATCAAACAAGAACACGAGACCAAGGGAGCTGGTACAAAGATTATGTGGGCAATAGTAGATGGTTTCTTACTTTATTGGCATATGGTCAGATCTCGTTTGTTATCATCCAGTAAAGTGCTGAAAAAAGGTGATTGGACCATGTGCAGAATGTCATTGCAGAGCTTGATGTTCGCATCATGTTGCGGGTACCTCACGACATCTTGAAGCAACGGAGGCACGAACGACATGGTTATCACACTGCGGGTGAGAACAATCTATTCAAATTACGACGTCTGGGCTAACGCATTTCCCTTTTTTTCACCGCTTTACCGTGACCTCTGTGTCTGGAGTCCAATCTGATCCAGAGGGCAACTTATGGCGCGATCCACCGAATTACTGGGAACAAATTGTATACCCAGCGTATTTAGAGGCACATAGAGATGTATTCACGAATGGAGATGTCGAACACGGTGCCCCCACCGCCAAGGTCAAGGGACTTGTTTTGTTAGATACACTAGAAATGACCATGGGAGAAGTGGTTGATCGAAGTTGTCGGGTTTTGAAAGAGGCAATCTGACCAGTAGCAATATTGACACTTAGACAGAATTTCATAAGCTCTAAGTGAACTTTCGTGGAATAAGAACTCGCCTCATCGCCAGACAGAAAGGTGGATAACGCTTGTCAGTCAACTAACCAACAATATCGGATAACTTGATAATTTGGACGACAGCCAGGTCGATGGCTTTGTCCGTTGAGGCTCATGACTCAGAAAACTAGCAGCTCCTCTGAGACTGCTCCTTTCTCGGCCCGAGCTTGACCTGGACGGTGTCACAGAAAGATCACATGCGGGGTAGTAAAATCACATGCAGTGACTTGGACTATCCTGTGATATAAGGACAGTCTTTCCTGTTTACTTCTTCCTCCATCAGTATATTATGGCTCAGGTCATTGTCGTTGGAGGTGGCCTCGCTGGTCTCTCTGCTGCTCATACACTCCTCGAGCGCGGTGCTAATGTCCTTGTCCTTGACAAACAACCGTAAGTGCCTAGATCATCGCATTCTCTTCTTTCATGCTTATATCATTTTAGCTTTATGGGTGGAAATTCCACAAAGGCCACATCTGGTATCAATGGCGCTGGTACACAGACCCAACAAGATGCTGGCATCCCTGATTCCGCTAAAATTTTCTTTGAGGATACTAAGAAATCCGTTAGTTTCTGGTTCTTGCTCCAATGTGGACTCTATCTGACCGGTCATCTTCATGTAGGCTCGTGATCTAGCTCGTGATGATCTGATTCGTGTCCTTACTGGCCGTTCTGCTGATGCTGTACACTGGCTCCAGAACAAGTTTGGTCTAGACCTCTCTAAAGTTGCTCGTCTCGGTGGTCATAACCAGCCTCGCACACACAGAGGTGATGCTCAATTCCCTGGTATGGTATGTTTGCAATATTATCAATCTCCTCAAATTCTGTTTTTTTGTATCTGCTTTGCTTTCATCAATTTGCCCTCTTCACAGCTGACCTGTCATTGCTTTAGGTCATAACCTATGCCCAACTTGAGCGACTAGAAGACTTGGCAGTCAGCAGCCCCGAGCGCATCAAGATTATTAAGAAGGCTCGTGTCACAAAGCTCGTCAAAGATGACTCTGGTGCTGTTATTGGGGCCCAGTACGAGGTAAACGGGAAATCTGAGACCGCATACGGTCCCGTCATCCTTGCAACGGGCGGTTACGCTGCCGATTTCACCGAAAATTCATTACTCAAAAAGTATCGCCCTGAATATTTCAACCTTCCTACCACCAACGGCGAGCATTCCACTGGTGATGGTCACAAGATTGCCCTAGAGATTGGTGCAAGCGCTGTTGATCTTGAAAAGGTTCAGGTTCATCCTACTGGTCTCGTTGACCCTAAGGAGACCGACGCCAAAGTTAAATTTTTGGCTGCTGAGGCTCTCCGAGGTGTTGGTGGTCTCCTCCTTGACAACACCGGCAAGCGTTTTGTTGACGAGTTACAACATCGTGACTATGTCACGGGCAAGATTTGGGAAAACGGCAAATTTCCCATTCGACTTGTTCTCAATGGAAAGGCTTCCAAAGAAATTGAATGGCACTGCAAGCATTATGTCGGTCGTGGTCTCATGAAACGTCTTGACAGTGGTGAGGCTCTTGCTAAGGAGTTTGGTGTCGCCTCCGACGTTTTGAGGAAGACCTTTGACGACTACAACGTTTCCGTCCGCACCCAGAAGGACCCCTTCGGTAAGAAGGTGTGTGTGATTTTGTCTTCCCGTTTTACTTAACTCAAGTTGCATGTGATATTCTAGTTTTTCCAAGGCGAATGGAAGTTTGATGATTTTTTCCACGTGGCTGTGATGACTCCCGTTCTCCACTACACCATGGGAGGTCTTGAGATCGACCCCGAGGCTCGCGTCATTGACAAGTCCGGCAGGCCCATTCCTGGCCTCTTTGCCGCCGGCGAGGTTGCTGGAGGTGTCCATGGTGCCAACCGTCTCGGTGGCTCTTCGCTTCTTGGTTGTGTTGTCTTTGGGCGTGTTTCGGGCGACACTGCTGCCGCATACCTCCTTCGAGCCACCACTGCTAGCGTACAAAAAGCCGGTGGCCGACTTGGTGCCATTGTTGGACACGTCGCAGGCTCTTCAATCCCTGTTGCCGCTTCCACCCCTGATGCCCCCTGTGCCACTCCCGTTGGCAAAACTACTTCTGGCGAGTTCACAATGGAAGAAGTTCAAAAACATAAATCCAAGAACGATATCTGGGTAGTCATCGATGGTCAAGTCCTCGATGTGACTCAGTTTCTTCCAGACCACCCAGGAGGCGAGAAGGCCATCCTTCTCTACGCTGGTCGTGATGCCACAGAAGAATTCAATATGCTCCATGATCCTAAAGTCATTCCACGTTACGCACCTGACGCTGTCATTGGCAAGTTGAAGGCATGAGGATGCAAAATGTTACATTCTTATTACCACTACATTCCTTTGCTCTTTGTATCTATCTGCATCACACTGGGTTCATATTGTTTTCATGTATTATAATCCCCATCTACAAAATTCTCAGGCTGTATGTTTGCATATCAAATGACCGTCGTTTTCATCTGTCTTCAAAGAACTAGAAATGTGTTGTGTTGTGCACCATTGCCTCGAGGATGAGGTGCTGAACTGGCACAGCTGCACGTGCATACGCGATAATACTAGCGTTTCCTATACATTGTACATTCAGAAAGATCTATCAAGTTCCTTTGGCTCTTCCACGTCTCAGCATCGGTCTCGTAGTCCTGTCGCCCAACGTCTTCAACAATTTGTAGTAGTCTGACCCATGGTGATCGAACCAAAAATGGAGTTCCTAGCCTGACTTCTAGTACTGATACTAACTTCTCGAGCTGCTGCCGGATTCACAGTCCTTTGAGAATTTCTGAATATGTCAATTACACAACACGTCGCTCTTCGCACCAAGAAAGTAGCATACCGACTTCACTGACCAGCCAACGATGTACAAATGAAGCTTGGCCCGTATACTCAGAGCTACTGGGAATTCACGACCGCTGTTGGTTGGAAGAGATGGCTTAGAAGCTACTGTGCTCGACAATGTCGAATATTCGGTCAAAAATAGTTACCTGGACAATATTGACCGTGTTATCCATTACTGGGCTTCACGCAATTGCCGAGCGATGACCCAGCCCCCTCGGTCGGCTGATGCCGAGGGACCCACACAAAGTCATCATACAGCAAGCACCGGCCATTGTTCATACACTTTTGGTTATTTGATTTTCTTGATTTTGAACAGCTCCAAGATGGTCACATCGGTGAGTCAGAAGCAAGGACAATGTTCGTTAATGAAGCCAAACGTCATCTAGATCTACCCATTGGGATTCGCGACAATTTCGCAAATAACGTATCCGCCGTTGACCTGGAGAGACCAACTTATGGACCTGTAGATATTCCAAGACTGAGGACAGGTCGTGTAGGGGGTTTCTTTTGGCAAATCTAAACAATGGCACGTTGTGATTTTATACGTCTTTGTGGGGTTTTGCAGGTTAGTACCTGTATATGTAGGGTGTGCCGATCCTGACGGAAATTTCCTTGATGCGTTCATTGTACGGATCAGTAAAAGCATAATCTTATCGTCATGACGCAGAGAAATCTGGCCGATGTACTCGTTTCAATCAACGACGACTTCCGAAAAGGTTAAAACTATCATTACTGAAGGCAAGATTGCCAGCCTCATTGCATATGCCATCTTCAGCTAGGTGTGCCCATGCAAAAGTAATTTTCTAGGGTTCATCAATTGGGTAACTCTATTGCTACTCTTTGAGCATACCATGCGCTTGGTGCTCTCTATGTTACCCTTACCCACATTTGCCATAATGCTTTTGCAGATTCTTGTCGTCACGGACCCAGAATCATTCCACTCCACTATGGTCTGAGGTGATGTCCCTCTCGTATTCAGATTGTCCTAGACTTCTTGAATCCATTGGGCAAGTGACTCGTTGATGAGATGAACTGCATCGGTGTCTTGGTAGATTTGTCACATACTTTCGATGCAACTGCCTCCGAAGCTAAAAGATACCCGAAGACTCCTGTCATTTGGTCCCACTCTTCAGCTCGTGGTATACATTACCGTGAACGAGATGTACCTGATGAAGTCTTGGAACTTACTGCGACGGATGGAGGAAAGGATGGCGCCGTTGTCCTGGAGTGCATTTTTCCAAATGAGTTCCCGCCGACGTTTTCGCACTGAAGGTTAACTTTGCCGCTTAGTTTGCGGCCGACATGGAGAAGGCACCGTACAGACTGTTGCCGATCATGTGGAACCTATATAGCCCAGATGACTGATAAAATGCAGTGGGTAAGTATTGTATCCTATGCATCTTATTCAACACTGCAGCGTCGGAATTGGGAGTGGTTTTGACGGTACCATCCTTACCCCCGAAGGCCTTGAAGATGTGTCAAGATATCCCGCTCTCGTATGGTTTTTCCCTCCAACCCACAAGACAGAAGAGATGTAGTAAAATATAAAGTAGCTCAGACGTTACCCAAATGGTAGACGACTGAGCGAACTATCTACGACGATGGGCCATTTCCTTTGAGTTGTCGCAGAATGACATCGGCTATGGGATGACACCGAGATGTCATGGAAACATCATTTATTGGAGCAATTTCTAGGATACTTAGGTATATAAAATAGGGAATGTATGTAGAATAATTCAAGGTCTTTCTTCCTTTCCCTCACTCCTGCGCGCATATTTACTTATGCTGCGTCATGAGTCAGGGTATACTCGTGAGGCTTCGAGCTCCGCGGGTATGCTAGATTAGTCTTTAACAAAGTGAATATGCCACAGAAGCATTGTCGAAGCCCACCTTTCGCTTTTCTCCAGTTCTAATAGCTACTTTTCTTCTTTCCTGTGGGCCATGAACACGGGGCTCAACTTTGCTTGCTAGGATAGCACATCAGCGGCACCTGGTTTCGAGAAAGATACGCGTTCACTAACCTCGCATAATAGGACTCTGGGGAGATTTATCCTCTTATTGCATCCTAGCGGCGCGTAAATCCAGTCCATATCTCTGGTGGGAATTTTTGTAGGAGCTGGATGACATTCTGGTGAGACTGTCAGGGTAAAGTCCAACGTGAGTTTCGTTTAGATTTTAGGAAATAACATCATTGATCACCCACTGATAGCGATGTTGGATTGTTCTTCCGTGACAGCACATAGATGACGAGATACTCCCCAATTTGGAGAACCCTATGCATCATGGAAATCTAGGGTAACGATCAGCGATATTTCTTCATCAAGTTCTTGGGAAACAGTACTCTTGAATCGTTGAGGCCTTGACCATTTCTGGCTATCAAAGATCATAGGTCAAGCATGTTCTTGAGGTAGATAGAATTGTTTCAGTTTTTGTTTCAGAAGTGACCATCAACATGGAAAGCCTTAACAAATACAGAATTTTCGCGATGGGATCAATCAATATAACTCAGATGGTAGTGCAGTGTTAAACCCAATATCAGCAGTCTGGTCTGGTGCTCGGACGGTGAACCTGGGAAAATATCGTGTTTCAACCTGATCTTGTAGTTAACACGGGCATGTTTATCCTCATTGATGGATTCTTGACTACGAATGACTGAAACGTGAAGAAGTTAACTGAACAATGCAATAAGGAATAGTGAGAAAGAAGTTGTACTCGAACTCGGTTGCAAAGGGTAATTATAGTAGGTAGTACGATCATCCGCGCTCCTTGATAGGAAGTCTATGAATACGTCTCCAAAGTATGTCTTCAATATAATAGCTGAACGTACTGCCCTTGGTGCCAACTACTCGCTGAGCCTTCCCAGCTACCAAGGCATCAACGAACGGGAGAAGATGAGGCCTGAGAGGTATACCATCGATTCTGTTGATGACTTGGTTTAAGGGAGTCAGATTGTGTTTAAAATCAGACAAGGTGAAAATGCAAGGGAAAACAGCTCGGAAGGGATCAAGAAGGGGTTGGTGATGTGGATTTTTTAAATCCGTCGCGACGTATAAGATCGGGGTATGAGGACCGAGCGAACTTATCTTGAAAGAATTTATCCTTGATGGGTGACATCTCAACCGGGAAACTAAAGCCAAATGGGACTTTTCTTTGTCATCGAGAGGTATACAATGTCCTGATGGGAGTATGTGAGGAGTTGTTCTAGAAATTGTCTCTCGTTGTTCAGTGGTCCACTGCTCTTCCTCCATCTTTAGTACATCGACCGAGGTTACATTGAAAAAGCAATTGAGCAGAGACCGCCGGAGGATTTGGGCATTCAGATTGCTGGATGCTCTGAATTTGGCTTCACTTGCACGTAAATGGATGGCAAGATAGGCGCCCCCGAGTGCCCTGAAGATCGACTCAGATACTTGTTCCAAGGTCGGATGAACAATCATCATTGCTTCACGTATCTCCTTGCGTACTGTTCGGTGAAAATCCTCTCGCAGTCTTAAGCGAGTTGAGCCAAACAGTGTCCCAAAGAAGAGCAGCTTCTGAGTTTGCTGGGCGAGGAAGTCAATATCCAGGTCCTGGGCATACCATGTTTTCTCGGTGACGTGTTTGATATTATCAACAAAGCGATACTGATATAGTGTCCGGTCGCGAAAATAGAGTGCTTGTTCGTCAGGTATTCCCAAAAAATCGGTAATCCAAGTTTCTTCGAAGTTCCATCTTACATGCAACTTTTGTTTGGTTTGAACAGAAGTCAAATTGAGCAAGGAATCCCAAGGAAGGAAGGTGGAATCGAAGTAGTCAAGACATTCGGGAGGTAATGCCAGCTTTGGAGGAACGCGTGCACAGTGTCCTAAACCAGTTTTGGATGCCAGGGCTAGTTGTTGAGACAGTCGATGAAAAGGATAATATGGAATAGGTTTATTGCTAAGACGAACGGGGGGCATAATCAGAGTGCGATTAAGAAGACGGGCTAAGACAAGAGCGTTCTCAAAGGCTATACGCTGATTGTGAAATCCGCTGTGTGGTAGATACGCAAGAAAGCGCTCCTCAGTGTTCAATATGTTAGCGTGGATGGACACGTTGACTTGAGTGGAGGGCATGTCAGCATGCAATGGTCGAGGAAAGCCCTGACTCTGAGTCTCCCACCTCGTCTTGAAGAGATAATACGCCATCCCGAAGCAAGTAAGACAGGCTAAGGAGAGAAGCAGAAGTGCGATAAGTTTAACATTCTGAAAGTTCCGTGGCTGTCTGCGGCGCCCAACGTTTGAGTCAGGAAAATTCATATTCAGTTTGCCATTCTTGTGGAAGCCTCGTGTTCGATAGTATGCACCCTTTTCGAGAGCGACGGATGGTGAGGCGTTTGCCAGGGTAGGTGGTGATATTCTGAGGGACATCACAATGAAACGACCTGTACAAGCCATGAGTATCTTAGTCTCAAAGGCAATGAACTGGTCTTGCCTATGCTATGAGAATAGAGATGTGTGTCAAGTAAATTTAATGTGTGTGACCTGATTGCTAACAGTCTATGATGTTATCTCACCGCTTCGCGGTATTCCTCCGCCAGAATCAGATTTTCAAAAACCAGATACATGGAGCTGGCCGTTTCTTCTCCCGAAAACCTGCAGCTCCACCACCGCTGGCATTCTGCTTTGATATTGTATGTGTCTTCAAGATTTGGTCCTTGGCAATCGATTGGCTGAAACTCTTTCTATAGGATGGTGTATTGATACGTGGTCCCAACGTATTACCCGCAGCCAAGCGCGCATTTGCTATCCTAGAAGGAAATAATCCCTTTGGTTGGTGCGTCTCTTCCAATTTTTTTGGCTTCAGCCTTACAGTCTTCTCTGCCCAGTAAAATTCCATATATATTGGTACCTATAATCACGGAACATTCAACGATTTGACTTATCTTAGATGGACATAGTTGACCAACGGCGGAGGTGTCAGCGAGCAAGCTCGTTGCCAGGAATTAACGAAATATCTAGGGTTTTCTGTTCGTCCCGTTTCAGACCTTGCAGCTCGTACTAATAATCTAGTCCTACTAGATCAGGGATGACCAGTACATCCAGGCCCATACCATTCTGAAGACTCTTGTTGACAAATATGAAAAGGAACCTGTGCTTATTCTTGGAGGACGGTTAGATACTCTGCGAAAGGTCGCTCAAGAGTATGTCTCGCTGTATTTCACTTTGTCTGATCAGGTTTGACTCATAGTTCAAGCTATGGGTTCAACCAGGCCTACACCACCCTTGACGTGTTAGCGTCAAATTCATCGTGTGTATTTTGCATCTGGGGTTTGTTCTTGTGTGACAAGGGAACTATAGAGTGTGGCCATTCCACTCGCTTACTACATCAGAAAAGGAGAAAGCTACGGTATGATTGATGAACTAATCGCGTCGGAAAATCCATAATTTGTACTGGCAGATATTTGACCTCGATCGGACGCGATTTGGTGCCGCTTTGGTGTTTCATGATCCTCTAGATTGGGCGCTTGACTGTCAGTCAAAGTCGTTTCAGCTATGCACAGTCTTCACCTTATGTCCACTCCAAACAGGCCAGATACTCTGTGATATCATTCAATCTGGTGGGGTAGTTGGTGGTCCATACGTCGATCCGAGGACAAATCAAGATCCTGTTAAACTCATATTTTGCAATCCTGACTTACTTTGGAAGTCCAATTTTCCACGCCCACGGCTTGGACAAGGGGGTTTCAAGGCTGCCTTTCAAGGTGTTTATCAGGTTAATTCTTTTCTCATCGATGTAGTAACCCTTGTGTTGCTAAGCTCCACTAGGCATTAACAGGAGAACAATATCCCTATATACAGTTCGGCAAACCAACTCGAGAGACCTACACATTTGCGGAGGAGGTGTTGGCAAATCACCTGAGAAACCTGTATGGTGTTTATAGCTTTTCACGACCACAAATGCAAGTACCCTGTATTCCTCCTCCGTAAACCATATTGAGTTGCCCTTTCAGATACATGATTGGAGGTAAGTCTACTCATTTATATCTCGAGTCGGATCATATAAATAAATTTCCCAAGACAATCCAGAGTCAGGTATGCCGAGTCAGCGCAAAATGGTGGATCTGAAATGATACCCATCGTACCTAGATATCGCTGGCGCCAACAACGCAGGTTGGCATTCGGTTCTTGTCGCAACTGGAGTATACGAGCCCGAATTCGGGAAGCCCAGTCACACACCAACACATGAAGCCCCAGACGTTGAGGCCGCCGTCCAATGGGCGATCAACAGGGAGCTTGTATGAGTCGAGGCTCCAGAGTAGGTCGACTTGCCTGTTCCTACGCTTTGACCCTACCTATGTACGCTTCATTCTCAGTTAGGGGGAAAGCCACTAAGGTGTTGCATGTGTGTTTCATGTTTTCTATCCTTGGAACAAGCTAGATATCACGGTTCGAGTACACCCTCGTTAAAATAAATCCACCACTGATCAATAAGCAAATGTATTGGTTGGTTACGAAGGGTGTTATTGTTGTTGTAAAGACAGGCATCATTGCAACTGTTGTCTACCTGGCCATATACTACATGATTTGCTTGCCAGCCTAAGATAACCATAGCAAAAAATCCAACAGAGCTGTAAGAATTATTTCCGGAGACTTATGACGGTGTGATCGGCGACACCGGCCCTTTAATGGAATCGCCTCGGATACCATACTTGCTCATTCTTTGAGGCTGAAATTCACCGGAGGTTCAACTTTTTTGGCATTAAGACATAATGATAGGGATGATGAAAAGTTAGAGCAATGCTCGCCGAAAGATTTTGCCGTAAATAGGCAAGCTGGATCCAAGTAAATTCACCGACAAGCCCATCTTGGTTTCTTTCCTCCATCTCCATGCATTCCCATGACCCCACGTTCCCTCCTCAGCCTGCGCAATCTTCTCTGACTTATGCGTTGGGCTCGGAGACGCTTCTCGCTCGACCTGACTTTGAGCCGCTCAGGAAGAAGGACGGCTCACTTTCCAAGATACGCAGTCATCGCGGCAATATTCCTGTCCTACCTCAAACAAAACTTTGTCCACACTGTCCGGCAAAGTTCACTCGCACTACACATCTTAACCGTCATTTGCGCAACCGTATGGACTGCTCATTTGTCAAACTTGATAATAATAGTATTCATGGTTTGGCGGTGCAGATACTAATGAGAGACTTCACCGCTGCGACGTGCGTTATTGTGCTGTATTGCACAACTATAGGTGTTGATTGATATCTAGACCTGCGATTCCCAGTTCACTAGGAGTGATCTTCTAACTAGACACAGAAAGAGCTGTACCAATCCGTGAGCAGATGCCCCTCTGTTTCATGCGGTTCTGGAAGCATGATATCTCACTAGCACAAGTCGCTCCCGAAGACGTTCATGTGTTGCATGCATGGAAGCCAAGATAAAATGTGATCGCCAGACACCCTGTGCGAAATGCGTGTTAAAAGGAACGAGGTGTGAATACGGACCCACAATACAGAAGATTCCAGCAGCAGTCACATCTCCCAAAACTAACTGCAGTTTTGTAGACAATGCTAGCACGGTTGAAGAGGAGTATTCTCAAACTCAGACGGCGGCTTCTGCACTCACTGCAAACTCTATTACGACGTCTCACCTTAACAAAGCTGGGGAGACCACATCAGCACACCCAGGTTCCCTCTCCGACACTTCCATCATGTCTTCCTCCTCGGCATCTACTCGGACGCCGGAAACCATCTATTCTTTGGGGTCTTCTGGACTGGTTTACGTCCAGGATCCCGAAGTCTATCAACGACAGACAGAACTAACGAGATCCCTCGAGCCTGCTAGTCAGCCTTCTCGAACCACCAATTCGTCAGACTATTCTTCTGTCGCTATCTATAATGGTGGATTCTTGAACGAGCCATTGGCTGAGGTCTATCTACCAACAGGTTCGAACTCAACACATACTGGTGATCAACTGGCTCCAATTTCAAGTCATTTGTCACCTGCATATGGCAGCGATGTTTTCACTCCCTTCTTCACGGATATCTTCCCTCAGATGACATTGACTTCAGCTTTGACGGAAGTGACATTGAATATCGACGAGCTCGATGTGAAAAATTCCCCGGAGAACTTCCCATTCGATGCTCAGCTCTATACCGAGTCTAATCCACCTGCTGCTAACCAGAACTCAACTGAAATACTCAAACCAGGTATATTCCAAGATTTCGAGGTAGACAGAGACACCCGACGGTTGCGACCCGTAGATGTCGAACCCACCCCCGTCGAGCTACAACACTATTGTGAGTGTCATAGCACTGCTATTGCAATATTGTTCGGTCACTAAATGTCCTCTCAGTGCACGTCTTCTTTACAACATTCCTGACACAAATTCCGATCGTACATGCACCGACTTTTCGAGCGGAGCCAAAGTCGCCAATCTTGCTCAGCGCCATGCAGGCATGTGGGGCCTTATTTATTGGAACCAAGCGGGCAACCATTTTCATTTACAAGACACTTGCTTACGCTCGGGAGACACTTGTGCATGATTTTGTGAGTCCTTCACAGCATCCTCTGAGTTCATGAACTCATGTTTTTGCTCAGGCGAGGAAATCCACCGACTGGTCGGATCAAGTGCAACTCATTCTTGCTGTTGTGCTACTCCAGACTATCGGGCTCTTTCATCAGGACATAAATCAGAGAGCATCATCAACCATCTACCATGGCATGCTCGTCATGGTGAGAGTTCCATCTTGTCAGGCTACATCACACTTGTTCATTTTTCGTAGATGATCAGGCAGTCGGCATTGATCCCTTGTAATGCAAATTGGCAGCCGTCTCGTATAGACGAAAACGATTTAGACAGCGCGTGGTTTGACTGGGCCAAACATGAGATGGCCAAACGGTATTGCCTTTTAAGTGTTCTTAGCGCCCGATGCTAACGTAGTCAACACCAGAGCAATTCTTTGGTCAGTCATGCATGACTGTTGCCATTGCATCTATTTTGCACTTCCGACTTCTTATCATCCCCAAGAAGTCATTCTCAATTTACCGTGTGAAAATGCCCTCTGGCAAGCCACGAACGCCACCGATTGGTACCGGGTCCTTGGACGCTCATCGCCATATGGCACAACCCAATCCAGCAGGCTGACGGGTATGAATATTCCGAAAATGGTGGCGTACCTTTCGGAACCTCGGGTAATACCAACTGCGGTGCCTCTGAGCTCTTTTGCTCATTTCGTCCTCGTCCACATCACCCTCAAGCAACTCTTCCAGTACTGCGTAGATGGAAAGGTGCCCAAACCAAAGATCGGTGTCAATGATGATGAAATGGATCCTCAAATGTTTAAACACCAGTTTGCGCTGCACAATTGGTTAAATAATTGGAAAAATTCACCCGACTCCCGGATAGAAAAAGGGACTGGTGAACCTCCGTTCATTCAGAATTGTACGTTACTTGACACTTCATGTCGTACTAGATATTCAATTTCTTTGATAGTAGGACCGTTCTATTGGCTAGGCCAAGTTGCCATGCTTGCTTATCAGGAAAATCTACCTCCTTTCGAGTATGGCTCGCCGAACAATAAAAAAGTAGAAGTGAGGTTCAGCTTAGTGAAACGCTGGTTGAGACATATAAGAGCCTTCCTCAAAATACATGATGAAGCGCCGACGCTCTTCTGGGACGAACTCATGCAGCTCCGGCTACACAGCTGGCAACAACAGGATCTCAAGGAGGGGGAAGAGGGCTTACTGGAGTTTTTCCCTGATTCATCCTAGGTTTCTCCGTGTTCTATCTTCATTGTTCAATTGGGTCTTTTGTATTCTGTATCTAGTTGTCTGTCTCCAATAATCCAGAAATGTACTGTTATCTTATCTTCTGTCACACATCTTGACACATTGTGAATGAAGCGGAGAAAAGCTAGTTCGATCCAGATCGCGTCCAGATGCTTCCCCCGCCAGTTAGCTCGGGCACACGAAAGAATTTCAGTAGGCTCGTGTCCCGACGCAGCTTGATAGACAATCTTCTGAGTCGATCGAGGTTTACAAACTGCGCGGTGACACTTCTGATTATTCTCACATCCTTTTCCTTATATCACAATTTACGCTTCTGGCTCTCCTCAAATTCAATTTTTTCTCAACCGAGACTGTGTCGAGCATCTACTACATCATTTGATCAGAAGTACTCCACAAGATTTGGGAGTTCATGGTGGGCGACTGTAACGCACCCTCCAAACACAGAAAACTTGGAACACCTTGTCATCGTTCCTGGACACGCAATTTGGACTGGCAATGATACTGGACAAAGGCTAGACGAGTCGCAATGGGTATTGGAGCCGTATCAGAAAGGAAGGGCTAGATTGGAAGCACTATACCAACATATACAACGAGGGTGAGTCTGCCCTCCATCACGCAGGCACTACTTCATGGTCCCCAAGTTTGAAATACTAAAATATGGCCCATTAGGTTGAGTATAGCCAGAAGAGATGAGCGTGCACTTGTCGTATTCAGCGGGTATCGTCCGTCTCATTGTTAAAGCATTTGGATATTGACACAGGATACAGAGGCCAAACACGGTCTCAATCAACTATGACCGAAGCACAATCGTATCTACGGCTAGCTTTATCAAGTAGTACCATCACATCCAAGGAGGACATCTCTACTCGACTGACGACCGAAGATTTCGCATTGGACTCTTTCCAAAATCTTCTATTTTCAATCGCACGATTCAAGGAATATACAGGGAGATACCCCGATCAAATATCCGTCGTTGGCTATGAATTCAAGAAGCTCAGGTTTGAGAACCTGCACCGCGCTGCAATTCGTTGGCCGGAGAATAAATTCAGCTACTATGGCATAGATCCTGACGATTCTGAAAATGTGCGTGAGGCAATAGAAGGAGAGGTGAGAGTTTTTTTTTTTTTTAAACTATCCTTCTCAAGGCTGCCTCTAAGCACAAAAATGGTTTGATACCCTTCTCGAAGGATGCATACGGCTGTCACCATCCACTTCTTAATAAACGGCAGCGGCGGAATCCCTTCCGTCGTTTCCATTCTTATTATCTTAGTGCACCAGAGCTGAGCCAGCTTTTAGACTGGTGTCCTAATATCCAAGAAGTCATCTCAACTCAAACATATCTTGAACCCTTGCCCTGGGATTCTGTCTCATTGAATGACTGATATTAATTTATACTGTGATTACCACATTCATTAAAACACTGTGTATGTCTTCTAGTTTGTTTTTAGTCATGTTATTGTGGCTTAAGCTTGCACATATTGTTACAATTTTGAGCTCTTGTGATAAGATGTTGTCAATACTTGAAGTCACATTCTTCTGTTTTTTTTCAGATCATCAATTTATTACATGGTGCTTGCTTGCAGTCTGTGGTAGAGAGCTCTACTTAATTACATGTCTTTTTATTGATATGGACTGATGCAACCATCCATTTCTACAGCTCCACTCTATCTTCCATTATTCCAGATACTCCAAAATGCCCAAATAATTACCTAAGGCATAGAGAGTGTGTACATATATATATAGTGTTGAAGTGGTCCAGTACTAGAACCATGTTGTGACATGGCATTTGATATGAGACTGTCTCAGACCGAGATAGTCTCACTAATAATAAGTTGAACTCACCTTTTCTGTTTCTGTAGATTAATATGGACACCACATGTAACTCAAACATCAATATGTTTCATATGCCAATGATTCTTGTCAGTAATGCTATTTGCAATAGATTCACTATCATCTGCATAAATGAGAAGGGGTCTGTTAACTGACATACCAACTTCTTTAAAGTACTTGGATATCCATAGGGCTTGAGTGGTTGCCTTCAAGAAAGCCATGAGTTCTGTCTCTACTATAGACAGTGCCATGGTATCTTGTCTCTTGCATTCTCAGGAGATTGGGCTGCCAGCTACTATAAAGACATTTCCTTCAGTTGACCACCTGGTATCTTTACAACTAGCATAGTTGGAATCAATGTATCCAATCAGTTCAAGACTATTGCCACCCTTGTAAGTAATGCCATAGTATTTGGTACCTTTGACATGTGTCAACATATGTTTTAGTGCATTCCAGTGTACTGTCCCTGGGTTGTAAGCAAAGCATACAAACATGTTGATAGAGAACACTAAGTCTAGTCTTGTAGCAACCTGTAGCCACATAAGCGAGCTTAACACTTCACAAAAGAGGGTTTTCTTTATCTCATTTACTTTATCTGGAGTTGCTGGATAGTCTTTAATTAATAGTATTGTACTAGGAGAAAGGGAGATTATTGTTGGCAAGCATGAACTCATATTGAACCATTGAACCATTTTAAAAGACATTTGTAATAGACTTGCTGTGATAATATAATGTTTCCTTTTGCATTCCTGTTAATTTGCATTCCAAGAATAAACTTGGCTTTGTCTAAGTCTTTTATCTCATAGCTTGATCCTAGTTTTAATTTAACTATATATTCTCCCTCCAGAGTTAACGAAGCTCCAAGGACATCATCTGTCTACATAGATGTTAGTGTCAATTTATTATCATATACTTTTGACTATATCACAAATGGTCATTTACTGAGTTTGTGATTAAAGAGTTCTTTGATTCTCAAACAAGGTAGAATAAGCAACAAGAGATGTTGTTAAGTCTGAGGTCTAATCCTCAGACTATGAAACCTTATATACAGAAAATAATGGCCTGTGCACCTGGATAGAGCATCATATGTTCTGCTGCCTATTGTTCTACATATGGCAGTCCTTTTGTGTCTAGAATAGCAATAACTTAACCATATAAGGGGCTGTCCTTATTTGTGTTCAAGGATTGATGTGCATTTATAGGTAATAGATCAATATCATGCCAAACCTTAAGGTCCTTGTATCTCTACAGGATCTTATCACCCTTAGGTCTATTTATGGTTGTCAGAAGCATATTAAAGAGAGCTTCCATGTGCATATGAAAGCAAATGTCCGCGTTCAGCGGTTTCCAAGATATCTGCCGATCAGTGTCCAGCACTGATTAACTAATATCTCAGTGAGTACTGATCACTTTGACATGTTTTGGGCATCATTTGAAAGGTCTTCTTAAGGACTTTCAGATGTATCTTAGACTGTGGGAATCATACAAGTATTCGTGGAGTTATTGGCCAAATGAAGTTTGTGACAGACTGGATTTGAGGATTTGTACAAGACTTGTAATATTCATGTCCTTCAAAAGTTTTGTCTAAATTTTCCATCCAGTTATGAGCATCCTGTATAGTACTATATAGTGTTTTCTGGAGTTTCTAGACATAATTACTTCTCTCTTTCTTAAATTTTTTTGGTTGTTTCATAAATACATCAAATATGCTGTTATTATTAAGAAAAGCAGAAACAAAGTCCATCTGCCATAGACAAAGCCTTTATGATACAGTTATGGTACACAATAGTTGGATAGATTTAAGGTAAGCTACAAATATATAAGTCTTTTTATAGTCCTTATCTATTACCTGAGTGAATCCCTTTACTACTGTCCTTGCTTTTTTTTTTCTCAATTGTCATGAACCAGCCCAGTTCTAAAATTGTATGACTAGAGAAATAGGAAGAATGTGTCACAAACTTCATTTAGCCATAACTCCATGAATACTTGCACAATTCCCACAGTCTAAGATGCATCTAAAAGCCCTGAAGAGGACCTTTCAAATGATGTCTGAAATGTGTCACAGCAATCAGTACTTACCAAGATATCAGTTAATCAGTGTTAGACACTGATTGGCAGATATTTCGGGAACTGCTGAACACAGATGTTTGCTTCTATGTGTACATAGAAGCTCTCTTCAATATGCTTTTGATTACCATAAATAGACCTTAGGTCAATAAGATTCTGTGGAGATACAAAAACCTCAAGGTTTGGTATAATACTGATCTATTACCTATAAATGCACATCAATCCTTGAATACAAACAAGAACTGCTTCTTTTATGGTTAAGTCATCACTATTTCAGACACAAAAAGACTGTCATATGTAGAACAATAGGCAGTAGAACATGTGATGCTCTGTCCAGATACACTGTAATAAAATAGCAAATGAGTGTTATGATTTGCTCTGACGCTTATCTTTTTCTTTATTAAATAAATTAATTAACGACTATACGATGACACGAACATAACAACTATGATGCAGGAACGTCAGAATCTAATAAAAGGACAAGCATGGGAAGGATTGAGTGATGATCTGAGCTTGATCACATGCCTATCAGGCAGCTGCCATGTATGGGATAATATGTGGGTAGAAGCTGTCTGATGTGGGGAATTATTCAGGACTTGACAGATGATAGCTAATAGATACTGTGATCTCTCTTAGAATAGCCTTAGTATAGCCACTTGTAATTATATAAATAGCTAGGCAATTCATAGAGGGAACTCTGTTGAGTTCTCCTCGTCTTAACCTCATACTCTCTGAGGAGGATCTGGGATTGTCCCACGGGTCCTGACAATAAGCTGGAGTATTCGCGATGGAGAATTATTTTATTTCTTTTTTATTTTCATTTATTATGTAATAGTGTGAAGTGCATGGGACATTATGACTCAAAAGGAGTTTGTGGGATAATTCAAATAAACAAATACTAACAAATACTAATTTGTATATAAATAGCTAGATCAATTAACGAGGACTCTAACAAGTTCTCTTTGTCAACTCTGACTTAGAGTGTAATCTGAGGTTATCTCAACTAAGGATTACTACATGCACAGACTATCCTTTCATGTATATAAGGCTTTCTAGTCTGAGGATTAGACCTCTGACTTAATAACACCTTTTGTTGCTTATTTTACCTTGCCTTTAAACTTTTAAAAATCAATAACTCTTCAATCACAAACTAAGTAAGTATATAAGGAATGGTCATCTGAATGACTCAGATAGATGGCTTCCAACTCTAAGTCAGAGTAGACAAAGAAAACTTGTTAAAGTTTTGTTAGATTCAAGTACACTACTTATACCTATTCTACTTGGTCTGTGCACTATCTTTTCATGGTGATTATATGACATCAATGTAACATATCATTGTGACTTCTATGATTATGTAAGTCTGTTCTAAAATTAGAAAAAAGTCCTCATGTTATGATTCATAATAAAGTGATCATTTATGATAAGTTCTCTTTGTTTACTCTAACTTAGAGTTAGAAGC
>Ga0153959_1000375_pt1 | contig 21964 bp, 23 predicted proteins | sample TSFL043MetaG_FD_104685 | JGI IMG/M metagenome (GOLD analysis project Ga0153959, IMG submission 104685) | Attine ant fungus gardens microbial communities from Florida, USA - TSFL043 MetaG | ecosystem: Host-associated > Fungi > Mycelium > Unclassified | place: USA: Florida, Wekiwa Springs...
ATAGATTGACCTCATAAGAACGCCTGAGAGCCATCGAAGTGACCGTGGAATAACTGGCTGCGGAATCCTCTTGGCATTTCTCGGAAAGAGAAATACAAAGGATGTTGTTCCCAGCGCCCTGAGTATGAATATCAGTAAAATGAGGCCCAATCTTATGCATAAAGTTAGAAAGGGACGTGTCAGCTGTGTGGGGGGAGTTTGGCACGTCTACGTCATGCAACATGCACCATGCACAAAACACTAGTCTGGTGTGTGAACGTGCAGAATAGACTATGCATTGGCTACTACTCGTTGTCAAGGTGCCCCATTGAGATCTTTCAGAATGCCAAGGTAAATCCACGGAACCGAAGAAGTTCAAATTGACTATTGAAGTGCTCAATGAATTGGTCTGAGGTTCAACCATCAAAATGGAAGCGTTTGCCTGACGTTTTATTTCGGCGCTTGGCGGTGATAGAAAATTCAGGATCATCCATGTATTGTATTTACGATTTATCAACATATGTTGAGTGCATTTGAAGTTATCTCTGTAGACGCCAAAGGAGATATAATTCAGCGAATGGGATTGTTATCCTTTTTCCTGACCTCGGGTTGGAGCGGGAATCTCTGCTGGTCAGGACTGACTGAATACAACTTCTTCCAATTCGGCTGCAAAGGCTCAGGAGTTTTCCATGCCAGTTCGTCATTGCGGAGCCATAGACGTATCAGGTGTCGCCTGGAAAATGTGACGACACCCTATGAGCAAATGTTCCAGGAAAGTCGGAAAGCAAAATATGACAAAAGGTACTCACGTCTTCTCAGGACTGTCGCGGAAACTATCTCGGGCGTGCAGGAGACCGAGACTATTGATATACTGAATATCTCCCTTGCGGAAGTTAAGGGCCAGGGATAATCTTTCTGCGACAAATTGTAAGGTGTCAAGTGCCTCAGCCTGAGCCTCTGTGATGGCAGGAATATGAGGACTACGTGTTTGCTCCCCATACCCTGTAAACAAACGGCGGGTGTATTGAATGACAATGTGGCCATCCTCCCAGTAGAGAAGGGGTTTGTACGTGTATCCTGGACTTCCACCAAAGCTAGGAATAGGTATTATTCAATCTGAGATATAATTGACATGAAGGTCCAGCCCCACCTATCATGTGGCCAAGGTTCAGAGAGAACCCGAATCAAGTCAGGGCGTGTGGCGGCTATCTCATTGTAGATACGGGGACCACTACAGAGACGTGAGGTTCCACCTTCTTCAGACGTTGAGAGACAGATGAGCGCAATAAGGTCGCCAACGTCCGTGTGGAAAACCTGTTTATCAGTGGTATAAGCTGTGTTTCCTTTGTGCCCCTTTTCATGAGCATGAGAGACACTGAGGTCCTTGATGTGAGCAATCACGGCTCCCGTAACGTCCTGTCTTCCGCGAGCGGAGCCAATAAAAGATGAAATACCTTTAATGGAATTCAGTAATATCAAAATCTGGGAAATGAAAGTCTTTACCACAATAGATAATTACAATTTCTTCGTGGCTGTATTTCTCTACGGGAATCGTCCTCAGGACAAAAAACCCTCGGCCAGAATACAGTTCTCCAGAAAGACCAAGCAGGACAGGAGCGAGACTAGGTAATGGGAAAGTTTCTCGATCAATATGCCCCAAGGGTTTATTGAGGCCTGGATAGAGTAAGAAACAATTTTTACGAATAACGAGGGACCTCTTACTCTGGAAGTGTCTGAGAGCCCCATCTATCTCATGAAGTTGATTTTCAGTCAAATTCACGATCCACTGATCTTCGTCAATAAAATCTTTGCCTTCCCAAACAATAGGACCGTCAACTTGTGGGGGGAAGCCCTCAGGCAGAGGTTGCGTGGGCAAAGTAGGATCTTCTGTGAGTCTGCGAGCAGTGCGAGCTCTCCACTTCGCCTCGTCAGGATGGTAGGCAATGTCTGGCTGAGCCTCAGCGGAAGTAGGGATGACATTGATTGTCATGATGAGTTATTGGTATCATCGGCTTTCTTTCGTACATTTAAAAAGATCTCACTGGGAAATACTGGAATATTTCGGGCCTCTTAGCAGCCAGGCTGTCCAATACCTGGGGAAAGAGTTGCAGAATATTCTGGGACTTACCTCGGTAAGCAAGCCGAGTCATACAGATAAGCACAGCCATAGGGCTTTCCAGATAAATATATTAGCTTCTCTCTACTTAATTCATCCTAGATATAAAAGCTAAGTATCTACCATTAGACAATATAATCCAATTCACCTTGAACCTCTCCTCTCAGCTTCGTCTCATAATCTCTACAAGAGTTTAATCCATCCACTCAAGGGTTAATCTGGATGCCATCGCACTGAAAGGGGGAAGCTCATGGCTCACACCTCATGGAAAGGTTGATCTCATTCATGTGGACCAACAATAGATCAGACGACATGCCAAGCTTTGTACGGCCTTGTGAGAATACGGTCATTCATGGGAGTCAATGTTCTGCAGGGACATAATGAGGGTCTAATCGTGTCAACTTTTTCAAGAGCAGATGCATTATCTGATTATCTGAAGAATTGACAATGATGGAATGGCCAGCGTGTGGTGATCAGAAGTAATTCCAACTTGAGTGAGATTCATGAAAAAAATGTGGGGCAAAAGATGGTCCAGTGGTTGTGCATGGTCAAATGCTTTCTTGCTCCTGCTCTGGCTCCTTGTAAATGAGAATTTCTCTTCTCTTTGCAGCCTTCTTTGGCTTTTTACGCGGTTTCGAGGATTTGGGATGTTCAGTAACCTTTTCCTCGGACGGGCCATCACCAATGCGAAAGATGACATAAAGAGTTGATTTCCCCCTGGTTCTGTATGCGATATCTTCTTCCTCATCTTCAGGGATAATCTCATCTCGGACTTCTACTGTCCCAGTGGAGATTTCCGTGTGAATCTCATCTCTTGAAAAGGGAGAAATGGAAGGAAAAGCGCAAGTAAGCTGAAGTAATAGAGGAATTGCGGCACCAGCTGCGTGCAAGTGGAGAGTTTTGTATCTAGGATAGTTGGTTTATTGGACCGTACTTTGGACGTAACAGTATGAGGGAAACGTACCCGTCATTGACAACCAAGTTTTTGCATCTACGCATATATGCACCCAATGGAGTTTTACGCGTCAGACAAATGTAATTTTTCCCTTCAGTGTGGGAAGAGCATGGCCCGGTTGCAGAAGCAGAGGCAGCGACAGCAGGGAAAGGTCTGGGCGCTGCTAGCTTATTGATCTTGACGCGCTTCTTGATTTCTAGTTTTTTTTGATTTTCTTCTTGTCTGAGAGACGAATTGCTGGTCGAAGTTGGTACGTTGGCTTGTGTTTCAGAGGAAGGGGCTCCAATCTCTGATGAGACGGGATCGGAAGCCAGTATTTCGGGCGTTAGCTTGGTGCGTTTTTCTGATTTGTCCCCTAGTGCTTCTGGCGACGCGCAACGTTTGTTTGAGCTGGTCGACATGATGAATATATCAAGCAATTAAGAAATTACTTCGATGGTGACACAAGTGCAAACAAGACGTGAAAACTTTGTCGATCCGATCACTTCCCTATCTTTCTCCTGACCGCCGGCCAGCGAAGCAGTGTCGCTCGTCTTTTTTCTTGTGTATTCTTCTCTGACCACCGACCATGAGTATCCCAGATACTGCAGATCAGAACATCCAGATGTGGAAGGTCAAGAGGCTCATCAGAAGTCTAGATGCGGCTCGAGGGTCAGCCCTTATTATCTCAATTTCTAGTCGTCTGATGGACATTTAGAGCGGGAACCTCTATGATCAGTCTCATTCTTCCGCCCAAAGTAAATTGATGAATTCATTCTCTTATTCCATTTAAGCCAGTATCATCTAGGACCAAATCCCTCGCGCGTCTGCTATGTTGACACAGGAATTTGGGACTGCATCTAATATCAAATCCCGTGTGAACCGCCTGTCTGTACTCGCTGCGATAACTAGTACCCAACAGCGACTTAAGCTCTATAATCGTGTTCCACCCAACGGGTTGGTCTTATTTGTTGGCACTATCCTGACGGATGAAGGCAAGGAAAAGAAGGTCTCTTTCGATTTTGAGCCTCACAAGCCCATCAACACGTAAATGACTATATCATTTTTTTCTTGATTTTCATTAATCAATTCCTTAGTTCTCTTTATCTTTGCGATAACAAATTCCATACTGAGGCGTTGTCCGAACTACTCGAGTCTGATCAGCGTTTCGGCTTTATCGTAATGGATGGTAATGGTACTTTATTCGGTGTGCTTGCGGGAAACACACGCGAGGTCTTGCACAAGTTCACCGTCGACCTCCCCAAAAAGCATGGACGCGGTGGTCAATCCGCCCTCCGTTTCTCCCGTCTTCGCGATGAAAAACGTCACAATTATGTCCGCAAAGTCGCAGAGTTGGCGGTTCAACACTTCATCACCAATGACAAGGTCAACGTGACTGGACTCGTGCTCGCTGGCTCTGCAGACTTCAAAACCGAGCTCAGCCAGAGTGATATGCTTGATCAACGTCTTGCAGCCAAAATTATCAAGGTAGTCGATGTCAGTTACGGCGGAGAGAATGGTTTTAATCAGGTATCAGTCAAGCGTATTTCTCAATTTTCTAATCCTTACACAATTAAGGCTATCGAAAGTTCATCGGATTCTCTTTCAAATGTCAAATTTGTCCAGGAAAAGAGGCTCATTCAGAAGTACTTTGACGAGATTAGCCAGGACACTGGCAAGTACTGTTTTGGTGTTGATGATACCCTCAAAGCCCTTGAGCTTGGTGCTGTCGAAACCCTTATTGTTTGGGAAAATCTAGATATCACCCGTTATGTCCTCCGTAATGCTGCTGGAGGTATGACAAATCATAGCTTTTCAGAATGATTGGGAGTTGAAACGGCGCTTTTAGAGGAAATTGTTATCCACGTTAACAAGGAACAAGAGAAGGATCGCGAGAAGTTTATTGATAAGTCGACCGGCGTGGAAATGGAACAGCTTGTTGAACCCCAGTCCTTACTTGAGTGGTTTGCTGAGAAGTACAAGGAATTCGGCGCTGCTCTTGAGTTCGTCACCAATAAGTCCCAAGAAGGTGCACAATTTGTCAAAGGTTTCGGCGGCATCGGTGGTCTTTTGCGTTACAAGATTGACTTTACCAACTTGGTCTCCGTTGATGACGACGAAGATGAGTTCTACTCCGACGATGACGATATCTGACGGTATTGTAGGCTCTTCGGAGCCCCGTCTTACCAGGGCACGACAGGCGGGGGAGGGAAGGAGACGGAAGGGAAGGAGACGGAAGGGATGTATCAAGAAAACCAAAAAGTTGAATTATCCTTGACCCTGAAGTCCGGCAAAGGATACCCGAGAAAATCTTTTACGCTCTTTCCGAGCTGCCTATCGGTGGGTCAATTTCTTGCAACTACGGTAGCTCGCTTATTGCGCTCGTGTGTAGGTTTAGAAATTATCTAGATTTGCTCGGCCCCATTCAACTAAATGTGATGTTATTTTTGATATTTGTTAGATTGTGTTTTCGGGGCTGTCGACTGTCATCAGGGCTTTGCATGGAACCTTGTCTGTCAAGCCTGACAGGCTATCATGCGTTTGACTTCTGATTGATCTCAATGGCTGAGTTTCCTCATGTAAATCTTCAAGTTTATGACAGTACCGTAGGAGTTAGCATTGTTGGCGCTTTAATGATAAGGGAGCCTCTTCAAGAGAAGACGAAACGGCCATCTGGTTGTAAAATCTCTGGCTCCAATACGGGGACTGAAACGTCCAAGATACAGTCAATCAAAACTCAGACTAATATTCTACTCTTCTGTGTGCTAACCACCTGAGATTGTCGGCGCGTCTGTTCAAAGTGAGTAAATATATATCCGAGACACTGATTGGGCGACTGATGCAGGATCATCATGAATTGAATTTTTGATACTCATGAAATGGACTCTCGAGTGAATTACCGAATATTTGTCCGTACTTGTCTTGCAAGGGACATGTAACAGATAAGTTCATTATTATCTATTTCATTGTATTTTATAGCTAGTGGTCTCATCCAGCTTTCGAGCGTCCGCATAAACTCTGTCGGTGATGCTGGACCTCGAATATTCCAAGTATTCATCTCAGTGCAAGTCATCACCCGTTCGATCGCAGTACGTCAGCGCGTCATTCTCATTTCCACCGATCGACGATTGTGACTGATTCTGAGACCTCTGCTATATAGAAGCAGTTCGACCTGTTAGTATTTTCCATCATGTCTTCTCTTGTTTCAGCCGTACAAGGTGGCATCGAAATGCTTACCGACAATCCAAAACGTGCTGACTTGAAGCGCGACATTATTGATTGCCCGAGTGGGTCGGGTTTAACAACTGACCATGGTGTCAAGATTTCCAACACAGATACTTGGTAAATTATGTTCCACATTCCACATAGAAATTGTTTTCATTGTTACCATGTCAGGTTGAAAGTGTCTGACGGTCAACACACCGGTGCTACTTTGCTTGAGGACCAAATTGGACGTGAAAAAATTCACCGTTTCGATCACGAGCGTATCCCTGAACGCGTCGTTCATGCTCGTGGCACCGGAGCTCACGGCACCTTTCGAGTCTTTGACGATCGTGCTTCCAAGTACACATATGCGCCTCTTTTAACGGACCCGTCCAGAGAGACACCTATCTTCATTAGGTTCAGCACCGTTCAGGGCTCTCGTGGTAGCGCAGTGGGTTTTCTTGAATGTCCCGCTCTGTGCCTATTGACGGTCATCACAGGATACTGTTCGTGATGTTCGTGGATTCGCAGTGAAGTTCTATACTCCAGAAGGTAATTGGGACATTGTCGGAAATGACATACCGGTTTTCTTCATCCAAGAAGCCATGAAATTTCCCGACATCGTCCATGCTGTCAAACCTGAGCCTCGTTATGAGGTTCCGCAAGGACAAAGTGCCCATAATAATTTTTGGGATTTCGTTGGCCTTCAATCAGAGTGTATGTATTTGTGTCCACCTCATCCACCATCCTTCTTTATGTTGTTTCTAGCCGCGCATATGATCATGTGGGTTATGTCTGACCGAGGTAGGCCTTGTTCGAGTTCTGTCACCTATCTGCTTACTCATCTGCATTGAAGGTATTCCGCGCTCTCTTCGGATGATGCAAGGATTTGGTGTCAACACCTATACCCTCATTAATGCTCAGGGTCAAAGATTTTTTGTGAAATTTCACATGATCCCAGAACTTGGCGTTCACAGTCTTGTTTGGGACGAGGCGCTGAAAATATGCGGCCAAGACCCTGGTAGGCCTTTTTGAACGCTAAGTAGCGCTTTTTTCTATTCGTTATTTTTAGATTTTCACCGGAAGGACCTCAATGAAGCGATTGAGAGCGGCTGTTATCCCAAGTGGACGTTTGCAATTCAGGTTATTGAAGAGAAAGACGAGGATAATTTTGATTTTGACATCCTCGACGCCACCAAAGTTTGGCCGGAAGAGCTAGTTCCCGTCCAACCTATTGGGGAATTTGAGCTGAATAAGACCGTAGAAGAATATTTCCCCGAAGTCGAGCAAGTCGCTTTTTGTACCAGTCACGTCGTTCCTGGTATAGGATTCAGCGATGATCCCCTTCTTCAAGGTCGGAACTTCTCTTACTTTGATACTCAGATTTCCCGATTAGGCATCAACTGGGAACAGGCAAGTCACCTTCCCGTTCATATTTCTTGCATTCTAAGACATCATCTTAGCTCCCTATCAATCGTCCTGTTTGTCCTGTTCTGAATCATCATCGCGATGGCAAGATGAACCACCGCATAAACACCAATAATTTTAATTATTATCCAAATCGGAAAAATGCAGGTTGCCCAGTCCCACCGTCAGAAGGTGGATATATAGAGTGAGCCATAAAACCTTCATCTGAATTGTTGTTTAACGTTGACAACAAAACAAGATTTCAACAGAAAGTTGAGGGTATGAAACAACGCGTCCGCGGAGTGAAATTTCAGGAGCATTACAATCAAGCCCAACTTTTCTACAATTCTCTCAAGCCCCACGAGAAGGCTCATCTTGTCTCGGCGTTATCCTTCGAACTCAGCCATTGCGACGATCCTGACGTCTACAAGACATACACTGAGTTGCTCAATAACATTGACTTCGATCTAGCCATGAAAGTGGCGATAAATGTCAATGGTGTCGTACCTGAAAAGCCAGCCCGAGTCAATCATGGAAAATCGTCTGCTTCACTTTCGCAAGAGTACTTTCGCCCAAAAAATCCAACTATTGTTACACGCAGAATCGCTATTCTTATAGCTGATGGTTATAATGCAGTTGAAGTTCAGACTGTCCGGAAGGCACTGACAAATGCAAAAGCTGTCACATGGATCATTGGTCCTCGTCGCGGGAGGATCGATTCAGGGGATCTTGTCTCTAAAAATGATTCGCCCATCATAGCAGACTCTCATTTTGATGGTCAGAGATCTACACTCTTCGATGCTGTCTTTGTACCGTCTGGCGCCAATCATGCCAAAGCCTTGTTGAAAAGTGGTCGTGCTCTTCATTGGATTCAAGAAGCATTTGGACATTGCAAGACGATTGGTGCAATAGGTGATGGTAAGGGATTGACATGCTTACTGCAATTACCCCACTGAGACGTCATTTGTAGGTATTACGGTTGTCAAACATGCCATAGGGCTCTCTGATGTCGAATTTGCGGATGTTGGCGATAGTGTTGTCACCTCCTATGGTGTTGTCACCACAGGCAATTACACCACAGTCTCGGCCATTACCGATCTAGCCAATATTGCACTCGACAAGGGGTTTGTTTCGAAGTTCATTCATGAAATTAGCCAACATAGGTGTTGGGAAAGAGAACTGGATGGTTTGACGCAGATGGTGGCCTACTAAATGCATTGATATGCTTTTCTCGGTTTGAAAGTCATGTATACGCTCGGTATCAGAGTAACTTGACTAGTCAGATCGCCAGTCATGTCTTACTTTTTTAAATTCTCCCTTTTATATTGCCAGAATTGAACCATCTGCGTTTAGTTGTGAAATTGCACACTCCCGCCCCCTCTTTTTTCTCGAACGGAGTTGCTGACACTTATAGATCCCTCAAGGCCGACGTAGATGGATAACACCCAATTATGGGCTAGGTTATGCGGATAGCCGAAATCAAGTTTCCTCCCTCCTGCCAAGGTGTGAGAGGATGGTTTTCCAATGAATTCGGAAGTCCGAGTGTGTGAAATGATAGGTGGACTATCATTTTCGAATAAATTTATTGAGGTTATCCTACCTATAGGACTAGGTGGCTACGCAGATTCCCAAACATAGAAATATCTAGGGAGGAAAAGAGGAACCGGCTATCATTGAAAGGTTATCCTATCTTTGGACGTCATGACAAAAAGAAATTTGAAGGTGCTCAGCATCCTTCAGGGTTTTAAAACTTATGCTATCCTACCCTTGCCAGACAAGAGGGGCTCCGGGGACGGTGTGAGTGAAGCCTGAAACTCCATATCAATTTATTTATACTTCCAATGTTCCTTTGGCTTTTTTCTGCATGTATCAGGATGACGCTAAGTCCTAAAGTAAATTTTCATACGCTAATGATTCCGACAAAGGCAGTTTATGTATACTATATAGATATCGTGGCTAGTAGGGCTTGTCCGAATATAAATAATATCCACTCCTAGCTGGTGGTTGTGGAACGAGGAGTCACTGCTGACATTAGCAGCCTGCAATGATCAGTGGACTCAATTGGGGATATTGCTGCCCACAGACATAGAGACAAATATCAATGTTAATAAGTTTACTTGAAAACCGTATCTCCCGTGCTTCAGTCTGGTTTTCAGTCCTGCGGTCATATCCATTCCAGATATGCCATTATATACCCTGTCGGCGTGAGGTCTGAAGGCACATGGGTTGGGATCCACGTGTGTCATATCTTCCTTTGAAATCCCAAACTTTTGAATATCATGATGTACAAGGAGTCGGACTCCTAAAAAAATAGCAATCTATTGTAAGAGAATAGTTTTTCCTCAATACACATAATCAACGTTCTAATCGGATCAACCAATACCAATACCCGATTGCATGTCTTAACGAAGGCAGAATCTCGATAATCGATACGCGGATTTAGCGCAGAGTGACGAGTTCTGAAGCGAGGAAAATCAGTATCGGAACAGTTTAGGCAAAATCGAATGATTGGAGATCTGATTTCGATAGCAGAAGGGCTATCTTCCGCAGGATAAAGCGAACATAAGATCATCACGTCACATTGTGATCAAATTCAAAGTTGAAGATGATATGGGGTTGAAAAACACGGAAGATAGAAGACACACCTTCAGCAGAGGTAGGGTGAATAGCAACCGTGTCATCCAGATCTATTTTACGAGCTATAGCAACGAGCACTCATCAGATATACGGATAAATCGTCTAGACAAGAAAAGGATGGCTTACCACCCATCTTGATGGCAACTGCGAAACCTTGTAAAGCCTCGTCACTACCTTGGCCAAGTAGATGAACACCGACAACACGCTCCTCAGGTCCAACGACAATCAATTTGTACATTGTGGGTTCTTTATGGTCTTCATCCACCATCGAGAAATAGAGTGACCTAAAAGAAGTCTTATCTGTTTGTGAAGGGTCGATGGTGTATATCCAGTAAGCGAACACAAAGTCACATACAGATCTTCACAGCATCACCGTACTTCTTTCGTGCTTGAGGTTCCGTCAAACCTACTGTCCCAATAGGAGGATGCCTGGGCAAATACACAACGAAATGAGCCAACGGGGTCGCTGATATCATGAAAACATACGAGAATACAACGCTTGGAATATTATCATAACTTAGCCTATCATCTTTGAGTACAGGCGGTCCGAACAAGCGGTTAGCAAGTCTCCTTCCCGCAGCAATAGCTACGGGTGTCAACAACCATTTGCCCTGAACATCCCCAATAGCATAAATGCCTTTGACACTCGTGTTCTGGTATTCATCTACGATGATATCTCCTTTCTTGTCAAGTTCAACACCAAGCTTTTCTAAGCCCAAGCCGTGGGTGGTTGCCCTACGGCCAATAGCCCATAAGACTACATCAACATCGACCTTGTCATCCGTATCGGTATGGACTGTGAGCGTCTTCCCGCACTCTCCTTCGATTTTAGTTACGTTGGTTTTCTTATGAATACTAATGCCAGTCTTCTCCATCCAAGGCGTCAATACCTCTTGGAGTGAGGGGTCAAATGTCCTCAAAACGGTCTCTCCACGTATAAACATATGCACTTCTGATCCTAACGTGTGGAAGATACCCGCCAATTCAACAGCAATGTAGCCGGCACCAATGACAGCAACACGCTTCGGCTGCTTGGTGAGATCGAAAAATCCATCTGAGTTGATGCCTAAGGAAGCTCCCGGAATCTGGTCATCAGAAGGGATGATAGGTTCGCCTCCGACTGCAACAGTGATATGGTCTGCCTTGAGTGTGTAAGTCTGGCCGTCAGAACGCTTGACCTCAACAGTATTTGAGGAGGTGAGATGGCCAATGCCCTGATGAAATTCGACACCTTCTTTTTCAAAGTTATTGGCATAGATGTTGTTGAGACGACGGATGTAAGCATCACGCTGGGGTTTAAAGCTCGCCCAGTTAAAATGTGGTTTATCGAGACCGTCAAATTTGTATCCCGGGGCATGATGGATCATTTTATCTTGTAGGTCTGCAGCGTGCCACATGATCTAATCAATAATCAAAAATGCAGTTGAGCAAAGAAAAATGGGTAAGGGAACAACAAGGATCGTGTTAGCAGGTACCAAGGGTTGATTACTCACTTTCTTCGGCACACACCCTGCTCATACGGGACACACAAAGACAGCTTGATTGACTCTCATGCATATAAATGATATACATAGACGTACCAACATTCACACAAGTACCACCCAAATATGGGGTTGCTTCAACAACGGCAACCTTTTTGCCAAAGCTTGCTGCACGTCGCTAAAAGAAGAAATTGCAATTAACCAGTCAGTTTACTGGGCAACATGTCCCAAAAAAGCATTAGACACACAAAGTGAGAAGTAAAGGAAGGAGATAAGTGCAAACGAGTTACTTACAGAAGTGCCAGAACCACCGCTACCACCACCGATCACGACATAATCATATCTATCTGTTGTAGGTTTGTCGTGAATAGGAGGCATCCTTATGATCTGCTCTGAGGAATTTGTGAGAGCCCGTGAGATCTGATAGCGTCCGAGATGATTCATTCGATGGACAGCAGATGAGAGACCACATGTAATCAGAACCCATATCGGGTGCAGGAACTCACCTGGACAAGGCGATGAGCAGCAATATTTGTTCCGGAGAAAGACCTCGGGCCTGTCCGATGGCAGAGAGCTGAGAAGAACGAGGAGGAACGAGCAATAAAGAACGCCATCAAGAAATGACGTCTTCTTATGACTTTGTCAGGCAAGCTGGTATGAATCCTCCGAGTCGGATGCCTCGTGCCTGCTTACTGTACCCCAGGTCCACCTGCGTCTCGCAATATGGGCTACTCACCTAGTATTATCTTTCCAGACCAAAAAGAAAAAGGTTGATTGATCGAGCCTTCTTTTTTCTAATATATCTTTTTTCACATGTCAACTACTACTTGATAACCATTGTTGACCATCTCTTATGTGAGAAATAGATGCACAACTCGATTTATAGCCAATTAAAAAAAGTGAGGGATGATTTCAACGTTGAGTAAAACGAACTATGCATTAAGTGCATTAAGTATGCATTCCACTATAATTTGTAACGAGATGGATCTGAGGCCTCCCGCGGCTCCACGTAATCATTGGATGTGGTTTTTCCTTGTATTACTGCCTTAATCAGGATCACTCCCGGAACCAGATCACATCACAAAGCACACGATATCTGGCTTTCCATGAACTGCCGTTCGTGTTGTGTACGTACCCTTTTGGACATACATTTGTTTCCATCTCATAACTCATTCTTTTATTATCACTTAGCTGTTTGTGCTCTCAGTTTCGCTCCATGATTCTGAGTGTCCTATTATTACTCTAGATCCCCACCGCTCGTCACAAAAGTTTTAAGGGAATCAGATGTCGGCCAGAATTTGATAAAGATAATCCACCTCCGTAGGCTTCATGTAAAAATTTAGTGCCGGATCCACTCAAGAGAGAGGGCAATCTTGGCGAAAGCTATGGTGATTCCAGAAATTGATACATTTCGGACTGGGGAAAGGAGTGGTTGTGAAGATGTCATCTGGAGTTTTGTTTTTCCCCAATCCAGTTGACCGAACAACCAGGCGGCCCACATATCATCCGACAGATAATCAACTATACAATTCACCTATTTCACCAAGTCCATCTACTCCTCTATTGGGTGATATCGTGATAGTCCTTCATGATGAATCGCTTTGTATCTATAGTCTCATCAGTGAACTTCTGTCCCATTTGTATCTAGACTGATGTATGTTACAATGTATAGTCATACTATAAATCTTGAAGTTCGACAACTTAACGGAGAATATTCTTAGGATCTTTTTTCATTTCGTCATCGTTCCTCTAATGCTCTCTGCTCCGCTTATTTTTGACTTACATGCTCGCTTATTACTCATTTACTCTTTTGCTTCTGTTACTTAGCGAAGCATATCACTACACCGAGTTCGTCTTATTACTCAGTAAAACACAGTACTTAAGGAACTCATATGTAAAACAATAAAACTAGTCATTTCCATCTATTTCTTCTTAGCATCTGAGGACTTACCTGCGCATCTTCGCTGATACAACTGAGTCAGTGAGACACTTCATTATCACCCGTACAGTGCATCAAAGTTCATAAATTTCATTGTACACAAACATTCTGACATGTCAGGGACCACCACAGGAAGCCTATGTGTAAGGTAGACGAGTTAACAAGGTTAGGTTAGGCGGTCAAGATATAAGGAAACAGCGATGGAGCTTCCACAGCCTTAGAACCAGTGCCATCGTGGACTATCCCCCATACACTATCCCAGTCATCGGGCTCGCCGAAACAATCCAAAACCAGTCGTTCATCGAGACCAAATTTTTTTGCATCATTCAAGAAGACCGAGATAGCGTCAAAGAAGTTCGAGGCATTGTTGATGATTTCTATTTCCCATGTCTGCGATGCGGAAGCAAAGTCGATCAGGACAACATGGTCAATGTTTGTGGTAGGGCTGGTGTGAAGGAGGATTTGGCCACGGTGCCAGTCATGCTGAGTGACATCAGCGAGGTCGAGAACGCGATTCCCTTGACGGAGACTTCGTATCTAGAAACCCGGTCAGTTTTTCGGTCGCACCTGAGGCCAATGAAATCACCAAATTGATTTGCCGTGAAGGGCTCAGCTTTCGAAATATTTCATAGTCCAGAGCCTGTCCATCAATGTATTCCATCAGGATACCATACAAAACAGTCCCATCAGGCAGTGTGAACTAAGGGTCGTTGATTAGATTGGAAAGTCATTCCTGAAGCACGTATCTCACCTGATGTGCACCATAGAACCAAGGAACAATACTCCCTTGTACAAGTTGTAACTTCTCGTATACGAAGGCTTCTATGAGGGCATCAGCCTCAGCAAATAACATCCGGTAATAAAGATGGTGCAATATTTCAACTGGGTCCCTCTTGTTAGGTATAGAATATTGCTGGAAATCGCCATCGACCCTTTTGAGACCGAAGGTTGGGGTTGGCTCAGGCATAGACAATGACTGGAACCGGTCATCGAAAAGTTTGAGGCAGAGGGGTGGACAACCATTGATCGGCTGATCATCGATAGATATTATTTCACAACGATATATAATACCCAAGCTATTCTCGGTGCCCTCTGCAATGAGACCTCGAATCTTGAGTGAGAATCCCTTGCTTTGTTCCAACAGGTCAGCAAGACCAGCCTTTACGAGAGGACATTGACGTTGGATTTCCTTCAGATGAGACATTGTTTCTTTTGGAAGTTCTGACAGTTCCAAGGGGAAAAGAGGGCACGGAAACGGCACACATCGCGGCCCAGTCTCGTTTGTAATAGCATTAAGCACGTCATTGGAATGAGCACCAACCTTCAAGTGATGGGTCTGTACATATTTGCACCAACGGAGGAATTGCAAAGCTCGCTCAGGATCTCGAACCAATGTCGGAAGGTCAAAGTCAGAATGCCGGTGGCAGGTGGAAAAGACAGTTTCATCTGTAGGTAAAGCCTGAGGACTAGGATCTTGTTGGGGGCCTTCAGGAAAAACCAGATCTATGTCAACTCCGTAGTCGACATCAGGACAATTCAAGAATACTCTGGCAGGGAGTTCTCGATTCAAATAAGCAGCAGTGATAGCTCTTAAAGCCAAGGAGAAATCAGTCGTCTTGACCCTTTCATAAGTCCCAGCATACGAATCAACATCTTGGGAGCGGGCGAATACGACAATTTCTTGGAGATTTGTTACAATTATGGAGTGGACGGACGGAGTGTGTAGCAAGGTTTTTGAGAGTGTACTTTGTGTGCGTTGAGAAATATTCTCCGAGCAGTCAAACAAATCATCATCCTGTTGAAAAATTTGTCATACAATTGGGATGTATGGCAGATTACCATTACTCTTACCAGCAACAGTAAAATCGGAGCATTGACTTTCCATAACTGGAAATCGTCCGCAGCAAAAGTGAACCCACATACGGCTACCCAATGAATAATGTAGAGACATACATGACTCAAAGCTGAAACTCACCTCCATCAACGTCAATCCGTCTCAATTCTAATTTACGTGACTGTTGGAGTGTAGATTCAGAGTGTAACTGATGGAAGATGTCTAGTATGGTATTTAACACGGCCTCCACGTATTTCTCTGGGGAAAAACTATTGAAATATAAATATTCAAATTGCTGGGACATATATTGTCATGATGGGCTTACTCAGAAGGAAATGTTTCTTGTGTCGGCCAGCGAATTTTTCTTCGGTGGACGGAACGGATTGTTGACTGGAAGATTCCCAGCGTGCCTTTCAGATTCCAATCATACTCGCCACATTCTTTCCATTGTGCAGAACAAGAATCAGGAAATACCAGAGGTGTCTCAAAAGGAACCATAGAATCTTTGCATTGCTGCGAAGATAAAGTGACTTGCTTTGACCACTGAGGCGGAACTGGCAGGGACTTGGCAAAAATCTTGTGAGCTGATATCATGGACATGGAGGACTGCATGCGGCTAACGAGTCTTGGCCTGCAGAGCAAGCAATAAAGTCGAAACATAACAAGATACGTATTTAGCATGCGTGTTACATTTACACGGTGGGTCAAGTCGGCCCGGAAACAATAATGGATTGACTTCCCGATATATCTTCTAGCCTTTTATGGATAGTCGGATTAAAGTTACATACCATATCCAGAATGTTTCAATTAATTCTGACCAAAGTGATACGGATCAAACAGGATTCTATTTGTAGCATTCCTTTTTGTCGTTGTGGCCTGCAATCCCCTATTGCATCAGAAACAACATACTACAATGTGGCAGCGATATCTTCCTTTGTCGTGGATGCCCATTTAGACTAGAGAGGAACATATCGTACACCATGCGGAACTGATTAATCGACGAGTGTTCTGTAGAATTATACCTCATTCCTGATGGTAACATTTCAATTATGGCAGTGGCAATGGAAGCTTAATGCGATGGAAACGTTTTCATGAATCTACACATACAATGAAGTTAGAACACATGAGTACTTATATGGAAGACCCTTTTTGGTTCCGAAAGGATTTTACAGCACCTCTGTTTTCCCCACGGTGAGGAAAGCCATCATCTAGATTATCCCAGACAAGGAGCAAAATAGTACTTCTTCTATATGTGGATGTACTAGGAGAATTATAAAGATCTCAGGTCAGGTAACATAACGCGCTCATCTCTCTCGAAATGTCTTCTATAACACTTAGGAAGATAACTGGGTTATTGTCCAACGTAACAAGGCGAAAAGATGTTGGGGTAATTATGTCAAAAATTGAAATGAGTATTAGAGAAAAAGAAGCAGAAATCTACCAGAAGTTGTGCACTATACCAGAAGACTATCTCCTGGTGCACGTTTTTGCTTTATTACTTCGTATACTGCAAATTGAAGGGCTTTTCTCAGGGAGAATGAACATACGTCTCAAAATGATAATATACCACATTTTACCTTGGATGCCTGTGCAAAAGACGGCCAACCAATTGGCACAGTTCACGTCTATTTGCGAGATAATATTAAGGAACGGGTTAAGGCATTCTCAACACCTCGTACAAAGGCGGTTGAGGTAGGTTCGCTTGGTAGAAACCTGCATCAGATAGTGGCTTATTAAATTACAGGCATGGAAAGCTGGGAAAGCTGCCGCTATACAATCCAAGTGACTAGCAGTGCCTTACTGATATGCTCCACACAAGTATTCGATGTGGCAAATACCATCAGGAACATTTCAAGCTTTCAATCAATCTATGCACATAATTTTGTGACAATATTCCACCGTATATCTTTGTACATGCCTGGTATATTGCCACTTGTTTGGATTTCCTGACCGCGAGCCGCCCAAGAAGGTACTAGGTAAGTTTGTTATCTAGTGAGATGTTCCCTGGAGAAACAAGAATAATATGTAGGACGCATTGGCTATCTCCGCATTTGGGTGTTGAATATGGTTCAAGAAGTTGTATCTAGTCTCATATATGTAGAGCTTTGAAAAGAGAAGACATCTAAGAAACTCTGGAAGATAGTCTAAATTTCGACATATATTTTTAAGCAAAGTTTAAGGCCCGTCCATATTTCGGAGGTTTGCGGTACAAAGTTCAATGCCAGTGGCAGATTCCGGAAAGTATCTTGTGATTTTTTTAGTGGTATGCAGATTCAAATAGTTATTTATTTATGCCTCGCCACTACAAGTGAGCGAGCCAGCTTCAGCTTCAGCACCTGATGCACCCCCGTCCAATGGGTCGTCATACAAGTTTCTGCTTTGACAGACTTTCTCTGAGATCCTTGCCCGCCTTTGCTTCTCCAATATGACAAAAGAAAGTACAATAAGCTCTATGTCGATCAAACAAGGATTGATGCGTAAAGCAGATCGTTCCTGGCCAGCAAATACGCCTTCTTCCGCGAGCCATCGAACCTGCTGAGCAATCTCATCTCCTGTATTACATACCGATAACTGCGGATTAATAGGCTTCAAGTTAATCTGAACCCGACAAAGACAAAGCAAGGTGCTTACTGTCCAGCCAAGACCTTTCTGATATTTCCAGCGATACTCTGCACCATCATTCCCGATGAAGTGATAGGACCTGGATCCGGGCCGGAAATCAGAACAAGAACCTGGTAAAACAATGACGTCATACGAGGCATTAAACCTTCCCTTCCTGTAGAGAAATTTACTTGCGTCGACCCCCTGATTATCATCTTGCATCTGAACTCCCTCCAGCATAGCCGTGAAAAGAGTTGTCCTTTTTCCCTTTACGGTGTGTACCTCTGCCAGTAGACCATCTTCCAAATTCTCCGATGGTCGCTGAAGGTACGTTACTGAACCTTCTGTAGAGTTCATCGTTGTCACCCGGAAATGGGCAGTCCCATCAGCAGACAGTAAGATTGTGTTTTCGGGGCTGTCTGGGACTAGATACAGGTCCATTAGAGACTCACGATGGACAAGGAGGATTGATCAAGGATAGATGCTGAGTTCAACTTCGATCAAGACTGAAACTGGGGGGCCATGATTTAAGAAGAGACCAAGTTAAAGTTGATGATAAAATATTGGTAATTTACAGAGAATGTGTGAGATAAGCATCATAAACTATCATGAAATATTCATACAAGCTATATAATACCAAGAAAATCTAGTTGTACCGATTAGAAAGATGTCCATAAATCAGTTGTTAGTCAGATAAAATACACCAATCGTATTGCCAAATCCAGCCAAAATCTGCGAAGTGGAAATTTCTAGAGGAGTGACCCGAGTAAATGGAAGACGAGGAATAGAATGTGTAGAGGTTGGGCTCGTTGGCGTATGGGGCACGCTCCCGTTTTCTGACAAATTTGGTGTCAATGACTCCAAAGTCGAGCAACGGATCGACGAAGATGCAGGGTCATACATCCACAATTCCCATCGTTCCAGAGTTGATCGGGTAAGGCCAAAGCTGGATCCTGAAAGTTGCGATGTATCCAATATTCCACCTCGTGTTATTCCTTGTGACCGAGCTTTACGTCGGATACCTACATACATCTGGTCTAACATGTTCCACACACCACGTTCACATGTGAGCTCTGTCACTGTGATTGCAACAGCATTTCTCCAAAAGGATAGAGTAGCATGCATTGGTGTACTTGCACCATCAAGAGGACTCAGGGGATGTGTTTCGTGATCTTCGCTCGTGAATGGGTTGGTCAGCAACTCTGAAGATCTTCTCCCTGTCTCTTTATCTGAAGTTCTTCTGGAGTGAATCCCATGTCCAGAAACAGGAAACGTCGATACTTCAAAGGCAGTCGTTAATCGGGCCCTCGGAATTCTGGAGGATCCTATTCGTTGTGAAGAAGGACCACTATTACTTCTTGAGCGACGGCCCATATGCTCGGACGGGGACATGTGCTTCAGGGAAGTTCTCGTACACGAACATCGTCGAGCCTGATTTTTGAGGTAAAGCTTGAAAAAATGCACAGCATAATCGACCGAAAACGCTATCGAGATGCTTTCAAGGGGAAGTTGACCACAGTAGTAGCATGTCTTGCACTGGATTGGAGAGGTACGAAGGTTGGTCACGCGACCTCGCGCCTCATCAAGCACCGAGATACACTCTCCAGTCGAACCATCCCAGAGGGAGACAATACCAGATTCAGTCGCAGTAGCAATTACTAGGCGAGTCGACTCGTTAAACTCTGAACGACACGCATGCACTTGCGAAACAGGGTCTCCCTGTGTGCCTGGACGAATATGGTAGTTGTCCAGGATGATCGGGAGGGTGTCTCCCGTTTCGACGAGCCCCAAGGATCCGTCGGTGAAAGAATGTGCAACGAGGACTTGGTTTTCTGGAGCAACACGGACCAGAAAGACATTTGAAACAGGAATGTCTTGCATAGGAAGGAGATAGCTGACAGTCGCAAACTCATTGATTGTCCATTTAGCGGCAACACCATTAGCGAAAGCAGCTAAGAGAACCACGAGATCTTCAAAGTCTGAATCAGACGAGCTGGGTTCTGAAGATGAACAACCTATGTGGTTGGACGTCCATCTCGTCCATGAGGAGCTGAACTGGAGGTCCGCAACCCTAGCAGAATTATTCTCTACCGAGAGGCGAGTTAAGGGGGATATAGAGGTCTTGTCGATCTTCCACACGGCTATTCCACCATTTCCAGTTCCCACAGCAAAATGCTCTCCACTTTTATCGACTGCAACACTAGTCAGAGTTGAATTTCCCTGTGATGTCATCGCTGCACCAAGGAGCAGATTCGTTGCATCAATGGAAGTGTGTGTCTGAGTTTTGAGATTCCACACGGTGATCTCATTATGAAGGCCCACGGATACAACAATACGACCATCTTGACTGACAGCAATCAACTCCACGTCGCTCGAAAATGCACGAGGCAATGTCGTAAAGGATATTTGACCCTCGAGGGATTGCTTCTCTTCAGGGACATGGGCATCCGGATGGTGATTCTGTGCCTCAAGAAGTTCTGCGTTCTTCAAGAGATAAAGAAGCAAAAGCCACAATAACCCTGTCGTTACTGCAATTGGCAGGACCATGATCTTGAAAAGCCACACGACTGAGTAAACAGTGCGTTGTGCTCGGCGATGGGAGCGGTTAGGTGGTAATGCTGAGTTATCGGGTATGAGGGTGACGACAAGGGGTTGTTCAATTCGCAAATGAAGTTTGTCCGTTTCAGCCGTCTCTTCTGGGACAAGTGTCTTCCAAATTTGCCATTCTGGTGATAGATTTTCTGTTGCAGTTTCGATTGGTTTCCGAGATACGGCTCGCATGGGTGTTTGGAGCTTCGCTTGTGATCCGTTTGGATTGGTGGAGTAAGTCGTATAATAAAGAGTCGCAGTTATCGCAAGGAGCTACCAAGGGAATTAGCGTAAATCGATCAAAGAGATTATGGACTCTTACTAATACCAAACTGACGTTGGTGCCTGCACGACCCTTGAGCAGTCTCTTGAGGGCGTGTCCAAGCCTGGCCCAGCCAGAACGGGATTGTTTCACGTTGCTTGAATCCTGTCGCAGAAGGGATGGTGCCAACGCCGTATCACGACGCAACAGTTCCTCGAGCTGAAATGTATGGGATTTGTCCAGGTTCCAGAGCAAAGAACAAAATACTTACTTCTAGGCGCTGAATATCAATTGAAAGGACGGCTATAAAGAACGTATGGGCCAGGAACCAATGGGCAACAAGAACAACAATTGCAAAAATGCAAAATTGTCGGACTGCACCAGATCCAGCGATAGCGATGATGCCCAGGATGAGATTATATGATACGACTTTCAGAGTATTTGATGTTCCTGCGTAGCTAAGACCTTCTGCTATCCTCTGTTTGACAGGTAAGGCAACAGAGGTCTTTCCCACAGCATCGACCTGACGGTACCAATGCTTAATGCCTTTTTCTCGTAAACGAGAAAGATCTTATCGCACCAAATTAAACATATTCTCAGCACCGACGAATATGATAACAATAGGTAATAATTCCCTGTTGATAAGTCAGTGACACCATATCTCTGAGGCGATGTGCAGAACGTACCAGGGAACGAGTGTGACTTGGAAGCCCACGAGTGCGCAAACACTTAGACTCGTGATAGTACTAACCGTAATCTCGACGAGGGCGGTAAAGGTGACACCTAAACGATCATGGAGCGCATCCATTCTTCTCATAGACCAAGCAACATAAATGAAGAACCCAAAATAAGCAATGTATAGGAAAGCCGAGAAGGCGGTCCAGCCTTTATTCTGCGAACGATTGATGTCATACTATGAACAGGTCATTATAGAACTGAAAAATTTAAACCAACTTGAATCTACCTGTAGAGCTACAATGG